>Ga0182030_10026476_pt1 | contig 10496 bp, 8 predicted proteins | sample 812S3MmetaG_FD_121299 | JGI IMG/M metagenome (GOLD analysis project Ga0182030, IMG submission 121299) | Permafrost microbial communities from Stordalen Mire, Sweden - 812S3M metaG (Illumina Assembly) | ecosystem: Environmental > Terrestrial > Soil > Wetlands > Permafrost | place: Sweden... | reverse complement strand
GGGCTCCTCAGTTCCTGTCTCCCCTATTTCTCCCTCCTTAGTCAAGACAAAGCCCTCATCTTTATTATCCCTCAATCTCTCCAAAGCTCTAGGTCTCACACTCCTAATATCCCACTCCCTTCCACCAACTCCGACACTCGACCCCAATTCCAGTACCTTTTCCAGTACCAATGGCAATCTCAATTCCCTAACCATCTCCACGCATTTCATAACCTGACTGATACTGGGATTCCACGTAATCAAACTCCCATTCGGCCTCAGGGCTTTCCCAACAAGTTCAAGATATTCGTGTGTGCCCGGCAGGTCAAGTATAGCATGCTCAAGAAATGGCTCTTTCCCAGATTCAGAGAGGCGAGAGATGAGGTATTCATTGATGGACCCGGTGTGGAAGTCAATGTGCGGATAATACATCCCGTGACGGAAGTTTCTAATGATTTTCTGGGCATATTTGGAGTGCTCAGGAGATATGTCGAGGGTATGGATTATGGCTCGTCTTCCCCTGCGCCAGGATTCGATTCCTGACATCCTTTGCTTCCTTATTTCTAATATTTGGTCGTTCTCCCTCACCAACTCAGCCCGCACATTTTCCCGTACTTGCGCGACCACCTCAGCATCACTGCCATCACCAGTAGCTGTTTCCATGTCTGACTTTTGTGAAGGATTAATCCTCTTGTCGAGAAGCCGTTCTAAACCCTCGTCATCTCTGAAAACCAAAGGAGGCAGAACATGATTAGGGGCCGCCGAATTCGCCCCATGAATTGCTCTTGCAAGATGTATAGTTAAGGCTCCATGGCCAGTCCCTGCTTCAAATATCTCTAACGGCTGTTCTGGTTCGGAGGTATTAGGGTCTGGTGTGGCAGGATGAAGATCGAGGAGAGAAACAATGACATTGGCATCTTGAGGATAGATCTAGCAAAAATATTAGCGCTACCCTCGACTATGTATATCTAATAAGAACCCACAGGAGTGACCAATCGTCGAGACAGACTTGTATAATCTGCCAACGTTGGATCGTGTATCCTGAACTCAAATCCCTTCTTTTTGCTGGAGACCAAATCTCTGACACCTTTCCCAATTATATCGTCCGTATGGATTTCATCTCGGTAGCCAGGCACAAGAACTTTCATTCCAGGAACAAGAGGTTTGCTTAGGATCGGTTGAACCTTCAGGTTCTTTTTGTTTTTGAGGAGGACGACATCATTTTCTGGATAGAATTAAAAATTTGCTTTGATTGAGAGAAAGGAACCTACCTTGAATGATCTTCTTCGAATATGAACGCTGAAAGCTTTGAATCCATGATATCCCACGAGTTCTAGCTAATTGACTAGTCGTGCGCGTTGATATCTGGATTATTGTCATTGAGGGAAGCTATGCTATGTAGAACTTTATTCCCCCAGGCACCCTTATTTTCACATGCATGCGATTTGCAGCAGGGATCCGCTCGTACCTCGTAAAGCTTCAAGTCCCAGACAACCACCAACAAGAGCTACAACCCTTTTCCCATATAGCAAACCCCCAGAAATCTATCTCAACATGCCAACAGAAGTCGAAGGAACTCACCAAATCGGTGATATTTCCCTCTACACCAAAACCTGGATCGTCAGTTCCTCCCGCAACCACCTCGAGCTCCAAGCTGACCCCTCTTTAGCCCGATGGACCTCCAAAAGCCCACCTAGTCTTCATCCATGGCTTCGACGATCACATAAACCGCTATTACGAACTTTTCCCCACACTTGCCTCCTCCGGTATCCAAACGCACTCTTTCGACCAACGCGGATGGGGCCGCAGCGTGCACTCTCCCGCGGACAAAGGTCGTACAGGCCCTACATCCCTTGTCATCTCCGATATCGTATCTTTCATAACCCCAATCCTCGACTCTGAGGAGGCAACGAAGACGCCGGTATTTATATTAGGGCATAGTATGGGCGGAGGAGAGGTCTTGACACTGGCTAGCGAACCGCAATACAAAGACATTACAAAGAGGATCAGGGGCTGGCTGCTCGAGAGTCCATATATCGGCCTTTCGCCGGAGAGTGAACCTAATCCCGTAACTGTATTCGTGGGGAAGTTAGCAGCAAAGATACTCCCACATAAACAGATGTTCAATCCCATTCCTCCCGAGAAGCTCACGCAAGATCCGGAAGTAATAAAGAGTATCAAGGAGGATAAACTTTTGCATGGGACGGGGACATTGGAGGGGTTGAGTTCGATGTTGGAGAGGACGAAGTTGCTTGGAGATGGGAAGAGGGTGCTGAATGAGGGGGTGAGAAGTATTTGGTTGGGACACGGGACGAAGGACCAGGGAACGAGTTATGAGGCCAGTAAGAAGTGGTTTGAGGAGCAGAAGGGGGTGGAGGATAAGGAGTTTAAGACATATGAGGGATGGTTTCATCAGCTGCATGCGGATAGGGCGGATAATAGGGAGGTGTTTGCGGCGGATGTTAGGAATTGGATTTTGAAGAGGTCTGGGGAAGAGGGGTTGGTGAAGGGCGTTGGATCGAAGCTATAGCGGGTTGGGGATGTGAACAGGCGTTGAGGTATTGGGATATTAGGACGGGGGAGCATCAAGATTGATTCCCATCATAATCTTACACAATAGCTATTTTACAAGTCTATGCTCTGTACATAATTGAACAGCTTGGTATCATACATTTACCAGCATTGTCATCCTCTCCGTGGTCCCACCACTCTCACTTTACCGTGCGAAGTGTACGGAGCCGCCGTCTCCTTTCCTCGTCCACCTGAGTTCAGCCTTTCTCGAGGGGTTCTTCAAAGGTGCCTGTTGCTTGCTTTTCCCACCAACTTGCCACTTTACATTCTCTCCAGCTAATACCGGAGCCCAATATACACGCGCTACACCATCCTCATTTGATTCTGAAAGCCTATGGGCGGGCTGCACCTTATCCTCCGAAATCTCATTTACGTGCTCAAGATCAGCTTCATTTGGTTTTGAGAACCTGCTAGCGTGCTGTGAATTATCCTCTCCTGATACCGGACTCCAAGAGACATGCCCTCCACCGCCATTTGGTTTCGACATACTTTTGTCGTACGGAACATCATCTCTATCTGATACCGAACCCCAATGGGTGGGCCTTCCATCGGCTCCATTTGATTTCGAAGTCCTTCTAGTGTGCTGTACATTATGTTCATCTGATGCTGAGGCGCCGCCGATATGCTCAAAATCATCTTCATCAGCATCCAAAACTTCCCTGGCGGGCTCTACATCATTCTTTCCTTCGCCAAAGATCTTCTTAATACGAAAGGGGTATTTTGGCTCATATTCTCGATACGTAGCAAGGTAGCCCTGCAACTTCCACAGCTTCATTTGAAGATCGACTGTGGTCCGCTTGTCTTTCAGGGTAATCAATTTATTTCGAAACATTGGATGCATCTCTCTTAAAGCTGATAAATGATCTCCGCCTAGCAAGAGCTCCAAGTTGTACACAGGCAATTTCCTCTTCGTCTCGTAACTGTAGTCCAAGGTTGGAAATTCTGGCACCTGCGGCTCCTCTCCTGATTGTTTCTTCTCTTCTGGTTCATTTGATGTCCATAAAACAGCTCCAGCCTGCCGCCGAGCTTGAAGGACCCTTTCCCAACTCTCGCCATTTGCAAAATAACCCTTATTGAGCGAACTTAAATACTCTAGTGATTCTACTACTCGGCGACGCATCAACTCCGTGATATGCGTATCCATATCAACTCTCCAGCCGGCCAATGCACTCATTCTGAGTGCAATCTTGTTCTGCTGGAATCGTGGCTGACCCATCCGTCTCCAAGCCTGCTCAAAGCCTGATTTTCTTACTAAAAACCCGTGCAGAAGATCTTGGCGTGCGAGATGGTATGATGATGGTCCAATAGATAGACGTTTGGGGGCGGCTTCCTTTCTTCTTGTGGCTTTCCATGACAACTGGCCATTCATCTCTTCCATCTTTTCATGGAATTTAGCAGACGTAGAGGACAATCCTTTGGTATGCTCGATATTTTCCAGGCTGAGTTGAACTTCTCCGTCGCCAGAGTTCAGGTTGGCTTCTTCTGATGCTTCCGCGATCTCTGATACCGTATCAATGCCCTCGTTATGCGCTCCAACAGCTCCCTCCTGATGATCGTTCTTCTGGGTTGCATTATATGACTCGAGATTCTTTGGGACCCACCATGGTTCTCCCGACTCTGGATGTGCCATTAAACCGAAGGATTGTAAAAAATAGGATGGTAAAGTCGTTTTCGTAGCCTGACAGACACGAACACTCGTTGCCAGCGCGAGGGCATATGGATTCTTCCTTAATTCCAGTTGGAACTTTGTGGGCGTTTTACTTGGGGGACATTTGCGGGCAAGATGCTTGCTCCTGGCAGTGGAAACCTCTGGGTCCATCAACGGAGATCTAGGGAAATTTGGGGCTGAGAGGTGGGTTTTTGAAGAGACAGCCATGGCTGTATCTTTGACTTTCCAGGTGACGTCCGGCTTTGAAGGTTGTGAATGATGAGGGTCTGAACCTTGAGTATCCTCCAATAGTTTCGCAGCATTCAAATCGTCGCAAACTCCTGCATATCCTTCAACATATGTTCTAGTGTCCTGGACATCGACCTCTGGACCCTGGTGTGAAGAGAGCTCCGGCCTTGCAAATTGCAATTTGAGCTGTTCGAGAGCATTAGCTCCCCACTCCTCCCCACCGATTACCCCCTTCTTGCCGCGGTCTCCATCTCCTAACAAGTTATCGGATCCATGAGATTGAAGAATCGAGGCCGAGACTTCCTCGACAGGCAATGGTTCTGAGAACGGTGATCGCTTTGATATGCCATAATCTCGTTGAGACTTGTCGGGAGTAGAATGAAATAAAGCTGCAGGCGAACCTTTCCGATGCGCAGGTTCCAGCACCCGCGCTATTGGGCTACCTCTTGCTATCACGCATCTGATCATTCCACATATTCCCGTTGTCATGCGAAATTTGAGGTTGTTAAAGAATATTTCGGAGAAGGAAGGTGAAGCGAGGCGCGTGTTCGCGCTTCCCCAAATTTCGACCACTTCTAAAAGTCTACGACAGCATCATGACCCAGTAACGACTATTTCGTCTGAGTAATCGAAGATGTTTGCGACGAAAATCTTACGAAGACCTGCTCGAAATACAATTCGCACGGCGACGAGGGCATTGTCGTCTCTCCCGCCAAGATCAGAACCCAGGAGTTGGACCCCAGTACCATATATCACAGAGACAATCGTGAGTCCATATCCCTTCGCAGATTGATATTTGATACTGACTATTCAGGGAGGGGGCTGGCGCACATGTATTTATTTGTCTAATGGAATTCAATGGCAATATACTAACCTCCAATTACAGCCGATATCTTTTCCAAGCTTCTCCAGGTATGCCCTCTGTTCAAGCTCTTGTTCTCTTGCTAATATTTGCCAGGAACGAATCGTCTGCCTCAATGGAGAAGTCAACGAAAGTCTTTCCGCGGCCATAGTGGCACAACTACTCTTCCTCGAATCCGATGCCCCCGATAAAGCTATTACACTCTACATAAACTCCCCCGGTGGTTCAGTCACAGCTGGTCTAGCGATCTACGATACGATGACATATATCTCTTCGCCAGTTTCCACAGTCTGCGTGGGACAAGCTGCGTCTATGGGCTCGCTGCTTTTATGTGGCGGAGAAAAGGGAAAGAGGTTCTGTCTACCACATTCGAGTATCATGATACATCAACCTAGCGGAGGATATTTTGGACAAGCTTCGGATATTGCTATTCATGCTACAGAAATTCTAAGGGTCAGGAAGCAGCTGAATGAGATATACAGGAAGCATTTGACGAAGGAGATCAGCTTGGAGGAAATCGAGAGGCTAATGGAACGAGATAAGTTTCTGAGTGCTAATGAAGCACTAGACCTGGGTATTGTAGATCAAATTCTAGATAAGAGAGTCAAGGAAGGCGACAAAGATAAACAAGGAGCGTCATAGGAATGCAATCTTTTCTCAGCTGCGTATGATTGTAGTGATCTTGACTGGCAAATGTTTGAGCGACGTCCTGAAGCCAGATTCCTCAGTAGGAGTCGCAGGCAAACGCTCGCGTGGGAGAGTGATAGGACTCGAGCTGTGTGTGTCGTCTCGAAATTGGGTGTTTTCGGAATTTGATCACATTTCATCTAAGTTATAACGTGATCATCCTCCTTTCCTTGTTTTCCACTTTGTCAAACAATGAAAGCTTCGAGCTTATGGCCATTGTTAACTCCAAATCTCTTTCTTCCTTTTATCTTACCTATCATCCTTTTCTTGCTTTCTTCACCTCTACTTGTAGCATGACGATTGGCCACAGGGGGGTTGCTTCTAACTTTATGAAATGGTATAATATTCCATTGTATCTCTTTCCACGGGTAAATTCACATCATGAAAGCTCTGAGATTCCATAAGCAGCACGCAGAGCTCTGTACCTTTCCAGCTAAAGCTAGAGCTAGAGCTAAAAGAATGACTCTGCTCTGCTGAGCATGTCACTGAACCCCTTGCTAATTGGGCAAATTACCTCATGGAGAAGATTCAAAAAACATCCCCTTGAAATTATCAACTCACCGATGGCAGTTATTCACTGTTAGCGTTCATGCACCACCTGCCTTCAACTACCCCTCTTAGATCACGACTAACATACAAGAACTTGCAACCCTCATGCAGAGCTTACTACTATTAACGATTTCCAGAAGCATGATATGTAGAAGATTTTGGGACCATCTTTGTTAAGCTCGTAATTCGATGGCGATCATTTCCCTTTTCGCCTCTGCTGATAATTAGAGCTTTAATGCTATCTGAGAGCTCGGAATTCAATAACAGCTTATCAGGCTTCTTGCTGGCTTTAGAGACTGCAGCACCCACTTGTATCGCAACCCATGTTGATTTATTATGCGTAGCTGGCAGAATAGAAGAATCAGAGATATGTGAAGGACGGAGAGTATGCAAAATTCCGTCAGTAGATGCCTTTGAGGAAAAAGGGGTGTGCAAGGTGCTTCCATCATTAGACGCGTTAGCGTTGACAAATGTATCATAAGCAGGTGGCACAATGAAATCAGTGGATTGCGAAGCTGAAGTTCCAGAATTGTCGGGTGCAGGAGCCGTTGTGTACATAGGTGGCACAATTGGATGTCTAGACTTTCCAGTCAAAGCGCCACTGTTTTCTCGGACACATGATGCGGTACCATCTACAGGGGCTATTGTGCTATACGCTGCTGCTGCAACAGAAGCACCTGGGAATAAGTTCATATATCCACTGAACTCGCGAAAATATCGTGCCTCGTTCGGGTGCGATTGGTACTGCCTCTGTCTGGGCCACTAGATGTAGGGCGATCATTCTTATTGAAGTCGATGAGCCTAGCAACTGGATCGAGACGATTTCTGGTTGTGGCCCCAGACACGAGTGAAATCTGATTGCGCGAGCGGTCTTCTACAGAATGGTGAGCTGCACGCCATCTGAGAATGACGAGAAGGCGTATAGGGGACTGGTGATTCTCGCGTTTTAGGTGACTCTCGCGTCGTAGGCGACTTGCGGTATGGGTGACTGAATCTCTTCTCTGATTTGTTCTATCATAGGCTCCATTCTATCTACGACTTCTAATACGTGAACCAGTGGTTAGAACATGGAGAGAGAGCATTTAACGAAACTTTTCGGATATTATTGATCAACAAATCGACGTATAGTATCCTTGCGGGTTGAAAGTTGACTTGTGACAATACTTGGAGTAGGGAAGAGCTCGCGGAAAGACTAGAGGTGATAATAATGGTTGAATCAGACTCAAGGGTAGAGATAATTTTGGAATCCTCGGAGAGCGATGCTTTCAAATCAGTCGCCGTCGATTGAATCGAAGAAAGTTTTGAGGTATTGGCAATAATTTCAGCAAGATTTTCAGGAATAGAGGTGAGGAGCCCCGGAGACAGTTTCGAATATCGTTAAGTACCAAATTAATGAAAGGTAGTCTGGATTTGGAAATTTGAATATGGGACAGGGAGGATAAAGAGGAGACTATCTTGTCTACCTGGACATTGGTTTGCTTGAACTGTTTGCTGAAGTGGCACTCCCACATAGCAGATAATCTAAATGTCAATTCTGAATGAGATAACCGTACGCTCGGTGCTTTCAACATTCGGGACAGGACTTTGATAAACTGATACAACGTTCTAAATGATGAACGCAACCTCATTTAGAAGATATGACATAGCATCCCAAGCCTCCATAGCAAATTGGGCGAATGTATTTTCGGTTTCCAATCGTGAGAAAATTGGTTGGAGGGAGAAGAAGTGCATGAGTTGAAAGGTAGAATGTTCATAGGTACTGATTTTTTCAGCTGCCTTGGCAAACGATTCTTTGGACAGGTTTGAGTTTTGTTGATAATTCGTGGAGGATGCCGTGGTATTGCAAGTATCTGCGTTGGCAGAATCGGAATGAGGATTGTGAGAAGATGAAGTTGGGGGCGGAAGTGTTTCGCTCGAAGCATTGAGCTTCTTGATGACATCTCCGACTTCTTCTGGCTGCATGCTCGAAATATCTGGAATATCATCATCCTTCTCGCGTCGGCGTTGCGCGCTCTTCATCACCTTGAGTGTCTCCTCATCGATCTGGTCAACGACAGTTATAGGAGGGAATTCGGCGAACCCATAAATAACCCGACCATGTACGACGAACCAGGCGATGAATTGCTTGAGGTATGATTTACCAGACACGGCCTCTCGGGACACTTCACCAACCTCGGAAATATCAGCATCATCATCCTCGGTAGTTGGAGTATCTTTAGCAGTGGTAGCACCCTCAACAGTCTCAGGGACAACACCGTTTTGCTCATTGCCTCCCCAGGCGACCTCCGTCACTTCTGGGGGATTGGGCGAAAGTAAATCAACAGCAGCAAGGTCGCACATGACAATCATGCCAGATTGATGTCTGGTAGCAAACACTGCCAACATGTGATCATCGTCAACGAAACCGTTCTTGCCATCTAGATTTGCTGCACAGGTAGTGTCGATAAATGTGACAGGTCTCTCTTGTCCCTGGAATATGTGTGCGGTAGATATGGTCAAGTCGGCCCAGCGGTCGAGGTTGCTGTTCTTCACTTCCATGTACAATTCTCTCTGGTAGAGATAGGGGACAATAATGGCTATCTCGTCCAACTTGGAATCCGCATCCGCCATTATCAAGCTTTCGAGATAAGCAAATGTCAAATTGACCAACTGGGTATTGCCCTTTAATGTGCCTTGAATTTGTCGATGGTAGAAAGTCCCTGACGCGTTTATGACCAATGGATACAATAGACCGTCGAGCGAAGCAGTGATAGCTAGAAACTTAGCCCCGGGATTGTTGAGACCACGAGCGTTAAGAGATGCAGTCCACGCGTCGAACTTTCGTGCTAGGGGGAAGTTCGCTGGAGTAATGCCCTCAGCTACGGTCATTGCACCACGACAGAAAGCTTCATTTGCCGGATCGACTTGCCCAGGTGCCATACTCTTTTCCCGATTTTGGTGCCAAATAGGCCACCCAATGTGGTCCAGATGTCGCAGAAAAGGTAGCTCAAGCTGCAGAGTCCATTCGTTCACTTGGTTACCGTTGTTGTCGAGGACTTTGAGATAACCGGTGGTCTGAGTTGCGCATCATCTCCAGCCATGATAGCAGCAGTGTTGCCTTTCCAGATATTCAATATATCGGACTCAATTGAAGCTGCAGCCTCGTCAATAGCAACGAGATCAACCTTGTTTACGGCGTATGCACCTCACTTGCTGCCACCCTGCGTGAGAGTCATGAAGATACCAACTGAATTGTCGATCAGATCTTGTACTGTAGACGGGATCTTGGACTGCAGATGGGATCTTGTATTGTAGATGGGATCTTGTACTGCAGATGGGATCTTGTGGTTATGGTGAATTTCTGAGTCCTTGCTTGTCTGGCTTCTCTTTCCAATGCGCAAAATTCTCTCCAAGTTAGAGTACTTCTTTGGACTCTGCTCGCGCATCTTGAGTATGAACTTGTTCGTGGTTGGCATGACGCCAGCGAGCTTAAGTACGTAGCCAGCCATACTGTATTCAAGATCGTATTGAAGCTTGGACAATTGCTTGTGGCCAAGACCGATAGGATCTGTATCCTCAGGAGCGCCGACGATATAAGATTCGATACATCGAGTCTCCAATGAAGGTGAGAACATGCGAATGTTGAGTCGCTCATCAAAATCTTTTTGCATCTTCAATGATCGATGCAACAAGTTGTTTACCGCGGAATTTGCACCAGAGGACCCTACGACTCGATCGCCTGCACGCATCCTAAGCTCGATGATTTCGATTTGCGTAACAGTCTTTCCACATCCCAGGGGACCCTTGATGATCAACAAGCCGGCAGGTACATCGGTGAGACTCATTACCTCAGCTTTGTGACTTGCGTTGATTGTGTTGGTCTTGCTGGAGGATGCAAGCACCTGATCCATGTGGTTAATAAAGGGGGAAGTCAGGTGATCTAGACAAGCCCCTATAGTCGATAGGTCTATG
>Ga0182030_10026475_pt1 | contig 10496 bp, 8 predicted proteins | sample 812S3MmetaG_FD_121299 | JGI IMG/M metagenome (GOLD analysis project Ga0182030, IMG submission 121299) | Permafrost microbial communities from Stordalen Mire, Sweden - 812S3M metaG (Illumina Assembly) | ecosystem: Environmental > Terrestrial > Soil > Wetlands > Permafrost | place: Sweden... | reverse complement strand
TAAATGATTTAACAAATCTAAATGATTTAATAAATCTAAATGATTTAATAAATTAATTTTATATATATTTTCGAATTATTTCTAAAATTTTGTTTTAATATTCTTATACATTTAATCATTCAGAAAAAATTAAATCATTTAAAATTGTTTAAATGATTTAATTTTTAATTAATTATAAAATTTTAGATTTTTTATATATTCAATTTTCATTTCTTATAATTTTTTTCATAATTAAAATAATAATTAATTCTGAAAGAATAGCTCAAAAAGTGAGTAAATGAAAATTTATAAATGATTTATAGAAAAATAATACTTTTTTAATTTATAGGAAAATAATTCTTTTTCTGCTTTATTATGTTCATTTATTATTTATTCATAATTTAAAATCCAGAGTTTTTCCCTCATTTTTAATATCTTAATGTTTTAAAAATAAATTTTTTATAGAAAATAGCTCAAATATATTTTTTAGCCTATTTTATCCAAGAATTTGAGTATAGAGCAATTTTTTACAATTTTTTATGTTTTTTTACTTTTTGAACAGATCGAAATGTAAAAACTATTTTTTGAAATGAGATTTTAAAAAAAGTTGTTGACAAAATAATTTCTAAAAAAGTTTCTATCAACTTTTTTTAAAATATGTTTTATAAAAAAGTTTTTAGAACTAAATTGAAATAAAAAAGTAAAATTTATTTAATAAAATTGTCTTGAAGAAATGACTCTTGTTTTGAGTCTTTAAACTTAATTTTACCATTATTTTTACTACATAAAAAGCTGATAATAGCTAAATTATACCCCATTTTTTGGATTTATAAATATTTATAAATATTTAGTAAAAAAACGACCAAGTCAAAAAATAAAAAATTGATTACGAATTTTTAGTAATTTTGAAAACCATAATTATTTTAAATCCAAAACATGATATTATCAAAAAATTTATTGGATTCACCGGGAATCGAACCGACAACAGCGAGATGAATGAAAATAGAAAACAAAATAGAAAATAGAATAGAAAATAGATAGATTCTATATAAAAAAGTAACTACAAAGAAAATAATATCTTGAAATATACTTCTTGAAATAACAAATTTTATTAAAAAGAAAATAAACTTTTACATAAAACAATATAGCAAATAGAATAAATTAGATAGCATTCTGTAGGATAATAGAAAATAAGCAAGATTTGAAAATAGAAAATGGTATTTGTATTAAAAATAGAAAGAAAGCTAGATTTGAAAATAGAAAATGGTAATTTTATTAAAAATAGTTGCAAAGATAAATTATTTTGTAATAATTTCAGTTTATTCCATTTTTTAAATGATTTGTGATATTAAATGATTTATGATAAATTGTTATAATTATTAATGTAAAGTAGAATAATAACAAAAGGTTAGAAAAGATTATTTGTTGGAAAATAAAACATAAAAACATTATATTTATAAATCATTTATAAAATTAATTATTTTGAATAGATCACAAAGTGAGTAAATGATTTATAAATAATATTTTGTTTAATTATTTTCAATATTGTCGAGACAAATAAAGTGTAAATATTTATAAATATTTATAAATATTTATAAATTATATTTATCATTTATTCTTAAGAAATAAATTAAAATATCATTTAATCTAAATAAATCATTTATAGTTATAAATTATAAATATTATTTTATTTAATTATTAAAGATAAATTATTTTATCGAAAAATATTCAAGATTTTCATAATTTTTGAACAAATTAAATGATTTAAAGAAATTAAATGATTTAAAGAAATTAAATGATTTAAAGAAATTAAATGATTTAAAGAAATTAAATGATTTATAAAAATTAATTATTTAGTCTGAGAAATTTTGTGTAGAAATATTGATTAGGATTTTATTCAAGTTTTAAATAAAGTTTATTCTTTTTTAATGTCACCATAAAATAATATGTAATTACAATTGAATTTATGTAAACCATTTGAAAGTGGTCCAGTAAGTTTGAATCTATAGGATAAGAAATATTCTGAATTTTTTATTTTCCAAGTGTTTTCTTCATTTCCTGGATTTAAATCGTAATTATTTTCTATATTTGATAAATTGACCCAAGATTCATCATCTGAAGAATCATTTGATCCTTGAAGAACCCAATTCTCGAAATAGTTTTCGCTTTGATCTAAAATATAAGCTGATACTAATGCTTCCTTCTTAAAATCAAATATAACCCAATGACCTTTTTCATCACTTTCATCTGATTCTATTGAAATTGAATTTTTTGGATCTAATATTTCATGTGACATTATTCCTTCCACAAATGAAGCCAAGATACGATCAATATAATTATTTAAATATCTTGGTGATTTTATATAATTTGGTATTGATATATTATAAAATAATAATTCTTCATCTATATAATTCATCATAAATGATGAACATTTAAAATATCCTGTTCTTAAATATATCATAATACAATCAAAAACAGATGGATCTCTATCAAAAAAGAATTGATTTTCTTTATAATTTGCTTCAATTTTCCATCTTCCTGAAAACATTGAATCAAAAATAGATCCCTTAGATCTTTCATTTGTTAATACACCAATTGTTGTAATAAATTTTTCACCACCAATATTTAATATAATTTGAGTTGTTTCTTTAAATTTACTTAATGTTTTTTCATTAATTTTCCAATTTCTTTTCTCATCTTCAAATATTAATTTTTCCCTTTCAAATCTTTGAATTTCTTCTAATAATGTTTCAATTGCACCAGAAACTCCAGTTTTTTGAGATTTATTATTATTGCTATTTTCTACATTTTCAATATTTTTAACTTCTTCCATTTTATGTTTTTCAGCTTTATTATGAAAAATTTCTATATTTTCTTTTGATTCCATTGATTCCATTAATTAATATTTTATAAAATATAAATGAAGAAAAATTAATTTTTTTTATTTTTTTGATTTCATAAACCAATTTATAAAATTTGGTAAATAAATTTCTTGTTCATAATGAATATTTAAATTTTCAAATTCAAATATTGATTGAAAATTAAAATTTGCATTATTTTTGAATAAAATTTGCCAATATGAAATATAATTAATTTCTTCATTTAAATCAAATGGATTTTCATAAAATGATAATCTATAACAGAAAAAATAATATAAAACTAAAATTTCATTTAATCTATTATTTTTATGATTTATATAATCCATTTTTAAGAAATTAAATCCATATTCGAATAAAAAATTAAATATGTCTATATTCAATTTATATTCTTCAATTAAAATTTCATTTTCTTCCATTTTTTCATTTAAATTTTCTTTTTCATTTAAATTCTCATTTTCATTTTTCTCTTCTTCCTTTTTTTTATTTAAAACTTTATTTTCATTTAAATTTGAATCTTTGTCGATATATTTAGAAATATCATTTATTTCATCATAAGAATCACTTATATTTTCACTTTCATTAGATGAAGTTATATAATTCCAATCATCTTCATATTTTCTAGTTGAAGTATAAAATGGAATTTCATTGAATACATTATTTGATAGAGGAATAATTTTTAAAGAATTAAAACTAAATTTCAATGGAATTAATAATCTTATTAAACCAAAATATTTATCAATTGATTCTCCAATATAATTTTTTAAATGATATATAATAATTTTTATACATTTTGTTGATAAATTTGAACAATTATAATTAAAAAAATAAAACCAATCAGATTCTGTAATAAAATTTTTTAAACAATTGTCAAGAATATTGTATAAGATATCTTGATGAATTATCAAATATTCGCAAGCTTTTAATATATTTAATAAATGAAAATTTTCAAATTCTATTGATTTTCCATTTATCAATGATCTTAAAATAATAAAGGATTTTTCATCTATCATATTATTAGAAATAGTAATTTTCTTAGAAATGGATTCTTTATAACTTCCACCCATTGATACTTTAATGTATTCACTATATTTTTTCCATAATTCATAATTTTCTTCAAATGATTGATTATTGTATATTAATATTAAGTTTAATTCTTTCTTATCATTTATATTTTTAATTAAATTATCAATATAAATGGATGTATTTATATGATTTTTTACTGTTAATCCAAAATTAATATTTCTCAATTGAGAATATTCTAATTGCGAATTGAAATTATAAGAATATTTATCTCTTTTAATAATTTCATAATTAGAAACTTTATTTTTACATATAAAATAAATATTATCTCTATTTATTTTTTCATTTTTATTTAATTTATATCCTAAAATCATTTCATATGTATTATCTAAATATCTCCATCTTAATGATTTTTGTAATTCATTATAATAAAATATATGACTTTCTAATTTTGTAAAAACTTCAATTTTTTCGAAATCAATTAATTTTATCTGAATAACAGAATTTTGTGAATCATCCCAAAAATTAGGTACTGACATTGTAAGCTATCTCGGAGAGATTATTTCAGTTGTTTCCTCAAAAAAATTTGTCATTTCGATATTTTGTTTTTATTTAATAAAAAATATTTTTTGATTAAGAAAAAATGTAAATAAAATAAATTTATTTTATTTTATAATTTTTAATTTTGATAAATTTTTATACAAAGTAAATAAATAATTTTGAGTTGAATCTGAAAATATTTTATCGAATGGAAAATTTTGGAAATTCTCCATTATTATTTCTAAATGATTTATTACAAAATCTAGTAATTTTGGTCTTAATTTATTGATTGCATATAAATCAATATAATGGATAAATTCTATTTTCTTTGATTTCAATATTATTAATGGTTTTATTTCTAATATTTTTCGATTTGAAAAGAATATAGTTTTATTATTTATATTAAATTTTAGTTTTGGGGGAAGGGGGTCATAAAATAAATTTTGATTTAATGAATTGATTATTGACAAATAATATTTTGCAAATTCTTCATTATTTTTTATATCCATTCCAAAAAATTGAATTTCTTCAATAAAATTATTATTTAAATTTTTATATTTTCCATTAATTGAAATAATTATATCTGATCTTGAAATCATATCTTTATCAGTATCATATATATTTTTTTGATCAATAAAGCAATAATAATCCATAAATCTCTGATTTCCAGTAAAATCAAATTCAAAAATTTCATCACTTATTTCTGATTTTATAAAAACTCTTTCATAATTATGAATATTTAATATTTGATTTATATCTTTATAAATAATTTTTTGAGTATATATATCATAATCGAATGGTATCCATCTTTCTTCTTTATCATTAATTATTATTTTATCTTGAAAGCAATGTATTGATAAAGAAGAATTAATTTCATATTTGAATCCTTTTTTGCAATAATATGAAAATTTATATTTTTGATATGATGGCCAATTACTATAATTCAAAAATTCCAATATTCTTGAAAATCTAGATTCTTTTTTAATTTCAAATAAATTTTCATCTATAATAACATTTTTCCATATTTCATTAATAAAATATCCATTTTCAATAAGAATCAATTCATAAAATTCTTTACATAAAGATGAAAATTTTAATAATTCAACTTTATTCAAATATTTTATTATATGAAAAATAATATCTCTCACTAAAATTATCATTAGAATTCAAATAAAAAAAATAGTTTATCCGAAATAGATTTTGGGGAAATTATTAAATGAAAATTTTTTATATTTAAATATTTGAAATAAAATTTATTTATATTTTTATTAATAAATTAATAAATTAAATGATTTATTTAAATTATGAAAATAAATGATTTATAATTTAATATTTGGAAAATTTTCTTTAATAATATTTGAATCAAATCCATAATCATTTAAATCTGTTTTAAATGATCTATTAATTTTATGAACAATTACATTTACTATAATTGGTATGAAACTTTTTGATGGATAAGTATTTCTATTTTCGAATTTATCTGGAGAAAAAGAATGAATAAAAGTTTCTTCATCATTAATTATTAATCTACAATAAAATGATTTTTTTGTTTCTGGCATAGAAAAATAAGCTAATGTATCAATAAAAATTTTTTTAAAATAATTTGCAAAATCTTTATCATCAAATTTGAATTTGAATATCAAGCATTTAAATCCATCCATAGAAAAATAATCATTTTTATATTTTAATAATATATTATCAATATTATCTATTTCTTTTGTGTCATCATTTTCATTTATAAATGCAACTGTCATAGAAGTTGGCAAATTCCAAAAATATTTTCCAGTATGACTTGATTTAAAAAAATATATTTCATTATCAATATTTGATATAATAGAATGAATTTTTTTATCATCTATTTCTATTTTTGAGACACAATCTTCTATTATAATTGATTCATTACTATCATCATCTATCTTCATTATAAGCATCTTATTTAATTGATAGAATTGATGTTTATAAAAACGATATAATTTGCATTTTTGATATGGTGGCCATGATTTAAAATTTAATCTTTCAAGCTGTTTTGATAATTTCTTTTTAAAATTATCGAAATCAATATCGGATATAGAAATACATTTTTTCCAAATTTGTTCATTACGATTATCAATTTCATTCATTAAAATTTGATAATAAAATTTTGAACATAAACATAAATTCAATAATTCATTTAGATTTGAATATTTTACGATACAAAATATAATATCTTTAGTGAATTCAGACATTTTCTCAAATAAATTGAAAATAAATAAAATTATTAAATCATTTATTATATATTTTTTCTCTTTTTCTCTTTTTATTTTTAAAAAAATCTGTTTGAAATAATAAATCAATTTCTTCTTTTAAATCATATATATTATCAATTATTACTGATGAAAATATTTTTTCTATTGGAAATTTTGGAAAATATTTTATAATTGAATTAAATGATTTATCTCGTTTTAAATCTTCCAATTGTCTAAATTCATTTCTTTTATAAGTTTTAGATAATTGTGTAATATTTTGAATATTCGCTTCCAATATTTTTGGTTTAAAGTTATTATAAGATTTATTACTTACATAAAATTCTTCATTATTAATAAATAATTTGCAAATCAATAATTCGCGATTTGAACTTGCTGAAGCAATATATAAAAGATTCGAAAAATCTAATAATATTTGTTCTTTTTTATAATTTTCACCATTAAATGAAAATGTTATACATTTAAATCCATCTTTTGAATATAATCCATTTTTTGTTTTAAATAATATGTTATTTGATTCCTTATTAACTAATTTAAAATTTTCATTATAATTTAATAATAATATTTTTTGAGACCAATATCTTGACCAAAAATATTTATTATCATTAGTTCTAAAAACTTGAACTAAATCAGAATTATTCTTATAATTTGGATTATCAAACATAAATAATAAATATTTATGAGCTTCTTCTTCATTTTCAATTATATATGATTGATGTTTATCCAAATATAATATTTCTTCATTATTCTCTTTATTAGATTTAATATAATATATTTCTGAAAATAATTGATCATAATTCATGGAAATAGCCAATTTCCATTGTTGATATGATGACCATTGTTTAAAATTTAATTTTTTTAGATCTTCTTTGCATAATGAATTTAATTTTTCCATATAAGATGCATATTCAATAAAATTTTTATTCCAAATTTCGCTATTTCTTATATCATTCCCATTAATAATAATATTATAATAAAATTTACAACATAAAGATAAGTTTAATAATTCTTCTATTTTTAAAAAATTTGCAATTATTAAAATAATATCTTTTGTGAATTGAGACATAAACTAATAATTATGTTTTCTAATAATTTTTTTATTCAATATTTTTTCTTTTTTTATTTTTTATGAAATCATTTGATAATAATAAATTTAATTCTTTTAAATATTGTGGTAAATTATTTAATAATTCTTCAGAAATTATTTTTTCCCATTTAAAATTTGTAGAATTATTTTTAATAATATTATATTGATCGCAATTTAATAAATATTCTAGACTATTTAATTTAAATTTAATTTGTTGTATATTATATAAATTAAAAATTTGTATTCTATATAATTCTGGTTTATAACTTCCTAAATCCTTATTTATGAAATAATTTGATTTTCCAATTTTAATATAAAAATTAATTAATGATAATGTTTTCTTCAAAATTAAATGAAGAATATTTATTATTTCTTTCGTGTTTTCACTTCCATCTTCAACAAATATAAAATATTTATATTTATATTTTAATAAATTATCATAAATGGAATTTTGATAATAGATTGCAACTTTAGATTTATCAGTAATTTTTTTATCTGTTGATATACTAGATAATAAATATATCTTTTTATCAATTGAAATATCAGAAATTTTGAAATAATTATTTCCGGTAGATGATTTATATAATATATTTTTAATATCTTCAATATTTTTTGAAAGTTCTAATCCAAATGAATTTTTAATTAAATATTCATCTATTTTATCAAAACTTTCAATTAAATAAAAATCTTTATCGGAATGAAGATTTAATAATTTTTCTTTTCCATCAACAATATTTTTATAATATATTTGTTTGTTTTCATCTTCTTTTACAATATTTGTACTTTTAGCAAAATTTGAATTCATATTACTAATATTTACAATAGTATTTGTATTTTTTATAGGTAAAATTGGCGCAGTTACTCTACGATTAAGAGCTAATTGTTGTACTATCGAAATTCTTGGTCGTATTATATTATGAGAGCTATCAAATAAAACATTTGGGTTATTATTGTTATTGTTATTATTATTCTTTGATGATAAATGAGAATATATAGATAATAATTTATATTTTTGATACGGATTCCAATTTTTTATTTGCTTCAAAATTGGATCTGCTTCAAAGATTTTTTCAACAAAAGTATATGACAAAGAACTATTGATAAAGCATTGATTATTTGGAAACATTTTTTTCTTCCATAAATTATCAAGTATTGAATCATTATTTGATACAAAAGTAAAATAGAATAATTTACAACATTTTAATAAATTAATTAAAGATAATAAATTTAATTTATCAGCAATTACAATTAAGATATCACGAGGTAGATTATTCATCAAATTTATTGAAAAAAAGAAAATTTATTTTTAAATGATTTAAAATTTATTTTTAAATGATTTATTTTAAAAAGTATAATTTATTTTAAAAAGTATAATTTAAATAATTATTGTTTTAATTTTTTATTTTTAAAGAAATCAGTTTTTGTTATAAATTCCAATCTTTCTTTGTAGATATTTAAATCATTTATGATTTTTGTTGAAAATAAATCATTAGATAATAATTCTCCAAATTGAAAATTCGGAAAATTTTTTCTTATTATTTGATATGTTTCGCACTGAAAAAATTCGCTTATATTATTTATTGGTATTGAAAATTTTCTAATAGATATTAATTTTTGATGTGATTGAATTTTAATTATTTTTGGTTCAAATGTTCCAAATTCATTATTTATATAAAATTCTTCATTATTAATTAATATTCTCAATGTTACATTATTTCCCTTCAAAATAATATTGAAAAATTTTAGTAAAATATCTTTTGAATATTTAATCCTAGAATAATTTGATTCATAATTATTAATTATAAATGTAAAACATTTGGAATTTAACTCAATATTATATAAAGTATTATTGATATTTACGATACTTTTTCTATCTAACTGAACATCATTTTTAGGATCAACAATATAAATATATTTGATACTATCAACTTTACCAAATGATATATAATCACCACAAGTTTGACTTTTGAATATTGAATCTGGTATATTTTGACTTTGTATATTATATACTGGATTAAATATTTCATCATTTTTAAATTTTAAATTTTTTGATAATATATTGGAATAAAGCAAATTTGGCGATTCTATATTGTAAGTTTTTTCAAACTTATTGTTTAAAGGAATCAATTTTTCTTTTTTATCAATTATTTTTTTATAATATGGTTCATATTTTGTAATACTTTTAATAGATTTAAAATAACAATATAAAAAAGCTAATTTATATTTTTGATATGGAACCCAATTTTCAAATTCAATTAATTGTAAAATTTCTAAATGATCTTTTAAAAATTGATCATAAAAGATATTTGTAAAAATTATTTTAAAACTCCAATCATTTGTGAAACATATTTTCATCCATAAAATATTTAAACATTTACTATTTCCTTTAATTAAAATCTTATAATATAATTTACAACATTGAGATAATCTTCCAACAGTTTGTAAATTAGAATTTTTAGCAATAAATAAAATTATAGTCTCATTAAAAATCGACATAATAATATTGTACAAAAAAATATTTATTAAATCATTTACAATTATTTATTAAATCATTTACAATTATTTATTAAATCATTTAAAATAATAATATTTATTTAGGTTTTTTTAAATCAATTATTATTTAAAATATTATTAATTTCATTTTTTGATAATTTTTCTAATTTATTCCATTCGATATTTGATATTCTTTTTTTTATTTTAATTAAAAAATATTTTTTTTTTTTTTTAAATTTTTTTTATTATTTTTTT
>Ga0182030_10026474_pt1 | contig 10497 bp, 10 predicted proteins | sample 812S3MmetaG_FD_121299 | JGI IMG/M metagenome (GOLD analysis project Ga0182030, IMG submission 121299) | Permafrost microbial communities from Stordalen Mire, Sweden - 812S3M metaG (Illumina Assembly) | ecosystem: Environmental > Terrestrial > Soil > Wetlands > Permafrost | place: Sweden... | reverse complement strand
GCCAGACAACGTGACGGGTGCCCGCAACACCACTCCGCATCCTATATAGAGCCTTTCCCTGCCGGCTTGCTTTGGTGAAATACGCGAACCGGGGCCCCGACATTCGATGAGGCGAGCAGGATGCTGTGACAAAAGAAGTTGGCAGTTTAGTTGTAAGTTTTTGCGTGACATTAGGGTGATTTGTGCGCATAATAAAGGCATTAATCCTTTTGCGAACAGCGCCGATAATGGAAACGTGCAACCGGAACTGGACGGGATGCGTCAAATAAACACTTGCCGAACCTGGAACCGTTCTGCTATACGTTCCGGTTACGGCGAATTTGTGCGTGGAGTTGTGAGAGAAATGCCGATCAAGAAACGTAGTGTCCCGACAATTGAGAGTGTCACCCGTCAAATGCAGGTTTTTGAATTCCGATACCGCATCTCAACGGAAGAGTTTCTACGGCAGGATTTTGCTGAATGCCCGGTCAACGAAGACGATGCCATGCAGTGGCACTACCTCCGCGAGCAGCTCTCCGCCTTGCAAGACGCTGGCATTGAGAGGCTTTACTCTGCGTTTCCGACGGGAAGTGGTGCGCGGCTGAAGAATTGCGAAAATTCTTCAGAGCTTCTCGCGGCGTGAAATGCGATTTCCCGAGTACGCGGCGTGGCTCGCGGAACAAGTAGACAGCACTGTCTTGGAGCAAGGTTGCGTCCAGATTGGTCCGTTCGCAACCGAGACTGTGACACCCAACAAGCCGCCTTGGCAAATGGAATGGACCATCCTCTTCGAGGACGGTCTTTACCTGCGTGTCGTGGAAAATTGGTATCGCCGTGGTTCAAATCTTGGCGGGGGAGGATACCGCAATGCATTCTCCTTCCACTATGGGCCGGCCAACCCGTCGAAAGACAGCGAGGGTATCCCGCTTCACAGCGAAGCGCATCCAGCAATTATTCGGATCGATCAAGATGACCGGATAGGTCCTCATATCCATTACGGCGGCGAGGACCATATCCCGCAAGCCCGAGTGAGAAATCTGCGGATCTCGGATGTAGACCCGTTTCAATTCATTCGAGCCGTGGTTGAACACCGACAGAGCGGAGAACGGTTCGACAAAATCCTAGGGTTCATGGTGACAAAGTAATGCCAAACTCGTACAGTGGCGCAATCGAGTACTTCCTCCATGAAGGGAAGGAGAATCTTGAAGACTGTCTGCGTATAGCATTTCACGCCGCAATCTCTCGCGACATACAGACTATCGTGATTTTTACAGGAGTCGGCGAAGGGCCACGCATCGCAATTCAAAAGTATCTCGCTAAGCCGATGTTCAAGGAAATACGGTTGATAGCGGTTACATTCCCTTATGGCGAACGATTCAAAGACGGAGCGCGCGCTGAGATTAGCCAAGAGACAATTGAGTTTCTTGCGCAAAATAAGGTCCCGTTGCTGAGGGCGCATCTCCCGTTTGCTCCGATCGCAGCCAACTGTCGACAGCATGGGATATTGGGACAAGATTTAACGCTGATTGGAAATGCTCTCAGTATTTTTGGTGGCAGTATGAGTCTTTGCGTCCAGGCCGCACTAATAGCCTCCGACGCAGGCTACTTGGAGCTAGGGCAGCACGCGGTTTGCCTGACCTCGGATACGGCGATCCTTGCTAGGACTTCTCCCACTCAGGACTTCCTCACTGACTTTATTGTTCGAGAAATCCTCTGCAAGCCGATGACGCTGACAGTCGTAAAGCATGAGGAGAGGCTTACGCCACTCCCAGAGCCGACCACCCTTGAAATCGAAGGTGTCACCGCGCCTGTGCTTCTTCCTCCTGAAACTGAGGAATAAATGCGCCAGCCAATTCATATCCACGCAAAGACTCCACTACTGCTCGCGACCCATCTCCGGTGCTCTTCCCTTGCTCTGCTATGCTGTATGGTCTACCAGGCCAGGAGGCAGCGATGCCGGAGCACAGAGGGCGAAAGCATCATCAGGACCGCGTGGCAGAGACCCTGCGGCTTGAAATCGGCACCATGATCGAGGGCGAGCTGGTCGATCCGCGCATTGCCAACTGCTATGTCAGCGAGGTGTCGCTGAACCCCGGCGGCAAGTCCGCGCGGGTCTACGTGGCCGTCGACAGCGCCGTCCCCGACATCGTCAAGGCCGAGTTGGATACCATCGCCGGCCTGGAGGCCGCCAAGGGCTACATCCGCTATGAGTTGAAGGAGCGGATGGGCGTGCGCCACGTGCCGGACCTGGCCTTTCTTGCCGATCGCTCCGGCCGCTTCCAGGCGCGTATCGTCGAGCTGATGGATCGCTCCCGCAAGCGGCAAAAGACTCCTGCCGCGCAAGAAGCGCCGGCCGAGTAGTCTCCCTCCAAGCCGGAAGTGTCTCAGGCTGGATTTGTTTTGAAAGGGCACGACTTCAGTCGTGCCACAAACGGCCCATAATACGCGCGGGCTTTAGCCCCTGAGGGATTGTTGCATCGAACCTGAGACACCACCCCCCCAAGCCGCCCCCTTGAGATTCCCCGCGAATCTGTTAGCCTTGTCCCTGTCGAAACTTGAGCACTCTTTCCGTGCTTCCTTCTGAGCAAGCCGAAAATCGGGCTCCGGCTCAGCGGAGCGCACCGGGCAAACCGGGAGTCGCCGGTTCGTGCGCCACCAAAAACTTACGGCGCCCGCTCAAGGAATCGATGGAACTGGAGAAACGCTGGAAGTGGAGACTACCCTCGAACCTTCTGCTCCGGAACCCTCGCAAAGCCGCCGCATACGGCTGCCCAGTTGGGCCACTGCATGTGAGGCAGCCGTCTTTCTCCTTTTCACCCTCTTTTTCCTTTCCTACGGACTTACTCCCTTTTTCGGCGGCGACGGCCTGGGCCTGGTTGGCGCTGACGAGCCCCGCTATGCGCAAATCGCCCATGAAATGCTCGTTCGCTTCGACTCCGCGCATACCTTGAAGGAACGGCTCGCCGCCTGCGTAACGCCCTATCTCTACGGCCATCCCTGGCTTGAAAAGCCGGCGCTCTACTACTGGCGCGCCATGTTTCTCTTTCAGGACTTCGGCGTCCACGACTGGAGCGCCCGCCTGCCTTCCACCACCTTCGCCTTTGTCATGGCTGGGCTCATCTACCTGCACATGCGCCGCTTCCGTCCCGGCGGCCACATGGATGCCGCGCTCATCACCGTGGCCTGCGCCGGCATTATCGGCTTTGCCCGCGGCGCATCCACCGATATGCAGATGGCCGCTCCCCTGGCCATCGGCCTGCTCGGCTGGTACGCATGGTACGAGACCGACTCAAAATTCTGGCTCTTCGACATTTACTTCTTCACCGGAGTCGCCACACTCGCCAAGGGACCGGTTGCGCCTTTCCTGGCCATCCTCATCGTCGCCGCCTTTGCTTTCCTGCGGCGAGAATGGTCCATCCTCTACCGCTCCCTCTGGTGGCCGGGCGTCGTGCTCTATTTCGCCATCGTGCTGCCCTGGTTCATCGCCGTACAGCATGAGAACCCCACCTTCTTCCGCGAGTTTTTTCTCGAACACAACCTTGAGCGCTTTGCCACCGACCGCTACCAGCACGTCCAGCCTTTCTGGTACTACGGCATCGTCATCGTCCTGGCCATGATGCCCTGGACCGTAATCGCCGTTCGCGCCCTCGTCGATGGCATCCAGACCTCCGTGGCAGAGTGGCGTCTGCGCCGCGCAAGCCTGTGCAAGCCCGCTCCCAACCGTCCCGGCGACGCTTTCCCTGAGTTTCTGGTCCTTTGGGCGCTCATTCCCATCGTCTTCTTCTCCTTCTCGCAGTCCAAGTTGCCCGGCTACATCCTTCCTTCCATCCCGCCCATCGCCATCCTGACCGGAGACTACCTCTTCCGCCGCCGCCAGCCCGGACTGAACCGCTGGGTCCTCATCGGCCATGCAGTGCTGTGCGCCATCATGACCATGGCCGCGCTGCTGTTGCCGTGGTTTGTAATCCACGGCGCCAAAGTGCCCCCGGCGCGCGCTATCGTTGCCGCGGTCCTGGCAGCTTCGGGCGCCGCGCTCCTTATTCTCATCGTGGTCAATGGCTTTGGTGTTGCCCGGCTCCGCCTCGTCACCACCTGCGTCCTCGCCGTCCTCGTCTTCTTCCTTTATGGAGTAGGACCATTTTTCGTCATCCCCCAGGTCTCAGCCACCAAGCGCGTCATTCAACTCCTCGACCGCGCCTACTCCGCCCGTCCGCTCGCCGACCGCCTTCAATCGATTGCTCCCAGTGACGAGACGGTTGCCGTCTTCCGCGTCCGGCGCGACATCGAGTACGGGCTCTCGTTCTATCGCAATCGCGAGGTCGTCAACTACGAGCAATCCGGCGTGCCCGATGAGGAGCATCTACTGGTTGTGCGGGTCTCAGGCCGAAACGGCGTCGATCTCCACTCCCCCGCCGCCCTCGACGAGTATCTTGAGGGTCGCCACTATGAGCAACTCTTCCCATGGCCTGAGCAGGGGTTGGTGGTCTATCTTGTTGGCAGGCGCTAGAATGATATGCCAATCTTCAAGTTGCACCTGGGCACAACCCATGTCAAAGTGATTGGAAGGCTCATTCCGGCCTTTCAAGTTCTTTTTTGAAGCCTGACCCTGCACCTCTGTTGCTCTTCGGAAATAAAGCAGGACACAACCTGCGCCGCATCCAGGGAACCTTTCAATAAGTCGATGTTTTGAAAGGGCGCGACCGGAGTACCGGGGCACCGGGGTACCCACTGGGTCGGGGTCGCGTCCCGCAGATGCAGCAAAATGAGTGTGGGCCTTAGCCCCTGAGGGAATGCCGGTTAACCGATTCGGCGATTCCCTAAAGGAAGATCATGGCGTCGACCGCTTCCATCGAGATCCTCGACCTTCGGCACTTCGCTGCGCCGGTCCTCCGTCAGGTGCTTGAGGCCGAAGGTGAGCTATGGAAGCAGCGCCTTCACTGGGACTATCGCACTAGTGCCAGGCTGCTCATGCAGTACCTTGACAGCCACATGCTGCCCGGCTATGCCGCGGTCGAGAATGGCCAGGTTACCGGCTACGTTTTCTGCGTCTACGAGGAGACAAAGGCCGTCATCGGCGATGTTTTTGCTCTTCCCGGCCCGGCGGTGCTCACTCTTGGTTCGCCGCCGCCGGAGCCGTTCGCGGCAGGTGAACTTCCCGCCTCAGCCCGTGAAGCACCGCTATCCTCCCACGAGATTGAGGAGACACTGCTCAAGCATCTTTTTGAAACGCTGCTCAACTCGCCGCAACTCGACCGCATCGAATCGCAACTGCTTCTGCACCCATCAGGCACGCACTCCAGCCTCTTCCGCCAGGCTGGATTCCAGGTCTATCGGCGGCTGTTCATGGTGCAGCCGCTTCAGGGTCACTTTAACCAACCCCGCGTCGAGCTGCCTGGCGATCTGGAGCTGCGCCCGTGGCGCGACGAAGACCTTTCCGCCGCCGGCCGCCTCATCTCCGACGCCTATCGCGACCATCCCGACAGCCAGATCAACGACCAGTACCGTTCCATTCACGGCTCCCAGCGCTTCCTGCACAATATCGTCCGATACGCCGGTTGCGGCACGTTTTCGCCGCAGGTTTCGCACGTCGTGGCCGAGCGCCGCAGCCGCGACCTGGTGGCCTTGGTGCTGGGCTCGCGCGTCAGTCCGCTCAGCGGCCACATCACCCAGGTCTGTGTCCATCCCCGCTACCGCCGCCGCGGGCTGGCCCGCATGTTGCTCTCGGTGGCAGCCTTCCACTTCATGCGCCAGGGAGTCAGCGAAATCTCCCTGACTGTAACCGAGTCCAATACGCAGGCAATCGACCTCTACCGCGACGAAGGTTATGTGAGCGCACACGCCTTCGATGCCGCCGTCTGGCAGCGGGAGGGCGCGAACAGGGAATAGCGAACAGGGAATAGGGGACAGGGCGCGGCGGCCGTTCTTATATAGCTCTTTATTCATATCTGTCATCCTGAGCGAAGCCGAAGGACCTGCGTCTCTACAGTCGTTGAAAGGTATCCCTGATAAGGCCCCCAACCCAACCTAGCGGTACGACTCGTCCCGGTGAATCACGAACTCCGGATAAGCGCCGCCGCCCAACTCGTGCAGGTCCATGCCGATGCGCTCGCCGTCCGCGTCCACGCGGAAAGGAACGAAGCGGTTCAGCACCCAGAACAAGAGATAAACCAGCGGCAGAATGACGCCGAACAGGGCCCCGATGCCGACCAGTTGGGCAATGAGTTGACCGGTCTGGGGCGCGAAAATCCCTGCGGCAACCAGCCCCAGCAAGCCGCCGGTGGCATGCACCGAGATCGCCCCCGAGGGATCGTCAATGGAGACGGCAAGTTCCAACACCTCAACCAGCAAAGGCGTAGCAATGCCCGCGATGACGCCAATAAAGAGCGCCTGAACCGGGGTGACCAGGGCCGCGCACCCGTTGGAAGCCACTAGTCCCGCGAGCCAGCCGTTGGCGCAAAGGCTTGCGTCCGGTTTGCCGAATCGGATGCGGGTGACGGTAAACGTGGCTGCCAGCGCTCCTGAAGCGGCCAGCAGGGTGCCGAGCGCTGTGCCCGCCAGAGCTGAAAGCGGCGCATGAAGCCAGAGCATTGCGCCGGCTACGTTGAATGCAAGCCACCCTACCAGGGCCAGCAGGCAACCGAACAGGATATAGACGGCATTGTGCCCGGGTAGCGCGGTGGAGAAGCCTTCTTTGGGAAACTTGCCCTTTCGGGAACCTGCGATCCAGACGACGGCAAGGGCGCTCAAGCCGCCGAGGACCTGGATACAAGCCGCGCCTCCTGGGTCGAGAAATCCCGAGCCGAGCGTGAAATTCACTCCAAGCTGCGCCAGCCACCCTCCTGCCCATACCCAATGCACCAGGAGTGGAAAAACAATCGCGGCAAGCACAGCGGTGATCGCGCAACCGGCGGTGAGGCGCAGCCGGTCAGCACCCGAACCCCAGGGAACCAGGGCGGCCAGAGCCACAGCCAGGAATTCAAATAGAAGCGCGAGTTGCGACTGCGCAGTCCAGGAGTCGAGGCCGCCAAGCAGCCACGGACCCGCGCCAAGCCAGTTCCAGGGCTTGCCGGCGAGGTGAAAGGTGTGGCCCGCGCCATCCGCCAAGCCGGTAAAGGTGGCGCCGATAAGGGCAAAAACAATGGCAGCAACCGCAACGATGGCGAGGTTGCCGAGCAGCGCCTGGGCCGCTGAGCGGGAGCGTCCCAGGCCAGTGTTGATGAGGGCTACACCGGCGATGGCCAGCGGAGCGAGCAGCAGCAGAACGAGACAGAGCGCGAATGCAGCTTCCGTAACCCCCGGGACGGCGGGTGCGGGCGCAATGGATGCCAGGAATGGAATCATCAATTGTCCTCTCCACGCGCTTCCATGTGGCCGCGTACCGCGACAACGAGTCCAAGTCCTTCGACGGCAAGGCCACAAAGAACAAAACCCGCCCGCGGGCCTGGAGCGGCAAAAAGCACAACCGCGGCGATGGAGAGAAAGAATCCGGCTGGCAACACCAGCAATCCAGCGTATTTCATGGTCTTTCCTTTTCCTTGCTTGTCGGGCCGGGTTACAAATACCTGGCTGAAGGTAGACCCGCCCTTCGGCTCCATTTCCTGGTTCCGAAGAAAAGAGATCCGCAATGCGGGATGGTTTGGTGCTAGAGAGCAACCGGCTGCAACGCCTTTATGAATTCTAAAGCATTTAATTGTTACCATCTGGTCAAAGAGATCGAATGCGATGCATTTCGGCCTACAAAATCTGTGTGCCCCATCCTTGCTGTCGTCCTGAGGGAGCGAAGCGAGTCGAAGGACCTGCGTTTCGTCAACCTCCCGCGATGGGTGGGAGACCACATAGCTCAACCACCCCGTTCTTCCTGAGGCGCTCAATGAAGTCGTTGAAGTTTGAATGGTTGCCAACAATGGATTATGTCTATGCGTCTTGACCGGAATCAAAGGGCCATCCCAGTAATACTCGGCGCCGTCACGCTGGCAGGCGTCGGAGTGCTGTTTGTATGGGACGCTTTTCCTGGCCTGTTTCCGGCCCGGAGCCATGCGTTTCTGGCGGCATTTTCGCTGACCATGATCGCGATTGCGTACCTTGTCTACCAGATCCTGCATCGGCCCGCTCGCGGAGAATTCTTGAAGGCGATCCTGCTGGCGATTGCCTTTCTGTTCTGGGCGGCCAATCAGCTTTGGCCCGATTTGCGCCAGGCGACACTGTTTAACGACATTGCCATTGCGCTTTTTGTCTTGGATGTATTTCTGGTGTTGGTGGGCTGGCCGGCGACATCGCCCGACGGGTCCTTTGCTGGGACCTGCGCCGACTCGCCAACGAAATGCGGTTGCGCCTGTTGCGCGTGCGATCGGTCCACGCAGGTGCGGCGCTGACTGGTTCCGGCAGGCTGGCTGTGGCATCTTGCACGGGCTGATCGGGATTTCAGGGTGGCTGGCGCAAAAGGAACGCGGCATGATATTTTGGGGCCAGTATCCCAGTCTCTGGTACGCAGGACGCCAGGGTCCCGAGAGTGCTTTCCCTTGATTCACAATTGTCACAAGCGGTAATCTTTTCAGTGAATTACAAATCTGTCCCGAAATAAGTTTTTTTGAAAATTTGCGAAAATATCCACGCGCGAAACGTCCGCTGGCTGCTATATTGATTCTTCGGGCTTCTCCGCCTCTCACCCGAAATTTGCCCAAGAATTGATTTTGTACACAACCTATGTGACCGCCAACACACCGGCGCGTCTAGAACGAACAATCAAGCAGGGATAGGATTCATGGCGCAGATATTCGAACGCAGCTCCAATGCTCTGGCTCGCGCGAGTCTGGTGTTGACGGGGCTGATCGTAATCGCTGTGGGGGTGACGCTGGACGGGCTGCAACGCTCGCCCTGGGTGACGCGGCAAGGCCAGCGTCCCGACCAGCCGGTGCCCTTCAGCCACAAGCATCATGTGCAGGGACTCGGGCTTCAGTGCCAGTACTGTCACGTGACTGTGGAGAAGTCGAGCTACGCTGGAATCCCGCCTACGAAGACCTGCATGAACTGCCACGCTCAAATCTGGACCAACGCGCAACTGCTGGAGCCGGTGCGCATGAGCTGGGCCACGGGCCAGTCTCTGGTGTGGACGAAGGTTCACGATCTGCCCGATTTTGTGTATTTCAATCACTCGATTCATGTGAACAAGGGCCTCGGATGCGCGAGCTGTCATGGCCGCGTGGACCAGATGCCGCTGATGTATATGCAAAACACGCTTCAGATGGAGTGGTGTCTGGATTGCCACCGGAATCCGGCCAAGAATATCCGGCCGACCAGCGAGATCTACAACATGGCATGGGAAAAGCCGGCTGAGGACAGGCCGGTGTGGTGCTCGGTTGGCGAGGAAAAGGCTGGGACGCCAACGGCGCAGGCCGTGAATTGCGTAGCAAAGGACCCGATTGGGGCAGGCGCCGAAGTGGCTTCGCTTCAGATGCCATCGCTCGGCGCGCATGGGCTCGCGGGAGATGGGTCGGCTGCTGCGCTGCCGGCCGTGCCGGTTTACAAGAAATTCACCAGCCAGGACGAGCTTGGACATTTTCTGGTGGATCACTACAAGATTCGCACCCCGAAAGAGCTGACTAGCTGCGAGGTCTGCCACCGATGAGCAAAGACAGGAACGGCCAGATCGGCGGAAACGGGATGAACGGAAGCGCGAAAACGACCGGTGCCGAGCTGGCGGAAAAGCCGAGCTTTGTATCAGGGCACGACTTTAGTCGTGCCGCCGGCGGTTCCAATTCGGCGGGGGCTCTAGCCCCTGAGGAAAAGCTCACTGCTTTGAAAGGGCACGACTTTAGTCGTGCCGCTAACGATCCCAAAACGGTGGGGGCTCTAGCCCCTGAGGAAAAGCTCACTGCTTTGAAAGGGCACGACTTTAGTCGTGCCGCTAACGATCCCAAAACGGTGGGGGCTTTAGCCCCTGAGGAAAAGCTCACTGCTTTGAAAGGGCACGACTTTAGTCGTGCCGCTAACGATCCCAAAACGGTGGGGGCTTTAGCCCCTGAGGGACGATCTGCGCCGATGACTCTCGCCCAAGTCCGCGAAGAACTAAAGTCCGTCAAGGGCAAGCGTTACTGGCGCTCGGTGGACGAGTTAGCCGATACGGCGGAGTTTCAGGCGGCCGTGGTCAAGGAATTTCCGGGCTCGGCGCAGGAATGGGTCGATCCGGTATCGCGGCGCGGCTTCATGAAGCTGATGGGTGCTTCGCTGGCGCTGGCCGGATTGGCTGGATGTACCAAGCAGCCGGATGAGCCGATCTATCCCTACGTCAAAGCGCCGGAAGATCTGATCCTGGGAAAGCCGATGTACTTTGCGTCCGCGCATCCGTTTGTAACCGGCGCGGTCCCGCTGTTAGTCAAGAGTGACCAATTCCGCCCCATCAAGGTGGACGGCAATCCAGACCATCCTTATAACCAGGGCTCGTCGGATCCGTTTACGCAGGGGACGCTGCTCGACCTATACGATCCTGACCGCTCGCAGCACGTGACGTATCGCGGCGAG
>Ga0182030_10026473_pt1 | contig 10497 bp, 11 predicted proteins | sample 812S3MmetaG_FD_121299 | JGI IMG/M metagenome (GOLD analysis project Ga0182030, IMG submission 121299) | Permafrost microbial communities from Stordalen Mire, Sweden - 812S3M metaG (Illumina Assembly) | ecosystem: Environmental > Terrestrial > Soil > Wetlands > Permafrost | place: Sweden... | reverse complement strand
TCCCCTCCTTTGCGGCTTTGCGGCTTTGCGGCTCTCCCTCACTCTCCCCCTACCTCGGCGGCTGGTTATTTCGCTGACACCGCTGGTTTCGACCGAAATACGCTTGCGTTCTCTCCTGAAATATCCTGGGGCCGTTTGTCACGCGGGTGAACCACTTGCGTATCGCTCGCGATGCGTGAGAAGCATGCAGGGGTCAACTTCCTACGAAAGGAACGCCCTACCATGAAGCTATCCGCCCGCAACGTCCTCCCAGGGAAAGTCATCTCGATTCAGAAAGGGGCTACGACAGCTCATGTGAAGATCGAGATCGCCGCCGGTTTCATCGTTACGGCATCGATCACGAATGAAGCCGTCGATGATCTAGGCCTCGCCGTGGGAAAGCCGGCCATGGCGATTGTGAAGTCTTCGGACGTCATAGTCGGATCGCCGTGAGTCGAAACGGCCGAATGTGATTCTCAGGCGAGGAACTCGGGTGTGCCCTCGTGCTTGGACGGCGAGGGCAAGCCCCCACCATTTCGAGCGATGTCTAGCGCGCCATAGGAAGGTCGATGCTAGCCTATAGGAGTGGTGAATTTGTCCTCATGCGCACGCGCTCGGACTGGACGCGCTCTAGTTCACCGTCATTCGCGTGAGCTGTCGATCTCGCTTCTTGCGGCAACGCTCTCAGCGACCGGATGCTCTCGGCGTACGCCAGCTTCAACCGTAGAGCCGCTGAAGGTGGCCGCTGCAGCCGATCTGACATTTGCATTCGTCGAGGTCGGCAAAGAATACGAACGATTGACGGGGCAAAAAGTCGTATTTTCGTTCGGGTCAACCGGGCTTCTGGAGAAGCAGATCGCGAACGGAGCGCCGTTCGACGTATTTGCCGCGGCGGATATGTCGTTCGCGGACGATGCAGTTCAGGCGGGCGCGTGTCTCGCCGACACGAAGGCACTGTATGCGACCGGGCGGCTCGTGATGTTTAGCGCGAATGGTGCGCCGTTCGGTCCGACCCAAATGACCGACCTCACCGATCATCGTATCGTCCGAGTTGCAATTGCGAATCCCAAACACGCGCCCTATGGACGCGCCGCGGAACAAGCCATCAGGCGATCGCACCTTTGGGACGCCGTAGAGCGAAAGCTCGTGTATGGCGAAAACGTTCAGCAGACGCTGCAGTTCGTGCAGTCGGGAAATGCGGATGTTGCTTTGGTCGCTCTTTCGCTTGCCATCGTCACACCTGGCCACTGGACTCTCATTCCGGCAGATCTTCATGAAGAGCTCAATCAGGGTCTCGTCGTGTGTACCGGAGGTAAAGCGGGAGTCGATTCCGGACGTCGATTCGCGGCCTATGTCGCATCGGCGGACGGTCGCTCCGTGATGCGCAGATATGGATTCGCGCTGCCAGGCGAATCGCTTGTGGGTTCTCGCTCTCTCGTTCCCGGCCAGTAACGTGGAGCTCGCGCCTTTAGTCCTCTCACTCAAAGTCGCCACGATCGCTACGGTGATCGCCGCGGTCATCGGAATCGCTATCGCGGCGTTTTTGGCTAACGCTCGTTTTTTTGGGCGCGACCTCGTCGATGTTCTCGTCACCGCGCCGGTCGTTCTTCCCCCGACGGTCCTCGGCTACTACTTGCTCGTCGCGATCGGCCGGCGAAGCGCAGTAGGACATGCGTTCGAAACGGCATTCGGGACATCTATCGTGTTTACGCAGACCGGCGCGGTGGTCGCGGCGACCGTTGGAGCCATGCCGCTCGTGGTCAAGAGTAGTCGGGCAGCGATCGAACAGGTCGAACCCGCGCTCATCCGGGCGGCCCGCACCCTCGGGGCAGCCCCGGTGCGCACATTTCTTACCGTGCAGTGTCAGCTCGCCTCACGTGGAATCACAGCAGCGGTGATGCTCGCATTCGCCCGCGCTCTCGGCGATTTTGGCGTAACGCTCATGGTCGCCGGAGACATTCCGGGTGAGACCCAGACAGCCTCCCTCGCCATTTACGACTCCATCCAAGGGCATCACGACAATGCCGCGTTGGGGCTCGTCATCGCCCTCGCCATCGTGGCCATGACGATACTCTATATTTCGAATAAGCTCGTGAGAATACGCCATGTTAGGTAGTGTGGCGGACTCCACGCTTTGCGTGCAGGCCCGCGTAAGAGGCGACGAGCGCTTCGATCTCGACGTGGCCTTCACAGTCCCTGCCGGCGTGACCGTCCTGCTCGGGCCTTCCGGTTCCGGCAAGAGCACGACGCTCAATCTTATCGCAGGGCTCGTGCGACCGATCGCAGGGCGGATCACTCTCGGTCAAGAACTATGGTTTGACGCTTCTCGGGGAGTCGACGTTCCCGTGCATCGACGTCGCGTGGGATTTCTCTTTCAGTCGCTCGCGCTCTTTCCACACATGACCGCTGTCGAGAACGTCGCCTATGGCATGTCTTCACGCCGCCCATCGGCTCGCGCGCGAGCGGTGGAATGGCTGCAGCGGCTTCACGTTGCCCACGTGGCCGATCGAAAGCCGCGAACATTCTCGGGCGGAGAAGCCCAGCGCGTCGCGCTCGCTCGGGCACTTGCTTCAAGCCCGCGCGTCGTTCTCCTGGACGAGCCCTTTACCGCCGTGGACACCGTCCTGAGGCGAGAATTGCTCGCCGATGTCCAGATGTTCGTACGCGCCCTTCGGGTGCCCGTCGTACTCGTGACGCATGACAGGCAAGATGCCCGAGCGCTTGCCGATCGATTCGTGATTCTTGAAGCTGGCCGAGTCGCGCGAATAGGAGAGGGAAAGGACCTGGACTATGGAGTCGAATGGAACCAGCTCACGACGTCGTCGTGAAAATTCTGCGGTTCCGTGGTCGCGACCATGTGACCACTGTTCGCATACGGAGGAAATCGCACATGCGCGCTTTGGACTCCCGCATCACCGTCAGGCGTGTACGTGAGAGTGAAGCCGCCGGGCCGAGGGGTCGTGCCCGCATCGGTAACATCGTCGACCGTAACCTTGTCTGCGGTGCCCAGGTTGTGCTGCAAAATATATAGAATTGCCGGAGAATAGATGACGGCGTCGTTCGCGGCATTCGTGATGAACGTGTGTACTCCCGCAAGCAGGTTCCCAACGAACTCGTCACCGCATCCGATCGCAGATTGAAAAATCGACGTCTCATCGCCGCACGCCGGCGTATTGGTCGTCAAGTATGCATCGTTCACATTGAGCTGACCAATGAGTGCGCTCAGTGCCTCATTGGCTTGCGGGACACCCGAAGCGATCGTCGTCGGAGCCACTCGAAATGCGGCAGCGCGGTCGGCAGGACCGATGCGAGGTATGGTTCGGGGGTCTCGCGTGAGAAGATCGGTCGCCGCGTCGACATCACTATAGACTGCCGCCGCCCCGGCGCTGAGGGAATCGGACCAGCCCACGGTCTTGAGGACATCGTATATGTCGACCCCGGAGTCCAAAGAACTAGCCGCTTGGAGCTTTGGAATACTCTGCATGAGGGTTGTCTGGGTCGTAAACTGCATGGCTCCTACGACGAGTGGCTCGATGAGCACTGCATGGCCGAACTGCGAAAGCAACGTTTGAACCGGAACGACGACTCCCGCATACGAGGGAAAGACCGCGTCGTAGTGTGATTGTATCTCTTCTTGCAGCGACGAATCGGCGCGCGAGGCTTCCGTCGAGTACTTGAGAAGCATATCGAGCATGTAGGTCGCTCGCGTTCCGCCATAGCTTTCACCGACGAGGATGACCGGCGACGAACGGAGCATCGCGTGACTGTCGAGAAACGCGAGCAACGTGCGAATGAAGTCTGCAGCATCCTCCACGGGTGCATAGGCGCACGCACTGCTGGTTCCCGCATCCGATTCCAAGCCATAGGAGAATCCGGATTGGCGTTCGTCGATATAGAGGAGATTCGCGAATGAAGTCCATCGCGCGGGATTGAGAACAGGCGGTGACGTCGGAGACGACTCGTCCAGGGTGTAGCGCGCCGTCCCATAGGGCAACAGACCGAACGTCGTCCCCGCTCCCGGACCTCCGTTGAAGAACACGGCGAGCGGCTTGCTCGACGGATCGCTGTCGGCCGCCTCGAAGACATAGAACATGCGAGCGGGGTAGGTCGCCGCCGTGCGCTGTCGTGGCACGTCGACAAACCCGACCTCATCTTCGATCGGTGGGCCGCCATCGGACGCGTCCACACCGGAATCGACGCCCCCCTCGCTTCGGATCGAACCGGCTTCCCCATCGACGCCCGAATCGAGCGCCATGGCGCCGCCGTCTGGCCCGTCGACCTGCGTGCCCGACTCGGATCGTGCTCCGTCGACCGTCGCGCCCGAGTCGACTGCCGCCTCTGCCGCCCCATCGACTGGTGGACTCGCATCGAGCAACGCCCCGTCCCATCCGTCAGTCATCGCGTCCGCATCGAGAGACGCCTCGACGGCCGCGTCGGCCGCCGCATCTGCGCCGAGCAGCGCCCCATCCGCCCCGTCCGTCGTCAGGCCAGAGTCACCGAGCGATCCATCCACCTGTCCGTAAGAGTGGCTATCGCGTAGTGCCGCCTCGGGAATACTCGATCCATCGCCAGGACCCACCCGGTCGGCGCCAACGGCGGAGTCACTCTCCTCGCCCCCGTCGACGGGAGAGTCGTGAGACGTCCCACACCCGAGCACCACGAAACATAATAGAACGACGATTCCCCAAAAGCGCATCCCAGCATCGTGAGCGAAGGATGCATAGACTTCCAGGAAAAAGGATAGACCGGGCGAGCATGCCGATCGGCTCGAGACGTCTGCCGAGGCACGACTTCGAGAGGCGCGGCCGCGTTCGTTTGCCGCTCTTGGTCTACGTCCTCGAACATGCGACACTCGCGCGCGCTCGTTGGCGTCGGCGGGGGACTTACCACCGGCGCAGCGTTCCACCCCTACGAAGCGTGAGAGGATATGTCATGGCCAGATCTGCCTCCCCAATGTCTCGCTCGACCCGCAATCCCAGTCTGCAGATCTTCGATCTCGCCGATCTGGCCCAGTTCACGAAGGAGGGACTTTATGCCACAACGTCGAGCAAGGACTTTCACCTTTTCTATGTCGGCCGGGACGACGTACACGAGATTCTCAAGTACCTGCTCGCCCGCGCGAACGTCTCGCTCTATCTGAACATGTTCGGATACGACGACGAAGAGCTCAACGACGAATGCATGCGCTGCGCCAGTGACCCCACGATTACGACCTTGATCACCCTCGATAAGAGCCAAGCGGGCGGAAAGCACGAGAAGACCATTCTCGATTCCGACATGGGGAAAGACCCCGCGGCGTTCAACACGCACATCGCCATCGGTCAGTCCGCGACCCACCAGATCACCCACACCAAAGGTGGCGTCATCGATGGACGCGTCGGCTTCGAGGGCTCGACCAACTGGAGCAATTCGGGCGAAGGCACGTTTGTCACCAAGGGCCGCCCCGGCGGACCCCGCTACAAGGCTCAGAACAATACGCTCGCGATATTTACGGATCCGGACACGATCTCACGCTTTACTGCGGAGCTCGTCGCGGAACACTTCGCGGCGTCTGGAGGCGGGGTCCAGGGGAACCCAGACTCACCGAGACCATCGAGAGCCGCATCTGCGCGCCGATCGAAAGCGACGACATCGCGCGTCGATTGAGGCCATCGATCTCGTTTGCGTTAGCTCGATTCCTCAGGGTGACGTTCAAGGCGCGTTCGAAACTGCCAGAGAACAGTCCGCCGATTGGAAGCATCCGATAGCTGGCGTACAGGCCACGCAGGCGTCCGAGCATTGCGTAGCGCAGGTCTTTTTCACCGACTTGCAGGAGTTCTTGCACGACGAGTTCAAGCACTTCGTCGTACAATTGGCGTAGACGCTGTTGCACGAAGAGCTGCAGCTCGTAGCGGTCAAGATGCACTGCGACGTGCTCGCGCAGGCGTCGAATTCAGGCGCATCCGCGGAGGACGAATCGCCCGCATCCGATGGCTGCCAAACGTCGTAGTTTGGTGTGGCGGACGGCCAGCCATCCGGGGCGAAAGTCCCGCCGCCGTCGTTCAACGTGGCCTCCTCCGATGCGTCGCTCGAACCGTCATCAGCCATTTCGCGGTACCTTTCGAAGTTGTACGTGCATCCCACGACAGCCGCGATGGATCCCATCGAAATAGCGGCGACGCATCCGAGGAGTCCGAGGTTCCTCATAGGGCGCCCCTCAACCCGATCCACCCTGGGGACGCCACGAGCGCTACGGAAGGTGCGGGGCGCTCCCCCGGCGACAGAAGAAACAACGTCGCGCATCCCGCTGCTCCGGCGATTCCTAGAGCGAGACCGATGTTGGCAATCGTCTGGTCTGTCTTGCCCTCCCCGATGTTGCCGAGTTGGTCCCGGGGACATGCTCCGCCAATGCAGATCCGATTCAGGTTGTCGTAGGTCGAATGAGCCATGAGCCCGAACACCGCAAACGACGCGAGGCCGACGACGCCGATTCCTCCCGCGACATACGCGCCCGGGCGCATCCAAAGCGGACTCATTCTTGGTTTGCCCGCCGCTTCGCCGGTTACCTTCGATGTCGACGGAGTCTGGAGTTCCGGAAGATCTCGACTCTCTAGCGCACCTGAAGCGGCATCGAGAATCAAGGATATGTGGCTGCCCTCGATGAGCTCCACACCGTGGTGAACAGGTTCCCGTCCAGGCGTTTCTATGATGACATCCGCGTGTCCCGGGTGGACGGGAACGGCGTCGGCCCAGCCGGCGGGAACGATTTCCTCGTCTCCGACTTTGACTCGAGTGCCCGCTACTGGATTGTCGATTCGAAGTGAAATGAAGGCGAGCCGGCCCTGCAACGTCCTGCGAATGGCCGTCGCTGCTTCGTTCGTTCGGTCATAGCGATTGTCCGCCTCCCGCAGTTCCAAGGCCTCTACCGAAGCGCGACCCAGCTCGGCGTACGCCTGCACCAGATCACCGGTCGCTCGCAGGCATTTACCTATTTCAAATCGCGTATTGGGACTCGCCACGATTTCGTAAGACGCACGAAATGCGGCTATCGCATAGTCGTAGTTTTTGTGGGCCATGGCTTCCTTGCCACGTTCGAACTCCGCTTGGGCCTGTTCGCGTTGAACAGCAGTAGCCTTCTCGGGCAGCGCACCTGCTGCGAAAGACCGATTCGTCACGAGAAGGGCGACTAGAGACAGCAGTCCGACCGCCGGTCCGGTTCGATTCATGGTCTATATTCCCTCCGGTTCGTACTTCTCAGGCAGGTTCGACGGCTCCGCGTGGGCTCGAGCCGGGCGCACGAGCGTGCGCGAACGGGAGGGACGAGGTTCGGCTTTTTCGGCAGACGCTTCGGGAGATGGCGGTTGCGCTTCTGCGGCGGCCGCCTCCTCGGCGACATCGACTATTGGGGTCAACGTCGGAAGCGCCGCCGCTTCGCCGAGGGGCACAGCGGCCATGCCGACCGCGGATGCGTCGTGCGCTGCCGTGCTGTAAGAACCCAGTGCAAACCAGCCTCCGACCCCCAGGACGACGAGCGCGCATGGGGTAGCGATCCACGTCAGAAGATGACGGCGCGCGATACCCGCTCGCTGCGCGACATCGTGGACGACGGCCGGTTGCGAGAACGACGCGGTCACCGCCGAGGGCGCATGCAAGGCGAGCGAATGAGACTCACCCCACATCGGGAGCTCTTGCAGCGCGATCGGTGCTCGTTCGTCTAGAGGCGACGGAGTGGCGGGCACGCGAGCGGCGGGCATTTCGATCGACGGTCTCGGTCGCGTTGGCGGTTCCGAATCGAGGTATTTTGCTTGTCTCTTCGGAGTCGGAACAAGGGATCCGGATTGCAGCGCGACCGTCGATGCACCGGGTCGACTGACACGGAAGGGCTCCAGTTCGGCGGTAGGGGATTCGCTTTGCTCGAGCATCGCGCGCCGATCGCGAATCTGCTTGCCGCATCGCTGCTCAATCCACTCCGCGACCTCCCACGAAGGTGCAATTTCGGCTCCGGAGATCCGCTCGACCTCGTGACCAAGCTCAGAGCCACTGGCAAAGCGGTTGCTCGGATTGGGCGACATCGCCCGCACCGTGACGTCGACCAGGGGCTCCGCCCAAGTCGCAAATTTTGGCACGGTCGCACGCGGAAGTTGACCGCCGAGGACGTGGGTCGCGATGGCCGAGGCCGGCATGTTTGCAAACAGTGCTCTATTGGAGAGAATCTCCCACAGGATCACCCCTGCGCTGTAAATGTCGGCGCGCGAATCGGTCGGTTCGTCCGCGAGAAGAACCTCGGGCGCACTGTAGGCACCATCGTTTCCGGTCGTCAGATTCGACCGCATTCGACCGGGATCGAGGACGACCGAACGTCCATCCGTGCGAGCGAGCACATAGTCGGGCGCGATGCGACCATGAACGCATCCGTGGATTCCGTCCGATTCAAGGATACCGTGCAGCCCGTCGAGGCCGTTCAAGACATCGACAAGGATGCGCAAGCCGATGGCGATCGGAATGGGACCCCGCTGCATAAGGTCGTCAAGAGTATTCCCGTCGACAAAGTCGTAGACCACGAGGGCCTCGTCCGCGCGCTCCAGGCACTCGGTCATTCGATTCAGATATGGGTGCGCTCGCTGACCGATTCGTGTCGCGCATTCAATCCAGTCGTCGATATCGTGTTTCGCGTGGCGGCTTTTTGCGGCCCGCTCGACAACGACGAGTTTGCTCTTGCCGTCGGGCGTTCGCACCATCGCAGCCCACGTGGGGATAGCTCGGCCTCCCAACTCGCGTATCCACTGCAGCGGCTGGCTTCGCAGCGGAAGCGGACCCCGATGTGACGTTGGGCGCAGCAATGTCACAGGTGTTACGAACCCCAATACGTTTCGTTAAGGGAACGCCCGAGGCTTGATGAGCCGTTCGCCCCATCGAAAGACAAGCTCTACCGAACGAGACGGCTGCCCAGCGGTCCGCGAAGCGGCCCCTCATCGTCCGGCCGGAGCGCTCAGAGGACGCTCACCGCTGGGGCGGGGACCTATGCCACCATTCCGTGCAGTACGGCGGGCAGGGGACAACCGAGGTAGCCATGCGACTGACGCCGACGCGTCACAATTCCGATTTTCTTCGACCGCCGCAAGTGCGCGCCCGGTCAGAGGGTTCCGAGGTAGGAACACAAGACTCACGACCCGTTCGCCCAACGAACTCCCCTTTCCGTCATTTGGCTTCAATCGCATGCCTTTGAACTTCATGCGCGCGTCATTGAGCCTCATTCGCGTACCTTTGAACTTCATGCGCGCGTCATTGAGCCTCATTCGCGTACCTTTGAGCTCCATTCGCACGTCATTGAGCTCCATTCGCACGCCATTGAGCTTCATTCGCACGTCATTGAGCTTCATTTGCACGTCATTGAGCTTCATTCGCATGTCATTGAGCTTCATTCGCATGTCATTGAGCTTCATTCGCACGTCATTGAGCTTCATTCGCACGTCATTGAGCTTCATTCGCACGTCATTGAGCTTCATTCGCACGTCATTGAGCTTCATTCGCACGTCATTGAGCTCCATTCGCACGTCATTGAGCTTCATTCGCACGTCATTGAGCTCCATTCGCACGTCATTGAGCTTCATTCGCACGTCATTGAGCTCCATTCGCGCACCTTTGGACCTTATGCCCCAGCGGGAGCCGAACAAAACATCGCAACTGTACGTATCGGATCACGGCACGAGGTCGATAGAATGTCCCATGTCTCTCGCAGGTTCGATTGATTGCCGTGGATCCAAGGACATTTGGCTCACGGGTATGATCTTGCAGCGAGTACCCATTCCATATGCCGCCGAGGTCGGAATGAAGACCTCGATTGAGACCGTCCCGTCCCCCGGCCAGGCAACGCATTAGCTTTTCTTTCGCATCCCAATGTCGGAATGATCACACCGCGTGCGTCGTGGTCGTGCGCGTACTGGGCGCGCCTGCGACTGCGCGGGGCAGCAGGGTGCGTCGCGCCACCTCGCCAGCGTAGCTCCCAGAAGCTACTTTCTTCTTATGCGCGCTGTCGGGCTCAAGGTGCTCAAGAATCGGCTGAGCGAGTACGTGCGCATGGCGGCCAACGGGGAGACGATCCTGGTGACCGATCGGGACCGCGTCGTCGCCGAGCTCATTGCTCCGCGCGATGGAAGGAGCCCTATCATTCACGATGCCCTGCTCGCGGAGGCCGTCCGCAAGGGGTGGCTTGTGGCCCCTCGCATTCGTAGCGAAACGCCACCAGCCCGCCTTCCGGTCACCGCCTGGAGCGAGCTGGCCTGCGAGATCGATCGCGATCGCGACGATCGATGATCTACTTGGACACGTCCGCGGCGCTCGCGCAGCTTCTGGCGGCAGATCGGCATCCCCCCGACGAAGTGTGGAGAGACACGCTCGTTTCGAGTCGACTGTTGGAATACGAGCTCTGGGTTCGCCTGAACGCACGGAAGCTTGCTCGGACACACGGGGACGCAGCGCGCGACCTCGTCGGGCGCGTTGCCCTTCTCGAGCTGTCGCCTCCCATCTTGGCGCGCGCGC
>Ga0182030_10026472_pt1 | contig 10497 bp, 6 predicted proteins | sample 812S3MmetaG_FD_121299 | JGI IMG/M metagenome (GOLD analysis project Ga0182030, IMG submission 121299) | Permafrost microbial communities from Stordalen Mire, Sweden - 812S3M metaG (Illumina Assembly) | ecosystem: Environmental > Terrestrial > Soil > Wetlands > Permafrost | place: Sweden... | reverse complement strand
GGAGGACCTGACCAAGGAAATGAACCAGCAGAATCTGCCGGGCAGCACCTGGCAGTATCCCAACTGGGGGCGCAAGATGCGCTTCACCATCGAGCAGTTGCGCGGGGATGCGGAGACGCGCGGGTATACCACCATGTTCCACGATTGGATCGGCCGCTCCGGACGGCGCAACCAGCGGGATTAACCGCGATACGGCTTACGCCGCGAGTTCACGCCCGGAAGACTGGCTCCAGGGAAGAGATCCTCGTCTTCAACCCCGTCAGTTCGGCCGCGCTCAATTTGGGCAGCGGCGCCGATACCAGCTCCAGCGCCAGGTCCCAGATGCGCTCGTCGCCGGGCGGCACGGCGGCCGTGATCTCCTGGTTTAAGGTGAACCGCAGCGCGAGGCGAGCCATCTCGCGATCGTCGATCGGTTGATACCAGCACTTCGGATACTTGCGGTCGCTCTGTTTGATGTCCGCCGGCCACTGGCCAAACGCCAGGGCCTTCAGCGCCATGCGGGCCATGCCTTTGGATTTCGCCTTGGCTAAAATCTGTGGGCCGAAGCCGCCGTTCTCCCAGGCGTTGACGTTGACCGGAAACAGCACGCTATCCAGTTCGAGCGCGTCCATGAGTCGCACAGCGGCCGGCGCATTATGGGCGGAGAAGCCGAGGTGCCGGACCTTGCCCTCCTTCCTGGCCGCGAGAAACGTCTCCGCGGCCCCGCCCGGCGCGAGAATCTTATCGACATCTTCCATCGAGGCGACGGCGTGAAACTGGTACAGGTCCACATGATCGGTGTGGAAACGCTGCAAGCTGCGCTCCAACTCCTCGCGCGCGCCCTTGGCGTCGCGGCGCGTGGTCTTTTCCGCCAGGAAAACCTTGCCGCGATACGGCCGCAACGCTTCACCGAGCTTGATTTCCGCTTCCCCATCGAAGTACGACGGAGCACAGTCGAAGTAGTTCACGCCCCGGTCGTAGGCTGCCGCCACGCGGCGCGACGCCTCCTCCTGCGAAAGGCCGCAAACCACGATGCCGCCCAAGGCGATGATCGAGAGGTCGATTCCGTTCTTGTAAGGGCGGCGCGGCAGAGCCGCATCCGAGCCGTATGCCGCCGAGGCGCTCACAGCCGCGGCCGCGCCGAGAAATTCGCGACGATCCATAAACTGGTTCTCCTATGCCCATTATAAAGCGCGGCGAATTCGCGTGTGACCGTTGCCAAGCCCCGCCAGGTGGCGCGTGATCCGGCCGAAGCCTCCCCGGCGTCTGGACACGGTCATCCCCGGGTACAGTCCGTCAAATTCGCCCGCCGCCTGAGCCTCGATGAGCCGGAGGTAACCGGCGCGCGATCACGATCTTGGTTTACGATCGAGGAATGCCCGTCTCCGTCAACTTACAGACTGTTCACCCCCGCAAGTTGGGCGCGGTGCGGCGCGAGGTCGCTCCGGGCGCGGTTGGCTCGGCGTGGGGGCCGGCCCTGGGCAAGGTCTGGGAGTTGATTCGCAGCCAGCCAGGCCTGCGGACCGATGGCCACAACATTTTTCTCTACCACCACCCGACACAGCCGGGCGCGCCGATACTGTGCGACTTCGGTGTCGAGGGCACGCGCACATTTGAAACAGCGGGCGAGGTGCACGCGACCGAAACGCAAGGGGGCGAGGCTGCCGTCGCCGTCCACCGCGGCCCGGTTATCATGAACTCTATGAAGCTTTTCTGGTGCGCCGCGCTGGCGGCGGGTGCTTTGTCCGCGCAGAGTTTTTCGGGGGCGGCGGCGCTCGACGAGGTGATCAACCAGGCTATCGTTCAGGGCCGTATGCCCGGAGCGGTTCTGCTGGTGGGGCATGAAGGCAAGGTGGTCTACCGCAAGGCCTACGGGAAGCGCGCGCTGGTGCCGCGGCCCGAGGCGATGACGCTCGACACCGTCTTCGATTGCGCGTCGCTTACCAAAGTGGTGGCGACCACTTCCTCGCTGATGAAGCTTTTCGAGGAGGGCCAGTTCCGCCTGGGCGACAAGATCACCGACTACATCCCCGAGTTTCAAGGCGGAAAGAGCGAGATCACGCTGCGCCAACTGTTCACGCACTTCTCCGGCCTGCAGCCCGACGTGCCGCTGACTACTTCGTGGAGCGGCTACGACACCGGCATCAGGCTGGCCTGCACGTTCCAGGTGGGCGGCCCTCCGGCCACCCGCTACGTGTACAGCGACATCAATTTCATTCTCTTGGGCGAACTGGTGCACCGCCTGAGCGGAAAGATGCTCAACGACTACGCGCGGGAGAACATCTTCCTGCCGATCGGCATGCGGGAAAGCATGTTCCTGCCGCCCGCCTCGCTGTTGCCGCGCATCGCGCCGACGGAGCGCTGGCCGGTGAAGACCGGGGAGCCCTTGCGCGGCGTAGTGCACGATCCGACGGCGCGCAACATGGGCGGCGTGGCCGGCCACGCGGGGCTTTTCTCCACGGCAGACGACCTTTCGCGCTTCGCCCAGATGATGCTGAACGGGGGCGAACTGGATGGCGTCCGCCTCTTCGGCCCGCTGACCGTGGCCAAGTTCATCGAACCGCAGACGCCGCCCGATCAGCCTATTCTGCGCGGTCTGGGCTGGGATGTGGATTCGCCGCATTCGGGCAATCGGGGCGAACTGTTTCCGATCGGCAGCTTCGGTCATACCGGTTTCACGGGCACATCGATATGGATCGACCCGCTGACCAAGACCTACGTGATTCTGCTGGCCAACAGCGTGCATCCGGATTTACGTCCGGCATTGACTTCGGTGCGCGCGAAGGTGGCGACGATTGTGGCGGCCAACGTGGGACTACATGGGCAGCGGGTGATTTTGACGGGGTACAACGAGACTCTGACCGGCCCCGGTGCGCGCCGCCAGGTGGTGCGCAACGGCGCCACGCTAACCGGCCTCGACGTGTTGGAAGGCCTGAAATTCGCGCCCTTGGCGGGCAAGCGGGTCGGCCTGATCACCAACCACACCGGGATCGACCGGCAGGGACGGCGCAATATCGACGCGATGCGCGAGGCCGGGGTGAAGGTCGCCGCCATCTTCTCGCCGGAGCACGGCTTCTTCGGCAAGGAAGACCGCGAGGGGCTTCAGGATACCACCGACCCGGCGACGGGCATCAAGGTGTTCAGCCTCTACGGCGCCACCAATCGGCCTACGCCGGAGATGTTGAACGGGATCGATGTGCTGGTATTCGATATACAAGATGTGGGCGTGCACTTCTACACGTATGAGAGCACCATGGCTTATGCCCTGGAAGCGGCGGCTAAAGCGGGCATTCCTTATTACGTTCTGGACCGCCCGAACCCGATCACGGGCGTGCGCGTCGAAGGTCCCACGCTGGACGCGGCCAACAAGAGCTTGGTAGGCTACATGGCGGGCGAGCCGGTGCGCCACGGCATGACGATGGGCGAACTGGCCAAACTGTTCAATGCGGAAAACCACATCGGCGGCGATCTCACCGTGGTTCCGATGCAGAACTGGCAGCGCGGCGACTGGTTCGATTCCACCAATCTCGCCTGGATCGACCCTTCGCCCAACATGCGCAGCCTGAACGCGGCGATGCTGTATCCGGGCGTCGGCATGCTGGAGTACGCCAAGATCTCGGTGGGCCGCGGCACGGACGCACCGTTCGAACAGATCGGCGCGGATTTCATCGGGGGCAGGGAACTGGCCGCCTATCTGAACCAGCGGCAGATTCCGGGGGTGCGGGCTTACGCCACCAGTTTCACGCCCACGGATTCGGTTTTCAAAGGCGTCAAAGTGGAAGGCGTGCGCTTTGTGGTGACCAATCGCGAACTGCTGGACGGCACGCGGCTGGGGTTGGAACTGGCCGTGGGGATTCAGAAGCTGTATCCCGGCAAGGTGGATTTCAGAGTGAACAAGCGGCTGATCGGCAGTGACGACGCGATCCGGCGCATGCAAGCCGCGGAAGACCCGCGCACGATTCAGGAATCGTTTCAGGACGCGGTGAACGCTTTCGCCGAGATGCGCGCGCGGTACCTGCTGTATTAGGGAGGACATCGCTCCGCGGCTGGGGACAAGGTTTACCGGCGCGTGCTGCGGCGGCCGGGGCACTTGCCGTGGGAGCCGGTGAAATTTCCGCGCCCGCAGTTGTAGGGAGGCACGCGACGCCACTGCTACAGTGGAGATATGGAAACTGCAACGCTCGGAGGGGGCTGCTTCTGGTGTCTGGAAGCGGTATACGACGAAATGGAAGGCGTGAGCTCGGTGGAATCGGGCTACATGGGCGGGCGCGTGGAGAACCCGGATTATGACGCGGTCTGCACCGGGAAGACGGGGCACGTGGAAGTGGTGCAGGTCACCTTCGACCCGGAGGTGACGACGTATCGCGAGATCCTGGAAGTGTTTTTCGCGATGCACGACCCCACGTCGATGGACCGGCAGGGCAACGATGCCGGCCCGCAGTACCGCTCGGCGATCTTCACGCACAGCGATGCGCAGAGCGAGATGGCGCACCGGTTGATCGCGGAATTGGAGGGCGCGGGTATGGCGGGCAAGCGGATTGTGACACAGGTGCGGCCGGCGGCGAAGTTTTACGAGGCTGAAGATTACCATCAGGAGTACTTCAAGAACAACCCGCAGCAGGGGTACTGCGCGTTCGTGGTGGCGCCGAAGTTGAAGAAGTTCCGCGAGAAGTTCGCGGAGAAACGGCGTTAGGCCATGGCGGCGGCGAGGGTATCGAACATGGGCATCATGGTGTCCACGCCGGTCATGGCGAAGATGCGTTTGATGCGCGGATTGGCTCCGGCGAGAGAGAGTTCGCCGCCGGCCTTCCTGACGTTGGTGAGGCAGGAGACGAGCATGCCGAGTCCGGAGCTGTCGACGTAGTCGAGCGCGGTGATGTCGAGGACGAATTTCTTCTGGTCCTTCTGCAACAGGCTCTTGACGGCGGCGTCGAGCCGCTCGGGTTCGCCGCCCATCGTCAGGCGGCCGGTGATGGTCACGACCGCCAGGCCGGATTCGAGTTGCTTGGCTTCGACTGACATTGTTCGATCATACACCCGTGAGCGGCGCTATTTTGCGCCGCCTTCCGACCACGGCGGCACAATCCCGTTCATGCGCGCGTAGGCTACGAGTTGGCCCATGTGCTCGTTGGCGTGGACGATGATGCGGAGGTACATGCCATCGACGGTGGCATCTGTGCCGGCGATTTTGACCTGGCGCTGGAGATCGGAGGGCTGCAGGCCGGCGTGAGCGTGCTTGACGGCATCGAGCGAGCGTTTGAGCCAGTCGACAACTTCCGGTTTCGCGGTCACGGTCTTTCCCATATCCTCGGATGTGAGATCGGGCGGCATTTTGGGACCGGTGAAACTCAGCAAGTAGAAATTCGCCAGCGCGACGTGCATGAGGACCTCGCTGGTGGAGGACACGCCGGGGGCCGGGCGCCAGGTGAAGTTTTCGGCCGGGATGGCGTCGGCCAGCGCGACGAGCAGCCGCGAAACATGGCCCCATTCGCCGTCGTATCCCTGCCAAAGGCCTTCGAGCGGATATGGCTGGGGGGCGGGCGAAGAAGAGGGGTTGTCGCTTGTACTCATACTGGAATTTTACTCTTGACAGGAAGGGCACCAGAAGCTGATGCGGCCATCGGCGGTGTGTTTTTGCGAGCGGATGGGGGTGGCGCAGCGGCGGCAAGGTTGGCCCTCGCGGCCGTAGACCCAGAGGTTTTCTTCGCGGCGGGTGTTGCCGGTGGTGGTGCGGCGATGGCCGGAAGACGCGGCCACGTTGGCGGCGAGGAATTGGCGCGAGGTGGCGACGAGATCGTTGAGTTGGCCCGGCGTGAGGGTGGCGATTTTGCGGAAGGGACTCAGACCGCAGGCGAAGGCGACCTCGGATTTGAAGACGTTGCCGAGTCCGGCGAGCGTGGTCTGATCGAGGAGGGCGAGGCCGAGTTCGCGATCGGGGTTGGCGGCGAGCTTCGCGATGGCGAGGGCGGGGTCGAAATCGGGCGCGAGCGGGGCAGGGCCGAGTTGGTTAAAGCCTTGGCGGCGCGCCAGGGTGGCGGCGGTGTGGAACTCGGCCACCGGGACGTTGAAGGCGACGGCCAACATGGCAGACGTTTCGACGACGATGCGCATGTGGATGCGGTGCCGCTGCCACTTTTCACCGGGGCGGTAGATGTGCCAACTGCCGCTCATCAGCATGTGGGTGAGCAGAATCAGGTCGCCGGAAAAGTGCATGAGCAGCCACTTGCCGCGGGATTCCACGCTCTCGACGGTGCGGCCGGCGATTGGAGTGTCGTAATCGACGCGGGCGAGAGCGGGGAGCGCGGTTTCGAAGTGGGTGACGGTTTGGCCGCCGAGGGCGCGGGCCAGGGTGCGGGCGGTGCGGAAGAGGGTGTCGCCTTCGGGCATGTCAGGCGGGCTCCGGTGCTGTGGGTTCGGCGATGTGGCGCATCTGGAGGCCGAGGGGGGATGGAGTGAAGCCGGCTTCTTCGAGGAAGCGGGCGAGAGGGTGGTCGCGGGCGGGCACGTCGTTGATTTCGGCGATCAACAGGCCGGTGCGGCGGGTCTGGCGGCGGACGGCGACTTCGGCGAGCTTGCGGGCGAGTGCCTGGGCGAAGCGGGTGCGCTCGGGTTCGTTTTCCGGCAGGATGACGCGGATGGCGGGATTGCGGCGGCGGAGGAAGGCGGCGAGCGCGCCATCGATGAGGACGACGCTACAGCCGGCGGCACGCGACATGGCGTGCTGGCCGTCGGGCCAGGGCAACAGGTTGCCGTAGGGATTGGCGGGGTCGGATGCGGCGAGGTGCAGGGCTTCGGGACGGTCGGGCGCGGCGCGCAGGGTGCGCAGCATATCGACAGCGCCGGTATGGGCGAACTGGGCGGCGCCGAGCCCGGCAACGAACATGCCGCGGCGGATCCAGCCGTTCTCTTCCATGGTTTTGAGCGCGGGATAGATAGCTGGATAGCCGCCGGGGATGTTCTCGGCGAGGGCGGTTTCGCGCATGACGATGCCGTTGCGGGCGAGGAGTTGTTGGGCGATGTTGGCGCTCCATTCGGTGGGGGTTATGGGCGCGGCGACGCGTTGCGCGATGAGCGACCAGCGGCCTTCGGCGGCGTGGCTGCCGCCGGTGCGGGCGCGGAAGCGGCGGAGGAATTCAGGCGAGCCGGGCGGCCCGTCGCGCAACTCGCGGCGTCCGCGTTCGGCGTCCTTGGCGTAGAGCAGGTTGCGCAGGGGGTGGAGGGTGTCGTTGGTGACGACGCCGGCCCAGACGAGTTCCCAGAGGGCGGCTTGGGTATCGCCGGGGAAGCCGCCGCCGGCGGCCTGATGGAGCGGGGTGAAGAAGGATGCGCCCATGTCGCGTAGGGCGGCGGCGATGCGCTGGGCGCGGGGGGAAAGGTCCACTCCCTGACGGTCGTGGCTCTGACTGTCAGCAGAATCGTATTGCTGTGAAGCGTCCGAGCTTCGCTCGGACGCACAAGGCGGAGCCTTATGCCACTCTGCTGGGGGCAGGAGGCCGGGCAGGGCATCGGCGAGGTAGAGGGCGATGCGGCCATCGCGGTCGCCGAGCTGTTCGCGGCCGATCCAGAGCACGTTGCCGGAGGCCATGAGGGCGTCGAGATCGGCGGGGCTGTAATCGAGGACGCGCGCGGGGAGGATTTCGCGTTCGAGGTCGGAAGCGGTGAGGGATGCGCCTTGCAGGATCTCGATGGTGTCGAGGAGGGCGTCGAGGCCGCGGCGCGGGACGGCGACACCGTGCCAGCGGGTGAGGAGGCGGACGAAGGTATGCTGTTCGGCGGGGACGACCTCGCGGCGGAGGCGGGCGAGGGTTTTGCGGCGGACCTGCTGGAGCACGTCGGGGTCGCACCATTCGCGATGGATGCCCTCGGGGCGGAATTCGCCTTCGAGCAACTTGCCATCGGCGTGGAGGCGGCGGAGGACGGGTTCGATTTGGGAGGGCGGGAGGCCGAAGCGGGCGGCGGCATCGGCGGTGGTGAAGGGTCCGTGGGTGCGCGCGTAGCGGCGGAGGAGCTCGAAGAGGGGGCGATCGGCGGCTTCGAGGAAGACGCCGGCGAGGCCGGGCGGGAGTGGCACGCCCATGGCGTCGCGATAGCGGGCGGCGTATTCGACGGGGATGAAACGGGGGTGGCCGGCAATGCGCACGGGGATGGCGCGGCGGGTGGCGGTGAGTTCGTCGAGGGAGCCGCCGGTAGAGCGCGCGGCGATCTCTTCGCGGGAGAGATCGCCGAGGCGGAGGAGGAGATCGTGCAGGGCGTCGGTGTGGCGGGCCTGGTAATCGGGATCGAGGGCTTGCAATTGCTGCTCGACCTCGGCGAGAGCGGCCTTGTCGAGGAGCTCGCGGAAATCGGCGCTGCCGAGGATCTCCTCGAGCTGCGATTGATCGATGGAGAGGGCCTGGGCGCGGCGTTCGGCGAGGGGGGCGTCGCCATCGTAGATGTAGTTGGCGATGTAGGAGAAGAGGAGGGCGCCGGCGAAGGGCGAGGGCTTGGCGGAATCGACGGCGGTGACGCGGATGGCGCCGCGCCGCACCTCTTGGAGGATGGCGGTGGCGGCTTCGAGGTCGAAGACTTCGCGGACGCATTCGCGGTAGGTTTCGAGCAGCATGGGGAAGCTGGCATAGCGGGCGGCGACGGCGAGGAGGTCGGCGGCGCGCTTGCGCTGCTGCCAGAGGGCGGTGCGGACGCCGGGGCGGCGGCGCGGGAGGAGGAGGGCGCGGGCGGCAGCTTCGCGGAACTTGGCGGCGAAGAGCGAGGTGCTGCCCAACTGGCGGAGGACGAGGTCCTTTAGTTCGGCGGGGGCGGGGAGGAGCCAATCGGTTTCGAGCGGGGCGTCGCTTTCGGGGTTACTTTCGGGGAGGCGGATGACGAAGCCATCGTCGCTCCACATGGTTTCCACTTCGACGCCGCGCTCTCTGCGCAGTTTGGCGGTGACGGCCATGCACCAGGGGGCGTGGACGCGGCTGCCGAAGGGGGTGAGGACGCAGACGCGGAAATCGCCGAGCTCGTCGCGGCAGCGTTCGATGACGATATCGCGATCGCTGGGCACGCGGCCGGTGGCGGCGGTCTGGTCTTCGAGGTAGCGCAGCAGGTTTTCGGCGGCGTTGGCATCGAGAGAGTGCTCTTCCACGAGGCGGGTGAAGGCGGCGGCGCGCGGGGTGGAGAGCAATTCACGGGTCATCGCGCCGATCTGGCGGCCGAACTCGGCGGGGCGGCCGGCGCTATCGCCGTGCCAGAAGGGCATCTTGCCGGGCTCGCCGGGGGCGGGGGTGACGGTGACGCGATCGTGAGTAATCTGATCGATCCTCCAGGTGGTGGCGCCGAGGATGATGGTGTCGCCGGCGCGGCTCTCGAAGACCATCTCCTCATCGAGCTCGCCGACGCGGGCGCCGCGGGTGGCGCCGGCGAGGTAGACGGTGAAGAGGCCGCGGTCGGGGATGGTGCCGCCGTTGATGACGGCGACGGAGCGGGCGCCCTGGCGCGAGGTGAGCTGGTGGGTGACGCGATCCCAGGTGAGGCGCGGGCGGAGCTCGGCGAACTCGTCGGAGGGGTAGCGGCCGGAGAGCATGTCGAGGACGGAATCGAAGATGCCGCGAGTGAGAGAGGCGTAGGGCGCGGCCTGGCGGACGAGGGTGAAGAGGGCGCCAGAATCCCAGGGGTCCATGGCGACGATGGCGACGATTTGCTGGGCGAGGACATCGAGCGGGTTGCGCGGGTAGTGGACGGACTCCACTTTGCCCGCGTACATGGCGCTGGTGATGGCGGCGCAGGCGACGAGATCGCCGCGGTATTTGGGGAAGATGATGGCGGCGCTGGTGCCGCCGACGCGGTGGCCGGCGCGGCCGACGCGCTGCATGCCGCTGGAGACGGAGGGCGGGGATTCGATTTGCACGACGAGATCGATGGCGCCCATGTCGATGCCCAGCTCGAGGGAGGAGGTGGCGACGAGGCCGCGGAGGGTGCCCAACTTGAGGCGGTCTTCGATTTCCTTGCGCTGATCGGCGGCGACGCTGCCGTGATGGGCGCGGACGAGCGTGTCGCCGGCGAGCTCGTTGATGGCGCCGGAGATGCGCTCGGCGAGGCGGCGGGAGTTGACGAAGATGAGGGTGGAGGTATGGGTGCGGACGAGAGCGAGGAGCTTGGGATGGATGGCGCTCCAGATGGAGGGGCGGCCGGGGGCCTGGGAGGCGGGGCCACTGGGGAGGGTGACGAGGTCATCGAGGCGCGACATATCGTCGAGCGGGACTTCGATGCGGAGATCGATGCGCTTGGGCTCGCCGGCATCGACGATGGTGACGGGGCGGTAGACGGGGGCGGCGGTGGCGGATTCGAATTCGGCGAGGATTTCGCCGGTGGGGTCGGTGGGGCGGTCCTTTTTAGTGGTGGGGGCGGCGGTGGCGCCGCCGAGGAAGCGGGCGACCTCGTCGAGCGGGCGCTGGGTGGCGGAGAGTCCGATGCGCTGGAGGCTCTTGGCAGGGCGGCAATCCTGAGGGTATGACGGCGCATCCGCTCCCTGACGGTCGC
>Ga0182030_10026471_pt1 | contig 10497 bp, 12 predicted proteins | sample 812S3MmetaG_FD_121299 | JGI IMG/M metagenome (GOLD analysis project Ga0182030, IMG submission 121299) | Permafrost microbial communities from Stordalen Mire, Sweden - 812S3M metaG (Illumina Assembly) | ecosystem: Environmental > Terrestrial > Soil > Wetlands > Permafrost | place: Sweden... | reverse complement strand
TCTCGCCAGCCCGCTCGGTCTACGACAGTGGGACAAACTCCGGCGGGGTGCAACAAAGATCGGGCTCGGACTTGACGACATACGAGCAGTTCAGATCCCGCTGCCATCGATGGAGGTACAGCAATCAACCGTGACTTCCATTGAAACGGCCTGGGCCAGTCTGCAGTGGTTGGAACAGTCACTGACCGATTGCCAACAAAGAGGCCACGGTCTCCGCTCGTCTATTCTAGCCGCTGCCTTCTCCGGCAGGCTTGTTCCCCAAGACCCAAAGGACGAGCCAGCACCTGTCTTTCTCGAACGCATCGCAGACGAACGTGCATCGTCCAACGGTCACAAGTCGGTCCGTGCGTCCCATGCCAAGGCACCGAGCCTGGATCCAGACGATGCAGGACTGCGTGAACGTCAAACGGGCATTCAGTTGATGTGGGAAGACGGTTACTCCAAGGCTGAGATTGCGGAGACCATGGAGATGAGTTCCATCCAGGTGGGCAGTGAAATGACGCGGATGCGCCGTGAGGGCTGGGATCTGCCAAAGCGAGACAGAAGGACAACGGCGTGAGCGATTCCGCGGCAATCGTCCGCAAGCTGTGGAACTACTGCAACGTCCTGCGTGACGATGGCCTGTCCTACCAAGACTACATCGAGCAGCTCACGTTCCTGTTGTTTCTGAAGATGGCCGATGAGCAGACGAAGCCGCCGTTCAGCCGGCCGCCGATCGTCCCGGCTGAGTTGGATTGGGAGGCGCTTCATCGTCTCGATGGGGATGCACTGGATGTGCAGTACCGACACACACTCGTGGAGCTCGGCAAGCTGCCGGGAACTCTGGGGGTGATCTTCCGCAAGGCCCAGAACAAGATCCAAGACCCGGCCAAGCTAAAGCGGTTGGTGTCGGATCTGATCGAGAACGAGCAGTGGATGACACTGGACGTTGACGTGAAGGGCGATGCGTATGAGGGTCTGCTTGCCAAGAACGCCGAGGATGTCAAGTCAGGCGCCGGCCAGTACTTCACGCCCCGTGCGCTGATCCAGGCGATTGTCGAGGTGATGCGACCTACTGCCAAAACGCGCGTCGCCGATCCGGCGGTTGGCACGGGAGGCTTTCTGCTTGCGGCATATGAGCAGATGAAGTCAAGCAGTCTTGATCCTGATCAAAAGAGGTTCCTACGCGATGAGACGCTCCGTGGATGGGAGATCGTCGATGCAACGGCGCGCATATGCGCGATGAACCTGCTGTTGCACGGGATCGGAACGCCGGAAGGCGACAGCCTGGTGACGGTCGATGATGCGCTTCGCGCCAAGCCCTCGGAGCATTTCGACATGGTCCTGACCAACCCGCCGTTCGGAAAGAAGTCCTCCTACAAGGTCATCAATGCCGAGGGGAACGCCGAGACCGAGAGCATGAGCTACCTGCGCGAAGACTTCTGGGCTACGACCTCGAACAAGCAGCTCAACTTCTTGCAGCACGTCAGGTCGCTCTTGGAGATCAACGGACGGGCCGCAATCGTTGTCCCGGACAACGTGCTGTTCGAGGGAGGTGCAGGTGAGACGGTGCGCCGCAAGCTGCTTGAGCAGTGCGATGTACATACGTTGCTCCGGCTGCCGACCGGCATCTTTTATGCCGGTGGCGTGAAGGCGAACGTCCTGTTCTTCGACCGCAAGCCGCCGTCGGAGAAGCCGTGGACGAAGAAGCTCTGGATCTACGACTTCCGCACGAACCAGAGCTTCACGCTCAAGACGCGTCAGCTGGTGCGCGCAGATCTCGATGACTTTGTCTCCTGCTACAACGCCAAGCGCCGCCAAGACCGCGTCGAGACCGAACGGTTCCGGTCGTTTTCCTATCAGGAGGTCATCGCTCGCGATAAGGCCTCCCTAGACATCTTTTGGCTGCGCGACGCGTCGTTGGAGGACACCGACAATCTTCCTGCTCCGGAGGTGATCGCGGCGGACATCGTCGAAGACCTCCAAGCTGCGCTGGATCAGTTCAGAGAGATTGCGTCGACGTTGAGTGCTGACAGTAATTCCTCTGCCAATGGCAGCAGCGACCTTGCGCAAACAGCTCGATACGACTGAAACTACCGTAGCGAGTCGTAGCTTGTCGGGATCATGCCCGGCAACACCCAGAAAGCATCTGAGAGCACACCGTTCCCCCGGCGCGTCGGTCTACGGACCCCCGCCGGGGAGGGCGGCCCGATGCGTGCTGCTCAAAAGCCAGTAGTACGCGCTGCGGCGTTGAAGGCCGCGATCACGCAGCTCCGCGACCTGTCCAAGGCCAACGCCAACAGATCCAGCCGAGAGGCGCTGGCGGCTAATCTGATGCTTCTGCGAGCCCACGGCGTGGACGACGAGATACTCGATCTTGTCGTGGAGATGGTCCTTGCGCAGAATGTCGACGAGGAGATGGCCGCAGCCGTCAACTACCTGGCGGTGGGCTTTCTCCTGGCTCTGTTGACGCTCCAAGAGGAAAGAGCTTCCTGGATTGGCGGCTTCGATGAGTAAACGCAAGAAGCGTTCTGAGGGTTCTCGCCCGCAGGCGCCGCCGGTCTCCCCGTGGGAGGTCCGCTATCACCCGCAGGCTCGAGCGGAGGCGGATGCGGTCCCCGACCGGGAGAGCAAGGCGATCGACAGCGCGGTGGACAAGCTGGCATCACTTGGCCCGATACTTCCCTTTCCGCATTCGAGCAAGGTGATGGGTGATCCTGGTGGCTCCTTGCGCGAGTTGCGTCCGCGCGCCGGTCGCAGTCCTTGTCGGTGCATCTACCAGCGCATTGGGGATGTCTTTGTGATCGGTGCTGTAGGCCCAGAGGCACAGAAGGACAAGGCTGGCTTTGACAGCGCCGTGAGGGCCGCGAAGGCACGGCTCGCTGAGGTGGAGCCATGACGCCCCGACGGCTATCACAATTTTGGTATAGTCAGGCTCGACACAAGGAGCCAACCATGAAGCTGTCTGATCTTCCTACCCACGAGCAGGTGCTCGCCGAGCACTTGGACGCCGACCCCGAGTACCGGCGGGAGTGGGAGCGCGCCGCGCTGGCTCGCGCTGTGGCAGTGAGGGTGATCGCCTATCGGGCCGAGCACGGTCTCAGCCAGACCGCGCTGGCCAAGCGTCTGAAGATGACCCAGCCCGCGGTAGCGCGACTGGAGAGCGGCGAGCACAACCCGGCGTTCCCGATGCTCTTGCGCATTTCCGAGGCACTGGGCGTCGAGCTCGCGATCGACATCTCGCCCACCGGACAGGAACCGCAGCTGATCGGCAAGCGCGCTCAGCGCAACGCCCTGGAATCCTTCGAGGGCAACGGCTGCGCGGTCGTCGTCGCTGCTGCCTGAAGCTTGCTCGCGCGCATCTGCGTACGATGGTGTCGTGGCTCTCCCCGTTTGGCTCCAAACCCTCCGGACGCGCTTGCCCGAACAGCGCACGCCCATGGTTCCGCTGACTGGTTCGGACAGCGGGAACCTCAGCAAGATCGATCACATAGTCGTCCTGATGATGGAGAACCGCTCGTTCGACCACATGCTGGGCTACCTGAAGTTGAACGGCGTGATGCCCGATGTTGAGGGGCTGAAAGCGGATATGGCCAACGAGTACGAGGAGCGCTCCTACCCCGTGCATGCGCTGGGTCGTGCCGGGTTGGAAGGGTTCAATCCCGAACACGGTGGCAGCGACGTTGACCAGCAGCTCGAGAACGACAACGGCGGCTTTGTCGCGAACTTCGCTGCCACTCATCACAAAGCTGATCCAGGGCTAGTGATGGGCTACTACGACGGTGGGGAACTGCCCGTATATGACCATCTCGCTCGCAACTACTGCGTGTGCGACCACTGGTTCAGCTCCGTTCCCGGAGCGACCTGGCCCAACCGGTTGTTCTCGATCACCGGCGGTGCGATCGATCGCGAGGATAAAAAACCCCCGATCTATGCCGAGCGCTCGTTCGTACGCAAGCTGGAAAGGACGAGCCCGCCCGTCAGCTGGCGCTGGTACTCCTACTTCCCCGGCAGCCTGCGGATGATCGACCCGAAGTACCGGCTGTCACATCACGACCATTTCGCCTACGTCGACCGTCGCGCGCCCGAACTGCCGCCAAGGCAGACCCTGAAGGGCATGCTGCTTGGCGACGGCGTCGACGTCGGAGATCTGCTGCTCCACGAGGACGAGTGTTTCTTGGATCAGGCCAAAGCAGGCACCTTGCCCCAGGTCTCCTGGATCGACCCCAACTTCCAGGAACCGACCGGGTACACCCACCCCTCAAACGACGATCACCCGCCGTCAGACATCCGCGCCGGCCAAGAGCTCGTGCTGATGATCTACCGCGCGCTGATCAGCAATCAACGCGCGTGGGAACGGACCATGCTGGTGATCACCTATGACGAGCACGGTGGTCTGTACGACCACGTCCCACCACCAATGCGCCCCCAAGACGCGCCGCCGTTCAACCGTCTGGGCGTTCGCGTGCCGGCGCTCATCGTCTCGCCCTGGGCAACGCAAGGGGTTTGCAAGCAGCAGTTCGACCACACCTCGATCATCAAGACAATCCTCGCCCGCTTCTGCCGGGTGGACGGCAGGATCCCCGACATGGGCCTGCGCACCACCGAAGCCGCCGATCTCGGTTATGCCCTGACCGCTTCAGTCCCGCAGCCCACACCGTCCATCGATGCGATGGCAGAAGCTGTCGCCGGCTGGCAGCGTTCCGATGGTGGCAAGCCAGCGCTGGGCGCGCCGCTGCGTTCGCCCGAAATGCTCGACGAGTTCAAGAGCGGGATCGTGACCGCTTCGCGTCATCTCCGGGGGAGAGGCCTGCAGGACAGGCGACCCTGAGCGAGTCAGGATAGGCCTCTCGACGGTGTCCAAATACATCCCTCGATCAGTTGCGACGACCCGGCGGAAAGGGCTGCAGATTTTCTAGCTCGTCCAGGTGTTGCGCCATCGCGAGCGCCGAGATCGCAGCGTCGAACGCGTCTTCCGATCCCGCCGCCCGCTCGAGCAAGACCGGATTCTGATCGGGGAATGTCTGTGTCAGGTGAGCACGGCGGCTGAGGTGACGGCTCTTGATGAGTCCTTTCGGCGTGAAAAGTCGCGGATAGATCTCGACCACGAGTGGCCATCTCGGCTCATCGAAAGGCCATATCGCAAAACCAGCGTCAGCAAGCAGCGCCAGATGGCGCATGCCGCGCAGCGAACCAGTCCCTACCGCACCAGCTCCACCGATCTGGAAGACGCTCTTCGGCCGACCCTCGACATCAAGCTCTGTCTGACGGAACGCGTGACCAAGCTTCTGTGCCTTCGTTTCCGCGCGACCCCAGAACGGAGGCTCGCATGTGTCCAGCAACTCGTCGGCCCGAACACGCATCGAGTCCCAAACCTCATGACCAGAGCCCCATCCTTCTCGCTCGCAGAACCATGCAGGAAACGAGAAAGCGAAGTCAAGCCCCACAACTGTGCGCGAGTGCTTCTGAGCGTATTGGACGATCCACTCCGTGACCTCAGAGCGATCAAGTCCGTTCTCGAGCTCGACGAGGTGCCCGTCTACAACCACGGCTCGCCAAATCGACTCCGCGGCCCCCTTGGCCTTTCCGGACCAGTCGACGGCTATCACACGCGTCATATCCGGACGACCATATCTTGAATGTGCTGCTGGTGGACGGTCATATCGCCTTCCCACCCATCTCCACAAACAAGCAAAGCGCATTCAGTAACCGCATCTGCTCCGCGCTCCGGCACCGAATCTCCAACAGCGCCGGGCAACAAACCAGCACCGCCAAACACCGAGCCCGCGAAACCGCCACGTTCAGCCGGTTCCTGCTGAACAGGAACTCCAGGTTGCGGGGGATCTCCTCTCCACTCGACGTCGCCATCGAGAAGAAGCAGACTGCCGCCTCCTGACCCTGGACTTGGTCGACGGCATCGGTCTCATGCAACCATCTGTCTGTATGGCCAATCACAAGCGCAAGGGTCCGAAGAGCACGCGCGCGGGCTGACCCATGGCGCGGCGTGGGCGGCAATCGAAGCTTTCCTCGGTTCGCCATCACGTCCCGTCCCAAGCTCGGCGTAGCGTTGGGTCATGCCTTGTTCAGATCCGCAGGCGCTCGATCGGCTGTATCACTACTGCTCGGAGCGAGCCGCTACAGATATCGTTGCCGATGAGCCTCCTTACTTCGTGTCGGGTGGCGGCTCGCACCATGGTTGGGGTATGTACGCCACCGACATCGAGCCGCTTGATGCAGACTCGATCGCAGAGGTCAGCACATCGTGCTTCGCCGGTGAAGCTACCGCGGCGGAGCTCAGCCATGTCCTGGTCGTGAGGGGTGCGAGCGAAGAGCAAATGCTTTCGTCGCACATCGAATCCGCACGAGTGGATCATCGACTGCGCCTCGCCGTTGGAGCTCGTGTGGCTGGAAGATCTGCTGATCGAGGTCTTGCGTTGGGACGGCCGAGCCTGGGTCTTGGTAGCTGGTTGGGATGGTTATGAAATGACGGTCCACCAATGACCTTTCCTATCACAAGCACTTGTGATAGACTACCTCTCATGACGATGACCTCTACACAACGGGCACTTCTGAAGAAGCGAGCGCAGCGTCAGCCCTCAGCGCGTCGTATGGAGGGTTTGCGCCAGGATCAGGTTCTGCGTTCTCCGCTCGTGCGGACCTTGTGGGACAGTCTCTCCGACACGCAGCAGGCGCTGGTTCTTAACCCGGATCGAGAGCTGGGCAAGCGCTATCCGCTGAGCACGGGTGAGCTCAGCGGCCTGACGGGGATGAGCAAGCGCCAGGTCCAGTACTGGAGTGAACGACGCCTGCTGCCGCATTGGCTCGATCAGCGCGGGCACCGTCGTTTCGAGGCGGCTGGCGTGATCGTCGCGTTTGCGCTCAGCGACTCCAAGCAGCACGATCGTCAGCACTACGCGGATGTCGCCGCAGACAGCCAACCGCTGGCCTCCATGCGCAGGGCGATAAGCGTCGTCGGCCTATCCGCGCTTAGCTCTAGCGATAAGCTCGACCCAGACGAGCTCGAGCACACCGAGCGCACATTGCGCCTGCTCGCCGATGCGCTGCACGAGGTGCGCAAGGATCCCGAGAGCTCGCCGCAGATCGTCGGGCTCGTCGCGTAAGCGGCGCTCGCTTGGGATCACCTGACGCTGGCGCGCGCATCAGCTGCTGGGACCGGCCGCTTCATCCCGAGTCTTCGCCGCGGCAGCGGACATGCCTGGGTGCGCCACCGTCTCGATTCCCGCAAGCCGCGCTGTGAGCTCGTCGAGTCGCGCCATGATCGCCTTCTCTCCGTCGCTGAGCTCAGCCACCCGTGGGATTGCGCGGCTTGCGATGAAGTGCTGGGAGACTGCTCCGGTCAGTAGCGCGAACACCCCGATGCCGGTGAGCATTAGGACGATTGCGATCGCGCGTCCGGCGGCGGTCGTGGCTTCAATTTTGGTTCCCTCGGTGCTGACGGTGCCGATTGCCCACCAGATTCCGTCCCAGGTCGAGACCTGGTGCCCGACATGGGTCTCCACGCTGGCGAAGACCGTTCCACCGCCGATGACGAGGAAGACCGCCAGCGCCACTGCATACTTCAGCCCGTCGAGCGTGAGCAGCTTGGAGAGCATCTCGAACCCGCGCGCCACGCGCAGCAGACGGAGTAACCGGAAGACTCTCAGGGCCTGGATGGCCGCGGGTGCGAATGGTGGAGTCAGGATCAGCGCGGCGGCCTCCCAGCGACGCGTCCAAGCGCGACCGATCGCGTAACCCGCCACGGGCTCGGAGTCGATTCGCTGGATCTGGGTCTCTTCTGTCGACAAGCAGGAGGGTCCTAAATGGTGGGTCAGGCACTCTAGCTTTTCTGTATGACGGTGTCTAGAAACTTGCCATCTCTTGGAAAGTCTTAGGTTATGCCCCAGATGTGTACGCCGGGGAGCATCTATGCAACGATTTGCCTGCATGGCTAACCACAAGCGCAAGGGTCCGAAGAGCACGCGTGCGGGCTGTCTGATGTGCAAGCCGCACAAGCACCAGGCTGAGCATCGTCGCGACCGCAGGCGCGGCGATCGACGCTGGCGCGAGCAGCAGGTGGTCGCCGAGCACGGCGGTCATCGAGATCGCTCGCGGTATCTGGATTAGGGCGCGCCAACTGGCGGAAGACACCAAGTGCTTGGGCCTCGCTGCTGGCCATATGCCCGCGCTGAGATCGGCGCGAGGCGTACGATGTTGCCGTGACTCTACCCATGTGCCGGCTGTGCCCAGGTCCGACACCCGCCATCGCGAGCCACTCAAAGTGCGGCGTATTTTGCAGGGGTGGCGTCTACTACAGTGCATCACGTGATCTGGGATAGGATATCTCGTTATGAGTGATATACGGCGGGTGGGTAGTGCCACCTTGTTCCCGACTGACTATCCGGTTTCCTCTGCGGAGATGATCGGGCGGGAGGACGACGTCGACCGGGTCTCGATGGCGCTGCTGGGCGGGGCGAATGTTGTGCTGGCAGGGCCACGGCGCACCGGCAAGACGACTGTCGCTGATGCCGCGGTCGCGATCTGTGCCCGCGAGGGCGCCTACGTCGTCACGGTTGACCTGTTCCAGGCGCCCGACGCGGCGACACTCGCGCATCAGTTGAGTCTCGGGCTGCTAGCTAACCGGCCGCGACTGAAGCGGGCGATCGCCGATGCGAGCCGAGCCGGGCGTAGCGTCCTTGGCGCGTTGCGCACCGCGGCGACCTACCGCGCTCGCGAAGACCTTGGGCAGGACATAGAGATCACGCTCGAGCTCGAGCTCGCCGAGCGCGATCCCGCTGGGGCTCTGCTCACGGCGCTCGGACTCCCGCAGCGCCTCGCTGATGCTGATGATCGTCGCGTGATCGTTTTCTTCGATGAGTTTCAGGACATCGCCGGCAAGCGCTTCGGTGACCCTGACACTCTCACCCGCCAGATTCGTTCTGTGCTGCAGCGCTCGGCGCGTGTGAGTGTCCTGTTCGCGGGCTCGATCGAGCATCTGATGCGCGACCTGTTCGCGCCCACCGACCGAGCGCTCAGTCAGTTTGGCGGTTTTCACGAGCTCGCCCCGATTACGCCGGAGCAGTGGACCGATGGGCTGCGCCGTCGCTTGGCGCTCGATCACACCACGATCACCGACGACGCGCTCGCACGCTTGATCGAGCTTGGTGAGGGCCACCCTCGCGTCACTATGCTCTTCGCGCAGCAGGCGCATCTGGCGAGCATCGAGGAGCTGCGTCACACGATCGACAACGCGATGGTCGTACAAGCGCTCGACCGTGCCCTCGGTGCCGAGCACCTGCGCCACGAGCAGCAACTGGAACGCATCCGCGCCAGCGGACGTTACGGCGAGCGCATGGCTATCCGCGTCGCCGCTGGGGCGGAGCTCTACCGCGATCTCCGCCCCCAACAAGCCGCCCGCGCGCTCGCTGGGTTGCGCGACATCGGCATCATCGACCACGGGCCACGAAACGGACAATGGTTCGTCGTCGACCCACTCCTACGACGCTACCTCCTCACACGACCCGCGTGAGCGGGGGTGGCGATCGAAGCTTTCCTCGGCCCGCCAGGCTCACGGTCGGGACAGGCACGAAGGCAAGGATCCGACCAACCGGTCAGCCTGTCTGAATCTCCTCCTAATCGACAAGCCGTTTCCAGGCGAGGGCTGTGTGTTTCACTACGCCTAATTCAGACTGATTTGACCTCAAGTACTTGAATTTACAGTAGTTTGGCACTTGGAAATGTGATTATCTGCTCATGCCTGTGCGTATGGTTGAGAAGTCAAAGATAGATCCAGGGAGGCTAAATGTCCCACCAGGGTTCCCGATCCCCCGGCAAGAAGGTCTTGTACTGGTCTGAGCGCCGCGTTAGAGCTGTCGCGGAGGGTCACGACATCCATCTTCAACCGCAGGCAGCGACTGAGTGGACCTCTCCGGCCTGGGGGCCGCTCCCTGTTGCGAAACGTCAGCAACCCACGCGACCGCTCAGCCGGATCGAACAGGCACACGCGGTCGAAGATGGGCTGGGCGAGAGCATCGAGCGCGAATTTGGATCGGGTGGCCCGTGCGCATTCGCCGCGGCTCGGACGACCGTTTCGTTCGCACGTCTCCAGAACGTCGCGGGGGATAATCACGCCGTCATCTTTGCGGAGGTGATGCCGCCGCTTGGGCGGCCCGTTGCCGTTTGTCTTTTCGGCAGTATGACCAATTTCATCGAGTTTCTCGGCGACGCTCAGACACCGACTTGTCGTGGATGGAGTAGCTCGGCGGCTCCAGACGTCTTGGCGTTTATTCACTCTCGTTGTTCAAAAATTCCTCCCGGATACTCTGATCGCTCTGATATTGCGATCGAGGCAATCAAAATCGCGAATGGACAAGGTCTCAATGGCGATGGCCAGGATCCGATGAGCTGGCGACCTTGGAGGCGTGCCTTCACGTTTGGAGATATTCAAGAGACCGCGGAGTGGCTTGCCGAGGTCTATTGCGACATCGATCTCGTGCATGTGACCGGCAGGACCTTTGATGG
>Ga0182030_10026470_pt1 | contig 10497 bp, 14 predicted proteins | sample 812S3MmetaG_FD_121299 | JGI IMG/M metagenome (GOLD analysis project Ga0182030, IMG submission 121299) | Permafrost microbial communities from Stordalen Mire, Sweden - 812S3M metaG (Illumina Assembly) | ecosystem: Environmental > Terrestrial > Soil > Wetlands > Permafrost | place: Sweden... | reverse complement strand
GCGCTACCGCTCCGGGCAGGATTTCGCCGACCTCTATGGTCAGGCGCGCTTTTCCTGGACCTGAACATGGCCGCACGACCTCTTACGTTGGTATCGGAGCAGGAATATCTCCACTCGCATTACGAGCCGGATTGCGAGTATGAGGACGGCGTCCTGATCGAGAGGCACGTGGGGACCGAGAAACATAGCTGGATGCAGGCAGCCTTGGCCGCCTACATCTTCCGCAGGCGGAAGACCTGGGGGGTAAACGTCTAGACCGGGCAGAGAACGCGGGTGACGACGGGGAAGTACAAGCTTCCCGGACGTTTGCATCGTGCAGGGGCCGCGCCCCACAACCCCGATCTTCGAGCAGCCCCCGATGGTGGCAATCGAGATCCTCTCCCCGGAAGACCGGCCGCTGCGGGTCGATCGGACCATCGCAGAGTGGCTGGAGTTCGGGGTCGGCTATGTCTGGGTAGTTGACCCGGAGACGCTAGAGAGTGTCCTGTACACGGCGAAGGGTCGCGTGCCGGTGACCGATGCCACGCTGCGCATCCCGGGTGCGCCCATCGAGATCCCGCTGCGCCAACTCGAAGAGGAGTAGGCAACCAAACACCGGCTTTGCGGTTCCGCTGATGGGCTTTGGATTGAGCATCCTACGCCGCTCAGCGAACATATCCGTGTGGGTCGATGTTTTGATCGCGTGGACAGGTTCCAGCCGCTACGCCGAGTTCTCCAGGGCGTCCTCTACCGCTTCGGGGTGACGGGCGATGACCGCCAACAGCACGCGCGCCGGTCCGTCCGGCCGCGTTCGTCCTTGCTCCCAATTCCTCAGAGTAGCCGGCTGGAAGCCGAACTTGGCGGCAAATTGCGATTGACTGAGCCGGAGTTTTCGCCGCACGGCGCGCACGTCAGTCTTGGGCACTTTAACGGTCGTGACTCGGACACGCACCGGGTCACCGCCTGCCCACGCGATGGCCTCCTTCAGGCTGGCGATAACCTCCTGACCGATGCTGGCGCCTTTTACGCGAGCTCTGGTTTTGGATTCTACGTTTTTTTTCATATAGGCCTTTTCTTGGCGTATGTCGCCACCAGAACGGGGACGAGATTGTTCCACGCGTTTCGTTCCGCCTTCGTGAGATTTGCCTTCTGATTCTTCGCATAGACGGTCAACAGGAACAGAGGGAACTTCTCATTGCGGTATTTGTAGATCACCCGTATGCCACCGCGCTTTCCCCTCCCTGGCACGGTCCACCGCAGTTTGCGGACGCCTCCGGTTTCGGGGATGATGTCGCCAGACTCGGGATTCATTCCGAGGAATACCACCAGTTCCGACCGCGCCTCCTCATCCAGCAGGGAGGAGGCCTTCCGCAGAAAGAACGGGGTCTCCACAACCGTCATGGGCGGTAAGTCCATCTGGCTCCATTATACGCTATAAGCGCATAGAGGCAAGACGTCCCGAAATTGAAGTCCACCGGAGCGGGCCCTGCACGGCCCAAAACTTCAATCACTTAACTTGTTGGCGGCAAATGCCCTTTAGGGCTAGCCTAGGCTTTCAAGGCAGTATTGGAACTCCCGGCCATCCTTGTTGCCGACCAGGTGATCGTCGGCGACCACGACATGGGAAAGCTTTTGGAGAACCTCGTGAACCTGATGGGGCGGAAATCGGCGGCCGGATTGATCGGCTCCCCGACCTACACCCAGGCGGAATTACAGGCCGTCATCGACGGTTCCAAAGTAACGCCCATCCGCATCAAGAAACAGGAGACTGCACCCCCCAGCCATGAGAAGAAATAAGCTTCTAAATGGCCGTCAATTTTTCCGGGCCGTTGAGATATGGTCCGGCCCGGAAAAAGCCCTCGGCATTTCGGTGAGGGCTTAAATCAGTCTCGCCGGACTCCCGCTACAGGCTGCCTTTCAGGCCCAATTCTTCGGCGCGGGCTTGCATCGCTTTGATGCAGAAATCGATATGGTCGTCGAGCGGGACGCCGAGTTCCTGCGCGCCGTCCAAAATGTCCTGGCGATTGACGGATCGGGCGAAGGCTTTGTCCTTCATCTTCCGTTTCACCGACGAGACATCCACTTCGCAGACGCTGCGGTGCGGTTTCACGTAGGAGATGGCGGTCAGGAAGCCGGCCAGTTCGTCGCAGGCGAAGAGCGTCTTTTCGAGCGGCGACTGGCGCGGCACGCCGGTATGGTTGGCGTGCGAGAGAATCGCGCGGCGCGTCTCCTCGTCCACGCCGCGCTCGGCCAGGATCGCTTCGCCTTTTTGGGGATGTCCTTCGAGCGTGGGGTGAATCTCCCAATCGAAATCGTGCAGCAGGGCGGCGATGGCCCATCGCTGTTCGTCCGCGTCCAGTTTGCGGGCGTAGGCGGCGACGCATGTTTCCACCGCCAGAGCGTGTTTGCGGAGCCCTTCGCTTTTGGTGAATTCACAGAGAATGTTCCAAGCCTGTTCGCGGTCGAGCATGGAGATTATGATATACCGGCGTCACCCCACGCCGCTTTGCGGGCGGCGCGGAACCGGTCGCGGTCGTGTTTGGCGATACGTTCGGAACCCAGGCCGGCGGCGGTGCAAGTGGCGATCTCGACCAGGCCGGGGCGATGTTGCGGACGGCGTACGATGCGAGCGGCGGGAAGCTCCACCGGCTGGCGCGCCAACGCTACGTAGCTGAATTTTTCGTCCTCGTAACCCAGTTCGCCGCCCTTCACGCGGCGGTGCAGCGAAGAGCGCTCCACGCGCGCGGCGAAGTGGCACCAATCGGGATCGGCCAATGGGCATGCGGTCTCCGCGGGACAAGGCGCGATCATGCGTGCGCCGCCGGCCAGCAGTTCGCCGCGCACCTTGCGGATGAGCGCGAAACCCCGCGGCGTTCCCGGCTCGATCAACACCAGGGCAACGCGCGCGGCCTCCCATAGAGTCGCTGCCAGCGGCGCGCCGAACTCGCCCAGCGAGTACGCGGCGATCACCAGATCGTGGGGCGGAAGAATGTTGAGGCGCGCGATATCGGCGGCGATGACGGCTGCGTCCGGCAACCACTGGCGTGCGGTGGCGGCGAATCCGGAATCGCGCTCCACCAGCGTGATAGTGGCATCCGGGAAGTGTGCGCGCGCCGCCAGCGAGGCCGCGCCCGTGCCCGCGCCGGCGTCGAGGATGCTGCCGATTGCGCCCACGCGCGCGCACACTTCGCGCAGCACCGCGCAGGCGGCGGCGTAGGTCGCGGGCATGCGGGTCACCAGATAGGCAACGGTGCGCTCGGGGCCGGCAAGCCGCGGGTCGCGGCCTTCGCGGTAGGCGTCGGACATGCTGGAGGCGGCACGCCGCAGCGCCGCGTAACCTAAGGCGTCCGCCTGCTCTTCGATTTGCCGCCTAACGGTCACCGGCAGTTGCACATTTTCATGGTAGCGCCGGCGAACGCGCGCCGAGGCTGTAAGGCGGTCGAGCCCCGCGCCCTTCGCCCTTCACTGGCTGGCTTGATTGGTTTTGCCGCCGTCGTTTTCCAGCACTTCCCGCACCTTGGCGGTAAGTTCCGCCGGGCTGAACGGCTTCGGCAGGAAGGCGACCTCCGTGCTCCGCACACCGCGCTTCAAAAGGGTCCGCTCGGTGTAGCCCGACATGTAGAGCACCTTCAAGCCGGGAAAGATGCCCAGGAGTTCCTTGGCGAGCTCCGGACCGCTCGATTTGGGCATAACCACATCGGTAATCAGAAGCTGAATCGCGCTCCGGCAATTAGCAGCGCGGGCGCGGGCCTCCAGCGGGTCCGACGCTTCCAGCACGCGATAGCCGCTGTTCTCCATGGTTTCGCGGACCAGGGTGCGGACCATGTCGTCGTCTTCTACCAACAGGATGGTCTCCGCGCCGCGCACCGCCGCCAGTTTGGGCGTCTCCGTTTTCAGTGTTGCCGGCGCGCGATCGGTCCGCGGCAAGTAGATGCGGAACGATGTGCCCAGACCGGGCAGGCTGGTCAGCTCCACTCCGCCGCCACTCTGTTTGACGATGCCGGCAACGGTGTACAGTCCCAGGCCCGTCCCGGCGCCGGCGGCCTTGGTGGTGAAAAAAGGTTCGAAGGCCTGCGCCCGCGTGGCCTCATCCATGCCGGCGCCATTGTCCTTCACTGTCAGCACGACGTATGCGCCGGGTTTCACGACGCCGCCCGCTTGTTGCACCGAGACGTTAGCGGTCTCGATGGTCAGAATTCCGCCCTTCGGCATGGCGTCGCGGCTGTTGGCCGCAAGGTTGAGCAACACCTGTTCGACGCGGCCGGGATCGGCATGCACGCTGCCCAGGCCAGCGGCGAGGTTCAATTGCATCTCGATCTCTTCGCCCAACAGCCGCTGCATCATGGTGCCGAGACTGGTGACCACCTGGTTGAGGTCCAACACCTTGGCCTGCGGCACGCCCCGGCGGCTGAACAGCAACAGCCGGCGAGTGAGTTCCGCGGCGCGTTCCGCGGCTTTGACGATCTGTTCGGCGGAATGGCGGTTCGGGTCGCCCTCGCTCAGTTTGCCGAGGATGAGCTGGCTGTAACCGGTAATGATGGTGAGCAGATTATTGAAGTCGTGCGCCACGCCGCCGGTCAGTAGCCCCAGGGCTTCCATTTTCTGCGCCTGGCGGAGCTGGTCTTCGAGCTGCCGCCGGCCGGTGATGTCCATGAGTACCGCGAGCTCGGCGCTTTCCCCGCCGAACTGAATCGGGTGCAACGCAATCTCCACCTCAATCCGGCGGCCGTCTTTCGTGCGGTGACGCCATTCGCTGGCCGCGGGGCGCACCGGGTTGTGCAGTTCGGCCAGGAAACGGCCGGCATCCTCGGGGCTTTGGATCTCGCCGACGGTCATGCTCGCAAACTCGGCGGGCGAGTACCCGTACAGCGTGCAGGCGGCGGCGTTCACCGCCAGAAACTGCGGCCCGTTGGGGTCGAGGATCCACATCGGCTGCGGATGTTCCTCGAACAAAATACGGAATTTCTTGTCCCGGCTTTTCAGGAGACGCTTGGCTGGCATGATCCCGATCTCAAGTTTATAATCGATGGGCGTCAGCGGAGGCCACTACGTTATGCAATTCTTAAAAAAGTTCCACGATCCCTGTTCTGGAATGCACAAATCGGAATGTCAACGGGGTACTGGCTCTCTCATTCCCATAGTAGATCTCGACTCGCACTTGGCAGGCCGGGGTGGCGCCGTCCGGGGAAGACGCCGGCGCCGGCGGCCCCAATCCGCGCCCCCGTGGGCCGCCCTGCTAAAATCAAATATCCACCAGGAGGAGAATGCATGGCAGTAGCACCCCGCCGGCAGGCGGCTGTAGTAGACGTGGGCGGTGTCAAGGTCGGCGGCAATCATCCGATTGTGGTGCAGTCTATGACCAACACCGACACCGCCGATATAGCCTCCACCGTAAACCAGGTGATGGCGCTGGCGCGCGCCGGCTCGGAGCTGGTGCGCGTCACGGTGAACACCGAGGCGGCCGCGGCGGCCGTGCCCAAAATCGTCGACACCATCGCCGCGTTCGGCGTGCCCGTGCCCATCATCGGCGACTTCCATTACAACGGCCACATCCTCCTCAAGAAATATCCCGAGTGCGCCCGCAAGCTCGCCAAGTACCGCATCAATCCGGGAAATTCGGACATCGGCCGGAAAACCGGCGACAACTTCCGCACCATGATCGAAGTGGCCATCGAGAATCGCAAGCCGGTGCGCATAGGGGTCAACTGGGGCTCGCTCGATTCCGCCTTGCTGACCCGCATGATGGACGAAAACTCCCTGCTGCCGGAACCGAAGGACGCGCGCCTGGTCACGCTCGACGCCATGGTGGCGAGCGCCCTCGAATCGGCGCAGGCGGCCGAGCGGTACGGGCTGGGTCACGACCGGATCATCCTCAGCGCCAAAGTCAGTGGCGTGCAGGACCTCATCGACGTCTACCGCGCGCTGGCCGCGGTGTGCGATTATCCGCTGCACCTCGGCCTGACGGAAGCCGGCATGGGCAGCAAGGGAATCGTGGCCAGCACCGCGGCCCTCGCGCCGGTCTTGCAGGAAGGCATCGGCGACACCATCCGCACCTCGCTCACGCCCTTGCCCAACGGCGACCGCACCGAAGAGGTGATCGTCTCGCAGCAGATTCTGCAATCGCTCGGGATCCGCAGTTTCACCCCGCAAGTTACCGCTTGCCCGGGATGCGGCCGCACTACCAGCACGTTCTTCCAGGAAATGGCCGACCAGATTCAAACCTACCTGCGCGACGAAATGCCCAAATGGAAGGCCACCCATCCGGGCGTGGAGACCATGAAGGTGGCGGTGATGGGCTGTGTGGTGAACGGGCCGGGGGAATCCAAACATTCCAACATCGGAATTTCGCTGCCGGGCACGTTCGAGGAGCCCAAAGCGCCGGTATACGTGGATGGCCGCCTGATGACCACCCTGAAAGGCGACCGCATCGTGCCCGAATTCATCGGCATCCTGAACGAATACGTAACGTCGCACTACGCGGTATAAGACATGTCCAGGCGATTCAATCTCGCGGAAGCTCAAAGCCTCATCCCTCGCGTGGATACTCTGCTGCGCGAGGCGGTCGCGCTGAAACCGGATTACCAGGAGGCGGAGCACGCCATTCAGGCGATGGCGCTGCGCGTCTCCCAGATGGGCGGAATGTTGGTGGACCGCGACCACGCCGTCGACGCCAAGCGGCGCCGCGACGCCGTGGCGTCGAAACTGCGCGCGGTCATCGAGGAGGTGCAGGACTTCGGCTGCGTGGTCAAGGACCTCGACACCGGGCTGGTAGACTTCCCCACGCTGTTGCGCGGCGTGGAAGTCTACCTCTGCTGGAAGCTCGGGGAGGCCAAGATCGCATTCTGGCACGGCGTGGACGAAGGATTTCGCGGCCGCAAAGCCATCGACCAGGATTTTCTGGATCACCATCGCGGCGATCGCGCCCAGTAGCATGACTCACAGTCCGGTCGAGACCGAAATCAAGCTGGCGGTGCCCAACGTCCGGACCGCGCGCAAGCTGCTGCGCGTCGCCGGCTTCACCATCTCGCGCCGCAGGGTGTTCGAAAGCAACGTCGTCTTCGACACCGCCAGGCTCACGCTGCGGCGGGCGAGCACGCTGCTCCGCGTGCGCCAGGCGGGCGGCCTGACCACCGTCACGTACAAAGGCAAACCCGCGCTGGCCCGGTATAAGACGCGGGAAGAGTTGGAGCTGGCGGTCACGGACGCTCCCACCATGGGCGCCATTTTCGAACGCCTGGGCTTCCGCCCGGTGTTCCGCTATGACAAATACCGCACCGAGTACCGGCAGAGCCGCGGCGCCGGTGTGGCCACGCTCGACGAAACTCCGGTGGGCATCTACCTGGAGCTGGAAGGCGCGCCCGCCTGGATCGATCGCATGGCCCGCCACATGGGATTCGCCGAGCGCGATTACATTACCGCCAGTTACGCGCGGCTCTATCTGGAGTGGTGCGCGGAAAAGGGCGTCAAACCTTCCAATATGGTGTTTGCGTAACGACTTCGGGACCTGGGGCCCACGACCAGGCGCAACGCTTCGTTCCCTGCTCTCTCGCTACGAAAGGCCTGTCGGATGTCCGGGTCCAGTTCAATCACTTACAGACATCGACACAGAAACTAAAAGGCCTACGGGAGGGCGATTTGGACCTCATTGGGAGCCCAGAACTGCTTCCTCGGGACTTTGGACCTCACCTGGCGGCAGTTCCCGCGTAGGAGCACCGGGCGTTTGGCTGGGCCGCCACCGCCGTACAGAGCACTGGCAATAGCGGCCATTTTTTCACGGCGTCTCTCCTGCCATGCGTTTACCCGAAAGCTCCACCGCCCGCCGCAACCCCAGCAACGAAAGCTCGGGCACGAAGGCATCGAACAGGCGCTCTTCTTCGAAAAGCCGGCCGAACCCGCCAGTCCCGATGACCACTGGCCTGTCCCGCTCGAAATACTCTTCCGTAATGGCCGCAACGAAGGACCGGATGGCCGCGAGAGTCCCATAATACAAGCCCGATTGGATGCTCTCTATCGTCGACCGTCCGAGCGTCTCCGAGGGTCGCACGATTTCCACCGCCGGCAGCCGCGCGGTTTTCGACTCCAACGCCGCCATTGACATGTGGATCCCCGGCGCGATGATCCCGCCCAGATATTCCTTCTCCTTGGTGACGGCGCAGAGCGTGGTGGCTGTGCCCAGGTCGACGATGAGCAGATTCCGGCCGGGATACCGGGCGACCGCGCCGATGGCGTTGGCGATCTTGTCGGAACCCACCTCCAGCGGATTGCGATAGCGGATCTTCAGCCCGGTCTTGGCGCCCGGCTGCAGCAGGAACGGCTCGAAGCGGAAGTACTTGCGGAAGCAGTTGCGCAGCGAGTGCACCACGTCGGGCACCACCGAGCAGATGGCGGCCTGGTCGACCTCCTTGGGATCGACGCCGTTCTCGCGCAATACCATGCGAAAGAAGGTCCCGAACTCGTCGGAGGAAGCGCGGATGTGGGAGGTCCGGCGGAACGTGGCGCGCAATTCGTCGCCGGCGTACACCCCGCCGAAAACTTGCGAGTTGCCGACGTCGATGCAAAGCAGCATAGGGATTACCGGCTGCCGCCCGTCTCCGCCACGGGCACGTTGTCGATCAGCCGCACTCCCTCCAGAAACACCGCCGCCAGCCGCCTTCGCCAGTGTTCCTCGACGTACTCCACGGCAAGCCCCTCGGCTTCGAGAATTCGCCTGGTATCGCCGGGATTCCGGCCGTCGCTTAGCGCCCGGTACAGAGCCGCCGCTTTTTCCAGCCCGGAGCGTGAAAGCAGCGCGTTGCGCGAACTTTCCGCCAGTCTGGACGCCGCCCGCACGGTGGGGCAAGCGACAATCTCGGTGGGGATGAAGAACTCCTCCACCAACTCCGTGACGCTGCGCAGTTGCTGAAAATCCTTTTCGCCGAAATAGGCCCGCCGGGGGCGCACCAGGTTCAGCAGTTTCATTACGATGGTCAGCACGCCCTGCAGAAAACCCGGCCGGTGTGCCGCCTCCATGATGGCCGGCCCGCCCGCGGGCTCCACTCGATAGCGGTAGCCGTGGGGGTAGAAGTCCGCGGCGGGCGGCGCGAGAACTTCGTCCACGCCGAGCGATTTCAGAAGCTCGAGATCCGCCGCCGGCGTGCGCGGATAGCGCTCCAGGTCTTGGGGATCGTTGAATTGCGTGGGATTCACGAAAATGCTGACCACCACGATCTCGTTTTCCGCCCGGCACCGCCGCACCAGCGAGGCGTGCCCGCCGTGCAGCGATCCCATGGTGGGCACAAAACCGATCGTCCGGCCACCGATCTCGCTTCGCCGCCCGGTCCACGGAGCCACTCGGTCCCACACCTGCATCATTGGTAACTCTCCCCGGCCGCCGGAAAGGCGCCATCCTTGACCGCCGCGTCAAAGCTTGCCACCGCGCCCGCAACCGCGCCGGCGACGTCCGCAAAGCAGCGCACGAATTTCGGATTCCTGTCTGCATTCATGCCCAGCAGATCCTGGAGGACCAGAATTTGCCCGTCGCATTCCGCACCCGCGCCGATACCGATGGTGGGAATGCGCAGGGCCGCGGTAATTTCTCCGGCGAGCGCGGCCGGAATGCACTCCAGCACCACCGCGAACGCGCCGAGTTCCTGTAAAGCCATTGCCGCGCGGACGATCGCACGCGCGTCATCCTCGCCGCGGCCCTGAATCCGGTAGCCGCCGGTAGCGTGGACCGATTGCGGCTGCAGCCCGAGGTGGCCCATCACCGGGATGCCGCTCTGCGCCATCCGTTGGATCACGTCCTCGTGGCCTTCGACGCCCTCCAACTTCAACGCGTGCGCGCCGGCGCTCATCAGCGCCTGTGCCGCGTCGAGCGCCGCGGGCACGCCCTTGCGAAACGAGAGAAAGGGCATATCGGCGATTACCATTTTGCCGCCGGCGCCGCGCGCCACGGCCTCGGTGTGGTGGCGCATCATTTCGATGGTCGCCGGCAGGGTGGACGGATGGCCGTACATCACCATGGCGACGCTGTCCCCCACCAGGATGGCGTCGATGGGGGTTTGGGAGAGCAGGCGTGCGAAGGTGTAGTCGTAGCACGTCACCAGCGAGAGCTTGCGCTTCCCGGCCTTGGAGTGGAGAAAGTCTTTAGCGAACATCGCTTGGCATAGCCTCGGTACCTGTCAAAATCGATCAAGTCCTGGACTTACATGCAGCCCATGAAGGGCGGCGTGATTCCCCAGTCGCTGCAATTGTCAGCGCTGGGGTCGATTATAGCAACAGCCTGCCGCCGCCGCCTTGCCGTTGACAATGCGATCACGAGGACGGATGGGCGCGCGTCTCTTGGACTAAGGGTCTGTCACGAAATAACCACTCCAACCGCTCCCTCACGGGGCGCCCTCTGGGCCCGGCTCAGAGCCCGATTCCGAGCCGCGACCGTAAGGGTAATGCCGCATAGTTTTCCCAAGGGTGGGATTCCTGCGGAAGTGAGGTGGGGCAGGCCCCCCGGCCTGCGCGGGACGCCCTCGTCCCGCTCCTGCT
>Ga0182030_10026469_pt1 | contig 10497 bp, 8 predicted proteins | sample 812S3MmetaG_FD_121299 | JGI IMG/M metagenome (GOLD analysis project Ga0182030, IMG submission 121299) | Permafrost microbial communities from Stordalen Mire, Sweden - 812S3M metaG (Illumina Assembly) | ecosystem: Environmental > Terrestrial > Soil > Wetlands > Permafrost | place: Sweden... | reverse complement strand
GGGGTCGGTCGCGGCCAGCTTACTCGCGCCGTCCGCCGGCCGGGTGTCCGGGTCCGTTTGCGGCGCGGCGGCCCGCGAGCCGGGGACGGGGGTGGCGCGGCCCAGGAGCGCCCGCGCCCGCGCCTGGAACGCGGGCGGCAGGAACGGCTTCTCCAGGTAATCGTCCGCGCCACCATCCAACGCCGCGATCTTCTCCGCCTCCCGCTCGCGCGCCGACAGGATCAGCACCGGCACCTCGCTAAACGCCCGCAGCCGTTGCAATACCTCCTGCCCGTCCATGTCCGGCAGACCCAGATCCAGCAGCACCGCGTCCGGCGCCCTCCCCGCCGCGAGCCGCAGCCCCTCCGCCGCGGTCTCGGCGCGCTCCACCTCATACCCAGCAGACTCCAGCGCCGGTTTCAGGAAGCGGTGGATTTGTGCCTCGTCGTCGATCACCAGGATGCGTCCCAGAGTCATGTCATGTTCCTCACGACGCTCGCCTCATACCGAAATTCATATCGCCACCGGCAAGGTCAGCGTGATCATCGTGCCAGGCGCGCCATCTGCCGGCACATCCGGCCGCGGGCTTTGTGCGTCGATCGCGCCACCCATCGCCTCCATCAGCCCGCGCGCGATCGCCAGCCCCAACCCCGTTCCGGGTCCCACACGATCCTGCCGCCGCGCGCGGTAGAAACTATCGAACACATAGGGCAGCTCATCCGGCGGAATCCCGATGCCTTCGTCGCTGACTGACAGCGCCACGCGATCGCCGACAGTCCGACCGGACACCGAAATGGTGCCGCCCGGCGGCGAATACTTCACCGCATTGTCCAACAGGTTGACCAGCACCTGCTCCAGGAGGGCCGTATCAGCCGCTACCCGCGGCAGGTCATGCGGAAGATCCACGCCGACATGCGTAGTGCCCGGCACGCGATCGATCGCCGCCTCGACCACCTCTTGCAACGCCACCGCAACAATGCGCGGCGCGATCTCCCCCGTCTCCAGCCGCGTCATGTCCAGGATGTTGGCAAGGAAGCGCGTCATCCGCCCGGTGTCGTCCTCGATGCTGCGCAGCAGGTCCGACCGCGTCGGCTCGTCCAGATCGCTCCACGCCTCGCGCAAGGTCGAGGCAGCGCCGCGAATCCCCGCCAACGGCGTGCGCAGATCATGTGACAGCGACGACAGCAACGCGGTGCGCAGCTTCTGCGTCTCCTGGTGCGCCGCACTGCGGGCCGCGTCATTGGCCAGCCGCACACGTTCCATCGCCACCGCCGCCTGGTCCGCCAGCGCCGCCAGCGCCTGCAGCAGCGGCTGGTCCACATCGCCCTCGGGACGAATACCCAGCAGTCCGATCGGACCGCGCACCGTGCGCATCGGCAAGAAGCGCCACGCCGAGGACGGCAACGTGCCGGTGCCCTTGCCCGCCGGCTCCTGCTTGCCATACGCCCAGCGCGCCGCCGCCCACGCGGCATCGTCCAGCGTGTCCACCGGCGGCGCCGCGGCACGGATGTTCAGATCCTCGCCCTGCGCCGTCATCACCACCGCCGCACCGGCGATGTTGCAGCCCTGCCGGGCGATCTCCTCCAACATCTCTGGCTCAGTGGTCGGCTCACCCAGGCTGCGGCTGAACATGCCGATCCGCCGCAGACCTTCAACCCGGCTGCGCGCGGCCCGCGCCTCCTTCCGCACGCGGCTCGCCATCGCACCGGTGGCACCGCCCACGCCGAGGAACAGCAGAATCGCCACGACATCGCGCGGCTCCTCGATGGTCAGTCGATACAACGGCGGGATGAAAAAGAAATTCCAAAAAACGAACGACAGCACTGCGGTGAACAGCGCGACGCGCAGCCCCCAGGACACTGATGCACCAACCACGGCCGCCAGGAACACCATCCCGAGCGCCTCCTGCGACACCCAGCGCACCAGGACCTCGCAAAGCCCGGTCACGCCGGCCACCAGCGCGACAGCTCCGGCCCAGGCGAACCACGGTTCCGGGAACGTGAACCAAGGTTGTTTCGATTTCGGCGCCATCTCAGCCGGAACGACATGCAGCGCATAGGCGGGCGCGCGACGCAACAGGCTGTGCGACAGCGTGCGGCCGATCAATCGGCGCCAGGCTGGCGGCCGCCCACGGCCCATGACGATCTGCGTCACGTTGCGCTTGCGCGCCTCCTCCAGCACCGCCGCAACCACGTCCTCGTTATGCGCGATCTCGATCTCGGCACCGAGCTGTGCCGCGATCGTCATCGCCGCGCGCACGTCACCGGCAACGCCAGGCCGCTCCACCGTCAGAGCGATCAGCGGCGCATGTAGCGCGTCGGCCAGGCCCTTGGCGTGCCGCACCACCGCCTCGGCCGAGGGGTCACTGCCGATCAGCGCCAGCACGCGTTCGCCCGCCGGCCACGGCCCCTCGATCGAGCGGGAACGCATGTAGCCAGTAACATCGGCATCGACCCGCTGCGCCGCCCGCCGCAACGCCAGCTCGCGCAATGCCGCCAGGTTGCCCTCGCGGAAGAAGCCCTCCATCGCGCGGCGCGCCACGTCCGGGCGATAGATGCGTCCCTGCGTCAGGCGCGTGCGCAACTCCGCCGGCGGCAGGTCGATCAGCTCGATCTCGTCGGCCTGGTCCAGCACGCGGTCAGGCAGCGTCTCGCGCACCCGCACGCCGGTGATGCGCGCTACCGAATCGTTGATGCTCTCCAGGTGCTGGACGTTCAGCGTCGCCCACACATCGATCCCGGCATCCAGGATCTCCTGCACATCCTCCCAGCGCTTGTGGTGGCGACTGCCCGGGGCGTTGGTGTGTGCCAGCTCGTCGATCAGCAGCAACCCCGGATGGCGCTTCAGCGCGCCGTCCAGGTCGAATTCCTCCAGCACCTTGCCGCGGTAGGACACCGGGTGGCGCGGCAGAACGGGCAGCGTGCCGATCTGCGCCTCGGTCTCCGCACGGCCATGCGTTTCGACCACGCCGATGACCACATCCAGCCCCTCGGCACGGCGGATCCGGGCGGCGGCCAGCATCTCCCAGGTCTTGCCGACGCCCGGCGCGGCGCCAAGGAACACCTTCAGCCGCCCGCGACCTTCCTTGGCTGCGGCGGCGATCAGTGCGTCCGGATCAGGTCGGGATGTGTGTCGGCTGTCGGGGGGCATGGCGGCGCCTCTATACACCAGCGCCGCGCCGCCGCCGATTGCTGCTCCGCGATCCCTATTCGGGAGCGATTCGCTCCCAGCTCAACTCACGGTGCTCGGTCACGTCGCCCTTGGGCCGCGGCGGTGGGCGCAGGATCATCCGCGCACCCTCGAACCGGACTTCACGCACCTGGTCGGTGCCAAGTCGCGCCAGGTCCGAGGCGGCATCGACCCGGGTGACCAGCCGGCTGCCGTCGAACCGGTAATTGCCGCAATAGGACGCGTAGTCGCGTGGGACGCCGTCCGGCATGTCCGGGCGACCGTCACAGAGCACCGCCATCATGCGACCATCCGCGTTGAAGATGGCCCGGCCCATAAATTTGGGGCCGTAGGGTGGTGGCATAGGGTTGCCCGCACCATCATGCGCGCTGGTGGCAACCAGCTTCCAGGTGCCGACGATATTCGTCATGCGATCTCCTTCCCCAGCCGTCATGCCCGGGCTCTGTCCTGGGCATCTATCGCGGCACATCCCTAAAAAAGGGCGACGCGCTTGCAGCGCTGCGCTGCTACTCCGCCGCCGCCCGGAACCGCCGCGCATAGTCCAGTAGCGCATCATCCGCCACCGGCTCGATCGGCGTAAAATCCTGGTGCGCGATCCACTCCGGCCGCGTCGGCGTACAGATATGATTCGAGACCGCATTCAACGTCAGATAGACGATCTTGCGCGCATACGGCGTGATGTTGCCCGACGACCCGTGCACCAGATTGCCGTGGAACATCAGCACGCCACCCGGCTTGCCGGTCGGCGCAACGATCCCGCCCGCACCCACCAGTCGCGTCACCGTCGCCTGGTCCAGCGTCCACAGCGGATACGAGGTCGTTGCCAGATCATGCCCGGCATCGAACACCCCGTGCTTGTGACTGCGTGGCACGAGCATCAGCGGGCCGTTGATCGGCATCACTTCATCGAGGAACACCGAGATGTTCATCGCGCGTGGCGCCGGCATGCCATCGTCGCGCTGCCAGGTGCCGTAATCCTGGTGCCACTGCCACACATCGCCGTCGAACGCCGCCTTCGCGTTGATCTTGTATTGATGCATGTAGAGACGATCGCCGAACACCTGCTCCACCGGCCGGATCAGTCGCGGATGCGCGCCCAGCAGGCGAAACGCCTCGTTGTAGGTGTGCGCGGCAAACGCGGTGCGCGGCGCACCCGACTTCTCGCGCCAGATCTCCTTGCGATCCGTCCGATACAGCGTCTCGGCCTCATCGCGCAGCACCGCGATTTCCTCGGCGCTGAACACCTCGGGGAAGAACAGCCAGCCCTCCTCGTCGAACTGCCGCAATTGTTGGTCGGTCAGTTGCATCGGACTCCTCCTCATGCGGGCGCCGCGCCGCAGTATAACCCGCTTTCCACCTAGACGGAACGCGGCGGGCGGCTCTCCAACAACCCCGGCACCGCCTGCGGCACCGCGGCGATCGCGTCCGCGCCGGCTTCCTTCAGCTCGGCCGCCCCGCCATAGCCCCACGCTGCGCCGATCGAGCGCACCTTGTTCGCCTGCGCCGCGTGGATGTCATGCAGCCGGTCGCCAAGCATGACGGTGTCGGCAGCGGCAAAACCCTCGCGCTCAAGGATATGGGCCAGCAGGTCCTCCTTGTGGTCCAGCGCGCCGCCCGGCTCCGCGCCATAGACCGCGCGGACATAGGTCCGCAGCCCCAGATGATCCATCACCCGCTCGGCAAAATCGCGCCGCTTCGAGGTGGCGATGCACATCACGCACCCGGCATCACGCAGCGCATCCAGCATCTCCGCAACGCCCGCGTAGACCGTGCACTCATAGATTGCGACAGAGGAATAGCGCGCGCGATACACCGCGAGGCCCTGGTCCACCCGCGTGTCATCGTATTGCGCCAGCAACTGCGCGATCGAAACGGCAATCGGCGGCCCGACCGTCCAGGTCAGGTCACCGGAAATCGCCGGGTCGTGGCCAAGCTCCGCCAACATGTAACGAAAGCAACCGACAATGCCCGGGCGCGAATCCGACAGGGTGCCATCAAGGTCGAGCAACACCGCAGGCTCATTCATGTGTCGAAACCGCTCCGCTATCGCTGGGCTTCATGTCTGCCGCCACCAATCCGCCGTCATGGCCGGCCCTGACCCGGCCATCCTCTTCGTCAAACGCCACCGACACCATGGGCCATGCCGGCGCCGCGTGCCGCGCATCACGTCGCCAAATAACCACCATCAACCCATAGTTCCGCCCCCGTGATATACGACGCCTCATCCGACGCCAGGAACAGAATGGCATTCGCCACCTCATCCACTTCGCCCGCGCGCCGCAGCGGCACACCCTTCAGCATCCTCGCCCGCACCTCGGGATCCGCCGTCGCACCCGAGGTCCGCATCGGCGGCATCAACCCTGGATGCACCGAATTCGCGCGGATGCCGTCAGCGCCAAACTGGACCGCGGTCGACTTGGTCAACGTGCGCACCGCGCCCTTCGACGCATTGTAGCCCATATGCGTCATCGTCTGCCCCGCATTGCCCGAGATCGACGACAAATTGACAATCGATCCGCCACCGGATTTTTTCATTGCCAGCACGGCGTGCTTGGTGCCGAGGAACACGCCCCGCCCATTCACCGCCAGCAACTGATCCCACGCCGCCGTGTCCAGCAGGTCCGACACCGCGCTGCCGCTGATGCCCGCATTGTTCACCAGGATGTCGAGCTTCCCGTAACGCGCCACGGTGTCGTCCACCACGCGCTGCCAATCCGCCTCCTTGGTGACATCCAGCTTCATGAACACGGCGGCGCCGTTGGCGGTGACGATGTCCTCGGCCACCTTGCGACCCTCGGCTTCCAGCATGTCCGCCACCACCACGGTGGCGCCTTCCTTGCCGAAACGTCGCGCCGTCGCCGCGCCCATACCCGACGCCGCGCCACTGATGATCGCCACCTTGCCCTCGAGCCGCATTGTCGTTCCCCCTGTCCCGCATTCAGCGCCAGATCAGGCCGACACACTGCCATGCACCCGCCCGACTTGGCTATCCGGCCGCAACGCGTCACCATGGGCCAACATCGGTCAAGCTGGAGCACACGCGCATGGCCCATCGCGGCATGAAATTCGGCATCTTCCTCGCCCCGTTCCACCGTGTGGGGGAGAACCCGACGCTCGCGATCAATCGCGACATCGAGCTGATCGAGTGGCTCGACGATCTCGGCTACACCGAGGCCTGGATCGGCGAGCACCACTCCGCCGGCTGGGAGCTGATCGCCTCACCCGAACTGATCATCGCCGCCGCGGCCGAGCGCACCAAGAACATCCGGCTCGGCTCCGGCGTCACCAGCCTGCCCTACCATCACCCGCTGCTGGTGGCGCAACGCTGGGTGCAGCTCGACCACATGACGAAGGGCCGCGCGATGCTGGGCTGCGGCCCGGGCGCGCTGACCTCGGACGCCTACATGCTCGGGATCGAGCCGTCGACGCAACGGCCGCGCATGCTGGAGGCGATGGACGCCATCATGCGCCTGCTGAAATGCGAAGAGCCGGTCACCATGAAGACCGATTGGTTCGAGATGCGCGACGCCAGGCTGCACCTCGCGCCCTACAGCGATCCGTGCTTCGAGATCGCGGTGGCCAGCACCATCACGCCGTTCGGCATGATCGCCGCCGGCACGCATGGCGTTGGCGTGCTTTCTATCGGCGCCGGCCTGCCCGGTGGTCCCGAGGCGCTGGCCCAGCAGTGGAAGATCGCCGAGGACGCCGCGGCGAAGAACGGCAAGACGATGGATCGCAAGAACTGGCGCGTCGTGGTCAATGCCCACATCGCCGAGGACGACGAGCAGGCGCTGCGCGAGGTCTCCAAGGGCGAGCGCATCGAGACCCAGACCTATTTCGAGGACACGTTAGGCCGTCCGCCCGGCCGTGCCGACGATCCGCTGCGCGACGGCGTGAAGATGGGCACCACGCTGGTCGGCTCACCCGACACCGTCGCCAACGGCATCCGCCGCCTGCTGGAATACAGCCAAGGTGGCTTCGGCGGCATCCTGTTCCGCGCGCACGAATGGGCCAATCGCGAGCAGACGTTACGCAGCTACGAGCTGTTTGCCCGCTACGTCATGCCGCAGTTCCAGGGCTCGCTGGCCTCGGTCATCTCGTCACAGAAATGGGCGATGGAGAACCGCAAGCAGGTGTTCGGCGCCACCCCGGAAGCCGTGAAGCGCGCCTTCACCGATTTCGGCCACGCCGTCCCCGAGGAATACAAAAGCCGCACCATCGGCGCTCGCGACGCGTAGGCGCAACGAGCGACAAAGCAAACCGCAGCGAGCGCTGCAAAGCGAACCGTCATGGCCGGGCTTGACCCGGCCATCTATCGCCGCACCAGCCGTGGGCAGATGGCCGGGACAAGCCCGGCCATGACGGCAACCCTCAAGCCGCCGCCTTCAACGTCTCCCCCGCGGCCGCCTTGATCATATCGGCGCCCTTCTCCGCAATCATGATCACCGCCGCATTGGTGTTCCCCGAAACCATCGTCGGCATGATCGACGCATCCACCACGCGCAGCCCCGCGATCCCGTGCACCCGCAGCTGATCATCCACCACCGCCATTGGATCCTGCCCCATCTTGCACGTCCCGATCACATGATACGTCGTCTGCCCATTGTTCCGGGCAAACTCCAACCATTCCGCGTCCGTCTGCACCTTCGGCCCCGGGTTCATCTCATGCGCGCGGTACTTGTCCATCACCGCGTTGTCCATGATGCGCCGGGCAATCTTCATCCCCGCCACCACCGTCTGGCGGTCGATCTCTTCGGCCAGGAAATTCGGCCGAATCGCCGGATGCGCCGTCGGGTCGGGCGACTTCAGATGAATTGAGCCCTTCGACTCCGGCCGGCACTGATACGTCGTCATCGTCATGCCAGGCTCGCGATCCAGTATCCGCGTCGCCGCCGTGGCGTAGCTGGCATGCGCGAAATGATACTGCACGTCGCACTCCTCCAGCTCCGGCCGCGTCTTCACAAATCCATACACGATCCCCGCCGTATAGGTCAGGATGCCGCGATGCAGCGCGAAATACTTGATGATCTCCTTGGCGAAGTTCAGCCCGCGTGTCTGCTCGTTCAACGTGATCGGCAGCGTCCCGCGCCAATTCATCCGCGGCGCGAAATGATCGCGATAATTCTCCCCCACACCCGGCAAATCATGCAGCGGCGCGATGCCAAACCCCTGCAGCCGTTCCGCCTGGCCGATGCCCGACAGCTCCAGGATATGCGGCGACTTCACCGCACCCGCCGCGACGATCACCTCCCGCGCACACCGCACCTCGTGCGTCTGGCCATGTTGCGTATAGGTCACGCCCACCGCACGCTTGCCCTCCAGGATCACCCGCGTGGTCAACGCATCCGTCTCCACGCGCAAATTGGTCCGTGACCGCGCCGAATCCAGAAATGCCCGCGCTGTCGACCAGCGCCGCCCATCCTTCTGCGTCACCTGGTAATACCCGAAGCCCTCCTGTTTGCCATTGTTGTAGTCTGGGTTTTTCGGATAGCCCTCGGCCGCCCCCGCATCGATCACCGCATCCAGGATCTCGTGCCGCTCGCGCATGAGGGCCACATTCAGCGGACCCCCGAGGCCGCGGGTTGCATCACCGTTCCCCTCGAAATGCTCGGACTTCTTGAAGTACGGCAGCACGGAGTCGTACGACCATCCGCGATTCCCGAACTGCGACCAAGTGTTGTAGTCGAGCGGATTGCCACGCACATACAACATGCCGTTGATCGAACTCGACCCACCCAGCGTCTTGCCACGCGGAATCGGAATCGACCGCCCGCGCACGTTGTCCTCCGGCTCGGTCTCAAAACACCAATTATACCGCGTGTTGTTCAGCAGCTTGTTGAACCCCACCGGAATATGGATCCAGAAATTGCGATCCCTAGGCCCTGCCTCCAACAACAAAACCTTGCAGCGTGTATCCTCGCTCAACCGATTGGCCAGCGTGCACCCCGCCGACCCGGCCCCCACGATAATATAGTCGTACTCCGCCATAGCGTGTTCCTCCGTTACCGCATCCTAGCAACGTAGGGCGGAAGAGCGAAGCGTCATCCGCCATCGCGCCACCACGGCGGATGAAGCTCCGCTCTTCCGCCCTACACCTCTCGGCGACACGTGCTAACCTACGGCCATCGCACAAAGGGGAGAAACGCCAATGGACTTCAAAGGCAAGGTCGCGCTGATCACCGGCGCCGGCAATGGCATCGGCCGCGCCACCGCCATCGGGTTCGCACGCAACGGTGCCAAAATCGTCGTCGTCGACCGCGACACCGCGGGCGGCGAGGCCACCGCAGGCGTCATCCGCCAGCAAGGCGGCGAGGCAATCTTCGTCGCCGCCGATGTGACCAGCTCGGCCGACGTGCAGGCCTATGTCAAAGCCACGCTCGACGCGTACGGCACGATCGATTGCTTCCACAACAACGCCGGCATCGAGGGCAAGATCGCCCCCACCGCCGAGTACGACGAGGCCGTCTTCGACGCGGTGATGGGCGTGAATGTGAAGGGCGTCTTCCTCGGCCTGCGCCATGTGCTGCCGGTGATGATCGCGCAGAAGCGCGGCGCCATCGTCAACACCGCTTCGGTCGCCGGCCTGATGGCGTCCCCCGGCATGCCCGCCTACGTCGCCTCCAAACACGCGGTGATCGGCCTGACCAAGGTCGCCGCCGGCGAGGTGGCGAAATACGGCGTGCGCGTCAACGCCGTCTGCCCCGGCCCGATCGATACCCGCATGATCCATTCGATCGAGCAACAGGTGAATCCAGGCGACCCCGACGCCGTCGGCGCACGCTATCAGTCCACCATCCCGCTCGGTCGTTACGGCACCGCCGACGAGATCGCCAACGTCGTGCAGTTCCTCTGCTCCGACCTGGCCTCCAACGTGACCGGCTCGCAATACGTCGTCGATGGCGGCCGCACCGCGACGCCAGGTGCCGCAACAACAATGGCCCCGCCGCGGTAGCCCCCGCCAGGATCCGTCAGGGCTGGAACGGCGCGCGGCCGTGACGGCATCTGGCGGTGACGGCTCTGGCAGAGTCCTGGCATACTGACCGCATGCACAAGACCATCCGCACGCCGACGCTGGAGATCGCCTACCTTGAGGCGGGGCCGCCGGACGGCCCGCCGATCATCCTGCTGCACGGCTGGCCGTCGGACCCACACGACTATGACGGCGTCGTTCCGCCGCTCGCCGCCACCGGCTGCCGCGTGCTCACCCCGTGGCTGCGCGGTTACGGCCCGACACGCTTCCTCGATCCCGCCACGCCGCGCTCCGGCCAGCAGGCCGCGCTCGGCGCCGACCTGCGCGACTTCATGGACGCGCTCGGCATCGGCCAGGCG
>Ga0182030_10026466_pt1 | contig 10499 bp, 9 predicted proteins | sample 812S3MmetaG_FD_121299 | JGI IMG/M metagenome (GOLD analysis project Ga0182030, IMG submission 121299) | Permafrost microbial communities from Stordalen Mire, Sweden - 812S3M metaG (Illumina Assembly) | ecosystem: Environmental > Terrestrial > Soil > Wetlands > Permafrost | place: Sweden... | reverse complement strand
TGTTACCTCATCGACGCGGTGAGTTTTGCCGGCTCCCTGTACGGCGTGGCCGGACTGCCGGCTCTACCGCGACAAGCCGATGTCACCCGGACCAGCCTTGGCGCCGTAGCTGAGGGAGTCCGGTTCATCCGGCACAGCCAACAGTTGGCCGGGGCGTTCCTCACCGATCTCAGTGCCACCATCTTCGCCCTGCCCATCGCTCTCTTCCCTGCCATCAACGCCGAACGCTTCGGGGGCAACCCGCTCACCCTCGGCCTGTTCACCACGGCCATAGGGGTGGGTGGCCTGCTCACCGCCATGTGCTCGGGACCGCTCAACCACCTCGAGCGCCAAGGCCGGGCCATGCTCCTGTCCGTGTCCGTTTGGGGAGCGGCCTTCGCCGGCTTCGCCGTCGTCCCGGGCCTGTGGCCGACGCTCACCCTGCTGGCCATAGCCGGCGCCGCCGACACGGTGACCGTGGTGCTCCGGGGCACCATCGTCCAAACCGTCACCCCTGACCACCTTCGTGGCCGCATCACCGCGACCGAGTACGTGGTCGGGGCCAGCGGTGGCCAGCTCGGCAACTTGGAGGCAGGCGCCCTCGGATCGCTGACGTCTCCGGTAATCAGTGCCTTCAGCGGTGGGCTCGTCACCATCGCCGGAGCCGTCCTGATCGCCCTGGCCCTACCCCGCTTCGCCCGCTACCGCCACACCCCCGGCGTCGTCGCCCCCGAACCGCTGAGCGGGCCGACCGCCCCCGAAACGTAGCGCCGCCTGGCGCCCATGCTGACGACAGCGGGCACCAAGGCTTGCCGTCGGATCAGCGTGCCGGTTGACTGCCGGTGCCGACGATCTCGTCGGCCGGCTGGTCCCAGCGATCGAGGAACACCACGTCAGCGAGGGGGCGGCGCCGGACCGGTCCGTGGTGACCACGGGGCCAGCCCACCACCACATGCCCAGCCAGCATCCAGTCTTCGGGGACCCCCACCGCCTCACGCAGCAGCGCCTCGCCGCCGTAGGACGCCCAACTGGTCAGACAGGCACCGAGTCCGAGAGCCCGGGCCGCCAGCAGGAAGTTCTGCATGGCCGGAAAGATCGAGCCTCCCAACAGGAGCTCGGAAGCCGTCGGATACCTCTGCTGGGTGAACAGCACCGAGGTGAATTCACCGGCTCGATCGTGCAGTTCGTAGGTGGCACGGTTGGTGCGGGCCCGCCGGCCGGTGTCGTCATCGGCGGGTCGGGTCATGCCGTACACCGGCTCGATCACCTCCAGGGCCTGAGCCGCGGCCCTGGCCACCACGGCCCGCTGTTCCGGAGACCGGAGGACGGTGAAGCGCCATCCTTGGGCATTGGCACCCGACGGGGCCCAGGTGGCCGCTTCGAGGCATCGGGCCAGGACGGCATCGGCCACCGGCTCGTCCGTGAAGCGACGGATGGTCCGGGCTGTGGACAGGACATCCCAAACATTGTCGACCGGCTCGCTCATACCGGATTCACTCCGGCCAGGGCCACCTGGAGCAGCGCCTCGGCCGCCTGGTCCGGTTCGGTGATCGTCAGATCGTGACCCGTATCGACGTCCCACAGGCGACCCCGGGCCCGGGCTTCCTTCATCAGCTCCGGATCCCGGGTGGTCAGGGTCGGGGTGTAGACCTCATGCCCGGCCGAACGGAGCAGTCGGGCCACCCACTGGTAGCACCACCCGCCATGGCCACCACCGTGCACCAGAACATAGGTCGTCATCGGTTGCGTCCCCTTTCCAAGTCGCTGCGCCACTGCCCACTCTGGCCCGTCGGCCTATGAGTCCGACCGCAACTCGAAGTCGCCGGTAGAGACGCGCAAGCTCCTGACGGCGGCAATGACGTCGCGCATCTGACGGTCGCTCAATCCACCCATGCCGAAACGGATGTCATTCACCGCCTTGGTCGACTCCGCCGCCAGCGCCCTTCCGGCCGGGGTGATGCGGGCCAGCGTGGCCCGACGATCGGACGGGTGCGGGACCCGTTCCACCAATCGGTCCTCGGTCAGGCGGTCGATGATGTTGGTGACGCTCGTCGGGTGGATCATCAACCGTTGACCCATCTTGCCGAGGGCCAACTGACCGGCCTTCGTGAACGACAGCAGCACCAGGGCTTCATACCGGGCGAAGGTCAGGCCAAAGGGCCGCAGGGCTCCATCGACGGCACTCAGGATCATCTGCTGGGCCCGCATGATCGAGGTGGCGGTGGCCATGGACTCCGCCGCTTCCGGCCACCGCTTCGACCACTGACCGTGTGCCTCTTCGATGACATCGAAGTCGAGCGGCCTGATCATGGGCCGACACTCTACTGCCGGGGCAATTGGCCGAGCACTCGGTTGTCCGATACTCGGAGTCCTCACAGTTCCCAGCTGAGAGCGGGCCATCCGGAGAACGAACGGTCCAGCCCGAGCCAGGCCCGGTACCCGCAGAGGGTGCCAGCCGGGACGCCGGAACTGGGGGGGGAGTTGTCCCGGTCCCGGCTGGCACCACCCGAAACCCCACATGGGAGACCGAGGGCCCGGATGCCTCGACGCTGGGCGTGACGGCCGACATCGATTTGGCTGTCGAGACGTTGGTGGACTTGCAGGGCGGTCTCAGGACCTTCCTGCCGCACGGTCCGCCTCTCTCATCGGACGTACAATAGTAGGAATGCCTAGTACTGTAAATCGACGGTTGGCCGGGAGTCCGACTATCAGGGGATGGCCGAACGCCGCCCGCCTCCAGCACGGCGGTGGTGGATCAGCGGCGGGTGAACCAGGAGAGGGTGGACCGAGGGCTCAGAAACGTTGGGGTGAAGACGCTGTGACTAAAGTAAGCCCACTTCTGCAGGGGCATGGCCGCTTGATCCCGACGACGAGCGAATGCCCCGCGTGACCGCGAAATTGAGTACACCATGCTGCTGACCCTCGACCCCGATCAAGAGCTCTTCCGAGACACCACGGCCAAGCTCCTGAGTGAGCAGGTGCCCTTCGAGCAGCTCCGCCTGCTACGAGATGACCAGTCAGGCTTCGACGACGGGTACTGGCTCCGTGGGGCCGAACTCGGATGGACCTCTCTACTGGTCAGCGAGCAGGACGGCGGGGGCTCCATCGGTGACCATGGACTCGTCGACCTGGCCCTGGTGGCCTACGAGTTCGGCCGGCACGCCGCACCGGGGCCGCTGCTGGTGGCCAATGTGGTCGTCGCCACCTTGAGCGAGACCGAAGGCCATGGATTCGACAACGTCATCAGCGACGTCCTCCTGGGCAAGTCCATCGTGACCTGGTGCCTGGGTGAACCGAATCCCAACGACCGCCTCGGCGCCATCGAACTCGACATCCGGGTGGACGGGGACGACCTGGTCCTCAATGGCGTCAAGCGGCCGGTGGAGTCCGGGGGTCGGGCGGACTATCTCCTGGTGTCGGGTCGCACGGGAACCGGGCTGACCCAGGTGCTCGTTCCGGTTGGAACGGCGGGCGTGTCCATCACACCGATGCAGAGCGTCGATATGACCCGTCGGTTCTCCGTGGTCAGGTTCGATGAGGTCCGGATCCCTTCCTCGTCGGTCGTCGGCGACGTCGGATCGGCCGACGCCCAGGTCGACCGGCAGCTGGAGCGGGCCGTGGCCATCAACAACGCCGAAACCGTAGGAGCCATGCAGGCGGCCTTCGACATGACCGTGGAGTGGGCCTTCGACCGGTACTCCTTCGGCCGTCCTCTGGCGTCCTACCAGGAGTTGAAGCACCGCTTCGCCGACATGAAGACGTGGCTGGAGGCCAGTCACGCCATCAGCGACGCCGCCACCGACGCCGTGGCCACCGGATCGCCGGATGCCCCCGAACTCCTCAGTGCGGCCAAGGCCTTCATCGGCGAATACGGGTCGGAGCTCATGCAGGACTGCGTACAGATCCACGGGGGCATCGGCCTGACCTTCGACCACGACATCCACCTCTTCCTCCGCCGCCATACCCTCAACCGGGCCCTGTACGGAACCCCGGCCGAACACCGTCAACGGATCGCCGGGCTCGTCGAGTTCAAAGGGGAGGCCCAATGAGTACCATCGACCAGGAGGAGCTCGAGGCCTTCCGGGGGCGGGTCCGGTCCTTCGCCCGGGAGAATCTCCGACCGTTCGCTTCGGGGGCATCGGTGGGTCCGCTCCGAAACGACCGGACGGACCAGGAGGAGCTGGCCGCGGTGGCTCGGGACAGGGAGGTCCAGCGGATGCTCTTCGACGCCGGACTAGCCGGCGTGTGCTTTCCCCGCGAGTACGGCGGCCAGGGGCTGGCACCGGAGTACCAGCGCGTGCTCAACGCGGAGCTGGTGGGCTACGAGTATCCATCCCGGCTCCAGGCTCCGACGCTCTCACCGTGCGCCGCGGTCCTCCTCGATTTCGGGACCGAGGAGCAGAAGCAGCGACACATCCCGGCCATCCTCAAGGGTGAGGAGATCTGGATGCAGTTCCTCTCCGAACCGAGCGGCGGATCCGACGTCGCCGGCGCCCTCACCTCGGCCGTCCGGGACGGCGACGAGTGGATACTGAATGGTTCGAAGATCTGGACCACCGGGGCCTGGTGGTCCGACTGGGGCCTGTGCCTGGCCCGCACCAACTGGGACGTCCCCAAGCACCGTGGCCTCACGGTCTTCATGCTCCCGATCCGGCAGCCCGGGCTGGAGGTCCACCGTATCGAGATGCTGAACGGCTCCAAGGAGTTCTGCCAGGAGTTCCTGACCGACGTTCGGGTGCCCGACTCCGACCGGGTCGGCGAGATCGACGACGGCTGGACCGTGGGCACCCGATGGATGTTCCACGAGCGCATGCTCATGAACTCCCCGTTGGTCACGGTGCCCTCCGGTGACCAGCAGAACGGTGACGGGGCCTTCTTCGTGAACCTGGTGGCCCGGGACGCCGGCCGGCTGGCGGATCCGAGGGCGCGCGAACTGATCGGCGAAGCCCACATGCTGGATCTGGTCAATCGCAGGCTCCGACGCCGGATCGGTGATGGGATCGCCACCGGGACCATGGCCGATCAGTCCGCGGCCATCGGCCGGTTGTTCGGGGGCGTGGTCTCCGCCCGCATCCGGACCATCGCCTTCGACATCGCCGGCGCCTCGGGTGGGGCGTGGACCGATGACGACGGCGAAGCGGCCTTCTCCGGGACCGAGTTCCTGATGCGACAGGTCTCGTGCATCGGAGGCGGCACCACCGAGATGGCGCGCAACGTGATCAGCGAACGGGTGCTCGGGATGCCCCGGGAGCGGGCACTGGACCGGGACGTGGCCTTCCGCGACGTACCCCGGGGCGCATCCTCAGGGGCGCGGGACTGAGCCGAGCTCAGGCACCATCCCGCTGCAGGAGCAGGACACCGGACGGGGTGCCACCTCCTGAGGTCACCACCGCGGTGGTGGCGTCGGTGACCTGTCGCTCGCCGGCATCGTGGCGGAGCTGCAGCACGGCCTCATAGAGGAATCCGAAGCCGTGGGTGCGGCCCTCCGAGAGCTGCCCGCCATGGGGATTCACCGGAAGCTCACCGTCCAGGGCGATCCGGCGCCCCTGATCCAGCCAGTCGTTGGCCTCGCCGAACCCGCAGAATCCGAGCGCCTCGAGCCACGAGATGGCATTGAAAGTGAATCCGTCGTAGAGCAGGGCCAGATCCACGTCGGCGGGCTGCAGCTTCGACCGCGACCACAGGTGGGCTGACTGGCCCAGCACCTGTGGTTCATGGGTGACGGTCCCCTGGTCCCACGAGACCCGCTCGAGGATCTGGGTTCCGACCGACTCGATGCGGATGGCCGGCCGCGGCCGGTCGGCGGCCGTCGACGCATCGGAGACGATGACCGCGATCGATCCGTCACAGGGCACATCGCAGTCGAAGAGGCCGAACGGAGAGGTGATGGGCCGGGCCGACAGGTAGTCGTCCATGGTCATCGGCTCCCGGTAAATGGCGGCCGGATTGCGGGCGGCGTTGGCCCGGCCATTCAAGGCGATCAGGCCGAGCATCTCGCGGGGCGCGCCGTACCGGTGCAGGTACTGATTGGCGTTCATGCCGATCCAGTTGGCGGCCGACATCGCTCCGAAGGGCACCCGCCACGCGGCCCAACCCGACGAACGGGATCCCCCGCCCCCACCCAGGCCCAGGGCGGCAAAGGACGACTCCCACACCGTGCGGAAGCACAGGACATGGCGGCAGAGGCCAGAGGCCACCGCCAACATGGCGGCGATCACCGAGCCGCCGGGGCCGGGAAGATCCCCGCCCCCGTTGATCCAGGTGGGCCGGAGCCGGAGCGCTTCCTCCACCGCGGTGACCCCGCCCTCGCTCATCCCCATGCCCGCCGCCCCGGGGTAGGTGGAGAGCCCGTCGATGTCGTCGAGCTCCAGTCCGGCATCGGCCACCGCCTGGAGACAGGCGTCGACAGTCAGCGAGAGCGGATCCACCAGCAGCCGGCGGCCGATGGCCGACCGCCCCACCCCGGACAGCACGGATCGGTGCTCGAACCGCTCGTTGCTCAACGGCCTCCGAGGGGCGGGGCGCTCGGGCTCAGGAACCGGGTTGTGGGTTTCGGTCTCCCCGGTCAGCTCGAACAACGGGAGCCACACGTCCTCGTGCTGCTCGAACCGGACCGTCACCTGGCGCCCGATGGCCACCCCGTCCGGTTCACTACCCACGATCATGGTGGTGAGCCGGACCGAGGGGTCCTCGGCCAGAGCGATGACCGCCAGGACGTAGGGAGGCGCGAAGGCCGGATGCCACTGGTGCTGGTTGACCGTGTAGCCGATGATGGTGCCCTGACCCGAGACCACCGAGGGCTCCCACCTCCGGCTCCGGCACACCGGGCAGATCGGAACCGGCGGATGGACCAGGGAGGAGCACTCCGTGCACCGCTGGATGCGGAGCAGCCCGTCCTGGCCGGAGGCCCAGAACCATCGGGTGGCCGGCGTGAGCTCCGGTAGCGGCCTCGAGGGGATGGCGGTCATGGGGCGAAGCTCGGACGGCCCTGCTGCAGGGTGGCGATGATCTGGGGCAGTTCCACCGAGGTGCGGATCCCTGTCGGTGCATCGCAGACGAAGGGCACGGCGTTCACGGCCCGATTGGCGGTGTAGCCCGGCATCCAGTCGCCCATGGTCTCGAGAGGGACGGCGAACCGCATCTCCACGTCGAGGGGGGCGTCCCCGGCCACCGTGACCCGCCAACCGGTGGCGCGCGGCTGCCAGTCGGGCTCGAGCTCGGAAGTGCAGTACCAGGTGGCAACGAACCTGAGCAACGGCTTGCCCCCTCGCAGGCCGGTCACCCGCATCCGCTGGGCCGCCACCGTACCCTTCCCCAGGGGGCCGGCGGCGATCTCCACCGCCCGGCGGGCCAGAGCGATCTCCCCATCGGCCTCCACCGAGTCGAGAGGGAGGGAGATGGCCTCGGCCAGCAACCTGAGGGATGGGCCGAAGCTCTGGATCCCGTAGGACCACCGACGGTGGTCGAATGAGGTCGGGTCCCCTCCAAAGCCCATCAGATCGAACAGGAGCTCGGGGGAGTTGCGCTGCGACAGGTCGGCGAACTCCTCGATCACCAGACTCTCGAGCTGTCGCTGGATGGAGGTGAGAGCCAGGGGGACGGCCTCGGAGATGAAGCCGGGACTGCTCCCGGTGCTGTGGATCGAGGTGCCTCCCTTCCGGCACGCTGCTTCGATCCGCTCACGGAGCCCCGGGTCCATGGTGGCCGGGTGGTGGAACTCGCCACATGTGGTGACGACATTGGAGCCGGACTCCAACAGGCGACAGACGTCGTCGACGTCGAACGCTCGGGGCATGTACAACACGCACTCCGCCCCGAGGATCAGGATGTCGTCGATGGATCGGGTGGCGGTGACCCCGGTGGGGCCGAGCCCGCAGAGCTCGCCGGCATCCTGGCCGGCCTTGTCCTCCGAGTACACGTAGAGACCGGCCAACGACAGGTCGGGGTGCTCCACCACGCCGCGGAGCGAGCGGGCACCGATGGTTCCCGTGGCCCACTGGACCACCCGGTACGGCTCTCTCATCTCGTCGTCCACCTCTCCCCGGCTTTCGTCGTCGTCATCGCTCCATGGTGGTCACCGTTCATCGGACCGTGCTGCTTCCGTCGGCCAGCGAGGCCTTGTAGAGAACATTGGTGGCCAGGCGCATGTGGGCCGCGTCCACCAACTTGCCGTCCCGGCCGATGGCCCCCACCCCCTCGGCCTCGGAGCTTCGGTAGGTGGCGATGGACTCGCGGGCTTCGGCGATCTCGTGGTCGGTGGGGGCGAAGACCCCGTTGGCCACGGTGATCTGGTCCGGGTGGATGGCCCACTTTCCGTCGAAACCCAGCAGGCTGGCGTGCACCGCCGATCGCCGGTACCCCTCCAGGTCCCGGTACGCCGGGTACGGAGCATCGATGGCATCGATACCGGCTCCCCGCGCCGCCGCCAGAATCTGGACCCGGGCGAAGTGCCAGAAGTCACCGGGGTACTCGCTGATGGGGTCGAAGTTACCGTCGACCCGGGCCCGCAACGACGCCGACAGATCGCCGGCCCCGAAGATGATGGCTTCGAGCCGGTCGCTGGCGCCGGCAATCTCGGCGGCGTTGGAGAGCCCTTCGGCCTCTTCGATCAGCACCTCCAGCCCGATGCGCTTGGTCAGGCCCAGCTTGGTCTCGAGCTGGGTGAGCAGCACATCGACCCACCACACGTCGCGAGCCGTCCGGGCCTTGGGGACGATGAGCACGTCCAGGGACTCCCGAGCCCCGGTGACCACTTCGATGATGTCCCCGTAGCACCACGGGGTCTCCAGGCCGTTCACCCGGACGGCGCGTACGGTCCGGCCCCAGTCACATCCGGTCAGGGTGGCCACGGCCGTTCCCCGCGCCGCCTCTTTGGCCATCGGGGCACAGGCGTCTTCGAGGTCCAAGAAGACCAGATCGGCATCAGAGCCCGCTGCTTTCTCGCACATCCGCTCGCTGCTGGCCGGAGTGGCCAGCTCGGAGCGTCGGGCACGGGGTTCTTGCACAGCTCTCTCCCAGGATCGTGGCGGTCAGATGACACCCGCCGCCCGGAGGGCGGCGAGGCGGTCGGGTTCGAGGCCCAGCAGGTCGCCGAAGACGGTGTCGTTGTCCGCCCCCAGGCTACGTCCGAGGTAGTTGACCCGACCCGGCGTCTCGGTGAGTACCGCCACCGGTGCCTGCACCGTCATGGGTCCGAGGTCGGGGTCATCGACCTCGACGAAGGATCCCCGGGCCCGGAGATGCTCGTCACCGAGCAACTGCTCGGCGTCGTAGACGGCCGCCGCCGCCACCGAGCCGGCCTCGAACACGGCCATGGCTTCGTCGAGGGTGCGACCCGAGATCCACTCGGCCACCAGCCCGTCGACTTCGGCGGCCCGCCTCTGACGGGGGAGCGGGTCGACGTACTCGGGATTGTCGGCCAGATCCGGACGGTCGATGGCCCGGTACACCCGAGCGGCGATGTTCGGGGATGCACTCGAGATGGCCAGCCACTTATCGTCCGAGGTCCGGTACACGTTACGGGGGGCGCTGGCATCGATGCGGTTGCCCACCCGGCCGGTGACCCTACCCAGTTGATCGAAGGCCAGGGTGGAGGACTCGATGAGCCGAGCCAGTGGCTCGATGAGGTTGACGTCCACCAGTTGGCCACCGCCCCCGTGCACGTCCCGGTGGTAGAGGGCCATCATCACCGCGTAGGTGGCGGCCAGAGCGGCTACCCCGTCCGCCAACATGAACGGCGGCAGGGTCGGCGGGCCGTCGGGTTGACCGGTCAGGTGGGCGAAGCCGCTCATGGCCTCGGCCAGTGTGCCGAATCCGGGACGGTCACTCTTCGGTCCGCCCCGCCCGTAACCGGTGATGTGGACCATGACCAGCTGTGGGTGGCGGTCATGGACCGACTCGTAGTCGACCCCCCACCGGGCCAAGGCGGTGGGCCGATTGTTGATGACCAGCACATCGCTCTCCTCGAGCAGGCGGTGGAAGAGATCCTGACCGTCGGGTTGACGGAGGTCCAGGGTCACGCAGCGCTTGTTGCGGCCCATGCTCTTCCACACCAGCCCGATCTGGTCCTTCCGGTCGCCCCAGGTCCGGAGGGGATCACCGGCCCCGGGTTGTTCCACCTTGACGACGTCGGCCCCGAACTCCCCCATGGCCGTGGCCACCAGCGGCCCGGCGGCCAGCGTGGCCGCGTCCACCACCCGGATCCCGTCGAGCGGACCGGCCGGCTCAGCCACGGGGAACCGGCTCCGGGCGGGCCAGCCCGAGGGTGTCGCGCAGGGTGTCGCCGGTGTAGCGGTCACGGAACGAACCGCGACGCTGGAGCTCAGGAACGACCAGCCGGACCACGTCCTCGTAAGCGCCGGGTGAGTGGGTGGCCGCTACGACGAAGCCGTCACAGGCCTCGGCTTCGATCCACTCCTCCATCTGGTCGGCCACCTCGGTGCCCGTGCCCACGAAGCGGGGGCCCTGGAGCAGCGTGGCCCGGTGGCCGGCCAGATCGGCCAGGGTCACCGTGTCCCCTC
>Ga0182030_10026465_pt1 | contig 10499 bp, 10 predicted proteins | sample 812S3MmetaG_FD_121299 | JGI IMG/M metagenome (GOLD analysis project Ga0182030, IMG submission 121299) | Permafrost microbial communities from Stordalen Mire, Sweden - 812S3M metaG (Illumina Assembly) | ecosystem: Environmental > Terrestrial > Soil > Wetlands > Permafrost | place: Sweden... | reverse complement strand
GCAATACCCGAACAACTCGTCCCAATGGCGATAGCGGGTGACGGTCTGATCCTGCACGAAGGCGTCGATCAGGCTGGAGAACGGCTCGCGCGGGATGCCGTATTGGGTGACGGTGGAGGCGAGGGCCGCGAAGACGGGGTGAGTGGCGCGGCTTTGGTACATGGCATCGAGTTCGCCGCGCCACCAGGCGAGGAGGCGGAGGCTTTCGGCGGGATCGCCGATCTCGTCGGCCAGATCGTCGGCCCAGCGGCAATAAGCGTACACGTTGTAGAAATCCTGGTGCAGCCGCTTGGGAAGCAGGAAGCTGACGACGTGGAAATTTTCGTAGCGGTGGGTGGCCAGCCAGCGGGTGTAGGCGCGGCCTTCCGCGGGCGACCAGGAGCGGCCCAGCGCCTCCGGCGAATGGACAAAGGCCGCCGGGGGCAAAAACGCCGTTGAGCCCACGCCGGACATCTACGGGACAATCGCCGTTTTCAGGTGGCCGTTGTGGCTCATCAGGTGGCGCATCACTTCCAGCAGGTTGGCGAGCGGTTCTTCCCGGTTGACAAACACCGAAGCGGTGATGTGGCCGGCCGAGACCAATGCCAGCGCCTTGCGGATGTAAGCCGGGGTGTGATGGAAGCTGGCCTTGCAGGTGATTTCGGAGTAGTGGAGCAGGGCGGTATCCAGGTTCACCTTGCTGTCGTTGGGACAGCCGCCGAAGAAGTTGACGGTGCCGCCGCGGCGGACCATGTTGACGGCCCACTGCCAAGTCTGCGGCCGGCCGACGGCTTCGATGGCGACATCCACGCCGCGTCCGTGGGTCATTTCACGGATGGATTTCACCGGGTCGGAGTGCTCCGCGGCGACGATCAGGTCATCGGCGCCAAGAGCCAGAGCGCGATCCAACTGGGTCTGCCTGCGGCCCACCGCGATCACGCGGCAGCCGTACAGTTTGGCCAGTTTGACGAACATCAGCCCGATGGGACCCAGACCGACAATGGCAACGGTATCGCCCGCGCGGGGAGCGGATTCCTCAAAACCCCGCACGACACAGGCCAGGGGTTCGACCAGCGCCGCATCCTGATAGCCGACCTTGTCGGGAATCAGGTAGGTATTGCGCCGCACGATGCGGGCGGGGATGCGGATGTATTGGGCGTAGGCGCCGTTGTTGAAGAGCAGGTCCTCGCAGAGATTCTCAAGGCCCCGTTTACAGAAGAAACACTCTCCGCAGGGCGCCGAATTCGCCGCCACTACGCGCTGCCCGACCGTGAAATTGGTGACATCCGGGCCAACTGCGACGACATCCCCGGCCAGTTCGTGCCCGAACACTGCTGGGGGCACGATCATCCGAGCGTGGTACCCGCGACGGAAGACCTTGACATCGGTGCCGCACGTGAGCGCCACCTTCACCCGTACGAGGATGTCTCCGCGATCAATTGTGGGAACAGCTACCGGCTCTACCTGCAAATGCTCCTTGCCGTAGAGCACGGCAGCCATCATGTGGTTATTCACTTATGACCACCTCTGTGGCTGAACGATTATTTTCAACGATTTAGGTCCTGGATGCAATGCCAAATCAATTCCTGAACGGATTTTAACCAATGGCAGGCGATGAGAGATCAGTGCTTCCACCGGTATTTCACCGCCGAAAACAAGGTTCGCCGATTCTTTCTGTAAGTCTAATGATGCACTATAACACCCTGAAAGGGTACGTTCACCCACACAAAGATCGGCGCCGGTAGTTTCGATGCGCTCGGTGGCCGAAGTTTGGGCAAAAAGCAGAATCCGCGAGCCGGGACGGGAGCAGGCCATGGCCTGGCCCACAATGCCGGGAACCGACGTGGCCACGATCACCAGATCGGCGCCCCGTCCGCCGGTAAGGCGCCGGGCCTCGGCGGCCGCATCCACCTTGCTCGGATCCCAGGCGAATTCGGCGCCGCATTGGGATGCCAGCTCCAGACGGGCGTCGATGGTGTCGGTGACGGCGACGCGCGCGCCCGTGCGGCGGGTCAGCATGGTGAACATGAGCCCGATCGGACCCTGCCCCAGGATGACCACGAAATCTTCCGGCCGCGGGTCGCACTGCACCACGGCTTTGAGGCAGGTATTGAGCGGTTCCACCAGGGTAGCGCGCTCGAAGGAGATGCCGTCGGGGATCTTCTCGACCCCGCTTTCGACGATCCAGTCCATCACGCGCACGTATTGGGCGAAGCCGCCGCCGGCAGGCTCGAAACCGGCTGTGATGCCCACTTTCTTGTATACCGGACACTGCGCGTAAATCTTGCGCTGGCAGTAGAAGCACTGCCGGCACGGGATGTGATGGAAGGCGACTACGCGATCGCCGGGCTTGAACCTGGTCACGCCGCTGCCCACGGCGGCCACCACGCCGGCGGTTTCGTGCCCGTAGACGCGGGGCGGGGCCAGCAGGTTGTATTCGATCTTCTTCAGATCGGTGTGGCAGATGCCGCAGGCCTCGACGCGGATCAGCATCTCGCCCGGGCCGATGGCGGGCGTAGGGATCTCGTCGACGCTGACGATGCTGCTGCCGCGGTAGACCGCTGCGTGCATGGTTTGCGGTATGACGAATCCGTCAGAATCGGCAGTCGGCAATAAAATCTCCCAGTACACGCGCCGCCAAGGCACAACGATTTCGCAGCCGGATCAACTCCGGCAGACGAACCAGCGGATTACGCAATGCACCTCTTAGAATCTCTATTGTAGCGAAGTGGCCGTCCGGGCGCAGAGCCCGATTGAAGTCGTTCGCCATGTCTTCGCCGGCAAGATCGGTCACCACCCGGATGCAGTAGAATGGCAGCCCACGCGCGTGGGCGCGTTCGGCCACCCCGCCGGCTTCCATTTCCACCACGCTGGCGCCGCCGGAGTGCAGCCGGCGCTTCTCGCCGGCGGTCTGTGCGACATGATCGAGGGAACACACCACGCCGCTGTGATGCTGCCGTGAGGCAGCGGGCTGCAAAGCCGGGAAAGTACGCGATCCGGCCAAAATGGCGGTGCCGACGACTACTTCGGCGATCTCCAGTTCGGGCGCCAGGGCGCCGCAGAAGCCGGTGCTGACGATGGCCTCGGCGGGAAAGCTCGCCAGGGCGGCCTCGACGGCGGAAGCGGCCCGCTGGGCGCCAGCTCCGTTGGCCGCCAGCACCACATCGTGGGTGCCGAGCCGGGCGGCGCGCGACCAATCGACGGCGGGACCGGCCGGGGACACGCCGGTTGCATGGTGCAGGATTCCGGGGAACTCCATGGGGGCCGCGGCTACCAGGAGGATTTTCATGCAGAGGGAAGGTTGGCGGACCGAGGGCCTGCCGCAGCGAGATGGACAGGCCGGAGGCCTGTCCTACTGAACCACTCCACGGCGCGGGCGAGCGCCTGTTCGGCCGGCGCTGGGCTGAAGCCGAGCTCGCGCGCTGCCTTGGCGTGGGTCACCCACATTTTCTTCCGGGCCATACGAACGGCATCCAGCGGCACGCGCGGCGGCTTACCGGAGACACCGGCCCAGGCGGTACTGCACACTCCGGCGCAATAAGCCACCAGGTAGGGAAGGCGGATAGTGGGAGCTTTTCTTCCGGTGAGGCGCGCCAGGGTTTGGAGAATCTGCGCCAGGGTGAGATTCTCCGAGCCCAGGATGTAGCGCTCGCCGGCGCGGCCGCGCTCACAGGCCTGCCAGTGGCCCAGGGCGGTATCGCGGACGTCCACAATGTTGAGCCCGGTATCGATGAAGGCCGGCATATCGCCGCGGAGGAAATCGAGGACGATCTTGCCGGTGGGGGTGGGTTTCACATCGTGATCGCCCACCGGGGCGGTGGGATTGACGATGACGACGGGCAGGCCGCCGCGGGCAAATTCCAGCGCCACCTGCTCGGCGAGAAACTTGGAACGCTTGTAATCCCCGGCCATGTCGTGGAGCGTGACGGGCGACAGTTCGTCGCCCACGCCGCCGGGCGGGATACCGATGCAGCCGACCGTGCTGGTATAGACCACGCGCTCCACGGCGGCATCTTTGGCGGCCTGCAATAAGTTTCTGGTGCCGTCGACGTTGGAGCGGTAGAGTTCGCTCGTGTCCTTGGCCCACAGGCGGTAATCGGCAGCCACGTGAAAGAGCAGTCCGCAGCCGGCGACGGCGCGTTGGAGCGAGGCGGCGTCGCGCAGATCGCCGGTGACGCACTCCACCTCCAGGGCGTCCACGCGGCTCCCGGGGCGGACCAGGGCGCGCACACGAACTCCCCGCTCCAGCAGGACGCGCGCGACGTGCCAACCGAGGAACCCGGAGGCTCCGGTGACGAGTGCAGGTTTCATCTATCCGTTCGAGGCGGCACGGGCCTTGACGAAGGTAGACAAGGCAAGCAGCGGGAAATAATCCTTGTAGAGATGGTAGTTGAGGTAGAAAACCCGCGGGAAGCCGGTCCCGGTGGCGAGATCCTCATCCCAGCTTCCGTCGCCGCGCTGGGTTTCGAGCAGGTATTCGATACCGTGCCGCACGCTGAGGCTGGCGGGATCGCCGCCGGCGATCAGCCCCATGATGGCCCAGGCGGTTTGCGAGGGCGTGCTGGGCCCGGCGGTAAAGACGCGGTTGTGGTAACTCTGACAGCCTTCACCCCAGCCGCCGTCGGCATTCTGAATGGAGCGCAGCCACTCGCCGGCGCGCAGGATGTGCGCCTCGCGATCGTTCTCGCCGGCGGCGGCCAGCCCGCGCAGCGCGAAGCAGGTGCCGTAGATGTAGGCCACGCCCCAGCGGCCGTACCAACTGCCGTCGGGCTCCTGGTGGTTGACCAGCCAGTCCATGCCGCGCCGCACGGCCTTGTGATTGCCATCCAACCCGTGGGCAGCGAGGGCTTCGAGGGCGCGTCCGGTGATATCGGCGCAGGTCGGGTCGAGCATGGCGTTGTGATCGGAAAACGGCACCTGGCTGAGAAATTCCCAGTTATTATCGGCATCGAAGGCGGCCCAACCGCCGTCTTTCGATTGCATGGCCAAGAGCCAGGCGAGGCCGCGCTGAGACGCCGCCTGCTGGGCCGCAGAATCGGAAGCCCGCAACTGGCTGAGCGACAGCATGACCATGGCGGTATCGTCGATATCGGGGTAGAATTCGTTGGAGTATTCGAAGGCCCAGCCGGAAGGCTCGGTGTTGGGACGCTTGACGCTCCAATCGCCCTTGCGGCGGATTTCCTTGCGGAGCAGCCAATTCGCCGCCGGCGTGAGCGACTCGTGCCGCGGATCGGCCAGCGCCAGCGCGTAGGCCCCGATGGCGGTATCCCATACCGGCGAGAAGCACGGCTGGAAGAAGAAGCGGTCGCCATCGTCCACCATCAGGTTGTTGAAGTGGCGGAGGGCTTCGACGCGCAGCGGATCGTCCTTGGGGAAGCCCAGAACATCGAGCGCCATGACCGAGTACATCATGGGGGGATAGATGGCGCCGAGCCCGTCGGAGTGGTGCAGGCGCTCCACCATCCAGTTCCTGGCCTTCTCCACGGCGCGGCGGCGGATGGCCTGGCTGCCGTAGCGCTCCCACCACTTGAGAAGGCGGTCCACGCCGAGGAAGAAATTGTGCCAGGTGAAGAGGGAGGAATCGGGGCGAAAAGCCGGGCTGACGCCGGGCAGCCAGAGTTCATCCAGCGTGAAGCCGGCAGGAATGGGAGCCCGCGGATTGGCGGCGTGGACGATGGAGAGCGACACCACGATGGCGCGTGTCCAGGCCGACATCTGGTAGAGCAGATCGAAGGGCAGCAGCACAGCCTCGGGAGGAATGCTCGGGCAGTACTCCCGCGGATAGAGATCGAAGAGGCTGAGGTTGACCTTGACGTAGCTGTTGGCCGCCTGTATGCCGCCGAGTTCCAGGATGCGCTGGCGCAAGAGGCGCATGGGTTCGCCATCGATGGGCAGGCCCGCCAGTTTCAGCGCGCAATAGGCCTTGATGGAGGCGCTGACTTCGGAGGGGCCGCCAGAGTAGATATTGAAGCCGCCATCGGGCAGTTGCCGCTCCAGGATGGAAGCCACGGCCTTATCGACGAGCGGGCGCGTCTCCGGCGACCACTGGCCGTTCACCGGGGGGTAGAGCCAGAGCTGAAAGAGTATGTAATCGGATTCCAGGGTGGTGTCGGCGGTGAGTTCCGCGCACCAGTGGCCGTCCCGTTCCTGCAGGCAAGTCAGGTAATCCGCCGCCTTGCGCATGGCCTTTTCGGCCGCGATTTCCAGCGTGTTGGCGACTTGGACCGGCGCGCTCATTGGATGGAGATAGTTAACTCCGAGGGGAGAGAGAAGCGGACGTCTTCGTCCACCAGATCGATCTCTTCCAGTTGTTGGAAGCCGCGCTCGCGCAGAAACTCGATCAGTTCTTGCACGAGGTGCTCCGGGGCCGACGCCCCGGCCGTAACGCCGATGTTCTTGACGCCATCGAGCCAGGCGGAATCCACGTCCCGGCGATCGTTGACCAGGTGCGAATTCACGCCAAAATTGTCACCCACCTCCACCAGGCGCTTGGAGTTGGAACTGTTCTGCGAACCGACCACCAGCAGCAGGTCCACACTGGCCGAGATGGCCTTCACCGCCATCTGGCGGTTTTCGGTGGCGTAGCAGATGTCCTGCGAATGCGGCCCTTCGACCAGGGGAAAGCGTTGTTTGAGGCGGTTGACGAGATGGGTTGTCTCATCCAGGGAGAGGGTGGTCTGGGTGAGGTAGCGGACGCGCGTGGGGTCGGGGAGTTCCAGGTTGTCCACATCCTCCGGGGTCTCCACCAGGTAGCTGCGGTCGGGCACTTCGCCGAGGGTGCCGATGACTTCATCGTGATCTTTGTGCCCGATAAGCACGATACTGAAGCCGTCGCGGGCGAAACGCACGGCCTCCAGGTGCACCTTGGTGACCAGCGGACAAGTGGCGTCGATGATATCCAACCGGCGGTCCAGTGCCTGGCGGCGCACCGACGGCGCGACGCCGTGGGCGCTAAAAATGGCGCGCGCGCCCGATGGGACTTCGTCCAGCTCTTCGACAAACACCGCGCCGGCAGCCCGCAACTCCTCCACGACGTGCTTATTGTGCACGATTTCCTTACGGACGTAGACCGGCGGACCGTACAGATCCAGCGCAATCTTGACCACATCGATAGCCCTGACGACGCCGGCGCAGAAACCACGGGGTTTGAGCAGAAAGATCTTCTTTTCCGCGCCGTGATTAGGTGCGAAAGGCTTAAGAGGCATAGATGTAATAAGGTGCAATTATAACAGGTGCGTGACACCACCCGCTGGCAAAAACGCGGCAGAAAATACCGGCGTGCCGCCTGTGACAGACTGAAAGCATGCTCGTTTGTACTGAGGTCACACTGGTAGATGGTTTGACCGTGCGCCTGGTTTCAAGCGATTCGGGGCTGCGCGCCATGGAATTCGAGCCTTTTTGTCCGGTGGACGATGGCAGCCACACGGGTACTCACCCCACGGCGGACGAAGCGGTGCGCCAGTTGCGGGCCTATTTCGCCGGCCAATTGCGGCGCTTCGATTTGCCGCTGGATATGCGGGGGACGCCGTTCCAACTGCGCGTGTGGCGCGAACTGGAGCGCATCCCGTACGGGGAAACGCGGAGCTACAGCCAGATCGCGGCGGCCATTGGGGCGCCGCGGGCGGTGCGCGCGGTGGGCGCCGCCAACGGGGCGAACCCGGTCCCGATTGTGGTGCCCTGCCATCGGGTGATCGGCGCCGGCGGGAAATTGGTCGGCTACGGGGGCGGGTTGCCGCTCAAAAAGCGGCTGCTGGAATTGGAGGGTGCGCGGGCGCTGCCGCTGGGGTACTGAGAAGACAAGGCAAGAAAAAATTCAGCCGCCGATGTCCGTTTGGGGGGCAACCCGTTCAGGTGCATCCGAGCGAAAAGCGCAGGGCGGCGCAGACCTCCAGCATGCGGTCTGTGCCCAGGTTGGCAACGCGGCGTCCCAATCGCGCCTGGGCCACGGTAACGGCGTTGTGCAAATTGACGGCGCAACGGCCTTTCATACCGTCATCGATATCCAGAATCACTTCAGATGGCACGCCGCGAATGGTCGAGGTGATGGGCGCGACGGTTACGGTGGCGAGATGGCCAATCGCGCCGTCACGCGTCAGAAGCAGAACCGGCCTCTGCTTGTCCGGGGACGCGAAGCGGCAAAGGCGGATATCGCCCCTGCTCAGACCTCCGGCCACGCCGCGGCATCCTCCCATATGCGGAACTCTTCCTCGCACTGCGGTTGGGCCAGATAGCCGCGCGTGTCCTGCGCTTCCAATTCCAGCTCATGCAGGCGCTTGAGGTGCTGCTGGAGAGCCTGGCGGATGAGCGCCGATCGATTCAGCTTCTGCCGCTTCGCCGCGAAGTCGGCCGCTTTGAGGAGCTTGGTGTCCAGCACGACCTGTATGGTTTGCATTGTGGACTCTCTTCCACAGTGTAGCCCACATCGCCGGCTCGCTGCCGGGCTTCGCTTGAGATGGACAGGCCCGGAGGCCTGTCCTACACGCTCAGCGCCGACCCCGTTTTGGCCAGCGCCAGCACCTTGTCGTCGAATTCAAAGCCGGCGGTGCGCGGCTTATGATTCCGCAAGTACCACTTGTAGGTTTCCTTCAACCCCACTTCGAAGGGCGTCAGCTTCATCTTCAGAACGCGCGTCACTTTGCCGATGTTTTCGGTGATGGGGGCCAGATCGTAATACTCGCCGAAGTAGTAGGGCTCGGTGAAAACGCTGCCGCCGGCAGTAGCGATCACGTCGCGGGGGACGCGCACCAGGGTGGGCTCGATGTTGGCCACCTTGGCCAGTTTCTCCACCAGTTCCACCTGGGTCAGCGGTTTGGGATCGCCGATATTGAAGGCTTCGCCCACCGCTCGCGGCTCGTCCATGGACTTGATCATGGCGGTCACCAGGTCGTTGACGTAGGCGAACTGCATGAGGCGGTGGCCGTCGCCGGGGATGATGATGGGGCGGCCGGCGCGCAACCGGTCCCAGATGAACTGCTCGCGATAGTAGTTCGTCCGCGGGCCGTAGACAAAAGGCGGGCGGAAGGTGACCACCGGCAGACCGGTGGTGGCGTGCATGCGGAAGAGCAGGCGCTCGGTGGTGGCTTTGTGGCCGGAATAGGGATTCGGATGGTAGTCCGGCGCCAGCGGATCGCTCTCCTTATGATTCAGTCCGTCGCCATAGGCGGCGACACTCGACATAAAAATGTAGCGGGAGATGCGGTGTCCGCAGGCGCGAACCGTGGCCTCCACCTGCGCCGCCGTGGTGCCGCGCTCAAAATCGTATACATTGTCGAAAACCACGTCGAAACGGCGGCCGGACAGGGCTTCGCGCAGGCTTTCGACGTCGTTGCGGTCCGCCATGAGATTCTCGACCCGCCGTCCGAAGTCATGCTTCGGCTTGCGGTGCAGGATCGCAATGTCGTGGCCTTCCTTGAGCAACTCCTCCACCAGCAACTTGCCGATGAAGAGGGTTCCCCCGATTACCAACACTTTCATAGGAACTCCCAGGCACTTAGACGCGACGGCGGGAAGGTTGGTTCTTTCTCCCATGCGCCGCGCGTCTTTCACACAATACAGCTACCAGTCGTAATATTCCAGCCCCAAGTGCGCGATCGGGTCCTCACCACGCATTCAACGCAAGGTATTCTTCCGCTTCATCAACTGGATGAAGATGTCGTGCCCGGGGTAGATTTCCGGGGCCTGCCGCCACGCGGACGGCTCCAACCTGGCGCAGCGCGCCGGCATGCGCGGCATGGGCAAATAATTCTCCTTCAAACCGAAATGCTATAATACCAAGTCCATGCGAGACCGCGCGACGGCTACACTCACTACGGTTGTCGTAGATGACGAATCACTAGCCTGCGACGAACTTGCCTACCTGCTCCGCGATTTCCCCGAAATTGAAGTAATTGCAAGGGGTTCCAACGGCCTGGAGGCAGTGGAACTGATCGAAAAGCTGGAGCCCGAGCTGGTTTTTCTGGATGTAAATATGCCCGGGCTGGATGGCCTCGGCGTGGTCCGGCGGCTGCGCGAAAAGGAGGTCGAGCTGCCCCATTTCATCTTCGTGACAGCCTACGACCAGTACGCCGTGGAGGCATTCCGCCTGGAAGCCATGGACTACCTGCTGAAACCGGTGGACCGGGGGCGGTTGGCGGAAACCATCGAGCGCGCGCGGCGTACTATCCAGGAGAAGAGAGCCCCGGAGAGCCCCGCGGTGTCGAAAAATGCGCCGGTTTCGGTGCCGCGCACCAAACTGTTGGTGCGCGCCAACAACCGCAACTTCATTGTGGACGCCAACGACGTGATCTACGCCACCATCGACGACGGGCTGATTACGCTGGTGGCCACCAATCTGGAAGGCCACTCCAACTACCGCACCATTGAGGACTTGCAGGCCAATCTGGACCGCGAGATGTTCTGGAGGGTGCATCGCTCCTATCTGGTGAACATCAACCGCATCAAGGAAGTGGTGCCTTGGTTCAAATCGAGCTATCAGCTCCGCATGGACGATAAGAAGCACACCGAAATCCCCGTGAGCCGCG
>Ga0182030_10026464_pt1 | contig 10500 bp, 7 predicted proteins | sample 812S3MmetaG_FD_121299 | JGI IMG/M metagenome (GOLD analysis project Ga0182030, IMG submission 121299) | Permafrost microbial communities from Stordalen Mire, Sweden - 812S3M metaG (Illumina Assembly) | ecosystem: Environmental > Terrestrial > Soil > Wetlands > Permafrost | place: Sweden... | reverse complement strand
TATCGTTCAAATAAGCGGTCCATTCGACGGCGGGATAGTCGCCGTAATCGACGGCGACCACCCGCACCTCCAATCCTGTTGCCGGATCGGTCCACGTCATCGTATATTGGGTCCGGTCGTCCGGCAGGTGTTGAATCTCGATCGGCCTCTTCTGCCAGCCGGCCAAAAGACGGGCTGACGGCGTCCCATTGTAGCAAAACGACATCACGGGCCGGTCCAGCGAGAGCAGTGTTTGCTGCACCCACTGCTCTTTCGCTTTCATCTCATCCGGAGTGACCCACTGGTCGGCCAGGGCTGAGGGACTCGTGACCTGTATGATCGCCCAGAGGGCAATGGGAAGGCTCAATCGCATATGGCTCATGAAGATGAGATTTTGGGCTTAGCGAACGGTTGAAGCTGTCGCCCCGAGCCGGGCAAGAAAAGGGAACCCTGCCTCGGGATTTGTCTTTGCGATGGTGACGAACTGCTGAAGATAGTAAAGGGCTTTGACCCGGGTGTTTTTTGAGCGGCTTTGTCAGCGGATATTATGTGAATCCGGATCCATTTAGGTTGAAGTCACGGAAAGTTCGGGCGAGGGCGGGGGCATAGTCCGGATGTGTGGTGTGCTCTCTTTCCACGTTTATTTTCCAGTGCAAGCACTGCCGGGGCAGCGTATCACCTTCGAAGGCGTCCTGCGGAGTGCCCAGCTGCGAGCCGTTGCCCGCCATAAATGTTGATGGTTGGCTCGGTTTGACGTGCTTGAGCACAATTCCGTCAAATGTTCCGGATACAAAGAATTGTGTAATCCGGCAAATCCCGTAGGAGCAGCTATCGAACAGGCGCCCATGCTTCCTATCGCTAACGGATGCTCCGCAATCCAATATACAGGATAACGATCGTCTCCTGGCTGTTCCTTGCCGCGGTGATTATCTGGGAGGATCGGGACCTCTTCAGGACACCTGTATATGAACAGGCGGACTATGCCGCAAACGCCCTCTCGATCGACAAGGCCAAGCACGGCGGGGAGATCTATGGAAATTACTCGCGGTTCAACTTCCGCCATCCCGGCCCCGCGTTCGTTTATGTTTACGCAGCGGGGGAAATGATCTTCGAGGATTGGATGGGGATCTTCTCTTCGCGGCATAACGCGCATCTCCTGACCGGAATCCTACTTCAGACGGCATTCTTGGCCCTTGCCCTGGGAATTGCCGCCTCACACACAGCAACTCCTTGGCGGGCGGGATGCCTACTGACGGGTATCGCGCTGGTTCATTTTGCGCTAGTCCCAGGTGCGTTTACCCAGATATGGCCTCCGCTGGTGCTCATCATGCCGTTTGTGCTGTTTGTGATGGCAGCGGCGAGCGTGGCGGCGGGCCGAACCGAGCATGCAGTCTGGCTGGCGCTAAGCGCCGGATTTCTGCTTCACGGTCATATTGCGCAATTCCTGTTTGTGGGAGGCATCCTTTTGGCCGTCGTCGGGACCGTGGCCTATCGGCGGCTCACGGGTGAGCTCGTTCGGTCTCCATCAAGGGGGCAATCAATCTTCCTCGCCCTCATTGTGGCCTTGACGGTTTTGCCGTGGATCATCGACGCCACCCGCGGACGCGAAAGCAATATCTTCAACATCTGGCTTCACATCAAGCAGAGCGCCGGCGATCCCTTGCGCCCCGGTTGGCTGGTTTCAGTCGCAGACACCGCCTCCTATTTTTGCTACTGCACCCGCCAGGGCGATTGGTTTTCGCCGGGCGCCACACACACGTGCCTGCAGTTTTTTGAGACCTATAGCTTGGGGGTGTTGGCCGCGCTCATGGGATTTGCAGGTTGTGGCTACGTTCTTTGGCGCGGCCGCGGAAGCGGAAGACCCTCAGCGATATTTCAGCGGCACCTGGCAGGGGTCTGCACATTATCAATCTTCTTGTGCATACTCTGGGCCCGGAGGCAGGACGGCGGGATCACCTTCTTCAACAGCCTCTTCATCTTTGGTCTCATGATGGCTATTTGGGTGATTCCCTGCCTGACCCTTGCGGAGAACGCGGCCGGGAGTGCGATTGCACTGATATTGGTGGCACTCGTGGGCGCCCTTGTTGCAACCGTCGGCCGTTACAGCGAAAAGCCAGATTACATAGGACCTGATACCCTGGGCCAGGAGGCTGCGGAAAAGGTCCCACGATGGTTGTCAAAGGAGGCCCAACCAGGAAGAGCAAAGCTGCTGATCTTTTCACATGACCAATGGGAAGAGGCCGTCACCGTGGCGGCCGCCCTGAATCGGCTGGGAATTCGCTTTTACGTTCCGGAGTCCGATTACGGAATATGGAAAGTGATGTTCGGCGAGGACCACGTGATCCGGTCCATTGAGGAATCGCGCGCTGTGGGGCCATTCTCGTGGTGGAAACCCGCCGTCGGGCTTCCGAGCGGGGAGAGGCTATTTCGGGATTTGACAGACGATGGCTCGGGCCATGAACGAAGCCGGTTTCCCTTTGATTTCGATCTCAGGCAGCCCAAGGAGTCCTTTGGGCTTAGCAAGCCCGAGGATCACGGGACATGGACCGAATCAAGGGTCGTTCTCATGCGGCTATGGTCCGAGCCTGCTCGATCCGACGTCAGAATGACGTTTCGCGCAAGCGCGCTGCCGCTCGCCCGCGGAGAATTTCAGAGAATTCATATTCTCGTCAATGGAAGGATGCTTCCCGAGATCATCGTCACCCGCCTTTCAGACTATTCGGTGACCGTGCCCCAAGAGATTTGGAACGAAGGATCCTCGCCTGGCCTCATTGACCTTGAATGGGGATTGCCGGATTCTCGCCGACTCGTGGCGCAGCCCAATTCGAATGAAACGGACGGAAGGCTCCTGGGCATCTGTCTCCACAAATTGGAGTTTAGGCTTGTGACGCCGGCCGCTGGGATGAACTTGCCTCGCTAAGGTGTATCCGTCCGCTGGGTAATCTCTCTCGATGTTTTCGAGAGCGAAATTCGCGGCCATGGCGCGCAAAGACGCATCAAACGAGCATTGCCGCTTGTTGCCAGCAGCCCGCGTCTGGTTGCACGGGAGTTCGCGGGTGGCTCGGCGGATGCTCCGGTGCCGAACGTTTCGGTGGATTTCCTCAATCCCGAAGTCCGCGGCCCTTGGACCACGGTTGATTTTGTGGGAGGCGATTCTCTCGCGGTTCTTGATCAGCAACTTAGACAAGAATCTCTACCGTGGACCGGAGACTGAATGTGCATTCTCGAGTTCAGTCTTAAATTTCAAACAAAATGGGTGGTGGCCCTCGGACGGCAGTTGTCAGGACCTTGTGCCTTTCACAGCTGGCCTCCAAGATTGACCCTCCTTGGATCAAGCAGTTCATCATTCGCCAGCAAAATGACGGACGAGGCGCCATCGGGCCACAGGCCCGGTTCGAAGGCTTTTCGGATTGTGACGCTCGGTTTTGTCGTCGCTGTCTCATCCGCGAATGTCGTTCGTATGTCGGTTGGGACCCCTCCCGCGCTGCTCGACTCCTTCGGAGTTGCGAACAACTACGTCATGAGGCGCGAGCAGCGTTTTTCGGCTATTCGGGCTGGTATCGCGGCGCGCGGTTTGAGCGGAACCTTGGGCTATCTTGGCGAACAACCCAAAGGGCAATGGCAGGTCGGCTCGAATTCGGTAGAGAACTACTATCTCGCGCAATTCGTGCTTGCCCCATTGATTCTCGACGCCGATGCAGTCCGTCGCGAATGGATTGTGGCCGATCTTCCGAAGGGCAAGCTGGCCGCTCGCGCGCCATCGGGTTGGAGTGTCGCTGAGGATTTTGGCGACGGGACGTTTCTCCTCAGAAGGAAACCTCCGTGATTGCTGTGGCCATCACCGCCATTCTGGCGCCCATGGTCCTGGGAGCGCTAGCAACCACGGCGCTCTTGCAGCGAAGGGAATCGGTGGTCTTCTCGATGCCGCTCCTCCTTGGCGTCGGTGCAGGCTTGGGGTTTGCCGTCACCTCCACGGTCTTCTTCTTCGCCTCTCTGGTTTCGGCGCACCCTGCGCGCCTTGACGCCGCAATTGAGGTGTTCGCGGCGCTCGCGATTGCCCTCCACTTGTGGCGGCGGCCGAAAGAATCGAGGCCGTTGCAAGTCGGCAATGCGCTGCATTGCCAGGCTTCGTTCTGGATTCTCGGCCTCGCCACGCTCTTCACCCAAGCCTGCCTTGCGGCATTCGTCGTTGCATTCCGGACCTTGGAGGGGCAGCCTTTCGGAGGATGGGATGGCTGGGCGATTTGGAACCTGCACGCGCGGCTGATGTTCCTCGGGGGCGAGAAGTGGTACGGACTTTTGCGCAGCCCGCAGATCGTCTGGTCGCATCCGGATTACCCGATGCTCCTGCCGGCGAGTGTCGCGCGCACATGGAGCTTTTTGGGATCGGATACATCAGGGGCTCCGGCCGCCATTTCAGTGTTCTTCGGTGCGGCAACGATATGGCTCCTGCTTGCGTCTGTGGCGCGCTTGAAGAGCTGCTGCGCCTCGATGATCGGAGGGCTTGTTCTGCTGGGAACGCCTTTCTTCGTCACCTTTTCATCGAGCCAGTATGCGGACATCCCGCTAGGATACTTCATACTCGCGACGCTGGTACTGCTGGTGCTAAGCGAACGTACTCCCGAAAGTCGTGGACTTCCGGCCCTCGGCGGAGTCTTCGCCGGAATGGCTGCATGGACAAAAAACGAAGGATGGCTCTTCGTCGTGGCAATCGCCTTGGTGTGGATTGTCGCCCGATGTCACCGCGGATCATTCAAGAGTGGAGTTACGTTCCTCGGGGGATTGGCGATAGCGCTCATTCCAGTCCTCTTTTTCAAGATCGCGATGGCGCCACCCAACGACCTGGTGGCAAGCCGGCCCCTTGAGCGCCTCGGTTACGCTTTCGACGGCGCACGTCACCGCCTGATCCTTGCAGCCATTTGGCACCACGGTGCGCGATTTGGCGAATGGAGCTTCGCGCCCTTCGTCGCACTGGTCCTCCCGCTCTTGGGAGGCACTTGGAGGCGCCTGAGCCACGCCGAAAGGAGCGTCGGAGCTGCGATCCTTCTGATACTTGTCGGCTACTACTTGGTCTACCTCCTTTCCCCCAAGGATCTGACCTGGCATATCGAGAACTCGGTCGACAGGCTTCTTCTCCAGCTTTGGCCGGCGACCGTTTTCCTTTGGTGCCTTAGAGCATTCGGCGAAAGCTCTCCCGCTCCGACGCGAACGGGATCAGCCGTCGGAACAGCGGGGCGTGCGCGCACCAGATTGGCCCCGTTTGCAGCGTTCAATCTGATCGCGGCATGCGTAATCCTCAGCGCATTCGGCCACCAACTCGCCCCGAACGAGCTGGCGGAGGTGCGCGACTCAAGCGGGGAGATCCGCGCCATCGCTGGAACGGGCTGGTTCCAACGCGAAGAAGATAGCCGCGATACATGGGCATGGAGTAGGGGAACCGCCGCGCTGGAGATCGCTCTGCTAGGAAGGCAGGAGACAGCGCCGGTGACCCTTCGATTCCGAATGCGTAGTCTCACCGACCGCATCGTCGAGGCGAGGATCGATGGCCGAATCTTGTGGAGTGCCCGAATCGGCAAGGAGCTATCCCAAGTGGAGATCGCCATTCCCATGTCAAATGTGCGGCCGACGGACATCGTTTTTTCTACCGATGAACCCAGCGTATTCGAATCGACGGGTTCAATGGCGCGCTCACTTGCCTTTGCCCTCTACGATCTGCGCCTCGCGCGGAAGCGTTGAGGCGCGACGAGCAACTCTTGCGCGATTCTTGTCAACATGGGTGTCGCTTGACACCGTCCTCCCCACCTCCTGCAACTTGGGTACTCATCTAAAGCCGAGGGTAATGCTTTTGTCATTATACTCAAACAGATTACAGATGTCCGTGAATCAATTTCGACTCCTGGCACCCGCGCCACGACAACCACGAGCATAACCCGTAAGACGGGATTTTTCCGGACGGATGTCAGGCTGCTTCCACGCCCTTCCAAGCCGCAGCGAGGTCCCCAGTCTGGCGGTGGAGTGCTACCTCATATCAAGCCAGTTGGGGGCGTTAGTTTTTCGCTGATGTGAAGTGCTCCCCGGTTTCTAAGGGGTTGGGGTTCATGGCGAAATTGTCCCTATCCATTCTTGGATCTCCGTTCGCCCATTGCAGGCGTGAATGTTGGCGAGGGCGCCCGGTTGACCTCGCGAGGCGGAGCCAGGTTCGTCCGAAATACGCGATCCCAGAAGCCGCTGGTTACGCCGAAGTTTCCAAGATCGTCGAAGTGATGATGTAGCGCATGGCGACGCTTCAGCCGGACAAAATAACCAACGGATTTGCTGGGCCAATGGTGGATCCCGTAATGCGCTGTGACGTACCAAAGGTATCCCAGCATCATACCCGCCGTGAAGGCGGCGGCGACTTCGGGTGTGGAGACAATCAGGGCTGGCATGGTCACAAACGCCAGAAAAACGAGCATGCTGAACCAAGTGGGCGTGCCAACCAGAGCCATTTGGTCATTATGATGCACATCATGCTGATCCTTGACCCATCTGACATGGTGGAGAACAAGCCGATGGAGCCAGTATTCAACTAGGGTCCACAAGGCGAAGCCCACGATAATGGCAATCGCCGATGCCATCCAACGCTGAGGGTCGCCTGCGAGCGCCAAAATGACGAAGGCGGCGGTGGCGGCCGGATAGGTGTAAAAATCGGCGAAGAAGGCAAATCGGCTCAATCGCGTGGCCGGCGCGGGAATGGGTCTTCGTTCAGAAATCAATGGTGAGCGAGTCGTTGCATGGTTTTCTCGTCCAATCGTGCCATGGTTCGACTGTTGGAATGGCTCCGTCTTCCAAGCTTTTCGACGGGTACCAGTCTCGGCGCGTCAACGGCAGATGCGAACACCCTTTCTCATCAGTCTTGGCAAGGAGCGCTTGATATATGGCAAGGCGGCCCTGGTCAAATCCATGCGCTGAGCCGGCCATGTACAGCCGCCACACACGATAGGTAGATTCATTGACAACCGCGAGCGCCTCATCGTGGTTGGATTCCAGCCGACGGACCCAATGGCGCAGGGTAAGCGCATAGTGTTCACGCAGATTTTCCACGTCGCGCACCTCAAAGCCCGCAGAGGCGGCGGAAGCCAGAACCGATTCGATTGGCGGAATGTCCGAATCCGGGAATACGTATTCGTCGATGAACGAAGGGCCGCGGCTCGGGCGATAGCTGCAACCCTCGCCAATGGCATGATTTAGGAAGACCCCGCCGGGCCTGAGCAGATCCCAAATGGTGCCAAAATACCCCGAAAGGTTTTGCGTGCCGACGTGCTCGGACATTCCGACACTGACGACGGCGTCAAAATGGCGGTCCTTCTCGATGGCGCGGTAATCCTGACAGCGGATCGTCACTCGCCCGCTGAGCCCGGCCAAAGCGGCGCGTTCGGCCGCAAAAGCGGCCTGTTCGCGGCTCAATGTCACCCCTGTGACCGTCACTCCATAACGCTCGGCTGCATACACGGCGAACCCTCCCCAACCGCATCCGACATCCAGCACTTCCTGGCCGACCTTCAGGCGAAGCTTGTGGCACAGATAGTCCAGCTTTGCTTCCTGGGCGGATTCAAGATCGTTGTCGGCGTCCTCAAAATAGGCGCAGGAATAGAGCATCTGACGATCAAGCCAAAGACGGTAAAAGCTGTTTGATACGTCGTAATGAAAGGCGATCGCCCGCTGGTCGCGCTTTAGTGAATGCCTCGGGCGGCTGCGATCCAAGGACGCGCGATAATCCGCCTCCCTTCGCACGCTCTTGGGCAGGCGCCTCAATAGAAGTGCGAGAGCGATCGATTCCCTCCAGCCAGTCGCGTTGGCGAGGACATCGGCAATTTCGAATGCCGACTCCATGTCGCCTTCGATGTCAAAATCGTCGCGAACGTAGGCTTCTGCCAATGCCATTTCCGTGCCTGCGCCGAACATTCGGCGCAGGGCATACGGATGCCTGAGAACAATGGTCGCCGCCCGAGACTCTGCATTCGGCCATGATTTGCCGTTCCAAAGGCGAATGCTCACTTTGCTGAGATTCTTCCGTGCGAATAGGCGATCCAGGAAGCGAACGGCCGCTTTAGTTTCTTGAGGATCCGTCGTTCTGACTGCCTGAGCGCGTGAAATGGCATCCGTGGCGTTCATATGATGTTTTTTGCTCCGCCCTGGGAAAACTTCGCCATTTGAGTCGTCCGGCGCAGGACAAGGGGGCGCGCCCAAGACGCAACCAGAGGGGGAATGCTGGTTCGAGGGCAAACGATGCCGTGACGGGTAGGTATTCACCCCATGGCCTCGCCGGCATTGCGTGACAATGCTTCGCGCACGCAGTTGGTGCCCCGGGCATCCTCCTGACGCTTTGGTTCAAGGCGCCACGACCCCAAGAAGCCTCACGCTTCATTTCTTTAACTGAACTACCCACCGGCGTTCACATGAGTTCCGATGATCACATCCGCTGACAACCCAACGAAGGCTACGGATTGGCTCGTCCAAAGCCGACGCGGCAGAGCGGCTCAAGAATGCGGTTCGCGACCTTCGCTGCCTTCCTTTCTGCGTATTGGCAATGAAGCATCGAATGATGTCTCATTTCCGCACGGGCAAACCATCCAGCCCTTTTCCTTCTTTTGATCGTTCCATTCCATCCTAATGCCTTGGCCATGAAAAATCACCTGTTTGTCCGAGCCGGTCTCTCTGACCATCTCGGCAAGTAACCGTCCGCATTTAGCGCATGTGATCTTTCGCCTCATTGGATCGACGACCTGCGTTTGCCGCTTGTGTTCCCGGCGAGTAGAAACAGAGCTGGGATGCCTTCCTCAAGCTCAAAAACGGCCAGCATTGGACGGCTGTTTGTATCGGCAGATGACCATTCGGCGCCATGGCCGCTGGCCGCCGACAAAAAATTGCGGGTAGCGGGCCTCTTGCACTGAGCTTCATGCAAATCATGCACGGAATCAACGGGAGCAGTACTGAGCGCCGCCAGTCACCCGCCTGGGACAATGCGACGCAACCCTTGGAAGACGGGAATATCAGACTGGAACCGCCGGTTTTGCGCCATCGCCGGCTGCCTCGCCGCTGGAATAATCGGCGATCTTGTCGAAGGCGGCGGAGAGCATCTCGAGCACCTTGGCTCTCGGAAGATGCTTCAGGACGTATTCATCGGCGCCCAGATCGCGGGCCTGGACGAGCGTCTCCAACTTGCTCTCTACGGAGACGACGATGACCGGCATCTTGGGGTGCGCCGCCTTTAGCCTTGCGAGCACCTCCAGCCCGCTGACCTGCGGTAGATTCATGTCCAGAAGCACAACGTCGGGTTTGTGCGCAGTTGCCAGCTCAAGAGCCGCGAATCCTTCGGAGGCATCCCAGACCGTGTGGACGCCCAGCTGCTTCAGAAGGATACGAAGATACACATGAACGTGGGGCTCATCATCGATGATCAGTGCCGTTGCGGGTCGTGGCATGGTTCAAAGATGTTTAAGTGGAACGTTGGACCTGTTGCGGGCTTCGAGAGCAAGTGGGGCTGAATGGCCGGGCCTACATTTGGAAATATTGGCTGCGCTGCGCGAGTCCATTCATTTTCCGGGGCCGCAAATCCTTGGCAATTCTTGGTGGACCCATTCGCACGCTTGGGAAAACGTGCGGCAGCCTGAGGACAGGCCCATCGGGAATGCCCGGAGAAGCCGGAAATGCGAATTCGAACTGCAAGGGAATCGCTCCGTCCCGCAAACACCCGAGGGGAGCGGCATCTGTACGGAACCAGGGCCGGCCGATGTCTTCGCCTCCTTGGAATGCCATCCGCACCACCTGTGCCAATGCTAAACTGCAGACACACGGAGGCTTGTATCAGCGGCCGCCCGGATTTCAGAACGGCTTCAAATTGAGGCTCGTCTCTGCGGTGGCGAGTGAGCTGCCGCCGACCCAGATTTTGTAGGTCGTCGGTTCAACGGTGCGCTTGATCTCGGCGTTGTAGAAGCTCAACTCGTCGAAGCCCAGCGGGAACTCGACGTGTTTCTGCTCGCCTGGGGCCAGAGTGACACGGACAAAGCCCTTCAGTTCGCGAACCGGCTGTTCAACGCTTGCCACAGTGTTTCGCAGGTAGAGCTGGACCACCTCGGCTCCGGCCATGTTGCCCGTGTTTTTCACGTCCACGCCCACCCTGACCACCGGCGCATGCCCGGAGGCCACGACCTCCTGCACCGGAACCTCGCCGCGGCTGATGGTTGGCTTCCCGTAGCTGAAACTCGTGTAGCTAAGTCCCCAGCCGAAGGGGAACAGCGCCGAATTCTCCTCGTCCACGTAGCGGGACATGAATCTTTCGCCGGAGTTGCGGGGCATGTGGCTCAAGTCGGCGTGCGCCGGCTCGCCCGTGGGCAATTGCGCATAGTAGAGCGGCTCCTGTCCCACGGCGCGGGGCAGGCTCGCCGGCAACTTGCCGGAGGGGTTCACGTCGCCGAAGAGCACGTCGGTCAAAGCGGGACCAGCCTCGATGCCTGGGCTCCACGCCTCAAGAATCGCAGG
>Ga0182030_10026462_pt1 | contig 10501 bp, 9 predicted proteins | sample 812S3MmetaG_FD_121299 | JGI IMG/M metagenome (GOLD analysis project Ga0182030, IMG submission 121299) | Permafrost microbial communities from Stordalen Mire, Sweden - 812S3M metaG (Illumina Assembly) | ecosystem: Environmental > Terrestrial > Soil > Wetlands > Permafrost | place: Sweden... | reverse complement strand
TTACCCTCGCCCCTTTGGGGGAGAGGGTGGCGCGCATCCGGCGTAATCGCCAGCCGGGGCGGGCCGGGTGAGGGGGTCTCGCCTATTGTCAATTCTTACGTGGGACACCACACTAGAATAAGCCACCCGATGATTCGCCGCCTTCCTTCCCGCGAAGCGGGACACCGTGAGTAGCCGTAGGTGAAACCTACGGAAACCGAAGGAGAGAAAGGAACTCGGCCCTAAAGGGGCCGACCTTTCCCACGGTCAACCCCGTCGGGGTTGAAGGGTCCATGGGGTTCTGCGACCCGCAGGTTAAAACCTGCAGCTACCCACGGTTGGCCCCTTCGGGGCCGGACCGGAAATTGCTTAGTCTAGCGCCTATGCCCCCTCACCCCCGCCTTGCGATCCCCCTCTCCCCCAAGGGGGGGAGGGAAGAGGAATACTTAGTATTGGTGCTGCATGCACGAGACTCTTGGCCCCAAGAATGAAAGGGTGGCGACCACTGATGGCTGACCGCTTAATTTTAAGCGCGGGAGCAGGAAATCTGCGAAAATCTCCGGGAACCGGTCGATGGTCTTAATCCCACGGTTAAGAGGACACCTTGATGAAATGCATCCCCACACGCTTACCCATCTTCGTGCTTGAGTTCGTGGTATTGGGCGTGGCTTCCTTGCTTGCCCAGTCTTCCGTGACGATTAATTTGACGGTCGATGCCACCCGCGCGCCGGAGAAGATCCTGCACACGCGAATGGTGATGCCCGTGAAACCCGGGCCGCTTACCCTCTATTACCCCAAATGGATCCCCGGGTTTCATGACCCCTCGGGTCCAGTGGGTGACGTTGGCGGCCTCACGTTCTCAGCCAACGGCAAGACCCTTCCTTGGAGGCGCGACCTGCTCGACGGATTTACCTTTCATGTGGACGTGCCCCCGGGTGTAGACCGTTTGGAAGTTGAGTTCGATTACATCCAGCCCGGCAATGATTCCGCTACCGACAAACTGGTGATCGTCGCCTGGAACCCGGACGTGCTTTATCCCGCGGGGGTTCCGCCGGAGAAGATCACCTTCAACCCCACGCTGCGCTTGCCCTTGACCTGGAAATTCGGGACCCCGTTGCCCGTGGAGAATGCGGCAGGTAACGAGGTAACCTTCAAGCCAGTCTCACTCAACACCTTGGTGGATTCCCCCGTCATCGCCGGCGAGTACTACCGCGCCGTGGATGTCACGCCCCCCCATGAGCCGGTCCATCACGAGATTGACTTGGTGGCGGACAGCGCCGCGGCGCTGGAGATGACCCCGGAGATGCAGAAGGGCTTCACCAACATGGTGGCGGAAGCCGGAAAGCTTTTTGGGGCGCGCCATTATCGCGACTACCACTTCCTGCTGACTTTAAGCGATCATGTGGCGCATTTTGGCCTGGAACACCACGAGTGCAACGACAGCCGCACCGCGGAGCGAGACCTGCTCACCCCGGCAGGAAGGCGCGAAGTGGCAGGTCTGCTCGGGCACGAATTCGTCCACTCCTGGAACGGAAAATTCCGCCGGCCTGCCGATCTGAGCACACCCGACTTCGAAGCCCCGATGAAAACCGACCTGCTTTGGATTTACGAGGGGCTTACGTCTTACCTGGGTCCGTTGCTCGCAGCGCGCAGCGGTTTGTGGACCCCCGAGGAATATCGCGAAGACTTGGCGACAACGGCCGCGGACATGGGTCCGGGGCGCCCCGGCCGCACCTGGCGGCCTCTTCAGGACACCGCGGACGCTGTCGCCAGCCTGTCCTACGGCCGTGGTGGCTGGGTGAATTGGCGGCGCAGCGTTGACTACTACCCCGAAGGCGATCTGCTCTGGTTGGAGGTCGCAACCCTCATTCACGACCAGACCCAGGGCCAGAAATCCTTCGAGAATTTCTGCCAGGCGTTTTATGGCGGCCCCAATCAGGGTCCGGAACTGAAACCTTACCCCTTCGACGATCTCGTCCAGGCCTTGCAGGCAGTAGCGCCCTACGACTGGGCGGGATTCTTCCATAACCGGCTTACCTCAATTTCCGCGAAAGCCCCAGGGGGGGGGATTGAGGCGGGTGGTTGGAAAGTGGATTACACAGACAAGCCCCCGGAATCCCCAGGGGGCGGAGCGGCGGTGAACGCCATCTATTCCCTGGGTTTGCGCATAGGAACCGGCGGGGCCGTTCAGGACTCTTTGTTTGGCGGACCGGCCTATCAGGCGGGAATCGTGTCGGGGATGCGCGTGGCGGCGGTCAACGATCGCGCTTACACGCCGGATTTGCTTAACGACGCGCTAAAGGCCAGTACGAAGAATGATCAGCCCATCCGCTTTCTGGTCTTGAACGACGATTACTACCGGACCTGCTCCATCAACTATCATGGCGGTGAACGCTTCCCCCACCTGGTGCGCGTGGAGGGGAAACCCGATCTGCTCGACGACATCGCCAAGCCGCTGGCTAGGGAGAAATAAAGGGGCAACGAATGCGTAAACTCCCCGCAGCACGGGCAATGAGTTGGTTGGCTGCAAGGTCGGTCGGCACCTGCCCCGAATGGGCGGGACAAGCTCGGTCGCCGCGAAAGGTTTAGCTCATCCCCCTCGAAATCTTTGCCGGGTTCCGTCAAGGTCCGATGCGCTTCGAAAGGACCCTTCACCTACCCTCTTCCGTCGAGCACCCTCTCCCCTAGGAGAGGGCTACGATTTTGATTTCTATCCCTCTCCCACGGGGAGAGGGGAAACCGCAAGGCGGGGGGTGAGGGGGTTTCTTCGCGGGTGGCGTACTCATGCCCTGGAGGTAGGTGGCACCCACGACTTTGACGGAACCCTGAAATTCTTTGCTAACCCTCTTGACAAAAATGGCGGTGAATAACACAATCGACCCGGTTCAAGCCTATCCAACAACATTATGGTCGATGAGCGGCGCTTCTTGGCGTCGTGGGATTTTACGGAATTTAAGGAGAGCTTCCATGAAACTCGGCAACCTCCGTTTGGTCTCCCTGTCTTCGTTGCTGCTTTGTGTAGCAACAACGTTCACCCTATTCGCGCAGGACAACTCTCGATACACCATCCCGAATAGCAAACTAGGATTCGTTGCGACAGCAAAGGATATTGGTCCCGAGGTGGCGTCGAAGCAAGTCACAATTTATGTGTGGCTACGGTTGCATAATGGGGATTCGCTCCGGGAGTTAGTGGAGCAGCAGTACGATCCCAGCTCCGCGAATTATAAGAGCTGGCTGACTCCGGACCAGTTCAATTCCAGCTTTGCCCCCACGGCGGAAGACGTCGCAGCGGTCAAGGAATTTCTGGCGGCGCACAACCTGAGCGTTTTATCCGTAGGTGAGCGAAACATGTATGTCAAAGCGCAAGGGAGCATTGCGGACGCTCAGAGCGCCTTCAGCGTGCAAATCCACAAGTTCAACGCGCTTGGGCGAACCTACCGTGCCAATACCACCGATCCCGTTATGGAAGGACCGGCCGGCGCGCTGGTGTCACGCGTGGGGGGATTGTCGGACTATCGCTTGCAACCCCACGTTTTGCGTCCCGTGAACCCTGCAACCGGCCGACCCTTCGCGGCGGTTCCCCTTTCCGCCACCCCGAATGGAGCGTTCTTCTCTCCCTATTGTCTTCAGGGCACCGAGCTTGAGAACTTCAGCACGGATGGCAGTAACCCGAAAGCAAGTTATTTTGGCAACGCGTATGGAGCGCCCATCACCAACACAACCCCCGGCACCCTGGCACCGTGCGGCTATCAGCCCAGCGATTTACAGACGGCTTACAAGCTTGACGCCCTTTACAACTCGGGCCTGAACGGCGGAAACCAGACAGTGGTGATCGTTGACGCCTATGGATCCCCCACGATTGCCGCCGACGCATCCACTTATGCTGCCTTCTACGGATTGGCCCCACTCGACCTGGCCATTTACCAACTCGGCGAGAGTTGCTCGGCGAGTTCGGGGACGAATCTGGCGTTATGTCAGGGTTGGGCCACCGAAACCTCGCTCGACGTGGAGTCGGCACACTCAGTGGCTCCGGGCGCCAATATTGCTCTGGTGGAGGCGGCCTCGGACTTCGATGATGACTTGAATGCGGCCATTCTATTTGCCGTTGACCACGAGTTAGGCAACGTCATTTCTAATAGTTACGGAGGGCCAGAATCTCAAGAGGGCCTCCCTGCCAATGATCCCTATGACGAGACGCTGATGCTGGCAGCCGCCCATGGTATTTCTGTGAACTTTTCCTCGGGAGACTCCGGCGACTGGTCTCCGGTGGAAGGGTATACCGACGTAAGCTATCCTGCCAGCTCGCCCTACGCCACCGGCGTCGGTGGCACCAGCTTGTTCCTTAAACAGAACAAGACCATGGCGTTCCAGACAGGCTGGGGCGACAACTTCACCATGATCGCCAATCCCACGGACCAGAATGGTTACAGCACGCCGCTTGTTCCTCCCGATAGCTCTCCTGCGGACGGCCTGGGCTTCGTATTCGGCGCGGGCGGCGGCAGAAGTGGGGTCTATCGCAAACCGTCCTTCCAAAAGGACTTGCCCGGCAGATCTCGCTTGGTCCCGGACATCTCCTATTTGGCTGACCCCCAGACCGGGTTGGAGGTTTTTTGCACGGGCAGCACCTGCTTCGGTGTAACGGGTCCAACTGCGGGCGATATCTATTATACGGCCGTGGGTGGCACCAGCTTGTCTTGCCCGATGTTCTCCGCGCTCTGGGCCATCGCCAACCAGCGGTCGGGACGCCCCCTGGGTCAGGCAGCACGCTCGATCTACAACTTGCCCCCGAATGCCATCAGTGATATCGTCCCGGTCAGCTCACCCTTTGACGTCAGTGGATTCATCACCGCCGACCACCGAACTACCTACGAAAGCCCATACGAATTAGTATTGCCCGAAACTCCGACGCCATTCCTGAGCGCCCTTACTGAGGGGAGCAACGGCGCTTGGTTCGTCATTTCCTTCGGCACAGACACCTCCTTGTCCACCAACTGGGGCTGGGACAATGTGACCGGCCTGGGAACACCGAACGGCCTGGATTTCGTCAATGCGGTGGCGCCGCGCTGGTAGCCCCTTGGGCATGGCCAGTGAGACGTAAGTAGCAGTAAATACGTCAGACGCCCCCCCAAAGCGGGTGGCTTGGTGAGTAGGGCCGCCTCGAAGGCGGTCCCCCGAAACGTTCAGTTTGCTTCCATGCCGGCTGCCATCGGAATCCCGAAGGGGTTTCCTTTGAGTAGCCGTGGGCAAGGGCACGTCTTTTGTGCCCGCCGCCCGCGGATCGCGTCTTAAACCATCTTACCGACCCCGGAGGGGTCGAACAGTTCGGCCCCTTCAGGGCCGGAATGATTTGTTAATGTACCGTGACCGTAGGTTTCACCTACGGCTACTCACGGTGTTCCCCTTGCGGGGAACCGGGCTACGGTCAAACCTCTTCGAGTCGCACGGGTCAAACCAGTGGCTTACCTTTGGGACAGTTACTTGCGTATGGTGGGCAGGGTGGACGGGCAGCAATAGCCCGCCCTGCTCCCCACTCGGATCGCGCCGCTTCGATGCCGCAAACCTCTCTCTGGAATGCGTGGAAGAGTAGCGCGAACCTGTTTTGTGGGTCCGCGGCATTTCTTTGCCCATCGGGGAGGAGCCTGGAAGGGCATGGGGCCATAACGATTAAAGACCAGGAGGTCACATGCCGATTTAACTGTAGTGAAGGAAACTCGATGAACAACGAGCTGCTGGACATCATTCGGATCGCGAATCGCGAATTCCAAGAGTTTGTTGATCATGTTGCCCAAAATGGCGCGAAAGTGGTTGAGTCCCGCGGGGCAGTTCGGCGGCTTGACAAAGTCGACCTCCTACTCAAGCACGTCTCCAAATTTCTCACTACGGATTCCAGGTCCTCCCTGCAAGCGCCGGAAGCTGCATCCGAGGTCCTGAAGTACAGCGAGAACCTGAAGACCCTTCGGAGCGTCATGGAAACACTCCAGCTTTCGCTCCTGGCGGAAAAAGCTCGCCTGGAAAAGGTACGAGCAAATTTGCAGGCCGCATGTGCATGGGCTACTTCCCTGCGAGAAATCTCCTGAGCTTGGAGCGCGGAACTACGGCGATCCGTCTGACGTGAATGCGAAGCTTTGGGTGCGGCAGCTTACAGCCCCTTTCCTCCCCGCGAGCTTGCTCGCGGGAATTTCAACCGCTCTCCGTAGCGGCGGTGAACCAGCCAGTCCTACAGACCCACGGCCAGCCACCAGCCCGGATTTTTCACCACGACTCTGGAAGGGCGGGGCTTTACAGGCTGCGGAAAAACCCTACAATGCTGTCATTCTGAGGAGCAGCGGCGACGAAGAATCTCGCATTGCCTTGAAAATGCTCAGAGCGAGATCCTTCGCTGCGCTCAGGATGACAGCATTGTAGGGTTTTTCCGCAGCCTGTAAAGCCCCGCCGTTACAAGGCGTTCTTGAATATTCCCATGTCCCGCGCCCCCCGCAGCAATATGGCTACGACTGAAGTGGACGACGTGATCCATTTGTGTTACGTTTTGATACTATGAGTTAGACAATTACGATTCGTCTTACAGCCGAGCTTGCCGAGTGGCTCCAGGAAAGGCGCCGGCAGACCGGTTTGCCTGTCAGCCGGATTATCCGTCACCAACTCGAGCGGGCCAAATCCGAGGCGGGGAACCAACCTTTCCTTTGCCATGCGGGCAAAATCAGCGGCCCACCGGATCTTTCCTCCCGTAAAGGATTCGCGCCAACACGAGGGCCATTGCTGACACTGGCCTGATCCGCCTGATTGAACAGTCCCCCACCACACGGTGGTCACGGTGGACGAGGAAGACTTCCGCATCTATCGGCGGAACAATCGGGAAACCATCCCGATTCTGTGCCCGCCCCGAAGTTCTGGGCGCCGGGGTCTTGTCTGATCCCCTCAGAATGGCGCCATCTTCCGCGCACCTCATAGTATCCTTCATTCGTACCGCAATGCCACCATGGGATCGACCTTTGTCGCGCGGCGGGCGGGGAGGTACGCTGCAAGCAGCGCGATCCCTACCACAATAACTAACGCGGCTGCGAGCGAGACGGGATCGGTGGGCGAAAGGTCAAACAGCATCTTAGAAACCAGCCTAGACATACCGAGGGCGACCGGCAGGCCAACAGCCCCCCCGGCCGCGATCAAGCGCAGTGAGTCAGAGAGGATCAGACTCAAAATGCCACTCGGCTCCGCTCCCAGAGCCCTGCGTACACCGATTTCGGCTGTACGCCCGGCCACCGAATACGACACCAGCCCGTAGAGCCCGATGGCCACCAAGAGTAGCGCCAGACCGCCGAAAACATCTGAGAGCAACGCTAGGACGCGATCGTCTACAAGCGAGTTGTTCACGGCTTGAGTTAGGCTTTCAGAGTAGAGGACGTCCTCCCGCCCGGAGGCTTCAACCCGCCGACGGGCCATATCGAGAACCGTACTCGGATTTCCATAGGTTTTGATTTCAATGTAACCACTAATCGGATTTGACTGCTGGAAGAAAGGGAAGTAGAACGCCAACGGTCTATGATTTCGAACATAGAAGAGATTGGCATCATTAACCACGCCGACGATTTGAAGGCTCTGCTCACCGGTTTCGGATGTCACTGTGATCGATTGGCCGACGGCATCCCCTGGGGGAAAGAATCGCTGAGCAAGACTTCGGCTGACAATCACGGCTGCGGGCGCATGCTGGTCATCATGAAAGCTAAAGTCGCGTCCCTGGAGCAGGCGGATGCCCATGGTGACAAAAAAGTTCGGCGAGACCGAATGCTCATCCGCGTCAACGCGGCTGTCCGTTGGATTCTCTCCGGAGCCGCGGGAGACCGGCGCTCTCCATTTCACGGTTGTCCGCGAGATCGGCCCAGACTTGGACACGCCGACGGATTGGACACCCGGTAGACGAGTCAGTTCGTCAATTAAGGTGCGGTAGTATTTGGCGCCATCGAAGTTTTTGGGGCCTCCGGGCTTTGCCTGGGACCAGAGACCCAGAACTTTATCAGGGTTAAACCCCAGATCGAGTGAGCGCAGCCCGACCAGATTCCGCGTGAATAGGTTTGCGCCCACCAAGAGCACTAGCGAGAGCCCCACTTGAGCCCCTATCAGCACCTTGCCAGCTCTCCACGCCCCGCTACCCTTACTGGACAATCCTGCCGGTTGCCGCATTAGGGCGGCTGAGTCCTGCCGCCGTGATTGCCAAGCTGGCAAAAGGCTGAACAGTGCGCCGGTGAGACATGCCATAACACCCGTAAACAGCAAGATTCGTCGATCTGGTCTGAGATCGAGGGCCACCGGGACGAGGCCGGTCCAAACAAGCCGGACCAACACGCCGCTTGTTCCATAGGCAAGGGGCAAACCCAAGATGGCGCCACCCATAGACAACAGAGTGCCCTCGGTCATGACTTGCCGTGCGAGCCGCCATCGCGTGGCTCCTAGGGCAACCCGTATCCCCATTTCGTGCCGCCGGTTGGCTGCTCGGGCCACCAGAAGACTGGCCAGATTTATGCAAGCAATGAGAAGAAGCAGTCCGGCACTGCCCATTAACACCCATATGGGGCGCTCAAACTGCAGAAGCGAGGTTGCCGGGAAGCCCGCCGCCGCGGACTCGATCCTGATACCCTGTCTCAGGAACTGATCTCTTCGCTCAGCATTCGCCTGACCAGGAATTGTTGATTGCAGAACCCGTGGCCAAAGCGTTTCCAGTTCAGCCCGGGCCATTGCCACGCTCACCCCGGGTCGGAGACGGGCGATAAGCCAATATCCTTGGTTCTGACGGCTCTGCAGCTCCTCCTCGCTCGTGCGTGGTAGAGTCAATGGCGTCCAAACGTCGGTCGCTACACCGACCATTACACCGAAGAAGCCTTCTGGAGTGACACCGATGATTGTGTGCGGATAACCGTTGATCTTCAGCGTCTTACCCAGCACAGCGGGGCTACGACCAAAACGCGCTTGCCAGAAACCATAACCTATCACCGCTAAATCTTCGGGTGTTCCTCCGCCGGCCGTGAAGTCTTCCGGGCCGAAAAGACGACCGAGTAACGGTCGCACGCCAAGGGTTCGAAAGTAGTCTGGGGTGACTAGGCCGAGAGCGCCCAGTTCGGACTCACCATTGACCTCCAAAGGCACGGGGGGGCAGCTCCAAAGGGCCACGCTTGAGAATAACCTTGAGTCGCTTTCGATTTCACTAGCCATCGGAAAGGAGAACAGTGAGTGTTCGTAATTGGGAACGACTGTCCACAGCTCGACCAGTTCACTCGGATTTGAGACGGGTAGCGGCCGCAACAGCATCGCATCGATCAGACCGAAAATGGCCGCGTTCGCGCCGATGCCAAGCGCGAGCGTCATCACCGCTACAGCCGTGAACCCGGGGTTCTTGTGTAACTGGCGCGCGCCGTAGCAGAGGTCTTGCAAGAGGACTTCAAGCCAGCGAAGGCCCCACATGTCGCGCGTCACTTCCTTGACCAAGACCACGTTGCCGAACTCGCGCACGGCTGAAGCATGCGCTTGTTCGGTGGATTGGCCTTGCTCCACGCGTTCGTGCGCGGCCATGCGGAGATGAGCCTGGATCTCCTCGTCAAGATCCTCTTCTCGCTGCCGTCGGCGCCACAACCAGTCCCACAGACTCATCGCTCGCCCTCCGCGGGCGCGGGGTTCATAATCCCCGCGATGGCGTTGATGATCTGCTCCCAGCGGGCTTGCTCGGAGAGTAACTGCTTCTTGCCGGCAGAGGTTAGGCGATAGTACTTGGCGCGCTGATTGCTCTCCGTCTGCTTCCACTGCGACGTTACCCACCCCTGCTTCGCCAAGCGATGGAGCGCGGGGTAGAGCGACCCAGTCTCAACTTGCAAGACTTCGCCTGAGCGTCCGCGAATGGATTGGCTGATTCCGTATCCGTGCTGCTGCCCCCACTGCAACGTTTGCAGGATGAGCATATCGAGCGTGCCCTGCAACAACTCGATGCGATTTTGATAGCGTTCCTTTTTGGGTTTCATGGTAGTAGGCAATCTACATCCGTGGCTGTAGAATGTCAACGGCTTTGAGGAGCAGGCGAGGCGTGGCAGGCGGCCCATGATGCCGTAGGTGGACTTGGTTTGGTTGCTGCGCACATCAGCGCTGCAATCAAGATGCCCGGCGTAAGAGTTCTATGCAGTCGCCGCCGGCCGATGAGCCTGGCGGGTTGATTGCCGAGGGAAAGCGCCGCTTAAGCTTGGGCGTATCCGCGTCTCTGCGGCAAGAAAGAACTTGGGGGATTATCTTAGCCCCGCTTTCTCGGCAAGATTCTTGCAGGAGGTTCAGCGTTTGTGTGCTTGACGTTACCCCGGCCTTCTCACCATGTTTGGGCGCGGCTGGAAGGGCGGGGCTTTAGCCCCGCCGAAATCGCGGCTCCCGCCCTCTATTCGTCCCGCACCCCCGCGCAGTTTGCGGCTGCAAGCTGCGCGGGGTGCGGGACTTGGAAATAATCAGGACGGCCTTGCAACGGCGGGGCTAAACAGGCTGTGGAAAAACTCGA
>Ga0182030_10026461_pt1 | contig 10501 bp, 6 predicted proteins | sample 812S3MmetaG_FD_121299 | JGI IMG/M metagenome (GOLD analysis project Ga0182030, IMG submission 121299) | Permafrost microbial communities from Stordalen Mire, Sweden - 812S3M metaG (Illumina Assembly) | ecosystem: Environmental > Terrestrial > Soil > Wetlands > Permafrost | place: Sweden... | reverse complement strand
TACATACTACAAGCGGGGAGTTGCAGCGCGGAGCCATTGTTCACGTTCACGGCGCCCGAATCTGTCGGGTCAAGCGTGTAGAGGCAGTTGGAAGAGCTCCCCAACGCGGCTTCCCCTCGGGCCGTAACGCTGACCGACGTGTAACCAAAAATCCTGGCAAAAAAGACCGGTATTTTCGCGGCGACAACCGTCTCAACATAATTCGCATTGCCTTGGTGGGGGTCAGCCGCGCCCAAAAAGCAGGGAGGATTGTTGACCATGATACTCAACTTACCCGTGCTGCCGGCACAGCTCGTCACCAGGGTGCTCCCCGCGAAGCCGTTCTCCGTCAGGCCATCCTGGGCAGCCGTCGTAAGCGCACTGCAGTTGCTGGTGCCCCCGCAGTAACTGATCTCCTTCGCCCCGGCGAGGGCGGAGGCATCCGCCACCATCTGTAGCCGCCGCTTCATGTAACGCAGGTATCCAAAGTCAAACCCCAGGCCCAGAAAGCTCAAGATAACGACCAGACCTAGCGCAACTTCCACTAGGGCCTGACCCGCGTCCTTTCTACGTCCGGTCACGTAAGAGGGCATTTATAATTGTTGACGTTACTTTCCTCGTCGCAACTCACCACCAAATCCAAAACTTCTTCATCGCACTCCCCCTGGGGGATCTGATCTTTACCCTATCTTCGGCTGGACACCGGGGGTGGCGCATTCAACCCCATCGGGGACGAGCCGCGGACCTAAAAAACAGGTCCGCGCTACGCCTGCTCGAAAGCGCTGTCATTCTGAGGAGCAGCGGCGACGAAGAATCTTGCATTGCCTTGAAAATAATCAGAGCGAGATCCTTCGCATAGTTTACCCTGAGCGGGCAGAGCGAGATTCTTCGCCTGGCTCAGAATGACTGCATTCTAGGGTTTTCCCGCAGCCTTTTCAGCCCCGCCGTTACCAGGCCTTTTTGATTATTGCCTGCCTCCCTGCCTCGCGCAGGTTGCCGGGAGGGAAGCTTCATCCCGCGTGGCCGGACCAAACGAGTCATACGACCGAAGATGTTGTTCTCCTTGGAAGAACTGGGCGAAAGCAAATCCGCTTCAAACGCGTTACAACCGACCGGGCTATTTTTGAGGCCGGTAATGCCGGTGGAAATATTACGCGCAGGCCGCCGCCCGCCGGTGAAAAAATCCTCGCCCTCCATCTCCTCGGGTGCGTCTACAGCGTGCCGTTAGGGATCACCCGGGCCACCGTGAGATCCCCCGCGATGATCTGAAAGGCCTGGCTCAGGGAAGAACTTGCTCGTGCGCCGGTGCATACGGTGACTCCCGTGCCCGACGGGGCCTGGGAGAAGAAATACTGCGATGGGGCAGACGTAGTTCCATTGGGCAGGGAGGCAATGTCCTGCATCGTCTGACAGGGGGTGAGAGCTGGGCTCTCCGGGACAGTGTTGCATCCCGTGGTCTCCGAGCCGTAGGAGACCGAGTAAATCAAGGTTCCGGCTGTCTTAGCGTTACCCGCCGCGGTAACCGCCTGGTTGCACTCATTGGAGGCTGGATAACTCGTCGCCGTCCCCGACAGGTCGCTGGCCGAGGCAGTTGCGTCGCCATCGCTGAGAAGGATCATCACGTTCTGCACATTCGCCCTTGTGTTCGCGGCGAGGTAGCTTTGTGCCGCAATGATTGCGCCCGCGTAAAAGGTTCCCTTGCCGCCGGGAGCCTGCACACCGGCGGAACATCCTCCCCCCGCCGCAATCACGATGTCGGCGGCGGTGTTCAGCGCCGCACTCGCGTCGGAAGTGCGGTAGTTGTTTTGCAGCGGAAGGATCAGGTACGCGGGGTTATTGTTGTACGATGCGATGGGAGGGTTCGTGCTGGTGCAACCGTAATCATCCGGTGCATATCTTGTGTTCGCGACCGGAGGGGTTGTCAAAGACGTGGCCGTGGGGCAGTTTGCGGTAGTGACCCCGGCATTAGTTGAACTGCACAGCCCTGGGAACACAAAAAGGCCGAACTCATCGACCGGGTTCGTGTTGGGGCTTGGGCAGGTTGTTAGGTTCGTGGCGCAGGGGTCGAGTTCGCTCAGCAGGGTCCGGGCGCCGCCCAACGCGCACGCTTCTTGGGTGATGTTACCGCAGTCCGCGTCGTTAGTCGTCATCGAAGACGTGGTGTCGAGGACCAACATAATGTTGTAGGGTTTGTACGTGCCCAACGTTCCGCCCGGCATACTTGCATACGCGGTTGCCGAGATGGTGACCGATTTGACGCCGAAAGCCCTGGCGAAGAAGAAATTCACAGTCGCTTGCTCCTCCACGATAATGGCGTTTACCGCCGCCGAAGCAGGCGAGTTCGCAGGAGCTAAACAGGGGACTCCGGTGGTGGCCAGGCACGTCAATTTAGGGTACCCGGACACCATCGCAACGTTTTGCAGATTGGCATGGGCGTTCAAATTTCCTGCTACGGCGCTATACTGCGTCGCCACGGTGGTTGCTGAGAGGTTCGGATTGAGCAGTGCCGCCCCTCCCGCTAACGCCGCCGCCTGGGTGGCAGCATTGAGCTCCTGCTGGCAGGAATAGAGATTGCCCATGTCGATTCCGAAAGCGGCCGCGCCGAGAAGGGCGACGAGGATGATGGGGACCAGCACGATCACCTGCCCGCGCTGCCGGTCGCGCCCGCGGCGCACTCTTGATGGGTTGTTAAGGTTCATTGGATAGCCTCCGCCGTTTGCGCCGTCAGGGTGCATCCGGGCGCAGGATCGTAACTGAACACCTTGACGTTGCACGGATATTGGACCGTTACCGAGGCCGTCTGGGTCGCCACCAGTGTCGCCGTAGCGCACGTGGGCGAGGCGACGGGAGTCGCGGCCGAACCCGCAACATAAGCTCCATTCACCTCAATTGCGAACTTGAGATTTGCCTGAGTGAGCCTCGGCGCGGCGGCGTAAACCGCCGCGCTAGCCGTCGTGCAGGGGTTGGTGGTCTGCCCGCGGCTAATGGAAAGAGCCTCCGCACCGAGGTTCGTGGCATTCGTCAGCGTCACATAGTTATTGAAAGCGATCCCGAACACGATGATGCCGAGAAGGACGCTGAACAGGATCGGTACAAGCAAAGCGAACTCAATGAGCGCGTCGCCTCGATCATCGCGAGCAAGCGCATGCGCGTGCATGGCGCCGGGCCGGGCTTCAGCACGCAATTCCGCCGACACTTCCGTCTGGCTCCCTCTATGCTTGTCTATCACTTCCCGCCTCCGTAATGATCCATTTCGAAATTGCCAAGGTTTTTCCGCCGCCTGGTCAGCCGTTCCAAACCCCTGGTGAGAATTCCGGGATGGGGCCGGACCTGCGTCCTTTCCACATCAGGCCATAGGACAAGCCCAGGGCGCGTCCCGAGGGTTTACCTAAGCAGCCACAATAAGTTATAGAAGCAGATGGAAGGATTGACTAGCCCGTATTGCTCACATGGCTGGCCACAATTGCTCATCGAGTGTTCAGCAACGGGGTGGAAAACGTAGCGCCGCCCTTTAGGGCGGCACCCGCGGGGCTCAAGAGCTTGCGGACAAACTCGAAAGCGCTGTCATTCTGAGCAATGACAGCCGTTCGGCTGCCCAGGATGGGCAGAAACTCGGGCCGAGGAAGGGTAGCGCGGACCTGTTTTTTAGGTCCGCGGCTTTTCCTTGTCCATCGGGGACGTGGCGCGGACCTAAAAAACAGGTCCGCGCTACGTCTGCTGAATTCCAAGGACTTACGCGTTGAGTTTCTGCAGAGCGCAGCGAAGAATCTCGCTCTGCCCGCTCAGGGTAAACTACGCGAAGGATCTCGCGCTGAGTATTTTCAAGGCAATGCGAGATTCTTCGTCGCCGGTGCTTCTCAGAATGACAGCGCTGCGAATTTCTCCGCAAGCTCTAAAGCCCAGCCCTAGCAGGCCCGTGGGGAGAAATCCGGGTCACGGTATACCCACGAGAATTTCGAGTGCCACGGGGGTTCCGGCACGTTGGGCGGGCTTAAACTTCCAGCGCGAAAAGGCGGCACACGCTGCGGCGTCGCTCATCGCATCAAGACCCTGAAGAACGGCAAGATCGCTCACCGAACCGTCCTCATGCATGATCCCATGCAAAATGATCAGGGAATTGGCAGGGTCCGGCGGCGATATGGGGCGGTGAAAGTCGAATAGCTCAACCGGCGCGGGAGGCGCCACCGGCGGCTGGATGTGAATCTGCACAACGCGCGAGGCGGTGTCCACCGGCGCGGGAATCTCGCGGGTGCAGTACTGTAAAATCCAGTTCTTCCCGGGCATGGAAAAGTATACCGTGTAGATTTTACCACCGTGCAGCACGCCGTATACTCGCAGCCCGCCTCCGCCCCAGGAACCGCTGCTGACTACAATACTAGGCGCACGGGCTTTCAAAGTTTCCGGATACACTGGATAAACCAGATCTTCCGCTTTGAGCGGCGCCAGCGTTCCCGCCGAAATCCCCGTGGCCCCAGCGCGCCCTGATACACTAATCATGGGGCTCGCGGAGGAGGTCGGGGTGGAACGACTCTGCCCCCCACCGCCGGTGCTTCCGCTTCCGTTTCCGGCCGGCACAGGGTCATCAGCCGCCGGGCCTTGGTCTCCCTTGCCGGCATCAGGTGGCGCGCCTGGCGCTCCACCAGGGGCCCCCTGCATGGTGCCGGAAGGGCTGATGGAAAAAGCTCCCGCGGTTACTCCCGCAGGTATGGCCGTAAGGTCCTTCAGCGGAACCGGATCCACACTCAGCGCCATTATCTTGGGTCCCCCGGCAGGCTTCTGCGTGTCGCTCGGGGAGGCGGTTCCAGATTTGTTGTCGGGGGGCTGGGGTGGGGGCGCCTCAGCGGCGGGATGCGAAGATTCCTGCCGGGTGGGCTGTGCCGGCGGGGGAGCAGTCTCGGCGGCAGGTGGAGTCGCATCCTTTGCCGGTGGCGGGGATGGAACCTCAAGATGGGGTGCAGGAATGCCGAAAAGCTTTGACACCAACTCCCGCGGTGGGGATGGTTGGAAGGGCGCGGCGGGCCTTAGTGGTGGCGCCAAATCCCGGGTTTCCAGGGCCTTGGGAGGAGGAGTCGCATCCGGTTTTTTCGGCGTTGAGTTATCTGCCCTTTCCGGCGGCGGCAGGGAGAATTTAGCGGCCTCCGGAGTCAGCGACGGGCCTCCGGAAATCAGATCAGGAACCTTTGAATCTATGGGGGGCCTGAAATCCGAAGGAGGATTCTCGTTCGTTATCGTCAGGCGAACATTGTCCGGATGGGGCGGGTTGGAAACGATCGTGATGCGTGGATCAAAATGGCTGCTGCCCAAGGGCGGGTGCGCGCCGGGTTTCGCCTCGTGTCCGGGAGTTCTTAGTTGCCCGGATGGATTGATCACCGGAAGATAGCTCGGCAAGGTCAAATGTCGAAACGCGTATGTGACCATGTGGGGATGATCCGACATCATTGCCAATTCGGGCCCCGTGAACCTGAACTCCATAGCTGCGAAGGGGAGGCTGCATAGAACCAACACGGCGACAAAGTGAATCGAGATGGAGATCAGAAAGGCCGGCGCGGATCGCCGGACTTCGGCCCATGGATCGCCCGAGCCCAGCCAGACGCGAAAAGTTGGGGGGGGCAGTTTCGCACGGTTCCGGCCATGCCTCTGAGAGCGTCCGCTGACGGGGCGCTTCCCCCTACGAGAACGAGGGTGTTTGCTCTTCCCCACCCCCAAAGTATACTCAACGCCGTGACGACCGGCGGAAATACTTGGCAGCAGGACGCGGTTGACGCCGGGGTTCGCATGCCGTACGATGTTGCATCCCCGGAGGCATGGCTTACACTTGCGAATACGGATTGCCACTGCTCTACTGCTCGCCCTTCTTGCGCCCATCCTCAAAGCCCAGGATGCCGAAACCGCGATCATCCTGGGGGCCATGAAGGCGGAACTGGCGCGCTCGCAGCGGGCTTTTAAAGCCGAGCCGGTCCAACCTTATTTCCTCAGCTACGAAATCACCGACGATCAAGTGGTCAGCGTCTCAGGCACGTTTGGTAAACTCGAAGCTAGCCAGCAGAGCCGCAGCCGTCAGTTGGATATCGACCTGCGCGTGGGGACACCTCATTTGGACAACACGCATGGGACGCGGGGAGAGGCCGGCGAAGCCTCTGCGCCCATCTACGTTCCCATTGAGCCGGACCCCGATGCGCTGCGCAGCGTGCTCTGGTATCACACGGACCTCAAATACAAGCAAGCGGTGGAGCAACTTGCCGCGATCAAAACCGAGGTTCAGGTAAAGGTGGCACAGGAAGATAAGTCTGATGACTTCTCTCCGGAGCCCGCCGCCCGGCATTTTGATAAACCCCGGGTGATGAACGTTGACCAAAAGGCTTGGGAAGAGAAGGTGCGGAAGTATACGGCGCCCTTTGCCCGCTACGGCGACATCTACTCCGCCAGCGCCAACTTCCTCGCGGATATTGAGACCCGCTGGTATGTGAACAGTGACGGATCAGAGGTCGAGGTCTCCCGCCCCATTTATTACCTTTACCTGTCGGCGCAGATGAAGGCGGACGATGGGATGGACCTGCCGCGATATGAATCCTTCTATTCCTCCGTTCCGGAGGGATTGCCGTCCGACCAGGTGGTGCTGAAGACCGTCGATCAGATGATCAAAGACTTGCAAGCTCTGCGGGCGGCGCCGATTGTTGATCCCTACACCGGTCCGGCGATCCTCTCCGGCCGCGCCAGCGGGGTTTTCTTCCACGAAGTGTTCGGCCACCGTATTGAAGGCCATCGGCAAAAGGACGAAAACGAAGGGCAGACGTTCAAGAAAATGGTAGGGGAGAAGCTTCTCCCGGAAAACTTCTCCGTTGTTTCCGATCCCACCTTGCAGCGCTTGGGCGCGGCGGAACTGGCGGGCTTTTACGACTTCGACAACGAAGGGGTGAAAGGGCAGCGGGTGGTGGTGCTTGACCACGGCGTCTTCCAGAACTTTTTGATGTCGCGTTCGCCCATCGAAGGGTTTCCGCACTCCAACGGCCATGGGCGCAGGCAACAGGGAAATGCTCCCGTGGCTCGCCAATCGAATCTGATTGTGATGGTCGATCACCCCTTGTCGAGCGCCGAACTCAAGCAGAAGCTGATTGAAGAGATAAAGAAACAAAACCTAAAATTCGGCCTCTTTTTCGATGATATTCAGGGTGGATTCACGTTGACCAGCCGGTTTACTCCCAACGCCTTTAACGTGCTGCCGATCATGGTCTATCGCATTTATCCCGACGGGCGCGAGGAATTGGTACGCGGAGTCAACCTGATCGGCACGCCGCTGACGGCCTTTAGCAAGATCGTTGCCGGCGACGCCGACGTGGCCACATTCAATGGGGTCTGCGGCGCGGAATCAGGATCAGTGCCCGTGTCAGCATCTTCTCCCGATCTGCTCGTCTCGCAAATCGAAGTGGCGAAGAAGGAGAAATCCACCGCGCGGGCGCCCATTCTTCCCGCCCCCATTCGGTAGGAGAGTCCAAGGTCCGGTGTCCGGGGTCCAAAGCGGACAGTAGGCGGTAGGCAGTGAGCGAGAGGCGGGCTGCTTTTTGGAGCGGCCGGGTTTAGCCGAGTACCATAAGTGAACAAAACTCCAAGGACCCTTCTTCCCTCCGCCCAAGGGGGCGAGGGTAGAAGAATTTGAGGAGCACGTCGATGCAGAAAACGGTTTCCCGGGGTCTCGGATTTCTGGTGCTGGCGGCATTGTTGCTGCCGGCGGCGGCCCCGGCGGCGGACGATGTGGTGCTGAAGGCGATGCGCGACGAGTTGGATCGCTCCATGAAGCAATTGCAGCTCGAGCAGCTTGAAAAACCTTACTTCATCTCCTATCGCGTGCAGGACCGGGCTTCTCTTGACGCCGGCGCCACCTTCGGCGCACTGCTTTCCGGCGCCCTCTCGCGCAACCGCTACCTGACGGTGCAAGTGCGGGTGGGCGACTATCAGCGCGACAACAGCAATTTCATGACCTACCCGCCCGAGGCCAACGGGCTGACCGAAAACGTCCTGCTTCCCCTCGACGACGACTACCAGGAATTGCGCCGGCAAATTTGGCTGGCCACCGACACGGCTTACAAAGAGGCTTTGGAGATGCTTTCCCGCAAGCGCGCCGCGCTCGAGAATCGGAAGGCGCGCGAGAACCTTTCCGACTTCAGCCAGGAGCAGCCGGCGACAGCGCTCGCGCCTTTTGCGCCGATCAAGATGGACCTTGCCCAAGCCGAAGCTCTGGTGCGCAAGCTTTCCCTTATCTTCCGCCAATCGCCGGAAATCTATACCTCCTCGGTCAGCCTGGGGATCGCCGACGTCCGCTCCTGGTACCTCAATAGCGAAGGGAGCACGGCGACGGAGGAAACCTCCGGGGCAACATTAGTAGCTGTGGCGCAGTCCCAAGCTCTCGACGGGACCACGCTGCCGGACTGGGTGATGGTTTCGGCGCGCTCGCTGGAAGCTCTTCCCCAGGAGTCCGATCTGGCGGTAAAAATTGGCGCCATGGCGGACCGCCTGACGCGGGTTCGGCGAGCCCCCGTGGTGGACCGCTACAACGGGCCGGTGCTTTTCGAGGGCGCCGCCGGCGCGGAGGCCTTTAGCCAGGTCTTCGTTCCCAAGCTGCTCGCCATGCGCGCGCCGGCGTCCGACAATCCCCAGATGGAAGCTTATGCCGCCCAGGGTGTGAGCAAACTTCAGGACCGGCTGGGGGCGCGCGTGCTGCCCAGCTTCCTGAGCGTTGTCGATGACCCCACGCAAACCTCCTACCAGGGAACACCGCTGGCGGGCAGCTACGCGGTTGACGACGAAGGCGTCCGCGCGCGACCCACGACGCTGGTGGACAAGGGCTTTCTCAAGACCCTGCTCATCGCGCGTGATCCCATTTCCGGCATTTCCCAAAGCACGGGAAGCTTTCGCACCTTTGGCCCTCAGCCCAGCAATTTGATCTTCACGGTCACGGAGGGGGCGAGCGAGCAGGAGTTGAAAGACCAGTTGCTCAGCATGGTGCGGCAGCGCAACAAGGAATTTGGAGTGGTCGTGCGGTCGGTCGGTCGCGAGGTCGATAAAGTTTACCCTGACGGCCACGAGGAATTGATGCGCCTGGGCCAGTTCGATGGTTTGGATGACGGCGCATTTAAGGACCTTGCCGCCGCCTCGCGCGATTTAACCATTTACAGTATTCCCTATGCGGCATTAGGTGGGCGTATATATCCAGGACAGACCGGGGCGCCGCTGGTTTCCTTCGTCGCCCCCTCGCTTCTCTTTGAAGACCTTACCCTAAAACCCGCGACCGGCGAACTGCCCCGGTTGCCCCTCTCCCAACATCCCTATTTTGACAAGTAACGCGGCCGGCCCGGCGAGCCGTCACCTTGAGCCCGCAAGCCCACGCCTTCGACCCCGCAGCGGTCGAACATCCTCCCCGAATCCACCGTCCCGGCCGGAAGATCAGGTGGCGCGAGCGCCGGACGAGTGGGTCGCCTGCGAACGAGTTGAGGACCAAATCCGCCCTGCCCCCAGGAATGCGTCTATCTCCAAGCATTTCATCAACATATCGGCAACCGGGCCGACCTCGAATATATAAGTGGTGTATTTTCTGTAAGTTATCGGTGTAGCGGGGGCAGAGTGGAATTTTTGAGATTTTTGGGGTCGAAATCTATGCTATCTCATTTACTTTCAATAACTCATCGGCAAAAACAAGTAACATGTTTATTTTCAATAACTCATCGGCCATGCGAGAATTCGAGGTTTGACGACCATTTGTTTTCAATAACATTCCGGCTTTGAATGTACAAATTTTTTATGTCTTTGCCGACCTTACCTTTCTGAGGTCCCGCTATCCGACAACTGATTTAAATTGAATAAGTTAAGAAGTTGAGCGGGGCGGGGTAAATTCCTCAGATCATAGATAACGCTATTTAGTTTCAATAACATATCGGTCTTGATAACCAGTGACATGGGAACCTCGCGTCCATTCCGCTCGAAAGGTGCGCGCCAGGAGGACGAACGCGCTTGGCACTCGGCCTATTGCCTGCTGCTTACTGCCTACCGTCCGCCCGGCGCCAATCCCTGGCCTCAGCATCTAGCATACACCTGGACAGGGTCGCCGTCAAGAAGAAAATGGGCTACAAATTGCAGCCTATGCACGTAGAAAGGCGGTCATGAACAAGTGGTGGGATGCGAACGGTATCAGGCATGCGCCAGCGTGGTAGCGCAGGGCCCGCACTCCGGCCCTGCGGCCTTTCCACCTGGACGTGGTTTTGACGGCACGGTTAGAGTTGCGATGAATTCGTACCCGGTAAGGTTAGAGCAGTTTTGATTTAAGTGCTTACTTATCCTGTAGCACAGACCGTTAGCGCCAACACTGTTCACATAAGAGGTTGGAGGAAATTATTGATCCATCTGTTCCGGAAAGGCCCCCTCACCCACCGCCTTGCGGTCCCCCCTCTCCCAGGGGGGAGAGGGGGGACCGCAAGGCGGTGGGTGAGGGGGCCCCACGTTTTTGTTTGCGGATTTGCCGAGATGTATACAC
>Ga0182030_10026460_pt1 | contig 10501 bp, 4 predicted proteins | sample 812S3MmetaG_FD_121299 | JGI IMG/M metagenome (GOLD analysis project Ga0182030, IMG submission 121299) | Permafrost microbial communities from Stordalen Mire, Sweden - 812S3M metaG (Illumina Assembly) | ecosystem: Environmental > Terrestrial > Soil > Wetlands > Permafrost | place: Sweden... | reverse complement strand
CCGACTCGCGCAGTTTCGCGTTGTGCTACGTATGATTGCAAGCCGCTTGCAGAGGGCGATTTCTGCTCGCATGGCCTGGCGCATCTTTCCCTGGTCGATTCGCTTCTCTCTGCGCTGTATTGAGTTGCTCGTGGTCTCGTGTGTGGTGGAGATTGCGATGGCGCTGCCGATGGCGATCTACTTCCACCGCATCACGGTGTTTGCGTTGCCCGTGAACATTTTCATTCTGCCGCTGCTTGGTCTGTTGATGCCTGCGGCGCTCCTGACATTGCTCACGCTGCTTGTTTGGCCCGCAGCCGCAGTGGTTCCGGCAATGATCGCGGCCCTGCTTCTTCATATCGGAGTCTGGCTGGTTCATTTGTTCGGCTCCCGCGCGCTTGGGGATTTTAGAATTCCCGCGCCGCTCGCGTGGCAATCCGCAGCTTTCTTCGTCCTGCTGGCTGCCGCGATGGTGCTGGCTCGTCGACGGCGCTCGCCGCTTCAAAACGACGGCAGTCCGAAGCGGCAGTTTCTTCTCAGCGGAGTCGGCGCATGGGCGGCACTCGCGCTCGCAGCCTTTGTTGCCGTTTTGCCGCGGCCGATCGACCATCCGCACAATGCGCTTTTTTTTGAAGCGATCGACGTGGGGCAGGGCGATTCTCTGCTTCTGATCACACCCGACGGCAAGACGTTGCTGGTGGATGGCGGTGGATTTGGCGGCGGGCCCCGGCAAGCTCCGCAGGATTTCGACATCGGCGAGGAAGTCGTCTCGCCGGCGTTGTGGGCGCGTGGCATCCGGCATCTCGATGTAGTGGCTCTGAGTCACGCACATTCCGATCACATGGGAGGGTTGCCGGCAGTGTTACGAAATTTCCATCCTTCTGAGTTGTGGGTGGGCAACAACCCGCGCGTGGCAGCCTACAACGCTCTGCTGTATGAAGCGGGCCAGCTTGGTGTCGCCATCCGCGCTCTGCGTGCGGGAGACACGCTGACGCTCGGCAACACGAGAATAATTGTGCTCGCGCCATTTCGCGATTATCAACCCGGTGCGGAGCCAGCCAATAACGACTCTCTGGTGCTTCACATGGCGTACGGCGGAACGTCGGTGATGCTGGAAGGCGATGCCGAAGCACCGATCGAACAAGCCATGCTGACAGAGCCTGGTTTACAAAGCACGGTGTTGAAGGTCGGGCATCACGGCAGCGTCACGTCCACTCGGCCTGAGTTTCTGGCGCGCGTTACGCCGCAGTGGGCTGTCATTTCCTGCGGGCTGCACAATCGATATCATCATCCGCGCCAGGAGGTATTGGCAGAATTGCAGGCAGCGAAGGTGCGCACCCACAGTACGGACATCCAAGGCGCTGCGTGCTTTCAGCTGGATGGAACGGCGGCCACGTACGTGCCTTGCGACGAGTCATGGGAGCGCTAAAAGCGCAACCTGATCCCAAGCTGAATTTGCCGCGGGCGATAAAAGTCTGTCGCATTCACGTTGAGTGGCAGGCCGAATTCGGTTTGGCCGGTCTTCAGTCCGGTGAGGAAGTTAAGGGTCGGAAAGCTTCCGTTGACGCTCCCCGATTCAATGGAATAGCCGACCGTTTCAAGCTCCGTCACATTCTGGTGATTGAACAGATTGAAGCTTTCCGCGAGCAACTCCAGTTGCCGCATCGATCCGAGGTTGAAGTGTTTGGCGAGGCGCAGGTCGGCCTTCCACGTTCGCGGATAGCGATAGGTGTTTCGTCCCACGCCATACACGCGATTGTCGCCACCGTATCCGTTCATCCCTGGAGCGAGTGCAACGATCGCCGCTCCCGTGGTGTCGAATTCCTTCGCCAACGATCCAGAGGTACGCATGCTGTAAGGCAGCCCGCTGTGGAATGTGCCGATTCCCGAAAGCGTCCATCCATTCGCAAATCGTCCGGCTTCGCCATGCAGTTTCCACTTCGGTTCCCAGATGACAGCGACTGATGCTGTGTGGCGCACATCGAGGTCGCTGGTGCCATATTCTTCGTGAAAATCAGTGGGATCGAAGACGCTCGGCCCTGTCACACTGGCGCTTTCATTCGGATTCCAGTCCATGGCATGCGCGTAGGTGTAGCGCGCGTGCAGCGTGATGCCTTCGCGACTGCTTCGTGTCACGCGCAGCATCGCCGCTTCATAAGTCGAATTGGCGCGGCTGGAAATCTCCGTGACCTGCTGGTAGTTCGAATTGAGGCGACCGGCAAATCCGGTGGACGTATCGGGCGACGGCCACGATGCGAAGAACGGAACCGTGATCTGCGGCGTCTTGATTGGGCCCGAGCCGTTGCCATCAACAACTGCATAGGTGATGGTCTGCGGATTCACCGTGGGATCGATGTTTGCGTCCTCGGTGACGGGGAGTCTGCGGCCCAAGCTGGCCATTGCGCTCGCGTCGATGTGAATGTGGCCCGACATTGTCTCCTCAACTGAAGCGACGGCTTGATGGACTTCGCCGTTGCGAAAGCCGGGTGCGAACTCGACCGCACCCGGTTTGACTATCGAGGCTGGTTCTCCGGCGAGCACGTATGGGAATGGCGGAGCGCCTCCAGCGTTCAAATTGTCGGTGGGCCGCATAAAGAAATTCAAATCGCCTTTGAGCGAGCCGGTCTGCGTGAGTGCGGTCTCAAGCGTCGCATTCGGCGTGCGTCCAAAATACATCCCATATCCGAAGCGCAGCACGGGCCAGTGGCTCTCGCCTGCGCCCCAGGCAACGCTGGCGCGCGGCCCCCACTGCCCACCCAGGCTCGGCATTTTCTCCGTCAGAGGCAGATCTACATTGTTGAGCAGCGCGAATGGCGGTGGGCTCTGCTCCAATTCCCAGCGCATTGCCAGCGAAGCGACGATCGTCTTTTTCGGCTGCCATTGCGACGTGACAAAGCCAGCCCAATCGTTGGTGCTCAACCACCAGTTTGTCGGGCCCATGGTCTGCGAGTACGAGGAATAACAAGGCAAATACCCAAGCCCGTGCAGAGTGCCTGCCGAGTCGCGCCATACTTTGCCGGTCTGATCGCAGTTATGCTGATCCATCGGATTGAGTTGGCCATTCAGGCCGAATGCGGCAAAAGCCAGCGCGTCCGAGGCAAAGTTCTCCACGCTTGCGTAATTGTAGGTGCCCGTCTGGTTGCGCAGGAAGCCGGTTGCGTCGTTGTTGTGCCGGAAATCGAAACCAGCTTTGATCAGCGTCGCGCCCCGCACCCAGCTCAACTGTTCCTGCGCCTCGTAGAGATGCTCGTCGGGATATCCGCCGGGACCGAAACGCGCCGGATTGCCGATGGTGAAACCGTAGCGCGAATCGACCGTCATTTGCGGAAGACGGTCCCAGGCATTGCTGACGAGTGATTGCTCGAAGGACGATGGACTCTCGGGAGGCGTCGTAAGGAATTGTCGACCCGCGGATGCTTGCGTGACAGCGAGGACATTCGGTGTCAGAAAAGCTTCCCAGCGGCCGAGCATCCACTGGTCGTCGGCGCGGCTCGATCCGTAACTGTGTGTGCCATAGGTTTCCGAGGTTCGCGTCAGCCCGCCTCCCGGTGAATCCGAGAGCGCTCCCGTTCCTTCGAGTGTGAACTTGTGGCGCTCTCCGAGAGCCCAGTCCAAGCGGCCAAAACCGCTCCATTGAGAGGACGAACGAGCAGCCGGGCCTAGCAGGCCGTCAAGAGTTTGGAGCATGCTGGAGAAAGCGTCGAGGCCCTCCGCAACAGGATTGGAACCGCTGAGACCGAGCCGTGCACTGAGAACCTGCATCTGGTCGTTCGAGGGTTGCGCAAAGAAATCATCCGGATGCTTGACAGTCGAAACGCCTGGGTCATCGCGCTTGGAGCCGTCGAGGGCGGCAAACCAGAAAAGTCGGCGTCGAAAAACATGACCGCCAACGCCAATCCCCAAAATCATCTCCTGATCTTTCGGAGTGTACGGCGCGGGCGTAAACACCGGAATCGTTGTGAGCGTCGCAGGTGAAGTTTGCTGCACCCACTGTGTGAATGGGTTCTGCGCGCCCAGGAGGTTTCCGCGATCAAACAGAAATCCCTGCCCATGCATTGCACCGGTGCCGCGCTCAGTCTCGACATTGAGACGCCCGCTCGCACTGCGATCAGCACCTGCTTCGACGCTGCCTAAGCCCATTTGCACTTCGCGGATCGCCGCCTCACTTCCACCTGGACCGATCAGCGACGCGGCCAGTCCCTTCATGCGTCCCGCGCTTGTACCACCGAAGGCGAGCCGTGTGTTCGCGCCCTCCACCGTCATCGCAGACGAACCCGACCCATCGCGTACCGCTGATGCGCGGCCGGTTTCGGAGGCAGCGTATGCAGTGGATGCATCGGGCAGAAAGTTCTGCCAATTCCGGCCGGACAAGGGCAACGCCTCGAGTTGAGCCACCGGCAGGGCGGTGGCCAGTGCCACACCATCGGAAACGTTCCCTGCTGCTTCGATGACTGAACGGGGCGATCGGGCCCCCACTTGCAACGCCTCGTGCGCCGCCTGAATGGCGACTTCGGTGACGGTAGAACCGAGCAGGCCCGCCGCCGTCAACCGAGGGGCAAGAATGACAGCAGGTACGCCAGACAATGGAATGGATGTCAGAGCCGATTCAGGGAGCGCGGCGTTTCGATTCGTTTCCGGGATTGATTCGCCCGCAGTTCGGGACCCGTCCGAAGGCGCTGGGATCTCGATGATCGGGATAAAAGCAGTCTCATGCTGCTCATCCACCGGCGAAGAGCGCGCAGGCAAGGACAGCGAGGGCAACGGCTCCGTCTCAAGGGCAACAACAAATGGCGGCGCAATCGGTTCGGGGATTTCGCGCGTTGCGAATCTGGTAACAAACTCAACCATCGACTGTAACGACGCCGTCGTGACCTTATCTCCCATGGGCGATGTGGATTTGGCGGCGATGGGCGCTGCGGCTGCTGCCACTTCCTCGCGTGACGCGGGAGTGAGCTGCACGGCAATCTGCACGCGCTCTTCGTGCCCAGCTATGACTTCGATGCCGTTCACGGAACCGTGGCCCAGGTGGAGACTGAGCGCCTCGAGCGAATAATCGCCCGGCTCGATCCCTTTGAAGCTGTAGTTTCCACCCTTCGTTGTCGTGGTGCGCAATTCAGCTCCGGTGGCCTGGTTGCGCAGGGTTAGGGATGCGCCTTCGAGTGGCTTGGAATAAAGATCCGTCAGCTTGCCGATGAGGGAGCCGGTGGGCGATTGAGCAAACCCTGACCAACTTGCGCCCGATGCGATCAATGCGATCAGCAGCGCGGCTCGCACCAGCGGCTTCGTCCAACTGCATTCTGCCATTGAGAACCGGCCTGCCGCAGAATTCGGGGGCTTAAGTGCTTCTTGCGTTGCCTGCTCTTGTGGCGGGTCCAATCTATATAAATCCGCAATCGCGTCGGCCAGTCCGTCTTTAGTCCGGCGCGATTCCGCGGGTGACACAGTAATCTCAGCCAGGATTCTAGGTCATTCGGGCAAAATATCAGGTGCCGTTTATCACAGCCCATCGTGTTCCTGCGCTTCCAGTAACGAGGTCGCAAACGCGCATCGGAAAAGTGGATGCAGGCCGGTTGGTACACTAAAGAGACGTCCTTTGGGCTCCGGGTCTACCCGTGAAGCCCTTCCAAATGAGAGACAGGAACACATTCTGAATTTACGGTTGATCCATGTTTATCGATGAAGCAAAGATCCGCGTGAAGGCGGGCGACGGGGGCAACGGCTGCATGGCCTTTCGTCGGGAAAAATTTGTGCCTCGCGGCGGCCCATCCGGCGGCGACGGCGGGCGTGGTGGCGACGTCATCATGGAAGCCTCGCAACGCCACAATACGCTGATTCATTTCCGCTACAACCCGGAACACAAGGGGCAGCGTGGCGAGCACGGCATGGGCTCCAATTGCACCGGCCTCGACGGCAAGTCGACCGTGCTGCAGGTGCCTGTGGGCACAGTGGTTTATGACCAGGAGACCGGCGAGCTAGTGCACGACTTTCAAGAGCCCGACCAGCGCATTATCGTGGCCAAAGGCGGGCGCGGCGGACGCGGCAACCAACACTTTGCCACCAGCACCCACCAGGCTCCGCGGGAGCACGAGCTGGGCCGGGCGGGCGAGGAACGCGCTCTTCGATTGGAGTTGAAGCTCCTGGCCGACGTGGGTTTGGTCGGTTATCCCAATGCGGGAAAGTCCACACTGATCTCGCGCATCTCGGCCGCCAAGCCGAAGATCGCCGACTATCCATTCACGACGCTTGAACCCAATCTCGGCGTGGTGACCGTTGGCGAAGAGCCGCACCTGGAATCGTTTGTCGTGGCCGATATGCCGGGCCTGATTGAAGGCGCGCACCTGGGCCAGGGACTTGGGGTCCAGTTTCTGCGACACATCGAGCGCACGCGGCTGCTGGTTCATCTGGTGGATGTGTCGGATGCTTCGGGCCGTCCCGATCCGGTGGAGGACTTTAAGGCCATCAATCAGGAGCTGGCCAGCTTTGGCAACGGACTTGAAGAAAAGCCCATGATCGTTGCGGCGACCAAGATCGACGCGGCTAATCCGGAGAAGCTGAAGAAGCTGGCGGCGTATGCGAAGAGCAGGAAGCTGGAGTTTCACGCCATCTCTGCCGTCACCGGTGCGGGGATCGATGAGTTGAAGTGGGCGCTGGCGAAGCGGCTCCGTCCATCCTGAATTCCTATCGCAGCCCACCGGGGCACGCGGTTCGAGCGGGCCCAATCCCTCATTGTCGCTTTGTTCTTTATTTACTCAGAAATAAATAGACGATCGGATTAGTTTGGATTCTATTTACTGGCATTGAGACGTGTTACTGCGCAAGGGAAGGCTACTTCATAAACGCGTCTTGCGACGGCCTTCGCCCTGTGGTAGAAGGAAGCAGTCCCGCGAGCCGAATTCGGAATGTTTTATATCCCCACTGGTCGGACGACTCGTTTTCGACTGCAGACTTTTCGAAGAGCGGACCTGTTCGCGGTCTTTCGAGGTCAAATCGAACTGTTCATCGGATGAGGCTTGTGTTGGTTGCTCACTCGCGGATTGAGAACCATTCCTCCCTGGCGGCTTCATTCGAGGTCCGAGAAGAGAGTGCACCAGATGAAGAATACACGTTGGTTGATCATTCTGATCCTCCTGTGCAGCGCACAAACTTATGGCCAGGGCTTCGGCGTCTTCTCCAGGAAGGTCGCAACTGTTAACCGATTATTGCCTCCAACAGTCAACCTAAACGGCAAGCGGATTCGAGTCGATTCGTTCGCAACAGGCATTGAGGGCGCAGATCAGCTCAAGTCTCTCCTCAAGACCGAGTTGGTTACGCTCATTCAGAAAGACCCTCGCTTCATCCTGAATGAGACGTCTCCTGAAACCATTTTGAAATTCACGGTTACCCGGTTCTACGTCGAACGCTGGACAGGCGCGCTGGTCAACGGACAACAGACCGTCTCGTACCGTGGAAAGATCGAGGTCGCCTATCAGGCAATCGATGCGGACACAAACTCGGCGCTGGATTCGGAGATTCTCTCGGACGAAACCGGCTTCAACCCGACGGAGTCGTCGAGATTTTCCGACATTCTCCACGGTTCGAGCAGCAGCAAGAAAAAGCTGGCCGCCGAAGCGAGCGAGAACGAAGCACGCGATCAGTTGATCAATGACATCGTCAACAAGATGGGCAAGAGAATTGCTCCTCTCGATGAACCGTTTGAGGCGCAGCTGCCCGGAGGGAAACTCGAATCCCTCTCGAGCCTGGCCCTCAACCGGAGGTGGGGTGCTTTGGAGGAACAGGGCGAAAAGATGGACCCGCTTCCAAAAGGCGCGGAGGACACATACCGTCTGTATCTGGTCGCGTTGTCGAAGGAGGCCCAGGCCTACGATTTGACTCGAGAGGCGAACGATCGAGACCTTGGCAAGCGTTCGGACATATCCGCAGCGCAGGCGGAGGACGACTACAAGCGCGCGCAAAAGTATCTGGACGAAGCGGGCGCCCTCTACAAGCAGATCATTGCGGCGAATCCTAAGGAGAAGGAGTTTCGTTCGGGAGATACGCGCACCGAAGAAGCGATCTCGATTTACGCAATGATTGACCGCTATAAAGAGGAATACGCGAAGGCGCAAGCTGCAAAGGCCGCTCAAGCTGCGCAGGCCGCGGTGGACAAGTCTGCGGGCCGACCCCTTACGAGTGCGAGCGGAGGGCAAACTCCATTGGATCAGATCCTGAGTTTCTGCAGCAGCGGCCTGGCTTTGGACAGCATCCGGGATTACATCGAGTCTCCTGATTTCATGCAGGATGCAAAGGCAACTGGCTACAAGTTCAATTTCGCCAAGGACCCGATTCGTCTCAACGAAATATGCAAACAAAGCGCGGGGACCATTCAAAGACTCATGCGCACGCGCTTGACCACGCAAACATCGCATAAGTAAACCATGCCTGGCAGAGCATCCACACTCTTTCTCGCGGTCGCAGTGTCTCTTCTGCCCCGTTGGGCGCTTGCGCAGGCTGACGGTTGCAATGGCGCGATGGACGCTCTAAACCGCGTTAAAGAACAGATCGTTCCGGGCCTGCTTTCGAGCAGCGACGGCGGGAGAGGACGTCTTACTATCATGGCCTCCACTTTGGAGAAGGCCTCGCACGTATGCCGCGATTCCCCCGAACTCTGGTACTACCGCATGGTGATCGCGGACCGTCTTGGATTAAAGCAGGATTTCAATTACGCCAAGAAGCGCGTCGAAGACCTAAACTTCGAAATCCACTACAACCCCTTTACGGCGCCGGATTCGGCAGTTGAATCGACGGATACCCATTCGGAACGGGCTGGTGAAAAATGGGCACTTGTCGTTGGTATCGATATGTTTGAAGACAAACGTGCACCCACTCTATCCTTCGCGGTGAAGGACTCGCGCGATTTCGTCGGTTATCTTGAAAATCCAAACGGAGGACAATTCAAGCCGGATCATGTGTTGCATCTGGAGAATGGAGAGGCAACGTTGAGAGGGATCCGGGAAGGACTTGGCAGGCTGAGAGAGTCGGCGCAACGAGATGATTTGATCGTCGTCTACATCGCCAGCCACGGGTCGCCGCGCGAACGAGATCCAAACGGCGTGAGCTACGTGGTTACTCACGACACCAACTTGCAGGACGCCGCAACTCTCTATGCTTCCTCACTTCAGATGATCGACCTGGTGCAGACGATCAACCGCGAATTCAAGGCGCGGAGAGTGGTCCTCATTTTGGACACTTGCTACAGCGGGGGAGCCCTCGAATCGGCGGATTCCTCAGGAAAGCGCGGGCTCGAAGCGGTTCTACCGGATTCCCCTTCTCCGGATGCTCCCGCCTCCAGTTCCTTCAGCGAGGCCTTCAAGAATCTCATTGTGGGCAACGGTCGCGCCGTGATCACCGCCAGCAGGGCAGACGAAGTATCGTGGGAAAGTCCTGCTTTACAGAATGGCTATTTTACTCATTACCTGATCGAGGTGCTCGGCACCGCTCCGAGGAATGCGCGCCTTGGAGATGTCTTCCCCCAAGTCCGTAGCAAGGTGAGCACGCAAGTCCGCCTCGATCATCACGCCAGCCAGATTCCAAGCTTTGACTTTGGAGAACATGCCGACGCAATCACATTGGGACAGACGGTCGCGCAGTGATCGCGACGCCTCGGAACTCCTACACCATCGCCCGTTCTTTCACGTTCAAATACTGGTTCAGGATCGACGACGTGAGCGCCTCCGGATTGAGGTCGAGCGTGAGTGCGCCTTGCTCGTGCAGCCGCGCCAGCAGCAATTCGCGTCGACCGGCCATCTCCTGCGCGGCGGCTGCGCGAAACATCTGCTCGACATTCTTTGGCCGGGCGCGGGCGATCATGTCCACCTCGGGCTGGGCCATGGCGACGAATAGCAGAACGTGGCGGCGGAGCAGTTGTACCGCGCCATCGATCACTTCGGGTCGCATCGCTGATTCGGCAAGGTCGGTAATCCAGAGGATGAGGGAACGGCGGGGTTGAAGACGATTCAGCGTGGCCGTTGCGCGCAGATGATCTGCTTCGCTCGATTCTGCGCGGACCTGTGCGAGCGACTCGATGATCTGGCGCAGATGAGCTGCGCCGCGTCCCGGCAACAGCCGCTGCTGCGTTCCCTGCCCATAGGCCAACAGACCGACGCGATCGCCGGAATAGAGTGCTAACTGCGCAAGCGAGACGGCTGTTGTGCAGGCAAAATCGAGTTTCGAATGCACGCGCGCTCCGGGCTCTGCGACAGGCAGCGCCGCTTTGCCCTTCGCAATCGCGGCCACGCGCGAACGCATCAGGCGGCCGCAGTCGAGCACGATCCACACCGGCTGGCTGCGCTCAGTTTGATATTGCCGCGTGATCGGGGTGCCGCGCCGCGCCGTGGCCGTCCAGCAGATGTCGCGCAGATCATCGCCCTCGCGATATTCGCGGAGGCTCTCAAAATCGCGGCCCAATCCGCGCTGCCGCGCCTGACGCAGTTGCAGATCGATCTGCCGGCTGCGCGCGAGGAATAGCTTCTGCTCCTCGCCGGTG
>Ga0182030_10026458_pt1 | contig 10502 bp, 9 predicted proteins | sample 812S3MmetaG_FD_121299 | JGI IMG/M metagenome (GOLD analysis project Ga0182030, IMG submission 121299) | Permafrost microbial communities from Stordalen Mire, Sweden - 812S3M metaG (Illumina Assembly) | ecosystem: Environmental > Terrestrial > Soil > Wetlands > Permafrost | place: Sweden... | reverse complement strand
GGTAATACTGTGTTTTAATAATTGGTCATTATCGTCAAAATAAAAATCGGCCGACACGTATGAGCCTTCGATAACATGCGGCAACCAGTATTTATCATCGGACCACATCTTTTTGTATGGTAGTTTGTCCAAATTAAACCACTTGGGAGCCATTTCCTCGGTTTCTGTCGGCTCACCATCCCAGGCCTTACAGACAAATACTATTACCTGCTGGTTCCATTCTTTTTTTGCTTCCGGAAAGTAAAAGTTTAGTTTGGCCGTTTCTTTAATGTCTAACGGCGTTACTTGAATTTCTTCCTGGCATTCCCTAATGGCCGTACCGGCAATTGTTTCATTTTTACTCGGTTTACCGCCCACGCCATTCCACCTACCCACTCCAAAACCGCGTTTTTTCATCGCTAACAGGATTCGTTTATTTTCAATCAGGAAAAGCAGAGTGGCCTTTTTCATGATTTTGATTATAGCTTAACAGCCAGAGTAGCAACTAATTAATTACAGAGGTTGCAGATATTGGGTTATACTAGAAAATATTGTTATGGCAAGTTGACTGTTTATGTAAACCTGGCCATCACAACTGCCGCTCCCGTGGTGAAATGGATATCACGGTGGTCTTCGGAACCATTGTTGGGGGTTCGAATCCCTTCGGGAGCACCAATTGACTATTTTAAAGGACGTTAGCCATGCGGAAGTTCGTCTACAACAAATTAGTACGAGATAAAATCCCAATTCTTATGGCAGCGCAGGGTGAAGTGGTCGAAGTACGGACTTTAGGTGAACGAGAATATAGAACTGAACTGTTTAGCAAGCTCGGCGAAGAAGTCACCGAGCTGACGACGAGTGCAGATGTCGGCCTTGACGACGTTGTTGATTTGCTGGAAGTAATCGGGAACATCGCTACGAATGCCGGCCTAACGGAAGCGCAAATTAAGGCCGCCCAAAATAGCAAAAGAGAAACCTATGGCTCATTCGGCAAAAGACAATTTGTTGGTACCGTTGAAATACCAGAAGGTAATGAATGGCTCGACTACTTGAGAGCTAACCCGGAGCGTTACCCTGAAATCCTTTAGTACCCGCCCGTCCTGTCATTTTAGAATTAAGTTAGCGCTATGAATTGTTTATGACGATTTATAAATTGGCTGATCTTCGACCTCACCGCTTTTAGCCGCCATTACGATTATGCCGGCTATGGATGTAATTACCCCTAGGACCATCAACAGCCATAAACCATGCCGGGGACGGTCACCCAAAAACAGCAAGCCGATACATATCGGGGTAAGTGTCTCAAAAATAATCATAATGGCATTAATTACGCTAGCCATATGTCTTTGCAGGGCGACCGTAAAAAGTAAAATTCCGACCAGACCATAGGCTATTAGGGCGATAAATAGTGGGCTAACTATAACCCGCCAGTATGGTTCGTGCCAATAAAGCATCCGGCCGACAAGAGATGTGCCGCCGAATGCCAGGCCGCTGACCCCGGCCAATACCGACGTAGATAAAAAGCCCTTGCCCCTAACGAACACTATACCCGCTACCGCTAGTAGCAGCGGGGCTGTAATGATTATTGCCTTGACCGGTTCAGACACACTTTGGGCCCTCTCCTGACCGGCTGAAGCCATTAATAAAAATAGCCCAACTACGATTAGGCAAATGGCTATGGTTATAAACACGCCGGGTTTTCTATGAAATATAAATATCTCGATAAGAAGTGTAACCACGACGCTTAAGGCGATAATCGGTTGGGCCACAAAGAGCGGCAGGTTATGAACGGCCACGAGGGTTAATGCCCAGGCTAGAAAATCCAGGACGATGCCTACTACGTAAGGCCCATCCTTTAGCAGCCTAAGTATAATGCTAGACCGTAAAGATGTCGCGCGCGCTTCCTTATCGGCGCTTACTTTTTGAAGTACCGCAGCCACTCCGTTAAAGAGAGCACAGCCAAAGGCAGCCGAAATAGCTAAAAAGAAGACCACCTCTTTATACTAGCAAACGCGGGCCGGGCCGTCTTATTATTTATAATCTTTCTACAAGATAAAATTTATTAAATTATCCCTGCAAATTGCCGTACAATAAAAATTATGAAACAAATCAGAAACTTTGCAGAAGCCAACGAAGCCCTAGCCCAATTTTTACCTAACACTAGGGTGGTCGGCAGCTACAGCTTGGATAAACCAAAAGCCTTGATGGATTACTTGGGCAACCCGCAAAACCAGCTAAAAGTAATTCACGTAGCCGGCACATCAGGTAAAACTTCAACCAGTTACTATGCGGCTGCTCTGCTAGCGGCTACCGGTAAAAAGGTCGGGCTGACAGTGTCGCCGCATATCGCAGAGATTAACGAGCGGGTCCAAATCAACTTATTGCCAATGCCGGAAGCCGAGTTTTGTAAGGAGCTATCAGAGTTTCTTGCCCTGATTGAGACTAGTCAGATTAATCCCAGTTGGTTTGAATTTCTAATCGCGTTTGATTACTGGGAGTTCGCTAAGCAAGCGGCAGACTATGCCGTGGTCGAGGTCGGTTTAGGCGGTTTGTTAGATGGCACGAATGTCATTGATCGGGCCGATAAGGTTTGTATCATCACCGATATCGGGCTTGATCACGTCCGAGTCCTTGGGCATAGTTTACCTGAAATCGCCGCTCAAAAAGCCGGCATTATACAACCCCGTAACGTCGTATTTTCTTATAGTCAAGCCGCCAACATCACAGACATAATTAAAAACCAAGCCGAGCAAATGCAGGCCGAACTACATTTAATTGAGCCTTCGCTCATGCCGCCGGCTTCGTTAAGCTTCTTACCATTATTCCAGCAGCGTAACTTCGGCCTGGCCAAACAGGCTGTTGATTATGTAATAAAGCGTGACGGCATAGCACCGCTCTCACCCCGGCAAGTATTGGTGGCAGCCAAAACCCATATACCCGCCAGGATGGAAATTTTTAAATACAAAGATAAAACCATTATCCTTGACGGCGCCCATAATGCTCAAAAGCTCCATGCCCTGGTGGCGAGCATCAAAGCAAAATTCCCTGACCAGCCGGTCGCCGCCATAGTCAGCTTCTCGGTACTAAATGCTGATAGCCGTCTACACGATGGCTTACAGGAGCTGTCTCACTTAGTTGATTACGTTATAACCACGGAGTTTGGTATTAACCAAGATGTCCACCAACAATCGGTTGATACAGAAGCGGTTGTCCAGGCCTGCCGGGATATTGGCATGCACGGTGTAGAGGTCGTAAAAGAACCTATCGAAGCGCTTAAGACTCTTCTAAGCCGCCCAGAAAATATATTACTTGTAACTGGATCATTTTATCTGCTCAACCCGATTCGTCCGTATGTACTAGAGCTAGAGAAATGATCAGATTTATTGCAGCTCTTGACAAAAATATGGGCCTAGCGGATGACCATGGGATTCCTTGGCTGGGCCGGTTACCGATTGACGAGAAATATTTTCGAGATAAGACGATAGGCGGCACCTTACTGATGGGCTACGGAGAATACTCAATGAAGAGAAGGCCCTTGGTTGACCGCCGAAATCTAGTGGCTACCACCAAGACTGAGACGCTTAAAGACGGCTTCGAAAAGGTAAGCGACGCCCGTAAATTCCTAATTACAACCAATGAGGATATCTGGGTTAGCGGTGGGGCTAATTTGTTTACCAGCACGCTTGATCTGGCTGACGAGCTTTATCTAACCCGGATTGATTATGATTTTAATTGCACAAAATTCTTTCCAAAATACCGAGATCGCTTTACCTTACGCCTCAAAAGTCAACTATATAACGAGGGCGGTTTAACTTTTTGTTTTGAAGTATGGTCACGAAAGTTCAATCAGTAAACCGTTAAACCGTTACTTACCTTGCTCTTAATCAAAAAGCTCTAGTATAATAGATACTCTATGGATCGAAAAACGGACAGGTCAAAATATAAAAGTCTCGACGGCTTGTCTCGTCCATCAGTTAAGCCTGCACGGCCAAAGCTTAAACAGCCAGTTCAACCGGTAGCTGCCCCAATTAGCCCTGCCCAGCCGGCTCCTAGTAGGCAGGTACAAACTGAAGGTGAGAGTCTAAAGCAGCCTACAATAAAAGAGCCCCCGTTTAAGTACTCCTACTCACCCTACACCGATAAATCAGATCTACCGTCCTCCAAAGCGCCCAAGCGCCCCAAACGTAAGTGGTCAAGAAAACGAAAGGTCGTTTCAACGATCTTGGTTATCTTCCTTATATTTATCGGCATAGGCGGTTGGTATGGCTCCCGTATAATCGGTAACCTGGATAAGGTTTTCCACGGTAATATTTTCTCTGACGCTCAAGCTCTTTTTAGCAGTGCTACACTGAAAGGCCAGAATCAAGGTCGGGTTAATATACTTCTGGCGGGCGACTCAGCCGATCAAATTGGCCACGGTGGCGCCGAATTGACCGACTCGATACTGATACTGAGCCTAAATACCAATACCCACACGGCGTTCCTGATTAGTATCCCCCGTGATCTTTGGGTTTACGTGCCGGGCTTAAAATCCTGGCAGAAAATTAATGCCGCCAACGACGTTAGCGGCTTTAGTCAAGCCGGATATCCTAGCGGCGGTATGGGTCAGCTGGAGCAGATTATCCAAACCAATCTGGGCATACCGATTAACTATTACGGCTTAATGGATTACGGGGCTTTCGAGCAAGCCGTCAACGCCGTTGGAGGTGTCAGTGTCGATATCCAAAGCCCTGACCCACGCGGCCTCTACGACCCTAATGTTAAGCTTAAGGTACCGAACGGCTTGGTGAATTTAAATGGGCAAACCGCCCTTAACCTAGCACGCGCAAGAGGCGATGGCTATGGATCCTACGGCTTCCCCGATTCGGACTTTGATCGAACTGAGCATCAAAGGCAGATATTTATAGCCGTGGCTCAAAAAGCAAAGTCTTTAGGGGTGGTTGCTGATCCGATTAAAGTTAATAACCTGTTCAGCGCCTTCGGGAATAATTTTCAAACCGATTTAAGCCTTCAGGATGTGCTGACGTTAGTCCAACTTACTAAAGGTATCAATCCGACCAACATCCAGTCTTATTCTTATTGCTCGACGGAAACCGTCGGCCAGAACGGTTGCACCAAACCGATTCTGACCGGTTACGTTGACCCGGCCACGAGAGAAGACGCCTTGGTTCCCGTAGCCGGTCTTGGCAATTACAGCCAAATGGAACAATATTACCAAGTCCTCGCCTCCAATAACCTGATAGCCAAGGAACAGCCGTCAGTTGTAATCTTAAATGGCAGCTCGACGATTGGTCTAGCCAAACAACAAGAAACCGTCCTGGAAGCTAAGGGCTATAGCGTAGCATTGGCAGCTGATGCCGCTAGTGAGTATCCAAATTCGATGATTATAGACAATTCCAAGGGAACGATGCCCAATTCCCTAAAAGAGCTTCAACAGCTTTATCCGGGTTCTACGGTCACCAGCGATATCGGTACGTCGGAAGCGGAAGAAGCCCAGGGCTATACCGGCAATTTCGTAATCGTCTTAGGCCAGAATTGGAATAGCACTCAGACCACAAGCAACTAAGCCCTTAGTCATTCATAAGGGCTTAAGTCTATTTGTTGCACCCTTAACTCTGCTATTATTTAAATGCTAATGAATATAGAAAAACTTAAAAAACTGAATGGCCAACAACTGATGACTGAACTGGGTTCGTCTGAGGGCGGCCTATCGTCCGTCGAAGCCAGTAGCCGACTGATAAAGTACGGACCGAACGTATTAAAAAACGAAGCCCGACGCAGCGGCTCCAAGCTACTGCTTAAACAGTTCAAAAGCCCTTTGGTTTACTTGTTGCTAATCGCCAGCGGTCTAGCTTTTGCCCTTAAAGATTTTAATGACGGTATAGTTATTGCCGTAATCTTAGTAATTAACGCCGGCTTAGGTTTTTATCAGGAATTTAAGTCTGAAAAAGCGATTGATAAGCTTCAGAAACTAGTCAATAAAGAGATTCTGGTTATCAGGAATGATAAACAAATCCTGGTGCCAGAAAAATTGCTGGTGCCGGGTGACGTAGTTATCCTTAGGGAGGGCGACATTGTGCCGGCTGACATCCGGTTATTTAGCGTCGATGACTTAACCGTTAACGAGTCGCAACTAACCGGGGAATCTTTACCGGTTACCAAACGGACTAGCGGCCCATTGTCACTGGCCTATGCCGGCAGTGTGATTGAGCGCGGTGAAGGTAAGGGCGTCGTCTACAGTACCGCCCATAATACGGCTTTAGGTAAAATCGCTCACTTGTCGAGCTCTACCAAACGCATTACTCAATTTGAACAATCCTTGTCATCGTTTAGCGGCTTTTTGGTTAAAGTAACCTTCTTGACGCTAATGGCAGTTTTTATTTTTAAGCTGCTCCTGACTCATGATGTGTCACATATCGGTACCCTAGCTTTGTTTATTATCGCCCTGTCTATAGCAGTTGTACCGGAAGCAATGCCGGTAATCGTCACCGTCACCCTATCCCGGGGCGCTTTAAATCTATCTAAAAAGCATGTCATCGCCAAGACCCTAAGCGCCGTTGAAGATTTAGGTAATATAAATGTGCTGTGCAGCGATAAGACCGGCACGCTGACAGAAAATAAGTTGACAGTCAAACAACTAATTGCCGATAACCAGGAACTTTTTCAGCGCCTATCGATTGCCAGCCTGGAAACCTTGGATGAAAAACGTCAGAAGTTCCAAAGCTCTTTTGATAAAGCTTTTATAAGTTACGTGCCGCAAGCTATCCAAGCTGAGGTGAAGTCTTATAGGCGCTTGGAGGAGTTGCCTTTTGACCCCGACTCCAGGCGGCGACGGGTAGTTTATACCGATGGTCATAAGACTTATTTAGTGGAAATAGGCTCAGTCGAAACACTTCTTAATTTAACTGGCGAGCCGAATAAGGAAAAGTACTTAAAAGATATCAAAAGAAATGGGGCTAACGGGCTGCGCCACATTGGTATAGCTTATAAAGAAATTGACTATAAACCCGATAAAGAATTTGACATCTTAAAACACGAAACGGGTTTACACTTTGTTGGTTTTGTGGCCTTAGAAGATCCGTTGAGACCATCGGCTAAGCATACCATCGCATTAGCAGAACGCTTAGGCGTCGCTATTAAGATACTTTCCGGTGATAGCCGCGAAGTTACCCAATATGTGGCTCGGGAGTGTGGCTTAATCGGTAAAGACCAAACAGTTTATACCGGCGAAGAAATAGACAAATTATCAGACGCGCAGTTAGCTGAAGTTGTCAAACAGAACAACGCTTTTGCGAGACTGAGCCCTGAACAAAAATTCCGGATAATTAAGCTATTAAAGTTGCATGGTTTCGTGGTTGGCTACCAAGGTGACGGTATTAACGACGCGCCGGCTCTTAAGCTAGCTGACGTAGCTGTTGCCGTCAATAACGCGACTGACGTGGCCCAGGAAAGCGCGGATATATTGTTGCTTAGAAACGAGCTTGGAGTAATTGTTGACGGTATTAGTTACGGGCGCCAGATCTTCTCTAATATTAATAAGTATATCCGTTTCTCTTTTGTCAGTAACTGGGGTAATTTCTTTGCCTTATCCGTACTATACTTAATGTCAGTAGCCGCCTTGCCAATTTTGCCAGTTCAGGTGTTGCTTATCGGCTTACTGACCGACCTGCCCTGTATTGCAATTGCTACCGATAACGTTGATTCCGAAGAATTGCTCCGACCAAGTAGGTTCAGTATCCACTCTCTTATGTTTATCTCTATGTTTCTCGGATCTCTTACAGCCGTGTTTGAGATAATGTACTTCGCTATTATCAAGGGTCATGCGCCGGGTGTTGCTGAAACGGGCTTGTATTTGTTCTTAATGTTCACTGCCCTGATTGTCATCTTTACGATTCGCAATAAAGGCCACTTTTGGCGGGCCCCAAAATTGTCTAACCCTATGAAACTTGCTTTCCTGGTTATAAGTATTATCTCAGTAGCTTTGGTATATATTCCTTCTACCCAGAAACTTTTAAGTTTTTCACCTATATCGTGGGCACTGCTGGGTATGACAATTCTAATGACACTTGTCTATTTCGTAGTTATGGATACAGTTAAGGTTTGGTTTTATAAAACTAATATCGGCAATAACTCGTAGCCTATAAATCAGTGCCCTGAATATTTTTTATGCGCCAGACCGGTTATAGGAATTAATCTTTTGCGATATCAAGTATTTTGGGGTTCTCTACCGATAAATAGTCACTTAATTTCACCATGATGCTTTTATGGTGCAGACCGGGATTAAAAGAAATTTTTGATTGGTTTTTAAGCGAGTTATCCATATAAGTATCTAGCCCTATTATGCTGCCGAATGGATAACAGGCTCCTATCTCGCAATGCATTATCTCTTTAACTTCTTCCGGGGCTGCAAATCGGAGTTTTTTTGTCCCAAGGATTAGCTTAAGCTTTTTAGATTCAAGCTTTTTGCTGCCCGGCATAACAACCAATACAAATTTACCGTTTGCTTTCAGCAATAATGACTTTGCACCGGCGTCAATTGATAAACCACGGGCCCTGGCTGCTTGCTCGCTTGTAAATACCGGCTCGTGTTCCAACTCTTCAAAGTTTATCGACTTTGCCCTCAAGACTTCTAGAATGACCCTGTATGGATTCATGGTTACATTTTAGCAAATGTCACTGTAGTTTTAGCCAAATGACAGTAAGTAGGTAGTTATTGTCTTTGTTTAACTATTTTATAAATTGGCGGGATATAGGACTGTCGGAAGTGTTAAAGCAATTACAGCGTTAGCTAGATGTTATTAGTGAAGATTATAGGCAATATCAAGTAAACGGTCATAGCTAGAACCTAATTTAATCTCTCAGTAGTGGCTTGTGATATGTAATACATCTTTTTTGCCATGTTAAGGATATTATTATATACAGCGTATGTTTACACTACGCGGAAAGATTACAACATGAATCAAATTACTGATACCTGGTACTCGAACCATAAGTTTAACGTTATTCAGGCAATCAAAAGAGCTCTACCGCAGAGATTGTTAACTTCCAAAAAACACGAAGAATCTGTTTCGGTTCCTGAAAACACACCCGAAGAAAAACTAATGTATACAACTGTCGAGTCCCAGGAAACGTTGTTCAAGGCAAGTTCAAGATTTCCGTACATTCTTAATCGCGACACCATTCAAATCGACAGAGATAAAATCACGATTGCTCACCGATCTTACCTACGTATGGCTGACATTATGAGCGTACAGATTTGTGACGTACTAAGCGTAGAGATGAAGGTCGGACCTTTTTTTGGATCCCTCATTTTAACATCCAAATATTTCAAAAAAAACGTGCAGACCGCTAATTACCTACAACGTGAAGACGTAATTAGGCTTCAGAGGTTAATCCAAGGAAGTATAATAGCTCACCGGAAAAATATCGATTACTCTGGTATTGAAAAAGAACAACTTATCGCCCTACTGACTGACCTAGGTCAAGGAACTACTGGTTAGTTTAAAGTTTAGGAATTTACTCGTACTCGTTTCTAAGTACTAATAATGTCTATGGACTGGAGGGCTACGTGGAAGCTATTGCAACTACGATAGTTACTGGGCGGCCGTTTATTTTTTCTTATTAGCCGACTTTTGAGCAATAGCCAGATAGCGCTGTTCGTTTGTAACAAAACCTCTTTCCGTAACATTTCCTCGTAGAACTCGGTTGAGTGTATCGACGTCCTTAAGAGCAGCCGAACCTTCAATATCCGCATGAAGCATATCAAGAGCATTTAGCCAGAAGACTAAAGATTCGATATCTTTCACAATATATTCAATGTTGTACTCCCTAAAATCTATTATCTTTAAGCCGTTAGCACTTAACATGACACGATCTATGGGAGGCTGAACTATTGGCAAGTTTAAAGCTTTCTTCACATTTAACATATTTTGTTCACCCACCTGCTGTGTAATAAATTGTCCATCTCCTTTAAGATGTTCCTTAACTGCCTCTAGGCTAAATGGAGCATGCCGATTAAGTATTACATCAAAGTCGTGAGGTAGTTCCTGTATGTCTTCGTCGGAATAGATAAAGCTTAAGTTAGCTACAGTAGATGTGTTCTCATTCGCAGTCTTAACCATTACTGGATCGACGTCAATACCTATACCAGACCTAAAATACTGTGCAAGTTGCGTAAATCTCTCACCGCCGCCAGTGCCAATGTCTAAGACTTTGTCTGTCGGTTTCAGATGCTGTTTTACAACTTCTACGTAATCCCATGGGGCTGTTTCACTTATAGTATTCATACGGGAAAAGTCCCAGCCAGCTCGTGGTTCTATTTTACTTAGAATCTCTTTAAATTCTTGCTCAGTGTAGTTCTGTTTCATTATGTTAAGTATACCAACATAAAGTGCTGGGTGCTGGCCCACATTCACTTTTTTGACGTCTAAAGAAAAACGACCTACCCTGTATCTGTACAACCAAAAACAGAAAGGTCGTTTCAATGAATACGATACAAAAAGTTAATAAACATGTACAGCGGT
>Ga0182030_10026457_pt1 | contig 10502 bp, 5 predicted proteins | sample 812S3MmetaG_FD_121299 | JGI IMG/M metagenome (GOLD analysis project Ga0182030, IMG submission 121299) | Permafrost microbial communities from Stordalen Mire, Sweden - 812S3M metaG (Illumina Assembly) | ecosystem: Environmental > Terrestrial > Soil > Wetlands > Permafrost | place: Sweden... | reverse complement strand
ATGATGTCCATGCCGCCCTTGATCGCATCGGAAATCTCCGTGAGATCCTTGGCGTTGTCCTCGGGGATCAGCACCGTCTTGATGCCGCCGCGCGCCGCTGCCAACAGCTTCTCCTTCAAGCCGCCGATCGGCAGCACCCGTCCGCGCAAGGTGATCTCGCCGGTCATGGCGACATCGTGCCGGACCGGGATGCCAGTCATGATCGAGACGATCGCGGTCGCCATCGCCACGCCCGCCGACGGTCCATCCTTCGGGGTCGCCCCCTCCGGCACATGGACGTGGATATCGCGCCGGTCGAACAATGGCGGCTCGATGCCGAAGCCGACGGCGCGCGAGCGGACATAGGATGCCGCCGCCGAAATCGACTCCTTCATGACGTCGCGCAGATTGCCGGTCACCGTCATCTTGCCCTTGCCGGGCATCATGACGCCTTCGATGGTGAGCAGCTCACCGCCGACATCGGTCCAGGCAAGGCCCGTGACGATGCCGACCTGGTCGTCGCTCTCGATCTCGCCATAGCGATATTTCGGCACGCCGAGAAATTCCTCGAGCGATTTCTCGGTGACCTTGACCGACTTCTTCTTGGAGATCATCAGCTCCTTCACCGCCTTGCGGGCGAGTGTCGAAAGCTCACGCTCCAGATTACGCACACCTGCCTCGCGGGTGTAGCGCCGGATCATCAGCAACAGCGCATCGTCGTCGATCGACCATTCCTTGGAATCCAGGCCATGCTTGGAGATCGCGTTCGGGATCAGATGCTTGCGCGCGATCTCGACCTTCTCGTTCTCGGTATAGCCGGCGATCCGGATGATCTCCATGCGGTCCATCAGCGGGCCCGGAATATTCAGGGTATTCGCGGTGGTGATGAACATCACGTTGGAGAGATCGTAGTCGACCTCGAGATAGTGGTCGTTGAAGGTCGAATTCTGCTCGGGGTCGAGAACCTCGAGCAGCGCCGACGACGGGTCGCCGCGGAAATCGGCCCCCATCTTGTCGATCTCGTCGAGCAGGAACAACGGATTCGAGGTCTTCGCCTTGCGCATCGACTGGATGATCTTGCCGGGCATCGAGCCGATATAGGTGCGGCGATGACCGCGGATTTCGGCCTCGTCGCGCACGCCGCCAAGCGACACCCGCACGAATTCGCGTCCCGTCGCTTTCGCGATCGACTTGCCGAGCGAAGTCTTGCCGACGCCGGGAGGGCCGACCAGGCACAGGATCGGTCCGGTCAATTTGTTGGCGCGCGACTGCACCGCCAGATATTCGACGATACGGTCCTTGACCTTCTCCAGTCCGTAATGATCGTTGTCGAGCGTGGTCTGGGCTGCGACCAGATCCTTCTTGACCTTGGACTTCTTGTTCCACGGTATCGACAGCAACCAGTCGAGATAGTTGCGCACCACGGTCGCCTCCGCGGACATCGGCGACATCTGGCGCAGCTTCTTCAGTTCATGCTGCGCCTTCTCCCGCGCTTCCTTGGAGAGCTTGGTCTTGGCAATCTTCTCTTCGAGGTCGGCAAGCTCGTCGCGGCCTTCGTCGTCGCCGAGCTCCTTCTGGATCGCCTTCATCTGCTCGTTGAGGTAATACTCGCGCTGGGTCTTCTCCATCTGGCGCTTGACGCGCGAGCGGATCCGCTTCTCGACCTGCAGCACCGAGATTTCGCTCTCCATCAGCCCCAGCACCTTTTCCAGGCGCGCGGTGACCGACAGCGTCTCCAGGATCGCCTGGCGGTCGGCGATCTTGACGGCAAGATGCGAGGCTACGGTGTCGCCGAGCTTGGCGAAATCGGTAATCGCCTGAACCACGCCGACGACCTCGGCGGAGATTTTCTTGTTCAGCTTCACATAGCTTTCGAAATCGGACACCACCGAACGCGCCAAGGCTTCGGCCTCGACCGAGGTGGCGTCGGTGTCGGCAAGCGCGATCGCGGTGGCTTCGTAATATTCGGCCCGATCGGTATATTTCTGCACGCGGGCGCGCTCGAGTCCTTCCACCAGCACCTTGACGGTGCCGTCGGGCAATTTGAGCAGCTGCAATACGCTGGCCAGCGTTCCGGTTTCATAGATCGAATCCGCATTCGGATCGTCGTCGGATGCGTTCTTCTGCGTCGCCAGCATGATCAAGGCGTCATTCTTCATGACCTCCTCGAGCGCGCGGATCGATTTCTCGCGGCCGACGAACAACGGCACGATCATGTGCGGGAAAACGACGATATCGCGCAGCGGCAGCACCGGATAAGAATGGCTTACGCCGCGGACGATGGTTGGCCGGATTTTCGGGGTAGTCATGGCCTATTCCTTTTGTTGTGCCCCCTTGCACGCAGTCCGCTATTTTGCGCAACCGCCACAAGGTGCCGAGAGGTTCCGGATCACATCACGGGCCTCGCCCTGCTGCTCCGGATCGTTGGTGCGGCGAATCTCAAGGGTTAGCTTTTGACCGCCGACAGCATTAGGTGGCTATCGGCCATGGGGGTGTCAAGTCATTGAAAAAGGCCCGCCCGCGGCGGCTCAACGCGACGAAACGCCTACGCCAACATGGCCGCCGAAAGGCCCGGCAGCCATCCTTTTTCAGATACTCACGCGGCGCCGATTAGGCGCTGGCGCTGCTCTCGACGGCGCGGTCGGAACGATCGGCGTAGATGTAGAGCGGGCGAGCGGTTCCCTCGACCACTTCGCGCGAGATCACGACTTCTTCGACACCTTCCAGGCCCGGCAGATCGAACATGGTTTCGAGCAGGATGCTTTCGAGAATCGAGCGCAGCCCGCGCGCGCCGGTCTTGCGCTCGATCGCCCTGCGGGCGACCGCGCCAAGCGCCTCGTCGGCAAAGGTCAGCTCGATGTTCTCCATCTCGAACAGCCGCTGATACTGCTTCACCAGCGCGTTCTTCGGATCGGTCAGAATCTTCTTGAGCGAAGCTTCGTCGAGGTCCTCCAGCGTGGCGACCACGGGCAGCCGTCCGACGAACTCCGGAATCAGGCCGTATTTCAGCAGATCCTCAGGCTCGACGTGACGGAAAATCTCGCCGGTCCGGCGGTCTTCCGGCGCCAGCACCTGGGCGGCGAAACCGATCGAGGTCGAACGTCCGCGCGCGGAGATGATCTTCTCCAGGCCCGAAAACGCGCCGCCGCAGATGAACAGGATGTTGGTGGTGTCGACCTGCAGGAACTCCTGCTGCGGATGCTTGCGGCCGCCCTGCGGGGGAACCGAGGCGACGGTGCCCTCCATGATCTTCAGAAGCGCCTGCTGCACGCCCTCGCCCGAGACGTCCCGGGTGATCGACGGATTGTCGGATTTGCGACTGATCTTGTCGATCTCGTCGATATAGACGATGCCGCGCTGCGCCCGCTCGACATTGTAGTCGGCCGACTGCAGCAGCTTCAGGATGATGTTTTCGACGTCCTCGCCGACATAGCCGGCTTCGGTCAGCGTCGTCGCATCCGCCATCGTGAAGGGCACGTCGAGAATCCGCGCCAGCGTCTGTGCCAGCAAGGTCTTGCCCGAGCCGGTCGGACCGATCAGCAGGATGTTGGATTTCGCAAGCTCGACGTCGTTGTGCTTGGTCTGGTGATTGAGGCGCTTGTAGTGATTGTGGACCGCGACCGAGAGCACCTTCTTGGCATGGCTCTGACCGATGACGTAATCATCGAGCACCTTGCAGATTTCCTTCGGGGTCGGAATGCCGTCCCGCGACTTCACCAGCGAGGATTTGTTCTCCTCGCGGATGATATCCATGCACAGCTCAACGCACTCGTCGCAGATGAACACGGTGGGCCCCGCGATCAACTTGCGGACTTCGTGCTGGCTCTTGCCACAGAATGAGCAATACAGCGTGTTCTTGGAGTCGCTCGTGCCGACCTTACTCATTCTAATCTCCGTCCGCCGTTCGATCCGTCAGCTCGATCGCCCCATTCCGGCACCTACCGGCTCAGAGTTCTAGATAGAGCAAAATCCGTACCAGAAAAGACCCTATGCCTCAGATACCGCACGAATCGCGATTGTTCGAATCCCCCACGATCATAACCGATCCGACCTAGCCAACCATGGTGACAGCCGACTATCAAGAATTCCCTAATCGGCGGGCCGCCCGATACCCGTGACAATACCGTGATTTGCACCGCGTAAGCGAGCGGCGGGTGCCGAAATCGGCCGAGCGTTGCGCGATTGCCACGCCGCCAGACCAGCACGAAAGCGGAACTTTCAGCCCCCAACGGCCTCAAACTGCCGCTGGCCACCGGAATTTCCGGTGACGACTGGCCCTCAAGCCCGATGCCCCGCCCTGACCGCGACGCCGCAGCCCTCGGACGGCGCCCCCGGGGTATTACGGGGTCTTGGCGGTCGGCTCTTCCGAGCGTTTATCGATCACCTTGTCGACAATACCGAAGTCGCGGGCCATCTCCGCGGTCAGGAACTTGTCGCGTTCCAGCGCATCCTCGATCGCCTTGAAGGTCTGGCCGGTGTGCTTGACGTAGATCTCGTTGAGCCGCTTCTTGAGATTGAGGATTTCCTGCGCGTGCAGCATGATGTCGGTGGCCTGGCCCTGAAAGCCGCCAGAGGGCTGGTGCACCATGATGCGCGAATTCGGCAGCGAGAAGCGCATGTCCTTGTGGCCGGCGGCCAGCAGCAGCGAGCCCATCGATGCCGCCTGCCCGGTGCAGAGCGTCGATACCGGCGGCCGGATGAACTGCATGGTGTCGTAGATCGCAAGGCCCGACGTCACCACCCCGCCCGGGGAATTGATGTACATCGAGATTTCCTTCTTCGGATTCTCGGCTTCGAGAAACAACAGCTGCGCCACGGTCAGCGTCGACATGCCATCCTCGACCGGCCCGGTGACGAAGATGATGCGCTCCTTCAGCAAGCGCGAAAAGATGTCGTAGGCCCGCTCGCCGCGGTTGGTCTGCTCGACCACCATCGGCACGAGGTTCATGTAGGTTTCCACCGGATCGCGCATTAGTCACCCAAGGGTTTGCGGAATCGAACCTCCACCGGCAAGCCAACCGGCTCGAATTGCCGGGCGTGGACGAACGTCCCGTGATGCAGGACTCAAAGACAGGGCTCACAGATATGGGCCAATTCCCCGCGGACAAGACCACGTCAATGTCGTGCAGGAAAGGAGCAATTGAAGCTGATTCGTACCGCAGGGCATAGCGATGGCTTCCAGCGCTATGCCCCTTTCGCGGCACATCCTTAACGGGTCCGGCCAGCGCCGAACGCCATCAGGCAGCCGTCTTCTCCGCCTCGTCGTCCTTGTAGAGGTCCTCGCGCGTCACCTTCTTTTCGGTCACGTTGGCGAGTTCGAGGATGAAATCCACCACCTTGTCCTCATAGATCGGTGCACGGAGCTGGGCAAGCGCGTTGGCATTGTTGCGATAATAGTCCCAGACCTCCTTTTCGCGCCCCGGCATCTGGCGCGCCCGCTCGATCACCGCCCGGCTGACTTCGTCGTCGGTCACCGTGATCTTGTTCTTCTCGCCGATCTCGGACAGCACCAGACCAAGCCGGACCCGGCGATCGGCGATCTTGCGGTACTCCTGCTCGGCGTCCTGTTCGGTGGTGTTCTCGTCGGCGAAGGTCTTGCCGCCGGATTCCATCTCGGCCTTGATCGAGTTCCACATCAGCCTGAATTCTTCCTCGACCAGCGACGGCGGCGCCTCGAAGCGATGGGTTTCATCGAGCCGGTCGAGCAGCATGCGCTTGACGCGCTGGCGGGTTGCGCCGGCGAATTCCGCCGTCAGCCGCTCGCGCGCGGCCTGTTTCAGCTTGTCGAGCGATTCAATGCCGAGCGTCTTGGCGAAGGCGTCGTCGATGGTGGTTTCCACGGGCGCTTCGATCAGGCTGGCGGTGGTTTCGAACTCGGCCGGCTGGCCGGCCAGTTTCTCGCTCGCATAATTCTTCGGGAACGAGACTTTCAGGTTGCGGGTTTCGCCCGCCGCGATGCCCAGCAGCTGCTCTTCAAAGCCGGGAATAAATTGCCCGGTGCCGATCACAACCTCGATGTTCTCGCCGGTGCCGCCCTCGAACGGCGTGCCTTCGATGGTGCCCTTGAAGGAGATCGTGACCCGGTCCCCGGTTTCGGCCTTGGCGTCCTCGCCCTTGGCAGCGTAGGCGCGATTCTGGTCGGCGATGCGCTTGATGGCATCGTCGACATCGGCGTCGGTCACATCGACCACCGGCTTTTCCACCGTGAAGCTCTTGAAGTCGGCAAGCTGGATCGCCGGCACCACCTCGATCGAAACGGTGTAGGTCAGATCGGATTTGCCGGTGAGGATGTCCTCGACGGCTTTTTCTTCGGTCGGCATGGTGACCTTGGGCTCGGTCGCCAGGCGGAAGCCGCGCTCCGTGAAGATCTGCGAGTTGGTATCGCGGATGGTCTGCTCGACGGTCTCCGCCATCACCGAGCGGCCATACACCTTCTTGAGGTGGCTGACCGGCACCTTGCCGGGACGAAAACCGTTCAGTCGGACCTTGTCCTTGAGGTCGACCAGACGGGCGCCCGCCTTGGCATCGAGATCCGATGCCGGAACGCTGATCTGGAATTCGTGCTTCAGTCCGTCGGTGACGGTTTCCTTCACCTGCATGGCGTCAATCTTCTTCCCGCTTGGTCCGGCCTAAACGCCGGACATTGTCAATCTGTTCGACGCGCGGCCTTCGTGGCCTGCGTCGGTGGTGCGGCGGACCATTCCCCCCGGGGGCTTGCCCCTTCGGAAAACAGATCCGCCGAAAATCGTCAGGCGCAAACGCTGGTGGCGCTTGGTGCGGGCGGAGGGACTCGAACCCCCACGACTTTCGTCACTGGAACCTAAATCCAGCGCGTCTACCAGTTCCGCCACGCCCGCTGTTAGCATCATTGTCCGGCCGCGATGCCGCGGGCGGCGGGCTTATAACATGAGCCCGCTGGTTCGCAGCAAAAAAATGGCCATTTCCGGGCCACCCGGGCGTAGCTGCGGCAACTGGACAGATCCAGCGGAAAATGATCCGCATCTGACATGGCAGATAACATTTTCCGGTTCAACCGACGCGAACTGGTGGCCGGATTGGGCGCTGCGGTCCTTGCTCCGGCAATGCCATCGATCGCGGCCGCGGAACAGCGCCCGACGCTGCTGCTGCAGGCCGCGGCCGGAGCCATCGGCTTGCGCGCGGGAGCGCCGGAGACGCCGATATGGTCGCTCGGAACCACGACGCCAGACCCCGGCGCCCGCTTCAGGCGCGGCGATGCGCTGGAAGTCACGCTCGACAACGACCTGCCGGTGCCCGTGGTGCTCGACTGGCATGGCATTGACGGCGTGCCGGCTGCCGAACCGCTGGCGGCGCGGGCGCCGCTTCCGCCCGGCGGCAAGCAGACCTTGCTGATTCCGTTAAACCAGGCGGGCACCTTCCTGTGCGACCTGCGGCTTTTGGGCGATGGCCTGGCGCGGCCTTCGCCGGCGCTCCCGCTTGTGGTCCGGGAGAGCGAGGCCGTCGCCGTCGACCGCGACGAGGTGTTTCTGATCGAAGACTGGCGCCTGCAATCCGACGGCGCCGCGATCGCGCCCGGCATCGATCCGAGGACCACCACGCCGCTCACCACCATCAACGGCCGAGCCGCGCTGGATATCCTGACCCGCCGCCATGAACGCCTGAGGTTTCGGTTTATCAATGGATTTCAACGCAATGTTATTGCTATAAAAATAGAAAACCATGAAGTTCGGGTGATGGCCCTGGATGGGCAGCCCGCCGAGCCCTTCCCGGCGCGCAACGGCGCCGTGGTGCTGGCGCCGGGAAGCCGGGTCGACGTCCTTATCGACGCCACCGCATCGTCCGGCTCGGCCTCGTCGATTCTTCTGCACGATGGCAAGCAAGCTCGCGCCATAGCCCGGCTGATCGCCTCAAACGAGCCGCCGATCCGGGACGCGCCGCTTGGCGCCGCACCGCCGCTGCCTTCCAATGGTCTGCCGGCCCGGCTCGATCTCGGCAACGCGTTGCGCACCGATCTGGCGCTCGGTGCTCGGCCAACCGATTGGGTGACCCCGAAGAGTTTCGCAAACTCTGCCGCGCCGGCGTTTCACGCCAGAGCCGGCCGCACCGTGGTGCTGGCGCTGACCAATCGCGCCGAAATCGCGCAAGTCTTTCACCTTCACGGCCATCATTTCAGGCTGCTGGACCAGCTCGACGATGGCTGGAAGCCTTATTGGCTGGATACGCTGGCCATCGACGCCGGAAAGACCGAACGGATCGCCTTCGCAGCCGAACATGCCGGCCGCTGGCTGATGGAAACGGCAGCGACGGATTGGGCGGCGCCGCGCCTGGTGCGATGGTACAGCGTCGAGTGAGGACAGTTTAAGGAGCGCGACATGAGCACGACCATACCAGCCATTCGCAGCGTCAGGGCACGCGCCGTCGTCGCGCCGATCTCACGACCGGTGAAAAACGCCTTCGGCGTCATCGAGGCGGCGCCGCTGGTGCTGATCGATATCACGACCGATCAAGGCATTAGCGGGCGTTCCTACATCTTTGGCTACAGCAAATTAACGCTGGCGCCGCTGGTGCAATTGATCGGCGAGATCGGCGCCGACCTGACCGGCAAGGCGGTGGCGCCGATCGACCTGATGGCGGAGATGGATGCCAAATTCAGATTGCTGGGCTGGCAGGGCCTGGTCGGCATGGCGGTGTCCGGCCTCGACATGGCATTCTGGGATGCGCTCGGCCAGGTGGCGGGTCAGCCATTGGCGAGGCTGCTGGGCGGATCGCCGCGGCCGATCAGGGCCTATGACAGTTACGGCGCGGTCGATCCGATCGCCGACGCCAAAGACCTGCAGCGTTCGCTGGCGCAGGGCTTTGGCGGCATCAAGATCAAGGGCGGCAACGGCGATCTCGCCAATGACGAGCGGGTGGTCAAAGCGGTGCGCGGCCTGATCGGCCCCGACATCGCGCTGATGCTGGATTTCAACCAGTCGCTCGATCCGGCCGAGGCCAGACGGCGAATCAAGCGACTGGCAGCCTACGATCTGCATTGGATCGAGGAGCCGGTGGCGGCGGAAAACCTGCAAGCCCATGCCAGCGTGCGAAAGACCTCGCCGATCTCGATTCAGTCCGGCGAAAACTGGTGGTTTCCACGCGGCTTTGCCGAAGCGATCGCCGCAGGCGCAAGCGATTTCATCATGCCCGATTTGATGAAGGTCGGCGGCATTACCGGCTGGCTCCGCGTCGCGGCGCAGGCCGAGGGCGCCTCGATCCCGATGTCCAGCCACCTGTTTGCCGAAGCGAGTTCCCACATGCTCGCGGTCACGCCAACCGCGCATTGGATCGAATATCTCGATCTTGCCCGCGCCGTCCTCGCTGAGCCGGTCGCCATCGTGGACGGTACGATCACGGCGCGGGGCGCTGGCCTTGGCATCGCCTGGGACGAGACCGCGGTTGCGAAATACCTGGTGTGAAGCAAGCGGTCGTCGCGGCCGCAGGCCTCAGTAGTCGATGCCGAACTCGTCATAGAGGCGGCGCAGCACCGCGGGCAGCACCTCCGGCAGATCTTCCGCGATCAGGCCGGGACCAGCCTCGCGCGCCGCCTCGCCATGCATCCAGACCCCGGTGCAGGCCGCCTCGAACGCCGGCATGCCCTGCGCCAGCAAACCGGCGATCATCCCTGACAGCACGTCGCCGGCGCCGGCAGTGGCGAGCCAGGGCGGCGCGTTGGCGGCGATGCTGGCGCGCCCGTCGGGGGATGCCACTACGGTGTCCGCTCCCTTGAGCAGCACCACGGCGCCGCTGCGTTCGGCGGCGGCCCTGACCCGGTCGAGTTTGGAGCGAGCCGCAGGATTGTCGCCGATATCGCTGAACAGCCGCGAAAACTCGCCCTGATGCGGCGTCAGCACCACCCGCGGATCGGGCGATGCCCGGATCGACTGGAACAGCTGATCGGGCGCCTGCGCAAAGCTCGTCAGCGCGTCCGCATCGAGCACTAGGCGTCGCCTGGCAGACAACGCCGAGAGCACGAAATCCCGGGTCCGCTCGCCGACCCCGGCAGCCGGTCCGATCACGCAGGTGTCGAGACGCTGATCGGCCAGCAATCCGGCAAATTCCACCACCGTATCGATGGCGCGCACCATCACCGCCGTCAGCGCGGCGGCGTTGACGGCGAGCGCATCCCTCGGCGAGGCCAGCGTGACCAGCCCGGCGCCGGCCCGCAAGGCGCCGCGCGCCGACAACCGCGCCGCACCGGTTGCAGCGATGTCGCCAGACACGACGACGGCATGACCGCGGGCATATTTATGGCCGTCGACCTGCGGCACCGGAAAGCAGCTGTGCCAAAGCCGCGGGATGTTCTCAAACGTCTGCGGCCGGATTTCCGCGAGCACGCCATCGTCGATCCCGATATCGGCGACCCGCACCCGGCCGCAATGAATCCGACCCGGCAGCAACAAGTGGGCCGGCTTGCGCCGGAAGAAGGTGACGGTTTCGGTGGCGCGGACCGCGATCCCCATCACCGCCGCGGTGGTGCCGTTGATCCCGCTCGGCCGGTCGACGCT
>Ga0182030_10026456_pt1 | contig 10502 bp, 10 predicted proteins | sample 812S3MmetaG_FD_121299 | JGI IMG/M metagenome (GOLD analysis project Ga0182030, IMG submission 121299) | Permafrost microbial communities from Stordalen Mire, Sweden - 812S3M metaG (Illumina Assembly) | ecosystem: Environmental > Terrestrial > Soil > Wetlands > Permafrost | place: Sweden... | reverse complement strand
CCAGCCAATTATATTTATCTGACTTAGTCGTATCAGCCTATGCGTTTGGCTTCCTCGTCTAGTTCGATCTCCTCGTCATCGGCGTTCGTTGCGCCGGATACTCCCTCTTGATACAACTCATCTGAATCTAATTGGTCATCCGTAGACGGATCGTCTAAAGGTACCGTTGAATGGATATCATCTGCCGTAGCGGCAGGCGTATCATTATCTTCAGCTAACTTCTCTTCATCATGTATTGGATCAAAGATATCATCTTCTGATTCAAGTCTATCATCAGCCATTTTTAACCTCCTAATTTACTTTCACATACTTGTTAACAAGTACCCTATGCATATTATGCGCTCTAGGTAGAGTAACGCAAAACCATTAACATTCTAGACCTTGAAGCTCAACCATTTTTCCTCCAAGAGTACCTAATATGATTATTACAACATATTCCTTGCTATTGTTAAATATCTTGCAAGTCTATACACTTTAGAGACTATGTTGATATCTGTTAATGTCACCGAGAAATCTTTCGGATCAAAAATTCTATATAACCAGCTTGAATTTGATATTCAAGAAGGTGAGAAGATTGGTTTAATTGGTCGGAATGGAATCGGCAAATCAACTCTAATTAACCTGATTGGCGGCACAGATACGGACTTCCAGGGTGAGATCAAGAGAAAAAGCGGTACGATCATGGTTACAAGCCGTCAAGAACATCATGAATACGACAAGATGAGTGCCCTTGATTATATCCAAGGAGATTTACCGGAATTTGCAAAGCTACACCATATTATTACCACTTACCCGGACCAAATTCACGACAACAAACACAAACTGCTAGTCTACACAGATGCAATCGAGAGGTTTAGCACTCTAGGCTATTTCGAGGTTGAAGAGGAGTTGGCTAAATCGTTTAATGAATACCAACTTGACCGATCAAAACTTGAAACCAAACTTGGCGATTTAAGTGGTGGTGAAAAAAGAATGGTTGAGCTGATTAAAGTACAGCGTAGCAGGGGTGATATAGCACTTATCGATGAGCCAACAAATCACATGGATTACATTGCTAAGAAAGCATTCATTAAATGGATGACCCAGACTAAGGAAGCGATTTTGGTTATCACTCATGATCGTGATGTACTTGGGGTTGTTGATCGGCTTATCGAGATTCGAGACGGCCGGGCATATGCTTTTAAGGGTAACTACGATCAGTATTTAAGAATTAATAAAAATCAGACTACTTCGCAGGTTAATGAGTTCGACCTAACTCAGCGGCGTATCGTTAACTTAAAAGATGATGTTATTCGTTTTCGTCGTTTCAAAGAGAAATCTCGCGACCCTGGAACCATAAAGAGGTTCAAACGTCTCGAACAAAACGCCGAAGTAGAACTATTGAAGCTAAAAGACATTGCCAAACCGTCAATTTGGATTGACCGCGAATCAGCGGGAGAATTAAACCCGAAAATGGCTGTAGCCTACACCAAATATAAATCAAAGAATATCATCCTCGATACCAAGGGACAGAGCGAGGGATCAAGTAGACTGCTGGTTAAAGTTGTGAATTTAAGCCTTGGCTATAACGAGACGCCGCTGTTTAAAGATATGACATTTAGCGTTCACGAAGGTGAACGGGTACGTTTGCACGGTAGAAATGGTGCCGGTAAGACAACCCTTGTTAAGACTATTATGGCTAGATTAAACGAACTTCCAGTAGAAGCGACTATTTTTAATGGTTCAGTGGTAGCCGAGCCAGAAATTAAAGTCGGACACTACGAACAGGAGATCGATGCAAAGTATCTAGATATGACACTCGCGTCGGCAATCGAAGCCGTAGCCGATGAGCAGGATGTCCGAGTCAATGATCAACGTATTAAACAGTTAATGTCTAATTACCTATTTAATCCAGCCGTTGACGGATCAACACGAATTAATAAATTAAGCGGTGGTCAAAAAGCCAGGTTCCAGGTAATTAAAATGCTAATAAACGAACCTCAGATACTGATTCTCGACGAAGTCACCAACCACTTGGATCTCCCAAGTATTGAAGAGCTAGAAGACGCAATGGAAAAATATAGCGGTGCTATCATCTATATCTCCCACGACAGTTATTTTGCCAACCACTTAAAAGGCAAGACCGTTATTGTTGGACAATAGTAATAAAATACAAACTGCTTGTATCATAGTTTTGTCTTATGGCTATAAGCTAAGTCAATAGTTAGAGCTGCTGTCCAGGAAAAATTATCGGCTCCGTGCGGCATGCCGGTATACGGATCAAAGTATTCATAAAAACCGTGCTGATTAACCATCTGAAGTGTTGATGTGGTTAGTTTTTTAGCCAGTTCATTGAAGCCGTAGCGTTTTAAGCCATCAATGATTAACCAATTAGTATTTACCCATGTTGGCCCTTGCCAATATCTTACTGGACTAAACCAGTCGGAATTAGCTGGCACGCTAGGGATAGGGTAGTTTAGCGCAAAACTATCTTTGTCTTCTATGTCCTTTACTAACTCAGCGGCACGCTGCTTAGAAATCGCCCCAGAGTAAAGTGGTAGCAGACCACCAATTGAAGGCTCTTTGATCAACTTATTAGAAATAAAGTCTCTTGAATAATACGAGTTGGTGCCTTTGTCCCAGAGGCTTTCTAGAGCCGTTGGCGCTTTTGAGGTATGACGCTTCAGCTGGGTGGGAATACTTTCATTAATTGTTACAGCTATTTCTTCAAGCAGAGTATTAGCACGGATTAAAATTGAGTTATAGGTAATGTCTTGGATGGCAAATTTAGCATTTTCAAGAACCTTGGAACTATCATAATTTCGGTGACGAATTCTATTTCGTAGAAGATGTAGAGCTAATGCCTCGGCATTAGACGCCCGTTCGCCCTTAGCGACAAACTTGTTATCAACTCTTATGTATTCACCAATTTTATCTATTAACGGTATATCCAGTATATTGAGCCAGCCCGGCCAGGATTTAGCATGTAATTCGGCTATACACGGCGGGGAAGTATCTAGGCCTGTTTCCCAAGGATGAAGTTGTAGCACTAAGCCCTCACCCCGTGGGTCACGTTCTCTATACAGCCACAGGTGATAGGCTAGCAGCCTAGGGAAAACACTTTTATACCATTCTTGCCTTCCGGCTAAAGGCAACACTCTCCCTATCCGAACAATGGCCTCAGCAAGCATTGGCGGCTGACTAATGCCACTGGTCGCTAGGTGATTTGGCGAGGAAAAGTTTATCCATCTTCTCCAGATTTGTCTGTCCCACCAAAATCGAGTAGCACTATTAAAAATGATGTGGGGGACCATGCCATTTGACCACTGAGCATCAAGTAGGCTTATAACCTCGTGTTTAGCACGCTGTGGATCATAGTGGCTTTTACCAATTGCTACAAAACAACTATCCCAGAGAACCTGGTGTGGGTATAAACCCGCAGAAGGTACCGTATGGCTCCCTTGGTAGTTTTTTTCTAGTACTCTCTGAGCCTTGACAATGAGTTTTGTCTTATCATTTGAACTATACCCAAGACGTTTAAATGCCATTGAGCGCAATTGCTGCTATTTTTTCGTCAATCTTATCTTTCTGGATTGCTGCAGTCCGACCAAGTATTTTAACGTATTTGTCTATTGCACTAATAGTCTTACCAGCCTCCGGTACTAGGCCGTCAAGGTCGTAAATCTCCCACTTCTTTAATGTTGGGGTGACTACTTCCTCATGAAATTTAGTAAGGTCGTAGATTCCAGCTTCGGCAATTGCACGCGAGTGTTCCTCGAAATCTGGTATTCCAGTTCCGGGCATATTAAATCTATTCATTTGATTAAAGATTGCGTTTAACATTGTTAGCGGGTCAATTTCCAGTCCGGCGGTTACCAGACCGCTGTAGAAATTGTAGTGTCTAAGTTCGTCGCCAGCTACATATCCAAATATCTTCTTTCCACCATGAACTTTATCTAATGCTTTTGAGGTATTGCCGTGAGATATTTGAGTCGATTTTTCTTGGAAACTTGTATATGCCAACATTTCAGCTATACTCGGTGGCTCAGGTACCTCTCCTTTTTTCATCTGCACGACACGACCCGCCTCTAAGTAGGCTGGGTCTATGGCTCTAGTAGTTAAAACGAAATCGCGTATTACATCCGAATGCCTAGATTCTTCCATAGTCCACTGACCGCTCCAAGCCAGAAGGGGGTGGTTTTTTGGTATAGGGCTTCGTATGACAAGAGTATAATAGGGCAGATTGTCCTCGGTAAGGAGATTTACATATATTGAGCTCCTAATTCCGCTGGCTAATGGATAATCATCTGATCGCCAAGGGTATTTAATAAAGTCTCTGCCTCTATCGAAGTCTACTAATTCGTATGGTTTCCATAGCGTATCATTATTTATTTGATTTTCAAGATGGGCGTTTAATAGATCTGCAGTAGGTTCTGCTAACTCCTCAAATAACGCCCTGTCTTTGTCTGGGTCAATCTCGAAATTACGAATAATAACTCCTATCACACTCTTACGTTATTATCATAGACGATTCCTACACGAAATTATATAGTCTACAGGGGTAATTAAAGCAAGACTTGCTTGTGATAAATCTCATCTAAGATAGATAACGCTGTCTATAGTCTCTAACGATCAATACACAGCATAACCATATTGACTATTTGGCTATAAACTGCTATAATATACCTGATAAATTTAAGGTATTTTGGTTATGGCGAAAACTAGTACGAAACGAAGGCAAAGTTCTTCGCATATATCTAGTAAAAAACGCGTTATGAAACGGACTGGCCGTTCTAAAGCCATAGCCATAAAACTGCAAAGTTTAAAAAATAAAGCAAGCAGGCTTAGTTATAACCAAAGGGGAGTGTTGTACATTATCGCTAATATTGTCATTGTTTATGCAATCTGGGGGTTTTATACTGGAAACTTTTCTAGGTTATATACATATAGCCAACGTCCTAGTGTATCGGTCGAGCTCCCGAGTAAAACCAAATTAGTTAATCTTGCCACAGTAGAAAGTTTGGACCATAGCTACCCAACCCGAACAATCGCAAACGACCCTATTGCTGCTGACCCAGTAATTGCCCCAAAAAAGCCTAAGGCCATAGCTAAGATAATAGTGCCAGTCGGGCCGACACAACCCGATTCGCAGTTCTCAACCTACCCAGCTTGGTCGCAAGATTTCTTGAGCGATCACTCTACAAAACCTAGCTCAACCTACTGGAATGTTTATCAAGGAATTCCACAAAACAGTAATAAGGAAGCAGAATATTACACCAATGAGCCGATAAACTTACGTATCCAAAATGGTGCCCTAACTCTTGAAGCAACCCAACAGTCAGAACCAGATGGTTATAGCTATGGGTCGGCTCGTATTGATACTCAGAACAAAAAGTCATTTTTATACGGCAGAATAGATATAACGGCCATTGTACCGAGCGGCGTTGGTGCCTGGCCAGCCGCTTGGTTGTTACCGGCTAACAATAAATATGAAGATCTGAGCCCAGCTAGTAACAGTGTCAGATATATGAACGGTGGCGAGATAGATCTAATTGAAGAGGTCGGATTTGACCCAAATGTTGAATACGGTATCGTCCACTCAATATCAGACTTATCAAACCCTGGTGGGGTTGGCGACTTTAGCACGGTTAACGTAGCCGATAGTAATAGTACTTATAATCTTTACTCGCTACTGTGGACACCGACCAGTATAACTTTCGAGGTTAACAACGTACCTTTTTATACCTATGCTAGAACGACTGGTGCCGGCTATCAAACGTGGCCATTCGATCAACCATTCTACCTGATATTAAACCTGGCTGTCGGCGGTACTTGGGGCGGGGAAGATACATCACAGTTCCCAACCGGCATCGATAACACAGCCCTCCCGGCGTCATTTAATATCCAATCTATTTACTATTACCCTTACGTTGGTTCTTAGTTTCGCTGCTTGCAGAGTCAATTTTATAGTCAAATCTCTGATAGGGAACAAAAATTAAGTTTTCATAGAATCTTGACCACTGTCGGAACATAAGCAATTTGGCTATAGGACAGCTTGCCCTTTATAGACAATTAACACCGTAGATAACCTTTAGCGATATAATATAGTTGACAATTCTAATAATTAATGTAATATTAAGCATATAAAGTAACGTCTGGTTGGGTAACCCAGCAACTGTATGTGCTCTGGAAGCAGAGTATATCTCAGACGCTACCTTAAAATAGGGAGTTTCTTTTAAGTGAAAAGAGCAAAGGTGGTCGCATTAGTCCCAGCTTATAACGAAGCTGAATCAATTGAGAAAACAATAGATTCGCTGATGGCTCAAACTTACCCTTTTGAATATGTCCGTATTATTGCCAACAACTGTACCGATGACACTGTAAAAATCGTTAAACGACTTCAAAGAAAATACAAGAAACTTGGTCGCAACGAATTACAACTTATGGTAATGGCCGAGAATAAGGGTAAGAAGTCCGGTGCGCTGAATTATGGATTATCTACTGTTGAAAAGAATATAAAGTTTATTTTCGGCATGGACGGCGACACTATCGTTGAAAGCCACATGGTAGAGGAAGGAATTAAGCAGTTCATGGATGAACCAGAAACTGGGGGCATCTGTTCTGCCTATAGGACTTTGCCGCTAAGATCTGATGCCACGCGCTGGCAAAGGTTCCTATGGAGGATCCAGAATATCGAGTTCACCCTAGCCAATGCTTGGCGAGTCGAGAATTATAAGAGTGCCCGTGTTCTACCGGGTGTATCAGTTTTGTTCCGCATGGACGCACTGATTGAGGTTGCGGCACTAGAGGCTATTATTACTAAACTACAAGCCAAAGAACTAAAGAAAAGTCAAAAAACTAGCCTCGATAAAAACGCTGTCAGGCGAATTAGGCAAGACGCCATAAGGATGTTCGGTGAGCATAAATTAAAGAAGGGCAGCCTAAGACGACTAGTCAAGAATCACGGTGAACCCGAAGTTTGGGCAATCAATAGCTTGGTTGAAGACTACCATTTGACACTTGATTTAAAAGATATTGGTTGGGGGGTTAAGTCCTCACTGGAGATGATTTCTTGGTCTGATGTACCCCTGAAATTACGCGGTAAAGGTGGCCTTTGGGACCAACGACAACGCTGGTACAGCGGCACAGTTGACGAGATCCGCATGCGTCGTTTAAAACGACACTCCCGTTATGAGATCTTTACGATTTGCTTGCTGATGCTTAATTTAATTATGGGCTTCGTATTAGTTAGCGCTTATCTGATTCTTGCAATCAGGGGCATACCAATTAAATGGTTGTCATTCTTCCTATTCTTACCCGTTATAGCTTCTCTTACTTCGCTATATCGTCTTAAGGGCGGAGATCAATTGGACAAGTGGCAAAAATTCTTCACCGCAACTTTGGTTGTGACGGAAGCCTACGCATTCTACCGAGAACTTATATATGCATACAGTATTTGGGTTAGTTATTTTAACCCCGATAGGGAATGGTAATCCTATGGCACAGCATCCTCCTATAGTAAGCATCGCAACCACAAGTGGCATCACTACCGGCGCATTGGGAATTTATATGCACAGTAGCTGGGAAGCGCTTTACGTGATGGTCTCGTTGTCAACACTATTGATAGTTGGTGGACACATCCGTTTTGTTCGGGGCAAACGTATACTCGCTAAAGAACGCCAACGAAGAGACGATAAGCCGAGCTTAATAGGCAAATAGCATTAGGGGAAGCAGAAGTCACGACATCATAGTTTTTAAACACTACCACAGCCCAGTGAATATCTTATTTTCTACTAGTTGTAGCTTTATAACCTAGAATGCGCATTCTAGGTTATAATTCTTGACCGTATCTGTTATTTACTGCCTGTTATTGTTTCTTTTATTATATATAAATATATATGTTAAATACTTATATAAATATCTACCAATATATGACTACTCCTAAATACCGACGACCCTTAAATAAATCCCAAAATGAGATACTCCAAATCCTATACAAATTACGTTGATATAAATAAAGTTAATCCTGCAATAGTTAAGTGAGCTGCGTGAAATAGAATAGTAATTTACTATTCTTATATTTAAAGAGCTTGTAAATCTTACGGGGTTTCATGTGCCTTTTTTTATCCAACTCGGCGATATAGAGCCATTCGGCGAGGCCTAATACAAACACGGCTTAGCATATTACGCTTACGCTTTTACTAGTTATATGTTGTAATTTAGTATTTGTCAAAATTATGGAGTACAATATGTTTCATTAACTAGGAGGAGTTGTATGAACTATTTAAATAGTATCTTAAAAAACCTCAAAACAAAGAGTACGATAGCTGTAAGTGCGGTGGTTATAGGGGCGAGTGGCCTAGGTTTAGCGATTCCGCTGGCCGCCCATGCTGCTGGTTGCGCACCAACGGGCTTTTATAAAGATGGGATTAATTTGACTGCCGCAGCTGGCTATATCAATCCAACTTCACCTGTAACGGGCACTGTAAGTGCCACTGGTTGTAATATTGGCGTATTCTATGGTCCGGGTACGCATGGAACCGTCAATAATGCCACGATCACTGGCTCGAACTATTATGGCGTTGTCGTGCAACAGGCTAACGTCAACGTAGAGAATAGTAATGTTAATACTATTGGCGAGACGCCACTAAACGGCGATCAACACGGTGTAGGCATCTATTACGCTACCGTAACAAGCGGAACGGCTACAGCACAACCTGCTTGCGCTACTACTGGTTCAACTCGAGGAACGATTAATAACAACAGTGTCTCAACTTATCAAAAAGCTGGGATAGTTGCTAATTGTACCGGTACTAATGTAAACATTGAAAATAATGTCGTTCAAGGCCAAGGCCCAGTTGACTACATCGCCCAAAATGGAATAGAGATCGGCGTTGGAGCAAATGCTGTAGTTAATAACAATCTCGTAACTGATAATTCATATACTGGAGCTGGTGGCGCTTCGAGTGGTGGAATCTTAGCCTACGGTGGCGCCGAGTACGGTGGAGCCTATACAACCAATACCCAAATAACTAACAACATAGTCATTGGTAATGATGTCGGAATTTGGTTATCTAATATAAGTGCTTGTGGAGCAACTACTTGCACCGCCGCTACTTCAAGAACCAATATAGACGTTACAGGTAATACAATTGCTAACGCTGGACTAAATAACACTACCGGCAATAGCGCCACTCAAGGCTATCAAGCTGGTATTTCTGATCAAGGTGATGGCGATACAATTGTTGGTAATACGATAACTGGCGCTGGCTACAATCCTGCAAGCTCGGGTCCATCAATATCTACTACTTGGATTGACGTTTCATCTACCAATAATGTAAAACTGCACAACCATAACGATTTCGGCTATGGCTCTGGTAAATATTTCTAAGAACTTTAAACGACACTAGGTAATCAAGCCACTGGTCTAGGGCGTTCTGGTATTATAGGCTTATGAAGTCCTATCGATACATACTCCTAGACTGGGATGGGAATCTGGCAAAGACAGTCCATATCTGGTTCGAAGAAACAAAAGAGGTTTTAAATAAACACGGGCATAACCCCAGCGACGCATTGATTATAAAAAGCATGGCCGACTTAAGGAAATTCGCTAGTAGCCTCGGGATCAAAGACGCAGAGGGAATTGCAGAGGAGATTAGACAAGCGGTTTTTATAAGGTTACCCAGCGTTGAACTATATCCAGACGCGCTTTTCGTCTTAGAGTCTTTACGTAATAAAGGAAAGAAACTAGCCCTTGTCACCTCAGGGTCCAAACATATAGTTACCGAAACAATGAACAAATACAATTTAACGAAAATGTTTGACGCCATAATCACAAAAGAGGACGTTAGCAATCATAAACCACATCCTGAACCATTAGACTTAGGCATGAAGCTTCTTGGTGCAACTAAAGATAAGACTATCATGATCGGTGATACCGACAACGATATAGGTGCAGCTAATAATGTTGGTATCGATTCTATACTATTTTTCCCTCCAGAGCATAAAAGATTCTACGACATTGAAAAACTGAAAGAACATAAACCAACTTACATTGTGAGTGATTTTCGTCACATTATAGAGATAATAGGTTAAAAGCATTTGCATAATAGGATATTTGTTGTAAACTTAACCTAGTAGTTTAAAAACAAAGTGGAGGGAATAAAAATGTTAGAAAAAGTAGAAATAGTAATCGTTGCGGTCCTGGTTATTATGATTGTGCTAGGTACAAAGACTGTTCAGCACCAATTAAAGACTATTAGAGTCTCTATCAAAGACCATCACAAAGGTTAAAAGGGTGATTCCCAAAAATCAAAAAATATCTAAGGAGCGATTCGAATAACAGATAGATAAACAATAAAACGTTGTAATATTTATATTTTTTGTTGACAGCTTTTGTGCATAGGGCTATATTAAATGTTATCACCGTGAGGTGATTATTACCGAAAGGTAATACGGCCAAGTTAGCAATAATGGAAGCCAAAAAAAAGCCCCTAAAAAGGCTTTTTTTTATGGTTTAAATT
>Ga0182030_10026455_pt1 | contig 10502 bp, 13 predicted proteins | sample 812S3MmetaG_FD_121299 | JGI IMG/M metagenome (GOLD analysis project Ga0182030, IMG submission 121299) | Permafrost microbial communities from Stordalen Mire, Sweden - 812S3M metaG (Illumina Assembly) | ecosystem: Environmental > Terrestrial > Soil > Wetlands > Permafrost | place: Sweden... | reverse complement strand
CGGTGCGTGTAAGCGGGCCCATGTGGTCGAGGCTGAAATCGAGGGGCATGACTCCGTAGCGGCTGACGCGGCCAGAGGTGGGCTTGAGTCCGACGCATCCGCAGAAGGCAGCGGGGATGCGGATGGAGCCGCCGGTGTCGCTGCCCATGGCGAAGAAGACCATGCCGGTCGCCACGGCCACGCCGGATCCGCCGCTCGAGCCGCCGGGGATACGCAGAGGGTCGTGCGGATTGCGGATGGCGCCGAAATGCGGGTTGTTGCAGGTGATCCCGTAGGCGAATTCCTGCAGGCCGGTCTTGCCCATCAGGACGGCGCCGGCTTCGGTGAGCTTCTCATAGACTGCGGCGTCGCGGTCGGGAACGTGGTCGGCGAAGATCTTAGAGCCGCAGGTGGTGCGGATGCCTTTCGTCGAGAAGACGTCTTTGAGAGCGTAGGGGATCCCGTGGAGGGGGCCACGGTCGATGCCTCGGGCCAGTTCGTCGTCTGCCTGGCGGGCCTGGGCGAGCGCCAGATCTTCCGTGATGGTGATGAAGGCGTTGAGGCTGGGTTGGTGGCTGCGGATGGCGCGGAGCGAGTCCTTTGCCAGTTCTACGGCGGAGACTGCGCGGGCTCTTAGTTTGGCGGCGGCCTGCTGGATGTTCATTGGCCCAACACCGCCGCTTCCGAGAGGGTGATGGCGGGCTCGGTCGAATGGGTCAGTTTTGTCAGCAGAGGGCGGAAGGCGTCTTCCAGTCCATCGAGCGCGGGCGCGATGCGGTCGACGGCCTCCTCTGGGATATTAAGGTTGCGCGCGCGGGCGAGTGCTTTCCAATCGGTCATCACGCATTACTATAAGCCAGGGTGTACGAACTTCTTTTTGTCTACGGAACTTTGCGCAGCGAATTCGATAATCCCTTTGCGCGGCGGCTGCGGGCCGAGGCGCGGCTGTTGGGCCGTGCGACGGTGGTGGGCTCGATCTATCGTGTGGCCGAGTATCCGGGTTTTTGGCCGGAACCGGCGGGCGTGGTTCACGGCGAGGTGTACGAGTTAATGAGCCCGGGTACTTTACAGGCTCTCGACGAATACGAAGGACAGCAGTACGAGAGAGTGGCCGCCACAGTGTCCACAGGCGAGCGCGTCTGGATTTACCGGTTTGAACGCCAGCCTCCGCTGGCCCTGCGTATCGCGTCAGGGGACTTCTGCGCCCCATGAAGTTTTCCAATCGCCTGCCGCGGGAGCAGCGGCCCAATGCGCTTTTTGAAATGCAGGCGGAGAAGCTGGCAGCGGGCATACCCATACTGGATTTGACGGAATCGAATCCTACGCGCGCCGGGATTGACTATCCAGTGGGATTTCTGGGCGCTCTCGCCGACGAGCGCGCTCTCAGTTATGAGCCGGAACCTTTCGGATTGCCCGCGGCGCGGTTGGCGATTGCCCAGGAATACGGTACCTCCTTCGATCGGGTGATTATGACCGCGAGTACCAGTGAGGCGTATTCGTGGCTGTTCAAGTTGCTGTGCGATCCGGGGGATGAGGTGCTCGTTCCGCGCCCTTCTTATCCGCTGTTCGAATATCTGGCGCGGCTGGAATCGGTTGCGGTGCGGCATTACAACGTGTTCTACGACCATGGGTGGTTTATCGACTTCCACACTCTGGAGCAGGCTGTCGGAGAACGCACTCGCGCGATTATTGTGGTGAATCCTGACAACCCCACCGGACATTTCATTCGCCGGCATGAGGTCGAGCAACTTAATACTCTGTGCGCGCGCCACGATCTGGCGCTGATTTCCGATGAAGTCTTCAGCGATTATTTGATCGAGCCGGCAGCGGACAGTGTGCTCACTCTGCAGGGAATTGCCGACTTCACTCTGAACGGGCTTTCGAAGCTGGTTGGGTTGCCGCAGATGAAGCTGGCGTGGATGATTACCAAGCGGCCGATGCCGGAGCTGGAGATCATTGCGGACACTTATCTATCGGTTGGCACTCCTGTGCAGGTGGCTTTACCGGCATTACTTGGGTTGCGTCGTTCGATCCAGCGGCAGATTATCGAACGGGTGCGGCATAACTTAGGTCTGGTGGAGCGTAAGTTGGTCGTTGAGGCGGGTTGGTATGCGGTGATTCCCGTGTTGGATGAGGAAGAGACTGCGCTCGGTCTGCTTCGCGATCGCAATGTTCTGGTACAGCCGGGATACTTCTATGACTTCGAGCGATCGGGTTATCTGGTAGTTAGTCTGTTGACTCGGCCGGAAGTTTTCGAAGAAGGTATCAGGTACATACGTTCATCTTCTTGACCATCTCGATGCCTTTCGGCGACTCGCCGCCGATGCGGAAACCTTGTTTCTCGAAGAAGGGGACAGCGTTTGGCGGGGCGGTGAGGCGGACGGTTGGAACGCCTTCGAGTTGGCGCAGGCGGTACATGAGCAGAAAGCGGCCGAGGCCGAGCTTTTGGAAATCGCGGCGGATCATGCCCCAGCGCAGCGTTTCGCCAGCGTAGCCTCCACAGCCCACGATCGCGCCATCGTGGTCCATGACGAAGAATGGGCCTTCGGGGTTGTCGAGGAATTGTTCGAACTCAGGGCGTTTGGTGGCATCGAAATTTGAGTCGAAGATTTCGAGGCAAGCTGCGCGGTCGGAGGCTTGGTAAGGTCGAATGTCCATTTATCTCTTCCAGATGAACCCTGCATCATGTTGCCCGGTGGGGCAGATTTCCGATCTGCCCGCCATCGGCCAGAGGAGGCGAGGGCAGATCGGAAATCTGCCCCATTATTGAGCCTCCCGGGTAACTCGGTCGAAGCCTTCTTCAAGAGAAGGAGGGACCAGCTTGGCAGCCATTTGATCCATGATGTGATCGGGAACGATCCGGCCGCGCGCGGCGTTGCGCGACTTACATATGGCCAGGGGCACGTCGAACCAGAGCGCTTCTATGGAGGCGTTGTGCTCGCGAGCTATCCGGATATAAGGCTTACGTTCGCGGCGCGTCAGGTTGGTGGCGTCGATGTAAGTCACTGGACGCTGCAGCTCGATCCTTTGCCGGAGTAAGTGGCGCAGTGTGGCGAAGACACGCGCGTTGGCGGATTGGTCGGTCTCGTCATCTGTCAGTTGGCGTCGGATGGCATCGCTCGAAATCGGGTTCGCCCCGAGAGTGGCGAGATAGGTCGACTTACCGGAGCCAGGCAGGCCCACTGCGACTACGATGCGCATAAACGCGCCGCGATGCCGCGCCTGAGGGCGATGGCATTCACGGGTTCGAACTTTGCGAAGCGGCGCAGGACGGCCATATTGGAGCGCAGGGTGTCGCCTTCGGCGCAGGCCGCGAGTACGGGCCGCGCGAAGCCTTCGATGCGGGTCATGGCGTCGCGGAGGAACACGGCGCACAGGTCGGATGATTTGTTGGTTTTCTCGGTGCGGAGGAGGGTCGATTCCATGGCCAGAGTTTCCATCAACACGTCGGCGATGCCGGCGAGCACTTCCTGCTGCTTGTCCATTTCCACGCCGAATTTTTCGAATGCCGTCGCGAGCAGGAGCAAGGCGATTTTCTTGGCATTGGCTACCAGCTTGCGCTCATCAGATTCGGTGTCAGTCGAGAGAACCGGGCCTGCGAGCACCTCGTCCATCAGTCCTTTAGCGGCCTTCACCAGACCAAGGCGGCCTTGCTGTGCGCGCTTCAACAGCATGCCCGTGGTGAGCAGGCGATTGATTTCGTTGGTGCCTTCGAAGATGCGGTTAATACGCGAATCGCGATAGGCGCGTTCGACCGCGTAGTCCTGATGGTAGCCGTAGCCGCCGTGGATCTGCACCCCTTCATCGACCACGTAATCGAGCATTTCAGTGGCGTAGACCTTGACGATGGAACACTCGGCGGCGAATTCTTCGACGGCTTTCATGAGGCCGAGGTCGGCGATGCGGCTCTCGATGAGGCCCTCCACGCGATACGTCATCGACTCCACGGCGTAGATGCGGATGGCCATCTCGGCGAGCTTGTGCTGGATCATGCCGAAGTTGGCGATCTCGGTGCCGAAAGCCTTGCGCTGTTTGGCGTAGGCGATGGATTCGCGCAGCACGCGTCTGGCTCCGCCTACGGAGAATGGACCGAGTTTCAGACGGCCGAGATTCAGGATGTTGAAGGCGATGATGTGGCCGCGGCCGACTTCGCCGAGCAGGTTTTCGACGGGGACCTCGACGTTATCGAAATAGACGGCGGTGGTGGAACTGCCCTTGATGCCCATCTTCTGTTCTTCATGCCCGGTGGTGACGCCGGGGAAGGCCCTCTCGACTAAGAACGCCGAGAATTGCTCGCCGTTTATTTTCGCGAAGACGGTGAAGAGGTCGGCTTTGCCTCCATTGGTGATCCAGGCTTTTTGACCGTTGAGGATGTAGCGGCGGCCGTCGCGCGATAGATCGGCACGTGTTTTGGCGGCCAGAGCGTCGGAACCGGCGTGAGGTTCGGTCAGGCAGTAGGCGGCTACGAGTTCGGCGGTGGAGAGGCGCGGGAGGTATTTTTGTTTCTGTTCTTCGGTGCCGAACCAGAGGATGGGGAGGGTGCCGATTCCGGCGTGGGCTCCGTGCCATCCGGCGAAGGAGCCGTCGCCCGCGAGAGCTTCGGCCACTACGGCGCTCGATGCGAGGTCGATTTCCATGCCTCCGTAGCGTTCGGGGGTGAGGATGGATTCGAAGCCCAGGGCGGCAGCTTTGCGCAGTAACGAAACGGCCAGGTCCCGATCGCCGTGGACCATGGCTTCTATGTTGGGGGCGACTTCTTTATCGAAGAATTCGCGGGCGGCTCGGGCTATGGCTCGGTGCTCTTCGGTTAAATCTTCCGGAGTGAAAACATCGGCAGCCGGTTGATTTTCGATGAGGAATGCGCCGCCGGTTTTCATTGCATCCTCTCGAAGATCCCGGCCGCTCCCTGGCCCCCTCCCACGCACATGGTCACCATTCCGTAGCGCTGTCCCTGGCGTTGCATTTCGCGCAGAATCGTAGCTGTCAGCTTGGCGCCGGTGCAGCCCAGGGGATGGCCCAGAGCCACCGCGCCTCCGTTCGGATTCACCTTTTCGGGATCGAGTCCGCCCACGCGCATCACCGATAACGCCTGCACCGCGAAGGCTTCATTGAGTTCGATTACGCCGATGTCGTCGAGCTTCAGGCCGGCCAGCGCGAGGGCTTTGGGAATCGCCACCACGGGGCCGATCCCCATGATTTCCGGGGGAACGCCTCCGGTGGCGAAGCTTACGAAACGGGCCTTGGGAGTGAGCCCGAGTTGCTTCGCTTTAGTGTCCGACATGACCAGGGCGGCAGCGGCTCCGTCACTGGTTTGCGAAGAATTTCCCGCGGTCACCGTGCCTTGCGCGTGGAAGACGGGCTTGAGTTTCGCCAGTGCCTCAAGCGAAGTATCGGCGCGCGGGCCTTCGTCCTTATCGAAGAACGTTTCGGTGTGGTCTACTTTCACGGGGACTATTTCTTCGGTGAATTTACCTTCCGCCTGGGCCTTGAGCGCGTTCTGATGGCTGCGGTAAGCGAAGGCGTCGGCATCCTCCCGCGAGACGCCGTACTTACGCTGCACCTCTTCGGCGGTTAGCCCCATGTTCATGTAGATCTCGGGCTGATGGTCGACGAACCAGGGGTTGGGGGCGGGTTTGTTGCCGGCCATGGGAATCATGCTCATGGATTCGGCGCCGCCCGCCACGATGATGTGGGCGCTGCCGGCGCGGATACGGTCGGCAGCCATGGCGATGGATTGCAGGCCGGAACTGCAGAAGCGATTGATGGTGACGGCCGTGGTGGTGACGGGCAGGCCGGCGCGCAGAGCGGCAATGCGGGCCATATTCATGCCCGCTTCGCCTTCGGGCATGGCGCAGCCGAGAATTACGTCTTCGACATCCTCTTTGGGAACCTGCGGATACTTTTCGAGCAGGGCGCGGATAACGGCGGCGGCAAGCTCGTCCGGGCGGGTGTTGCGCAGCGTGCCGCGTCCGGCTTTCCCGACGGCGGTACGCAGGCAATCGACGATGACTGCTTCAGGCATGATTGTTTTGAGGGACGCAGATTCCAGTTTTGCACATCGACGTGGTGACCGGATTTGCGCGGCGCCTGGCCGGCTATCGCTGTTATCATTGTTTCAGTAAGTGATAACATGATTCGAACTCAGGTCAGTCTGGATAAGAAGGAATACGATCTGGCGAAGAGGCAGGCGGCTGCCCTCGGCATCTCCGTCGCGGAATTTATTCGCCGGGCGGTGCGGGAACAGCTGCCGGTTCCGGGAGAGCCGGCCTGGATGAAATACGCGGGGTTCGTTGCGACAGGCGATCCGCACTCAAGCCAGTCGATCGATGAGATCGTGTATGGCTCGAAAGACTGAAGCGCGTCACCACAGGCGAACCAGCGCACCACGAGCTTGCGTCGAAGCATACCTGGATACGTCGGCCTTCATTGCATTTCTCGACAAATCGGACAGCCACCACCTGACATTCAAACGCCTGTTTGCCTCGCCTCCCGCCCTGGCGACATCCTCCCTGGTGGTCGCAGAGGGTCATGGGTGGTTTTTACGACGTTACGATAGGCATCGCGCGGCACAGTTTCTGGCGTTCGTCGAGGCACTCCCGGCCCTGGCCGTCCAGGCATGCGATTCGGCCGAGCTGGCAAAGATTCGCCGCGAGTTGGCCAGGTTTGGCGATCAGGATCTTACTTTGGCCGATGCGCATGGCTTGGTAATCATGAAGGATCGCCGAAGCGCGATTTGCTGGTCCACGGACCGGCATCTGGGTCTGACGGGAGTGGAGTTGGCTATCTCGAGCTGAAGCCCGGGCGCTTGTGGCGCCGTCCCCACAACCCGTGCGGTTTCTCATTGCCGATGGCTCGCTGTACACGTCTATAGCTGTGCAGGTCTATATAGGTTGTGACCTGCCGCTGCCCTCGTCAGTCGACTGAGGAGATCGCGCAGCGTTCGAGGTCTCATCCTTTACCAGCGCCTTTCGGAGCGCCGCGCCGCCCGCTTTTGGTGATCGTCACGAGACGCATCCGCCGGCATCGCGTTCAGGTGGTGAGTCACGGTCCGACTTCGCCGAACAGGAACGCCCCATACGCACTGCCGGTTATTTTCGCGGCCTGATACCGGACGAATCCGACAGAGGATAACGCGCTGCTGTTCCCGGCGGACGCGGTCGAGTGTTTCATCGACGACGGAAACGCCAATCGGCAGGCCGGTACGGAGCATCGGGACGCCTTCTAGCCCACCAATTGGAGGGGCAAACGGCGACGTTCTCCAACTCAGCTTCTCCGCACTGCCGGGCACTGCAGGACGGGCAGCGATCCCGCGATTACAACCGAAGTGTCGTGGATCTTGAAGGGCAGGTCTGTCACCCGTTCTTCCATCGCGTCGCCACAGATTCGGCGTTTCACTTTACGGCCCTCCTGATACGCCCACTCAGGAACCACCCCAGGATGCCCAACCCAGTCGCAGAGGCTAACGTATACCGCCAGGGGAGAGGACAGCTTCCCGCGGCGCCGGTATTCGCATGTGAGCGATTGAGTGCGTAGCTGGCGCCGAAGGAAGACCGGACAACAACTGGCGCTTGAGAGCCTCACTGATCGGCTTCGGCCCCAGCCATACCGAAAACAGCGCGTCCCCAAAATCCTTGCCCGGTATCGTCATCTCCCGGCCTTGACCGCGCATCAGGGTACCGGCACCCGGCAGGTAGGTGAAATCGAGGACATTCCCTTTCTTAAGGGCGGGCAGCGCCTCCTCCATGCGATCGAGCCGGGTGCGCAGGGTTGGCATCTCCGGGCCGGAATTGCGCAAGATGCCCTCCTTTACCGCTTCGACAAACTGACTGCGGCTGACGTCGCGCAGCATCACAAGAACAATGCGCTTAGCCTCGTCGGTCGTAACCGCTGCCCCCGCGTCCGTCGTAGGCTTTTCGAGGTAGAGCCCTACCACGTACACGTCGAAGAAAACGTGCATCTTGCGGAGGCCCATGCCGTTGAGCCGAAGATCCTTGCCTGCGACGCTGACCACCTCCGGCATGCTGACGCCTGACACCGCTCGTTCAGAGACCGCGGCAGCGCTCAGCGCCACTGCGCAACAAAAGACTGCCATCCAGACGAGAATTAGCGTGTGGGAGCGAAGTCGCCCACGCCCGGCAGAAATTGCCGCATCTTCAATCATCCGTATCGGCAAACCACCTTGCTTAATTTTACCGGGTCGGCTAAATATGTGCCATAAACGGTGCGCCCGTTGTCGGCAAGTCACGGCACCCGTTGTGAGCAACATCCCACGAGAAAAGCCTGCCAACCCACGGGGCACTTCACGCACTGCACATTCCCTGGAGACACAGGCGTCCTTGAATTTGCGCCCGCAGCCGGAACACTCCAGTTTGCGGTTGGTGACCCTTCCGCCACGGGCCTGAGACATAGAAGGACCTGTCGACAAGAGCCTGGGCACAAAGGAGCGTTTGGGGTGCGCGGCGCCGACAGGCGAAGCAGAGACTCCGCAGTCCGCCGGGCCCGGGAATTGGCCCGAAGCAGTGCCCCGGACGTAAGGGGAGATCAGCAAAAATGAACACTTCTCGATAGCAACACTGAATTGGGCCTCGGCTTAATGCGATCGAAGATGAGAGGACGGAAACGACCTGAGCCTCCGCAGCTTGGGCGGAGATATGTGCAGTTCGCGAATGAGCGGTCGAATGCCAGCGTTACTAATCCGGCACGATCTTGCGTCTCACGTGACGTCGCTCAGAAGAAAGCGGAGCTGCTCTTGTGGGCGGAGTGAATTAGCTTCGACACGTCTCAGCAGTACCGGAAATGGAGTGAGGCTCGGAGAGCACGAGCGAGAAAGAGCTTTGTCCGGAAGCCGGCGGCCGAAAGCGCTTTCAGAGGCGGAAAAGTTAAGCGCTACGGCCCCAAATGCTCGGACGACTACATCACTAAGTGGTGTCGACTGACGGATGAACGTGCGTTTTTCGTGCCTTATAGCTCAGGAAGGGAGTCTCGGGCAGAGTCTTCAATGGTTTGGAGGACCTGCTTGACGATTTTCGGGTGAAGAACTGCGCCGCCTGTGAAAAGGAACCGTAACCCTCAACCCAGCCTTGCCGTAGATCCGATGACTGCCCTTCGACCGGAGAAGTTCGAAAGCCGCGGCCTGCTGCGCACGCTCGGCCTCGACGGCTGTCAACCGTGGGAGCTTAGGCATTCACTTCGACGGCGGTGGTCAGAATCTCACGACTCAGCAGGACGGCACTCTCGCCTTCAGGCAGCGTTTCCAGGTAGAGTTCGATCGCCTCCTTGATGTTTCAAATAGCGTCCTCGAGGGTAGCCCCCTGCGATTGGCACCCCTTCAGTTCGGGACACCACGCATAAAAACCGTGCTCGTCCTTCTCGATGACAACGCTTGCTTTACGATCATAAACTCAGTGTATCGCCCTTCCGGAAGGCAGAAGTGAAGCGCCTCTACCGCATCCAATCAGTCGAGGGCGGGGCTCTTGATGCGTCTGGAAACTTCTGCGCTCAGCAGCACGCGATGCCCGCGTCGCATTGTGTGTTACGGCGCGTGGTGGGGATGGTCGGCCAGAAAAACAGGCACCAGAACGGAGGAATCGAGAAAGAGCTTCAATTAGAGCGTCCGAGGATAGCGCTCTCCCGTTCCCGGCGGACGCGGTCGAGCGTTTCATCGACGACGGAAATTCCAATCGGCAGGCCGGTACGGAGCATCGGCACGCCTTCATCGCGCATCAATTGGACGGATAAAGAGGCGGCGCATGCGGATTGTCCAGCTACGTGTTCCGCACGAGAGAGGATCACCTCGCTCAGAAACTCGTCGAGCGAAAGGCCTGTGGCCTGAGCCTCGCCCTGGAAGGCTCGTTCGATGTCTGGCGGCAGGTTCCCGATCGCGACCACGCCACCGATATCTCGAAGCCGACTCATGGGGGCAATCCGGCTCCGGATCACGCAGCGTAACGGACCACTTCCAGTTCCGCCGAGCGATCCACCGCCGCCAGGAGGCGATCGACCCGAGACATTGCGATGTTCTCCAATTCAGCTTCTCCGCACTGCCGGCACTGCAGGACGGGCAGCGATCTCACGATTACAATCGATGTGTCGCCGATCTTGAAGGGCAGGTCTGTCACCCGTTCTTCCATCGCGCCGCCACAGATCCGGCATTTCACTTTACGGCCCTCCTGATACGCCCACCCTCATCCCATTGCCCGGAGTCCGGGAGGTACATGGTCGCTACACGAATATTATCGCCCTCTATGTCCGTCGCTATGAGGACGTGAAATACGAATTCCGGACCCTCGCCGCGCAGCAGGAAGCTGGGGAGATACTTGTCGTCGGGATATTCTTCAATAATCTCGAGCGTGCCGGCCGCCTCACGAAGTACGTCTCCGGTCAGCCGCCGTTCCTGCAGCCGCATGGTTACGTGATACGTCCAGCGAACCCGCTCAGCGGTAAGACACGCCCTGATGAAGGCGAGACTTTCACCGGGAATCGGCGAATTGGGCAAACCCTGATTATAGAGCGCCGTGAGGGCG
>Ga0182030_10026453_pt1 | contig 10503 bp, 13 predicted proteins | sample 812S3MmetaG_FD_121299 | JGI IMG/M metagenome (GOLD analysis project Ga0182030, IMG submission 121299) | Permafrost microbial communities from Stordalen Mire, Sweden - 812S3M metaG (Illumina Assembly) | ecosystem: Environmental > Terrestrial > Soil > Wetlands > Permafrost | place: Sweden... | reverse complement strand
TCTACCTCGCCCGCCACGGCCAGACCGCCTACAACCTGGAGGGTCGTTTCCAGGGCCAGCGGCCCATACCGCTGGACGCCACCGGACGGGAGCAGGCGCTGGAGCTGGCCGAGCGGGCAGTCCCACATGGCTTTCGCTCGCTGTGGTGCAGCCCGCTGCTGCGCGCCCGCGAAACCGCCGATGCCGTCGCCGCGCGGATCGGCCTGGAGCCCAAGGAGGACCCGCGACTGATGGAGACCGACGCGGGCGACTGGACCGACCGCAGCTTCCAAGACGTGCGTGCCGAAGCGCCCGAGCTGTTCGACGCGTTCGTGGCCTGCGACCCCGCCTTCGCCTTTCCCGGCGGCGAGTCCTTCTCCGCCCAGGAGGACCGCGTCAGCGAGGCGCTGGAGGAGATCGAAGCCGCGAGCGAGCTGCCAGCGCTGGTCGTCTGCCACGGCATGGTCATTCGCGCCGCCATCTATCGGCGCTCGGGGCACAACATGGACGTTGTGAGCCGCGTGCCCAATGGGGCGCTGATAGCGCTGGAGCGTTAGCGCCGCTCCCGCTGAGGATCTCGCCACGGTGGCTGCCACGCCAAACAGCCGGCCTCGCAAGACACTCGACCGGAGAACCCCGCCGAGGCACTGGACGAGCACCTTAAAACAACCACACCACCTGATAAAAAACGTCACCGATCACTGAAACCATGACTGTCGCAGGGAGTGTCCGCTCGATAAGCGACGGATGTGAATGGACAATTATCGCGGGTACTCGATTACCTCGTCGCCACCAAATGTGCGCACCACCTGAAAAAGTGTGGGTAGGCTGTCGCAGGCGTCCTTGACGATCCTCTCGTTGTTCAGAAGCGTGGTTACATCGGATAGCGTCTGACTACGGCCGGCGACCATGTTGGCGATTGTGTCGTCTGGCGATCGCACGCCCTGACTAGTGTGCCAAGTCACTGGATAGTACTCCAGCTTGTAGCGCGCAACCAGCTCCTTCTCTTCTGGCGTGAGGTCCAAGCGGTACGCAAGCGTAAAGCTCACGCCCTTGTGTCCGCCAAGCATGCCCTTGACATCTTCCTGCTTACGACTGATGATGAGTCGCAACGTGAGGCCTCCTCGCTCGCCTGTGGATCGATATCGGGATCCTACCCACTGGGACCGTTCTGAGCGACGGCACCCTGCAGGGGACTCACTCCGGACACGGGAAGCGCTATACGATTGCTGAATGGAGCCCCGCCGATCAATGACCAACTACGCCGTTGCTCTGGTTTTGGTGCTGGTGGTGGTGACGTTACTCGGGATTTGGCCGCTTGCGGCTGCGCTCTCAGCCTGCATTGTGGTCAGCGGATCGGCGTTGCTGCACTCGTATCGCCGTTGGATGGGAACAGCGTCGCCTCCGGTTCATCGTGTAGCGCTCGATCATCGCGTTCTTTACCAGTGGACTGTTAGCGGATGTATCGGCCTGGCGACGGCTGCGACGATTGGGGCGGTAGGCGTCCACACGCCGCATGTCGACGCAGCGATCGGTACGCTCCAGGCCGTCTTCAGTGCGGCGGCGATCGCTGTCACGGCGGTGTTCATTTCGAGTTTGGTGGACTGGTACTGGATTCTGCCGCGGGTCGGGGGCCTCGGTGATCATTTGGCGCCATGCGAGGCTCCGGGAGAGCTGTGGAAGTATCCGACGGCGATTTGGCTGCTTCATCGAGGCATGGCAACAGCACTGGTCGTCGCGAGCATCGCGGCTGTGCCGTTCTTTTTGGCTGCCACGCTCGGTGACCCTGCAACGAAAGCGGTCTTGAGCGTCGTCGGTGTCGCTGTCGGCGCGGGAATGGCGGCACTCAACCAACGTGGCCTTGCCTCGATAACCAACGCCTTCAACCAGCCTATATATGTGGGTGACACGATCCTTGTCAACCAGCCGGGAGAGGGCGAGGGCGATCCTATGGTCCGACGCCGCGCTTATGTGGTCGATATCTCCGTGCAGGGTCTGAAGTATCAGTACCTACGAGGAGACGACTTCACCGGGCCGAAGTTTGAGCGCAAGGGGCATGGACCGGTCTTGGGCGGCGACGAGTACCGGGCTATCGAGCGGGTTGAGAAGGCTGCTGCTGTGCCCTGTCGCCACGGATGCTCGTGTGTGAACTGGTACTGCCGCAACAACCCGCGGGCTTATGATTTCTAGCCGCAGGAGCACCGGCTACTGGACTCCCGACAACGAGGTGGCCAAGCGTATTTCGTTCGAGAAGGTGCGCTACCTGTATATGGGGCCGAGCGCAATGGATGAATTCACCTGGGCAGGCATCGACGATCCGCCAGATCGCATCGGCGTCGGTTCGCTCGTGCGTGTGTCGCTAGCCCGATGGTACAACCCCCCATCGGCGCCAGTAGGCTATTACACGCAGATATCTGGCGTCTACTGAACCTATCCAACAAAGCGCGCGGCACGCGTTCAATCCACGCCCAGAAACCTGCGCAGCGAACGCCGCGCCGCCGGTAGCCTGCGCCCTGCCTCCAGCTCGCGAATCGCGATCTCCGAAGTCATCGCCGCCAGCAACTGCGCCGCCACCTTCGCGTCCGGCCAGCCTATCGCCTTGAAGCTGGAGACAGAGGCCGCCGCCGCGCGCTCGTGACGTGCCGTCATCGACTCCGTCAATGCCGTGTCCGTGCGCGCCTCCAGCGCCAAGGCCTTGACCGCCCTGTCCTTCAAGCACACGTCCAGATACACCTCCACGCCCAGCACCAGCCGCTGCGCCCCCGGCTCGACTCCCGCCGTCGCCTGCGCCGTCGCCTCGCGCACCCGTTCGTGGAAGCGGGCGTGCAGCGCGTCCACGAACGCCTCGCGGTCGGAGAAGTGCACGTAGAACGTCCCCTTCGCCACGCCCGCCTGCGCAACCACGCGATTCACGCTCAACCCCGCCAGCCCCTCCTGCTCGGCCACCGCCACGCCGGCGTCCAGCAGCGCCTCATATGTGGGGTGTTGCAGTTGCGCAGCCTCCATCCTCGCAAGCCTAGCCGACCGCCTGGTCATGCTATATGACCGACCGGTCAGTCGGATGGTGTATGGTGTGCTTCGTGCCAACGCTCGAGATTCCCTCCGGAACGATCGCCTATGACGAGCGGGGCTCCGGCCCCACGATCGTGATGCTGCCCAGCGGCGCCCACAATCGCCACGACTTCGACGAGCTGCGTGCGCTGCTGCCCGGCGATCTGCGCACAGTCGCCATCGACTGGCCCGCCCACGGCGAATCGCCGCCGGGAGCAGAACCGGGCTCCGCCATGCAGCTGGCCACCGTGGCTGAGGAGGTCGTTGAGCACCTGGCGCCCGATGGCGCGATCGTGCTCGGCAACTCCGTCGGCGGCTTCTCCGCCGCGCGCATGGCCATCAGGCGCCCCGAGCTGGTGAAGGGGCTCGTGATCGTGGACGGTGGCGGGTTCACGGGCGCACCGCCATACGTGCGGGCCTTCTGCGCCCTGATGTCCAACCCGAGCTTCCTCCGTATCATCTACCCCGCCTTTTCCAAGCGCTACATGCGCTCCCGCACAGACGCCGACCGGCGCGCCCAGGCCACCGGGGTCGCCACCACCCGACGGAACCCCGGCCTGCGCGCCGTGGCCGAGCTGTGGCGCAGCTTCGCCTCCCCCGAGCACGACCTGCGCAGTCAGGCCGCCTCGATCGAGGCCCCCACGCTTGTCATCTGGGGCAAGCGCGATCCCGTGATCCCGCTGAAGGCCGGTCGGAGAATCGCCGCCACCATCCCCTCCGCCAGGCTGGTCGTGATGGACACCGGCCACGTGCCTCACACGAGCGAGCCGGAGCGCTTCGCCGCCGAGCTGCTGCCGTTCGTGCAGAGCGTGTTCGCTGGGCAGCTCTCAACCGAAGATCGCGCAACCGGTGCTGGCATGCGCGATTAGCTTGCCCGTCGCCTCCACGAACAGACGGCCCTCGGCCGTCGCGGTCCTGCGTCCCGCGTGCACCACACGCCCTTCCGCCAGCACGCGCCCCATACCCGGTGTCATCGCGCGGATGTAGCGGACCTGCAGGTCGGTGGTCGTGAAACCCACGCCCGCGTCCAGCGTGGCGTGGACCGCACAGCCCATGCAGGAGTCGAGGATCGTGGCCGCCGCGCCGCCATGCACCGAGCCGAGCGGGTTGCACATCCACTCCTCAGGTTCCAGCACGAACACCGCCCGCCCCGGCTCCACCTCCTCGATCGAGAAGCCGAACAGCGCCGCGATCGGCGGCTGGGGATAGGTGCCGTCGGCGATGCCGCGCAGGTACTCGATGCCGGGGAGACGCAATCCCGCGGCGGCCGTCGGCGCGGGGTCCTCCCAGGTGAACGTGCGCGTGCGCTGCTGCTGTTGCTGCTCCACGGCGCTCACGCGATCGCCCTGTCCATCGCCGATGTGCTCGCCAGCTGACTTATTGGCGCGACCTCGCCCGCCACGGGCGCATCCGGCGCCGACGGCACGACCGTCACCGGACTCGCCGCCGCGCGGAGCACCTGCGGCCCCAGCGCAGCCATCGCGGCCGCCGTCGCCAGGGCTGCGACGACCGTTATCAGCCACGCGGATTGGAAGTCGGCGGCCGTCTGCGTGGCCGTTCCGAGCACGGCCACGAGGATGGCCACGCCGAGCGCCGCACCGATCTGCCGCCCCATCGTCAGCACCGCGGCACCCGTGGCGAAGCGCTCCGGCGACAGCGAGGAGGCGCCCGCGCCGGTGAGCGTGGGAATCACGAGGCCCACGCCCATGCCGCCGATCATCAGCCCCGGCAGGTACTCCGATGCGTAGGCCGGCCTGTCGCCCGTCTGCGTGATGTACCAGAGGGAGCCCGCGGCGAACAGCAGCGAGCCCACCACGCCGGGGATGCGAAAGCCCACGCGCGAGGCGATGCGTGCGGAGGGCACGCTGAAGGTGGCCGCCATGGCGGGGCCGGGGAACAGCATCAGGCCGGCGCTCAGCACGTCCTCGTGCCACACCCCCGTCAGGAACAGAACGCCCGTCAGCAGCATGGCGCCGAAGCCGGCGAAGAAGATCAGCGATCCTCCCACGGCGAGGCCGAAGCTGCGGACCCGCAGCATCGACGGTTCCACGATTGGTGATGGGTGGTGCGCGGAGCGCAGCCAGATGGCGGGAAGCAGCACGAGCGTGACCGCCAGCAGGCCCAGCACTTCAGGCGAGGCCCAGCCCCATTCCTGCCCCTTCACGATCGCCACCACCAGCGTCCCGATGCCGGCGATCAGTGCCAGCGCGCCCAGCACGTCCGGCCGTCCGGCGCCCAGCTCGCGGCGCTCTGCGAGCGTGCGGATACCGAACGCCATGCCTGCGAGGCCGATGGGGACGTTGACGAGGAACACCCACCGCCAATCCGCCTGCACCAGCAGTCCACCGAGCGGCGGACCGGCTGCTGCAGCGATGCCGCCTGTGGCGGCCCACACTCCGATCGCCACGTGGCGCTCGTGCGGCCCGAACTCCGGCAGCATCAGCCCCAGCGAGGTGGGCAGCATCAACGCACCACCGGCCGCCTGCACCACGCGAGCTGCGACCAAGAAGCCAACCGACGGCGCGGCAGCACAGGCAGCGCTGGCCGCCACGAACACGCCCAGGCCCAGGAGGAAGGCGCGCTTGCGCCCGAATGCGTCCGCCCACCGTCCCGCCGGCACGAGCAGCGCGGCGAACACGATCGCGTAGCCGCTGAGGATCCAAGAGAGCGAGCCCAGCGACGCGCCGCCGAAGTGGCGGCCGATGGCTGGGAAGGCGATGTTGACGATGAACAGGTCGAGACTCGACATGAACACCCCCACGCACACGATCAGAGAGACCCGCCATTTCCGCTGCATTGTCAGCCCACCTTCATCGCCGTGGATTTCATGATGAAACCCACCCTAGCACGAGTGGATTGCATAATGCAACTAACTCGTCTATAGTCGGTAAGAGATGCTTGGCAACAGCTACGACAATCAGACGTGCAGCATCGCCGCCGCGCTCGACGTGGTGGGCGAGCGCTGGTCGCTGCTGATCGTGCGCAACGTGCTGCTGGGCCTCAGGCGCTTCGACGAGATCCAGGGCAACCTGGGCGTGGCGCGCAACGTTCTGCAGACACGCCTCACGCGCCTGACGGAGAACGGCGTGCTGGAGAAGGTCCCCTACCAGGACCGGCCCCCACGCTACGAATACCGCCTCACGGAGAAGGGTCTGGACCTGTGGCCGACGATCGTCTCGCTGCTGCAGTGGGGCGACCGCCACGCGCTGCCGGAGGCCGGGCCACCCGTGCTGTTGGAGCACCGCGACTGCGGCGGCGCGGTGGACGAGCACCGGATCTGCGCGCGCTGTGGCGCGCGGCTGGGCGTGCGCGACGTGCGCGCGAAGGCGGGACCGGGCGCCACGCCAGAGCATCCGCTGCGGGCGCGCGCCGGGGCCAGCGCCACCGCCGCGAGTTAAAGGACCTCCACGCGTCCTGCGGCCGGCTCGCTACTGGGCGCGCAGCCGGCGGAACTCTTCGCGCGCGGACTGCGGACGGCCCCACATCTGCGTGACCTCCACGCGCCCACTGCGCGTCTCGCGCAACACCAGCTCACCCTCGATGCCAGCGTCGTCAAGCAGCTTCAGCGCGCCGTGGACGGCGGGAGCGGCGGCGGCGTGACCGAAGCGGTGAGCAACCAGCAGGCGCCAATGCCAGTCGTGATGCGAATAGGGGCGAGCGTTGCAGGTCGCCAGATACAGCGCCGCTTCCACGTAGCGCGACTCGTCGGCGATGCGCAGATCGAACTCCAGATCCGTCCAATCGTCGGGCAGCGAATCGACTGTGCGCTGGAAGGTATCTGCAAAGGCCATCGAGCTGAAGCCTAGCGCGGCTATTCTCGGATGGGTGGCCTCCATCGACACTCACCCCCTCGCCGATGACTACCGCGCGCTGACCGAGAGCTGCGGGCTGCTCGACCGCTCCGAACGCGGCAAGCTCGCCCTGACCGGCGCAGGCGCGGTGGAGTTCCTGGGCGGGCAGGTCACCAACGAGCTGAGCACACTCGCGGCGGGCGAGGGCTGCTATGCGGCGTTCCTCACGCACAAGGGCAAGATGCTGGGCGATCTGCGCATCCTCGCCGTCGCCTCCAGCGACGGGCAGGCGCCGCTGGAACTGCTGCTGGACACCGAGCGCTCCACGCTGCAGGCGCTGTTCGACATGATCCGGCGTTTCAAGATCGGCTATGAGGTGGAGCTGCACAAGCGCACGGTCGAGCGCGGGCTCCTGTCGCTGATCGGGCCCGATGCCGAACGGGTGGTGGGCCTGGCGGCGAACGCCGGAGCGTCGCAGCTGGGGACGGCCGAGCACTCGAATGTGGCGTTGAAGATCGACGGAATCGACGCACTGGCGGTCCGCACGGACGTGGGCGTGGACCTGCTGTGCGATGCCGCCGACACGGCCGCGCTGAGCGCCGCGCTGGTGGAACGTGGCGCGAGGCCCGTCAGCGAAGATGCGGCCGAGTGCCTGCGCGTGGAGCGCGGACGACCCCGTTATGGCGTCGACCTGGACGACACCGTGATCCCGCAGGAGGCGGCGCTGAACGAGCGCGCGGTGAGTTTCACCAAGGGCTGCTACGTCGGCCAGGAGACGGTCGCGCGGCTGTTCTACAAGGGCAAGCCCAACCGCCACCTGCGCGGGCTGAAGCTGTCGGCTCCTGTTGCAAGCGGAGCGGAGCTGCGGCTGGGAGAGCGCGTGGTCGGCCATGTGGGCCGCTCAGTCGACTCCCCCCGCCTCGGCCCGATCGCGCTGGCGCTCGTGCGCCGTGAGGCTGCGCCGGGGGATCGGCTGGACGTGATTGACGAGGGAAGCGCAGGCGCTGACGGCGACGTGACGGCGGAAGTCGTCGAGCTGCCTTTCGACAGTTAGGGTTCTTGCCGCGCGTCGAGCGCCGGCGCGAGCTGGCCGTTCAGGAGGCGAGAAAGTGCTCGATGTCGGCGATCTCAGCGGCGAGCGCCGGTCCCGGCGCCGGCTGCCCGAACCAGGCTGGCACCGCTCGATTCTTGGCAATTGACCACGTGCCGGCGGCGAGCCCATCTACGAGTGCAACAGGTTTGAGCATGCCGCCGCCTCTGAGGATGTGGTGGTCGTGCTCGGAGGCGACGAACGGCTCTCTGGTGCGGTGCCCAAGCATGAGCGTGTCGAAGGCGGCGAGCAGCAGGCAGGCCGGCGCCGCATCGGCAGGCCACGCGTCGATCTCGGGCTGAGGACCCGCCGCTTCGAGCGCGCGGCGCGCCTGGGTGATCGGCAGCGAGGACCACTTGGCGAGGTCGCCCGCATCGCAGGGACCGTAGCCGGCGAGGTAACGCGCGCCGAGGATCGCGAGCGCCTCGTCGCGGTCGACCGCCTCCGGCGGCTCGGCGGCGTGCAGCAGCCCATCGGCGTCCGTGACGATCAGGCCCTGCGCGGATAGCCAGGGCACGAACGTGTTGATGGGCCCCTGCTCGAGCGAGGGATGACCGCGCTCGATCAGCGCCTGCAGCAGCCCGGCTCGATCGCGTGGCTGCTCGGCGCACAGATCGACCACGTCCGCTCGCATCGCATTCACCTCCTCGATAATGCCGAAGCGCTGGAAGCGGGCGCCGAATACACGGCCGTTGCGCTCGGCCAGCAGCGCGTGCAGCCACGGCCGGTCGGACGCGGCGATCAGGTGGACGGTGCCGCGTACGGTCCAGGTGCGCAGCAGCGGAGCGGCACGGACGTCGCTACGAGTGAGACCGGGCACACGCGAGCGCAGCGCCAGCGCCGCGGCGCGCAGGTCCTGCGCCTGGATGCCGATCACCGCGAGCGCGGCCTCCTCGGCGGTGGCGCAGGCGGTGGCCGGGGTGAGGCGCTGCGCGGCGAGCCGGGCGCGGCGCAGGCGCTCGTCGTCGTTCATCGCTCCGCCTCAGCCAGATTTATCAAAGATTCCTTATAAAGCGTTATAAGTCTTGATAGCTCTGGACACCGACGCTCAGGCCGCGTCCCCCTGCGGCGGCTCCCTACGCGGCCGGCTGGCCTTGATGTGCCGGCGCATGGCGGCGTCGTGGACCTTGATGGCGTCGGGGTGAGGCGGGGAATCGAAGGTGCTGATTACGTTGGGACCTTTGAGCGGCAACTTCGTGGGCTCCATGTCATCGGGGCCGTTGAAGGGACTCTCTTCAGTCATCGCGATCGTCTTCCGGGGGGATTCCGGACTCCTCGGTGTAAGCCTGCCACTGTTCGCCCAGGAGGTCCAGCAGCTGGCTGGCCAGCAGCGGCGAGAAGGACACGCGTGAGACGACCATCCCCTGCTGCCCCTGCGGCCCGATGCGCATGAAGTCGAGCGTGAACTCGTGCGGCGTGCGCGCGATCGCGGCGGCGTTGGCCCACTTCCCGGCGAACTCCTCGGGAGGCATCATGATGTTGGGCCCCTGCTCTGCGGGACTCTGCTCGGACTCGTCTGGCTGATCGGGATCAGACATTCCAAAGTGAGCGTAGCGCGCGTGCGCTGTGTGAGCGCAAGCACCCCGACGAGCGTTGGACGTTCGTACAGTTGTATGACGCGACGCTGGCGGGTGCTGCGGGCGTCGTTGGCGAGAACGCCACCGACTGAGAGGAGCTGCGCATGACAGAGCATAAGAGGGCGAACCGGTCGCTGCGGATGACTGAGGACAACCGCCGCTGGTGGGCGCTGGGCGCGATGTGCTTTGCGCTGTTCATGATCATGCTCGACAACACGGTGGTCAACGTGGCACTGCCGTCGATCCAGCGCAGCCTGCACGCCTCCACGGCATCGCTGGAGTGGACGGTGAACGCGTACACCCTCTCCTTCGCGGTCCTGCTGGTGACGGGCGGCCGTCTCGGCGATCTGTTCGGCCGCCGCCGCGTGTTCCTGACGGGCGTGGTGGTGTTCGCGCTATCGAGTGGCGCGATCGGCTTCTCCCCCAACGACACGTGGCTGGTGGGCTGGCGCGCAATCCAGGGAATCGGCTCGGCGATGATGATGCCGGCGACGCTGTCGATCATCACCAACGCCTTCCCGCCCCAGGAGCGCGGCAAGGCGATCGGCACGTGGGCGGGCGTGTCCGCGCTGGCGCTCGCGATCGGCCCTGTTTTGGGCGGCTTCCTGGTGGAGAGCGTGAGCTGGCAGTCGATCTTCTTCCTCAACCTGCCGGTGGCGGTGGGCGCGGTGCTGGTGACGCTGTTCGCGGTGCGCGAGTCGCGCGACGAGACGGCGGCGCAGCGCGTGGACGTGCCGGGCGTGCTGACGCTCACGACGGGCCTGGGCGCGCTTGTGCTGGCGCTGGTGGAGGGCAACGAATGGCACTGGGGCTCGGCGCGCGAGCTCGCGCTGCTCGCCTTCGCTGCGGTGGCATTGAGCGTGTTCGCGTGGGTGGAGCGCCGCCAGAGCTCGCCGATGGTGGATTTCAGCTTCTTCCGTTCGCGCACGTTCCTGGGCACGAACGTGGTGGCGTTCATCGTCAGCTTCGCGATGCTCGCGATGTTCTTCTTCATGGCGCTGTACATGCAGAACGT
>Ga0182030_10026452_pt1 | contig 10503 bp, 8 predicted proteins | sample 812S3MmetaG_FD_121299 | JGI IMG/M metagenome (GOLD analysis project Ga0182030, IMG submission 121299) | Permafrost microbial communities from Stordalen Mire, Sweden - 812S3M metaG (Illumina Assembly) | ecosystem: Environmental > Terrestrial > Soil > Wetlands > Permafrost | place: Sweden... | reverse complement strand
CTCCTGCCATATCGCCAAGGTCGTTCCCGCCTCGATGATCTTCGTTCCCTGCGCGGGAGGCCTGAGCCACAACGAGGCGGAGAGCGCGAAGCCTTCCGATCTCGCGGCGGGCGCGAATGTGCTCCTCCATGCAATGTTAAGCTTGACCTGATCTTGACGCCCCGGCCAGCAAGCGCTGGCCGCTCGATGCGTGCCGTAGATCATTGGTCCGCATTATCGATGTCGATAATCGCCTTCCATTCACCCGCCCGTTTCCTCCAGACAACGAGAAATTTGCCCGTCGTCGCAATGACCCGCTGCTGCTCATTTTGCACTTTACTCAAGTAGGTCCCCCGCTGATAGGCAAGTTCGCCGGACTGAGCGACTTCGATCTTGGCGGTTGCTTCTTCGGAGGAGAACCCGGGGGTAGCGTAGTCGTCCACCCAGAGCTTGCGCCGCTGCTCGGGCGTCCATGCAGCGGGCCGGCCGCTGGACAGGTACTGGGCGTCTGGTGCATAGAACGACAGAGTCTTCTCAAGGTCCTTCGCGGCGATTGCCTTGAACCATTCCGTTGCCAACGATTGAATCGCCGCTGTCTCGGCGTCGACATCCGCGTGAGCGGCGGCGGGTCCGCAAGTCCGCTGGCAGGCGCTCAAGCCAGCGACCGACAGAGACAGTGCGATCAAGGGGAGATGCAATCGGCGTCCCATCTCATGTGTGGTCGACATGCGCTTACGCCGGCTGCTGCTGCGTGATGCAGTGGATACCGCCGCCGCCGCTGGCGAGGTATCTCACGTCGATTTGCACCACCTCCCGGTCCGGGAAGCAAGCCTGGATCACCGCGTGCGCCCGAGTGTCGCCCGGGACACCATAGGATGGCATCACGATGCCGCCATTCGCCAGGTAAAAATTGACATACGATCGGCAAAACATGTCGTGAGGCGTCTCAGCCTCGTAGGCATCGTCCATCGAAATGATCTGCAGCCGTCTGCCGGCCGCATCGATCGCGGTTTCAAGGGCACGCCTATTATCCATCGCAAGCTGCCGCGCCGCGCCTGAGGCGCTCGGATCACTTTCAAACAGCACCACCCCGGGTCTCACGAAGCAGAGCAACCCATCGATGTGACCATCGGTGATATCGACGAATACCCCTTGGGGATCCCCCGGCAGCCAAATAATCCTGCTGGCACCGAGCGCTTCGCAAAGCTCGCGCTCCGCTGCGCGCTTGCTGATGCCAGGGTTTCGATTCGGGTTCAGTACCACCGATTCCGTCGTAATAATGGTGCCTTCACCATCGGTGTGTATCGCCCCGCCCTCCAGGCAGAGGCTCGATTGGTAGGAGGGGGCTCCGGCAACATTCAGCACTCGTCGGGCAAGCCGGGCATTCTCGGCGTAGTCGGGCACTTTCCGGCCCCACGCGTTGAAGTGCCAGGCCGTTCCGGCCTTCCTGCCAGATGCATCCGTGAGGAACGTGGGACCACTATCGCGCATCCAGGGGTCATCGATTGGAAGGGGGATGACCTCGATCTCCGCGCCACACTGGTCGCGCGCGTCTTGGGCACAATGCGGCTCCGCCACCATCCGTACGGGCTCAAAGCGTCGAATCGCCTGTGCGATCGACGCGTAGGTTCGCTGTGCACCCGCGAGACCGTCGACCCACTGGTCGTCCCGACTGGGCCACGCCATCCAGCAGCATTCATGGTTTGCCCATTCGGCGGGCATTCGAAAGCCCTCGGCCAGAGGCGTATCGACCATCCGCGCACCGAGGTCTTCGGACTGTGCTAGGGGGCGCTCGTTGGAAGCGAACATGATCAGGCCCTCGGCTCATGAGAAGTTTCAGTCGGCAGGATAGTGGAGGCGTCGCGGGTGATGCAAAAGAGGAAAATTCACCGAATCGATGAACGGATTTAGCCTCCGGCCGCCGCCCTCGTGCTCTCGCTTCGCTCCGCCTCGCGTACGAACCACTCGTACACACGGCGGACCTGATCGTCGTCATAGGAGCGCAAGTCGCAATAGATGCGGTAAGCCGCCTGTGGGATGCAGGGTCCCGCCAGCGCCACCAGTGCTCCACTTTGCAAATAGGGATCAGCGCAGATCTCGCTCGCAAGCGCCACGCCATGCCCGTCCGCCGCGGCGTCGATCATCAGGGCGTGGTCGGAAAAATTGGACCCGCTGATCGAATCGACGTCGGGCAGGCCGGCTTGTGAAAACCATTGCCGCCAGCTGACTTCGCTTTCGTCATGCAGCAGAGGCCACCCCACAATCGCGGCTGGGCCCCCGGAAGAGCCCCCCATTTTGCCGATGAGACTGGGTGCCGCGACAGGAAGCCGCCTGTCTTCCAGCAGGTGGGCGTCGATCGTGCCGTGCGCGGCGACGCCACCGGCGTGGGTGATGAGAATATCGACCTCATCGGATGAGAAGTCCACCGTCCGCTCGGTCGTATCCAGCCAAAGATCCACGTCCGCGAGTTCAGCGCGGAATTGCGCCATCCGCGGCCGCAGAAAGCCGCGTGCGAACGACGTGCTGGTATATAGGATGACGCCGCTTGGCTTCTGGTAGGGGGCAAGCCGGACAACCCCATCCTCCAGTCGCCGCAGAATTTCCCGTACGGTGCGGGCAAAGTCTTTGCCGGCATCGGTGAGTACGACCGATCGGCCGACCCGCCGGAACAGCGGCTGCCCCAATTCCTGTTCCAGCAACTTGATTTGATGACTGACGGCGGAGTGGGACAGGTGCAACTCGTCCGCGGCCAACGCAAAGCTGGCAAGTCGCGCGGCAGCCTCGAACCCGCGTAGGGTGCTCAAGGTTACGGAGGGTCTCACCACATTCAATTGATGAATTAATTTAGACCAATTGTCAAGAATTGCTCGTTTGCATCCTCGATCATCCGGTGTTCTGCTACTTCGACGTAGCCGGGGAGTTCAAAGAAAGGGAGAAATCATGCCATCAACATCTGGTGGGCGTGGATGGTCACTTCGGCTGCCTGCCATTATCCTTGGCTGCGTGGCGGGCGTCGGGGTGTTTGACGGGTCCGAGGCGGCGGAGGGCGAAGCGCCGCCGGGTAACAACACCCTCGAGGAAGTGGTGGTCACTGCGACCCGCCGCGCGGAGAGGCTGCAGGATGTGGCGATCAGTGCGTCGGCCTTCACGCAAGAGAAGCTCGATACACAGGGACTTCGCAGCATTGACGATCTGACCCGACTTACGCCTGGGATCACCTTTCAGCGCGACGCAACGACCGTGGCGGGCAACTTTAACGACGAAGATTCGGACATCAATATTCGCGGCGTCGATTCGACTGCCGGCACGTCCACCGTGGGAATCTACATCGACGACACTCCGATTCAAGGGCGCCACATTTCCTTCACGTCGTTCAACGCGTATCCCGCGCTGTTCGATCTCGAGCGCGTCGAGGTGCTGCGCGGTCCGCAGGGCACTCTGTTTGGCGCCGGGTCAGAAGGAGGCACGGTTCGATTCATACAGCCATCGCCCGACCTGCACGCCGACTCGGTCTATATGCGCTCTGAGGTCGCGACGACTCGTGAAGGCGGCGCCACGTACGAGATCGGCGGTGCTGTGGGTGGTCCGATTGTCGAGGATACGCTCGGGTTTCGCGTGAGTGCGTCCTTCCGCGAAGACGGCGGTTGGGTCGACCATGTCAATTACGCCACGCGGGCGGTAACCGACGGGAATTCCAATTACCACGATACCGTTGTAGTGCGCGGCGCCCTGAAATGGGCGATCAAGGACGGTTTGTCGATCACTCCGTCGATTTATTACCAACAATTGAGGCTGGGGGACACATCCGCCTACTGGCCGTCGTTATCCGATCCGAATGCAAGCAACTTCGAAAATGGCAACGCCCAGCGAAACCCGAGCACCGATCCCTTTTACCTGGCAGCGCTCAAAATCGACTGGGACCTGGCATTCGCGCAGCTGACTTCCGACACCTCGTATTATTCGCGAAGCCAGCACTCGATTTCGGACTACACCCAGTTCGACCGAGCCCTGTTCGGGTTGACGTTGCCACCGCCTCCGGGCGATCTCGGCACATCGCATGATGCGGACAATCAGAATAATTTTTACCAGGAAATCAGGATCCAATCGCTCGATTCTTCGGCCGCGTTGGTCTGGACCACCGGGGTTTTCTACTCGCACCTCGATGAGAACACGACGGAGCATGTTTTCGATCCGAACCTGAACGGCGAATTCTATGCGGCATACGGAGTTCCTTTTTGCACACCTCAAGCACCCTGTTCGAACGGCGAGATTTTGACGCAGCCTATTTCCCAGATAATCGACCGGCAATACGCGCTTTATGGCGATGCTACGCTCAAGGTATTTGATTTCCTCAAGCTAACGGCTGGACTGCGCGCGTCCCACATCTCCTACAGCGGCGATCTCGTGTACTACGGGCCGTTCCTTTCGCCAACCACAGGGCCTCTGACACCGCTCGCCGCGGTGGGCTCAAATGACGAGAATCCGATCACGCCGAAAGCGGTGATCGCTTACGAGCCGGACCCGGACAATCTTCTCTATTTGAGCGCCGCGAAGGGATATCGGCCCGGCGGAATCAACGGACCGCTGTCCTCCATTTGCGGGTCGAATCTCGCGTCGATCGGGTTGACTGCGGGACCCGAGCTTTACGCGGCCGATTCGCTGTGGAGTTATGAGCTGGGGACGAAGAACCTGCTTGGGGGCGGGCGCATGCAGTTGAATGCCAGCGCCTTCGTCATCGACTGGAACAACATCCAACAAGCGGTTTATCTGCCGGCGTGCGGCCAGAATTTTGTCGAGAATTTGGGCAAGGTGCGCAGTGTCGGCGGGGAGGTCGAAGTGCAGACCCGGCCCATCGAGGCGCTGCTCTTCGATGTGTCGGTCGCGCATGTCGATGCAAAGTATACCCATACCGTATGCGCCGGCCCGAGCGCCTGCGCGGGGGCCAACGCGCAGTCACAGCCGGTCGTGACGGCGGGGGATCGCCTGCCGGGGGCGCCCTGGACGTTTCTCGCGTCGGCCGAATACACGTTCCCCTCCATCGCGAACCGGAAGCCTTATCTGCGACTCGATTTTCAATACACAACGGCGCAAACGGCGCTTCAGCCGATCCAAGACCCCAACAATGGGGTTTCCGATCCCACCTACACCGGACTTCCGGAGACCAAGGACTTGTCGCTCCGCGCCGGCTTGCGCTTCGGTGGACTTGATCTGTCCCTGTTTGCGCAAAACCTGACCGATTCGCACCCCGTGCTATCTCATACACGCGATACGACCACTTCTGATTTGTTCTATGACCACACCGTGCGGCCTCGAACCCTCGGGCTCACCGCAACGTATCGCCACTGACACAGGAGTTGGGATGAGAGCAGCGGAGTTGGCATATACGATCGCAGTCATGGCATCGTTCGCTTTTTTTGGATTGCCGGCACACGCGGGGCCGGATCGCGCCCACGTCGTCAACCTCTATGCGTGGGCCGATTACTTCCCTCAGTCCGTGGTGGAGAAATTCCAATTGGAGACGGGGATCCACGTCAACTACACCGTTTTTGATTCGGCGGATACCGCGGAAACCGCCCTCTCGGTCGGCAGCTCGAACTACGACATAGTGACCATGAACGCCTCCCCGCATCTCGCGCGCGAGATACCCAAGGGATTTTGGAGGACGCTGGATCAGCCCCAGATACCCAACGCACGCAATGCGGATCCGCAAGTATTGAAGGCTCTGAGCCAGCTAGACCCGGGCAACCTCCATGCCGTTCCATGGATGTGGGGCACCGTGGGCGTCATTTACAACGTCGACAAGGTCAAAGCGATCATCGGTCCTCTTCCCGCCGAAAGTCTCGACATGATCTTCAAGAGGGAATTGGCCGCCAAATTCGAGAAATGCGGCATCAGCGTCCTCGATTCCTGGCAGGACATCCTGCCCTTGGCGGCGCGCTATCTCGGTCAGCCGCAACTCTCGGCGGAGCCGGCGCAGTTGGGTGCAGTTGTGAGAAAGTTGGAGGAGATCCGGCCATTTTTGAGGCGCATAGCGACCTCGGGTTACTATGAACAGCTCGCGACCGGGGAATTGTGTCTGTCACTCGGGTATCCGGGCGATGCAATGATCGCCCGCCGCATGGCCAAGGAAGGCGACACGAAAATCCAGGTCGATTACGCTTTTCCGCGCGCGTTCGTTCCCCTCTACATCGACAGCATGGTCATTCCGGCTGATTCACCCAACTACGCCGGTGCTTTGAAGTTCATAAACTTCATGATGCGACCCGAGATCTCCGCGGAAGTAACCCGGTTCATCGGCTTTGCGTCGGGTAATGCCGCAGTTCTGCCGTATCTCGACCCATCCATGCGCGCCAATAGCATTGTGTATCCGCCAGCCGAGATCCGCGCGCGCTTTGAAATGGAACGAATCTACACCTCGGATGAGCTGCGCATTTTCAACCGTGCCTGGCAGCGATTCAGGACCGGACTATAACGGTGCGCGCGACAACATCCCCGACCTAGGACTAACCAATGGATCGAATCAAGAGCTCAGACGTCTACAGCGCCACGATCAAGCATTTCGGTTCCGAACCTGAACCGGCGTTCGAGGATCCCGTGCGAATGCAGAAGATCTGGGGTCACGACTGGGGTTGCGACAACGACGTGGGACAACTCCGTCAGGTCTTGATGCACCGTCCCGGCCCCGAGTTCGACGTGATCGATCCGACGAAAAAAATCGCCGAAACAGGCTCGTTCGGTGACCTGGAGACGGGCTGGTATTGGCAAAGCGACCGAATTTGCCCGCTTTCGGAAATGCAAGCGCAACACGATTCACCGGCCGCGGCATTACGAGCTGAAGGGGTCGAGGTCGTGTACCTGGACGGCGTCGGTGGCGGCCGCTTCAAGTCCGTCTACACGCGCGATTCGTCATTCGCGGTCAAAGGCGGTGCCATCGTGGGGCGGTTGGCGCCCCGCATGCGCCACGGTGAGGAACTCTCCGTCACGCGCACACTGGCGGCTCTCGGGATGCCGATTCTACGGACTGTGCATGGCACCGCCATGGTTGAAGGGGGCAGCTTTGCTTGGATCAACAGTAAAACCGCCGTGATCGGACGGGGCATCCGCGTGAATGACGACGGTGTTGCCCAAGTCGCAGAGGTCTTGAAGTATCAAGGAGTTGAGCTGGTAGTGGTCGATTTGTGCGGCTATGACATCCACATCGATGGCCACTTTTTAATGGTTGATGTCGACCTCGCATTGATATCGGCAAGCGGCCTGCCGTACTCGTTTCTCAAGAAACTGCGGCAACTGGGCATTCGTACCGTCGAGACGACAGTCGAGGATGATAGCTGGATCATCAATGGCCTGGCCGTGCGTCCTGGGCGAGTGCTAATGCCGGAGGGCCTATCCGACCGGACGCGCGACGAACTTCTCTCGCACGGCGTCGAGGTGATCACTGTGGCTTACGACAAAGTGCAGCTGAACGGCGGCGGTATTCATTGCTCAACGAGTCCTCTGATTCGGGACCGTATCGATTAAAAACGTGGGTGAAGAACCTCTCCAGGGATGCGGCCGGCTTTAGCTCAACTATGGGCCTAACTGCGACAATCTCTGACTAGGCCGGGCTACCGACTCCGTAGGTCCTTTCGGACCCATGATGACGCCGGCAGCCGAATCGCCGTGCGCGTCACGCTGCCCAGCGAGTTAGCTTCGCTGGGATTGCCTATGACCACGTAAAACACACGAGTGCTCTTTCGAGCTGGATTCGCAAGAACTTTGACGAAAACACTGGCGCCGCGTAGTCCCCTGAAAAACACATGAGTGGTTCGAGCCTGTGGTACGTAGTCGAACCCCGCTTCTGCAGAGCCAGGTTCCGTCCACCATTCAAAAGTTGCATCGTGCTCGACCCCGAAAGAGCGGTGGACGCGAATTTCCGCGAAATTCCAGTCAGAGCGAATAAAGTAAGATCGGGCGCCGATCTCGATCGTGTTAACGCTTTTGCTGCGTACTGTTGCGCTCTCTCCGTGGTGGTCGAGCGATTTCCTCGCGGGCGGTACAAGCGGACGGCTCGTCGGCCTCCAGACATTCGCAGGTGCCACCGTATCTGGGATCTGGCTTTCGGCAGAGCTCGGCGATGCGGTGGGCAACGCTGCGGCGTTTGACGCCGAGGTGTCAATGTTGGCCGGTACCTTCGAAGCGGCAGCGCTGAGGTGAATGCCACCACCTTTGATCGGGTCCCCGGATGGCCAATTGGTTATTCCCCACGTCATTAGAAGAATAAGCAGCACGCCAAACATCGGGATGGTGCGCCGCGGAGGCCTGATCTTGCCCAGAGGCGAGCGTCCGGGAGACAAATCGTGATTGCCCGCCAGCTGGCTGAGGAGAGATGATCTGGCATTGAGTTCGATGACCCAGTTATCTACCGATATCGACCGATCCTTCCTCTCCCACGATAAAGCCATGGACAACGCTCGCCACTGGCGATTGGTCAACCCAGGGGGCCGTCGCGGCATTACGCCGAGATCTCGCGCCTCGTTCGAGCGATTATTTTTAAAAGGATGCTCGCCTGCGAGTAATTCGTAGGAAAGACACGCGAGTGCGTATAAGTCATCACGCGGATCGGCGGTTTGCCCGGCCAACAGTTCGCAAGACGCATAGGCCGGTGTAAGCGCGGTAGAGTCGGTCTTGTTCGAGTGCTTCAAACTTGCGCGCTGGCGGGCAAGCATGCTCGACGTGCCAAAGTCCAATATGCGAACTTCACCGGAATTGGTGATGAGTATATTTTGCGGTTTCAAGTCCCCATGAATGACATTTCGCGCGTGCGCATGCGCCAATCCGGCGCATATACCTCGGATTATCGGCCAAACGTATTGGCGCTTTACCGGCAACGGGTGATATTGCTGCATCATTGCGCGTAACGTTTTGCCTTCTAATAACTCCATCGTAAAAAATGCGACGTCGCCATCTCGATCTAGTTCGTACACTCTGACGATATTCTTGTGCGACAACGTCTGCGTGCAACAAAATTCACGCCGAAGACTCGTTAGGACCTCAGGGCGCGAGTGGAGATCCTCGTGCAAGATCTTGATTGCTACATGTCGCTCGCTTTCGGGTAAATCGCAGCGAAACCGGTCGACTGCTTTGTATACGGTACCCATACCGCCGCGGCCCAGGCGACACTCGAGTACGTATCGATCGCGCAAAACGTGCCCAATTGCCATTGGCTGCATCGACGGTCGATTGCAAGGTCCAAGGTTGGCGGCGGACGTTGGTGCCAGCTCCGCTCCGGCGAATTCCGGCATCAGTCGGGCGGGCTCACGCGGCGTCTGGTGATCCGAGACACTGGCTGTCCCGATGCGCTGCGCAGTAACTGCAGAGTTCCCGACCCCCGACGGCAAGTCGACAGTCATGTCATCGTCGAACGTACCCAGTGCGTGCTGCGCCAATTGGGATTTGGCGGCACGATATAAAGTGGCTGGCACTTGCCCCTGTCTGTAGCGTTGATCCAGCAACGCCAATATGTCCCATATGGAACTTGAGGAAAATTCCAGAAGATCAGCTATCCCTCCTACGAGATCGGCTTCCGTGCAATGACCTTTCAGAAGCACATCGAGTCGGTTTTGCAAGTGCAAATCCGCATGCGTCGTCGTCACCTCTTCCGGATGTAATAGCGTCTCATTCATTGTCATCGGGTCTACAATTAAACTCGTCGAGTATCCGAACTTGTTAACTGAACATTCAGTTTACATTCTATGCGTACGCATGGGCTCTGCATGTACGCGCCTCGCGCGCCTTCATGTTATGTAAAGCGCCAGTGCACCGGAGGCAACTGCTAACGCTTCCTAGAATGTTGTCGCCCTGCGCCTGGACGCCGCCCTCAAGGGACTAAGGACTGGCCTACCTGCCCTAGGATCTGGTGCAGACGCACGTCAAGGAGCCGATTGACACGTGTACGCGGACTGGCGCCCATTGTTCGCGAGATATCACCTCATTCGTCCAAGCAGGCGCCGGACTTCACCCGCTTTCACATTGTTCCGCGATGCCCTGCGTTATTCGGACCGATTGGCGGCGCTTCGGTCATTCGCTCCATCCGGTCTGTTAATTTGCCGTCGAGCGCTTGGACGACTCGCGGTAAACTCAATGTATCGCGGGGCAAGGTAGGTCCCGGACCCAGCCCAAGAATGATCCAAGCCTGGAAACACACGGCGTCTCGATCGACAGTTACCATCTCAGATGCTCAAACTCATCATCCTGACGTGCGCAGTCGCTCTCACGGCGATCCTTGTCGCGGCGCGCTCTCATGCCTCCTGCCTTGCGTTGCCCTCCACGGATCTGCGCACTCTTGAGCAGCGTGCGGATTCAGATCCGGAGAGCGCAGTCTCGGAGGCGGAAAAGCGGCTCGCCACCTTGACGGAAGGCCGTGATCCTATGCTCGAGGCCGAGTTCTTTGCGATCATTGCCGCGGCACGGGCGCAACAGGGCCGCGTCGACGAGGCCCACAAGGCCATCGCGTCATCGCGAGAACTACTGGAGCGACTGTCGCCT
>Ga0182030_10026451_pt1 | contig 10503 bp, 9 predicted proteins | sample 812S3MmetaG_FD_121299 | JGI IMG/M metagenome (GOLD analysis project Ga0182030, IMG submission 121299) | Permafrost microbial communities from Stordalen Mire, Sweden - 812S3M metaG (Illumina Assembly) | ecosystem: Environmental > Terrestrial > Soil > Wetlands > Permafrost | place: Sweden... | reverse complement strand
GTATTTCACCTTCACACGCGGCGCGCGCCTGATTACCGGCGATCAGCGTCTCCCCGGATGGCAGGAACAACTCGATGCGGGTCCCAAAGTGCAGGTTGACAGAGAGAACCAGCCCGCCTGACCATGATGGGGTTTTCGTAAAAGAGAGATAGCCCCGATGAAAACCCTGGCACGACGTGAATTTCTTGCTTCTGGTTCGGCGATGGGCGCCGGGCTCGCTTTGCATTCGATGGCGCCGAGTTTATTGAAGGCGGAGAGTATGGCGCGGCCGCTGGGCATTCAGCTCTATACGGTTTCGGCAGCGTTGTCGGCAGACCCGCATGGCACGCTCGAAGCAATCGCCAAGATTGGCTATCAAGAGGCGGAGACGGCAGGATTCGCAAAGCTTTCTGCGGCGGAGTTTCGCAAGGCGCTGGAGGTCGCGGGCCTGGCATGCCCGAGCGCGCATCTTTCGTTCAGCGTGGCGGACCCGGAACCGTTGTTTGCGGACGCGCATGCGGTAGGCGCTCACTACGTAGTGAGTTCGGTGCTGATCGCCACTGCGCCGACACCCACGGCGCAGTCTTCGAAAGAGGACATCCAGACTTTTGTGCGCTTTCTTTCTGGCGTAACCCTGGACGACTTCAAGCGCACCGCCGAACTGGCCAACAGGATTGGCGCGAAGGCAAAGCAGGCCGGACTGCAGTACGCCTACCACAACCACAACTTTGAATTCAAAGATCAGGGCGGCGGCAAAACCGGCTACGATCTGCTCCTCGCTGAGACCGATCCCAACCTGGTGAAGTTCGAACTGGACTGTGGTTGGATGGTCGCCTCGGGGCATAATCCGGTTGACTACTTCGCCAAATATCCCAACCGCTACCGGATGATCCACGTCAAGGACTTTCAAAAGGGAACGTCGCCGACGACTACCCTGTTTGGGCCCGGTGCCCCCAAAGGCACCGAACTGGCGCGCGGGTTCATCGACTACGGGCCAATCTTCGCCGCGGCAACCAAGGCCGGGGTGGAGCATTTCTTCTCCGAGCAGGAGCCACCGATCGAGGGCATGACCGCCCTGGAAGCCGCGAAGGTGAACTACGACTACATGCGGACGCTGGTGTAGCGGCTTGCGGGCGAGCACCCATCGGGTCGGTTAAACTAGTAGAGCTATGCTCGATACGGGATTCCTGATCAAGAACTGGGCCGCGGTCAAGCCGAAGCTGCATGCTCGCGGTGCCTCGCTGGAGGCGCTTGACCGGTTTAGAAACGTCTACGATGAGCGCAGGAATTCAATCACAGAGTCGGAGACCCTCAAGTCGAAAATCAACGAGTTGAGTCAGAGAATCGCCCAAGGAAAACGCAGTGGGACTGATGTAGCCGAATTGCTTACCTTCGGCCTTAATCTGAAGAGTGATTTGGATAGGTTTGGCTCCGAGGCTCCAGCGAAAGATAGGGAGTTTCAGCAACTGAGAGCCCAACTTCCAAATCTGACGCGGGATGAAGTTCCGACTGGGAAATCGGAAGCAGACAACGTCACAGTGAAGACCTGGGGCGAGAAGCCCGCGTTCCCGGCGGACTTTACGCCGAAACCGCATTGGGAAATTGGCGAATCCCTGGGCATTCTAGACCTGGAGCGCGCCGCCAAGCTAAGTGGCGCCCGGTTTGCTGTCTACATGGGCGCGGGCGCGCGGCTTGAGCGAGCGCTGATCGGGTTCATGCTCGACACGCATACGGCGAAGCACGGCTATACCGAAGTGCTTCCACCCTTCATGGTGAATTCGAAGAGTCTGTTTGGTACGGGGCAACTGCCGAAGTTTGCCGACGATCTATTCCGGTGTTCGGATGCCGACGCAGAGAGCGCCGCGCGCGGTGACTTCAAAGACAACGACCACTGGCTGATTCCAACGGCGGAAGTGCCGGTGACGAATCTCTACCGCGATGAAATTCTCGACGAGGCGCGACTACCGATTTGCCTTACGGCCTACACGCCTTGTTTTCGCGCGGAAGCAGGTGCAGCAGGAAAAGATACACGCGGCATCATCCGGCAGCATCAATTCCAGAAGGTGGAGCTGGTGAAGTTCACGCGGCCTGAAGATTCCGACGCGGAACATGAAAAATTGACGCGCGATGCCGAGGAGATTCTCGAAGCGCTCGAACTTCCCTATCGGCGCGTTCTGCTTTGCGCAGGCGACACGGGTTTTTCTTCCGCGAAGACATATGACCTGGAAGTCTGGCTTCCAGGCCAGCAACTTTATCGCGAAATTTCGTCCTGCTCGAACTTTGAAGCGTTTCAGGCGCGCCGCGCCAACATACGGTACCGGCCGGCGGTGCAAGGCGGCAAAAGCAAGCCGGAGTTTCTGCACACATTGAATGGAAGTGGGCTGGCCGTTGGCCGCACATGGCTTGCCATCCTTGAGAACTATCAACAGCCAGATGGCTCTGTGCTCATTCCGCACGCGCTGCGCCCCTACATGGGCGGCCTGGAACGCATCGAGCCGCAGCAACGGCAGTAAAGGAATACTGATGCCCTCCCTCAACCCGGCCATTCGAGCCACGCAACCCGATTCACGCCAGGAGCCGCAACCGCGCCGCACCATCCGTCAGGTTTTGCTGAGCTATTTTTATTGGACCTATTCACGCGGCAGCTTTCACTACGACGTGATGGTGACGCTGATACTGCTCTTCATCTTTCTTACGCCGCATATTCCCGGCTGGAACTATGGCGACGCCCCATCTTCTACAGCGAGACTGACGCATCCCATCCAGGTCGTCAGTAACGGAGGACTCGGGCTGATCATTACCGTGCAGGCCAGCGACCTGACGATTCCGGTGGGCGCTTCGGAGAAGGCAGTTCGCCAGATTCTGCGCAAGGCCATTGAACCGGTCATCGGCGATGCCGTCTCTGTGGAACGCTGGGAGTCGGTTACCGATGCCAACGGCAACGTGGCGTGGAAGGTTTGGGCACACCGCTAGAACCGATTGGGTCCTTTCGGTTTCGGCTGCATCCAAACCTCTGAGGAATCTATGCGTTTGAAGTTCAAGCACCTGGTACCGGGAATTCTCAGCGTTGCCTTCCTGATCGTGCCTGCGCGGCTCGTCCAGGCTCAGATCAATTTGAAGAGTGTTCTCGATCGCCTCGATGCGTCGGCTGCGAATTTTCATTCCGCTTCCGCCGACTTCGAATTCGATAACATCTCCACCGATCCCATACCCGACACCGATGTTCAGAAAGGCGTGGTGTACTACGACCGCAAGAGCAACGCCGTGCGTATGGGCGTGCACATGAGCGAGCACAACGGCAAGCCCTCCGGCAAGGCGTACACCTACATCGGCGGTGAATTCAAGCTGTTTGAGCCGTTGCAGAACCAGGTCACAACGTATTCCAAAGCGGGCAAATATGAGAGCTATGTGATCCTAGGCATGGGCGCCAGCGGCAAAGATCTCCAGGCAAAGTGGGATATCGCCGATCTCGGCCCCGAGACGATCGACGGTACAAACACTGAGAAGCTGGAGCTAACTGCGAAAGATCCCGACGTCCGCAAGAATGTCTCCAAGGTGACCATCTGGGTTGACCCCGAACACGCCGTCAGCCTCAAGCAGGTTTTCACAATGAGCGCGACGAGTTCCTACGTTGCCACTTACAAGAACTTCAAGTTCAATGCCTCGCTGCCCAGCGACGCCTTCACCTTCAAGACCAACCACCAGACAACCAATCACACCCAATAAGATGGGGAGCAGGTCGAAGCGTGGTGAATATCGGTAATTCTGCTGACTGATATGTCGCGCCGACTTCGGGTGCAGTGGAATCTCGCCACCGCATGGGTCATCGCCGATTCGATGCATGACATGATGAACCAACGCTGGCGTGTCTGCAATGGTATATCCGGACTGCGAACGGCAGAAGTGCAACGACTGCTCGGAATGGCAGCTGGTTTACTCAAGTTGAAGTCAATGCTGAATGCTTGTCTGTCCAATTCCATACTGTATTGCTGCTTTTAGGACGTCGATTTTTATATCTGTGAGTGTTTTGAATTTAATGCAATACCCTGTGACGCTTGCTTTGCCGAGTTCCTTCCCAAGTGTCTGGGCTAGGTGCTTTCTGTCATCTATTCCCATAATGTAGACGGAAATGCCGGTTGTATTCGCACTTATGCCGATTTGATAGAAATCCCTGGTTTTTCCCTTGGCATATTGAATGGTCTGGGATCCATATCCAATGTTTGGGTTGGAAACGGTTTTTCCTTTCTCGTCTTTCCCATCGAGGAACCACAATCTACATGCTGGCATCAACGCCAAAATAATGCGATGTAACTCTTGCATTTCGCCTCGTTTTGGTTCCGGTTGAGTGGCAATATACTCCGCGATTTGTTTCTGTATGTCCATGTAGATCTCCTTGGCTTAGCGGTAGTCCAGTGCTCAGGAACCACCGGATTGGGGTCGGCTCGCTAGGCAGCGTGATTCGATGAAAATGATATCGGATCATGTTTACTCATTGCTATCGCTCTGAAATCTCAGCCGGCAGCTCAAGGGCAACGCGCTCACCGCGTCATGGGAGGGGCCAAACAGCGGTTAATTTGCGCCTCGGCAATGATGCACTCATTCCGCGCATATAGCATTATGCTGACGTTCGAATTGCACCCTCCAAGGAGACAAACGATGGCTGAGTCGTCGCCCCATGGGTTTTGTTTGCAAAAGCACCGCCCACGTTCCATCCGCCTCTTTGTCCTGACCAGTTGTCTCGCCTCATCGGTTGCTCCGCTTCTGAACGCACAGGCGATACCCGATGCACACAAGCAGGTCAAGCAGCTGGTCGACGAGAATGCTGCGAACTTCAAGCAGGTCTCCAAACAGATCTGGGATTATGCCGAGCTCGGCTATCACGAAGACAAGAGTTCCGCATTGCTCCAGGGTGAACTCAAAAGAGCCGGCTTCTCTGTGGAATCCGGCGTTGCCGATGAGCCCACCGCCTTCATCGCCAGCTATGGGCACGGCAAGCCGGTCATCGGAATCCTGGGTGAGTTCGACGCGTTGCCCGGACTCTCGCAAAAGCCGCTCCCGCAGCGTGAGCCCGTTGTTCCCAACGCGCCGGGTCACGGATGCGGGCACAACCTGCTCGGATCTGGGGCAGCGCTTGCTGCGGTAACCGTGAAGGAGTACATGGAAGCGCATCACGTTGCCGGCACCTTGCGCTACTATGGCACCCCCGCCGAAGAAGGCGGCTCGGGCAAGGTATTTATGGTGCGCGACGGCTTGTTCAAAGATGTTGACGTTGTCCTGCACTGGCATCCCGGCGACCACAACGGCGTGAACAACGGCGGCACCCTGGCCATCCTCTCGGCCAAAGTCACCTACCACGGCATCGCAGCCCATGCGGCCATGGCGCCAGAGCGAGGTCGCTCCGCGCTCGACGCCGTCATGCTCATGGGGAATGGCATTGAGTTCATGCGCGAGCATGTGCCTAGCAACTCGCGTATCCACTACATCATCACCAAGGGCGGCGCTGCGCCGAATATCGTTCCCGATCTTGCCCAGATGGATCTGATGGCGCGCAATCCCTCAAATACAGTGCTCGAAGACATCTGGGAACGCCTCCTCAAAATCTCCCAGGGTGCGGCCCTTATGACCGGAACCACTGTTGAAGTCACCGACATTCGCGGCGACGCTAACATCGTCGGCAACGACGCGCTGGCGCCAGTAGCGCAGAAAAACCTCGAGGAAGTTGGTGGTTTCACCATGAACGACACTGAAAAGGCCTTCGCGCTCGAGATGCAAAAGACCCTCGGCATCGACACCGTTCCGAGCCTGGATGGGACCCAGGCGATCGATCCCTTGCGCCCGGTCGACCTTAACGCGCCATCGGCCTCCACGGACGTGGGCGATGTCAGTTGGACGGTGCCCACCATCGGCTTCACTACTGCTACTTTCGTTCCGGGAGTGGCGCCGCACACCTGGCAGGCCTCGGCCTCGGCTGGCATGAGCATCGGCCAGAACGGCATGGTGGTAGCGTCAAAGGCGCTCGCGCTCACCGCCATTGATCTATTCGCTACCCCGTCGCTCGTACAGGCCGCCCGAGCTGACTTCGACCGCAAACTCACCGGGAAAACCTACCGCACATTTATCCCCGCCGGACAAAAGCCGCCACTCGGATATCGCGACAATTGAGACAAGTTAGCCATTGCCTCGAGAGTTCGTCCGCCGGCCAGCCGGCAGATGATTCAGATTCCTGTATGAGGCAGTCTGAGAAATGACCCATCCGTTCAGTGTTTGAAGGGTGAGTCAACTTTCTATGGCTAGGTTCAACTTAGGCTGCCGGCTTCAGGCCCATGCGCTCATCCAGCAAACGTGACCAGAATTGCGGGTTCCGGGAGTATCGTCGCCTGCCCGCAAATCATCATCTCCTTAACACCTCGTGTCGGAATTTCCGTAAATCCTGGAACGGCGCACTAGACTATTGAAGCGAACAGCCGGGCGATCCAATGGCGACCATTCCCGTGGCCACGAAGAAAACCCGGTATCCGAACTTCCCGCCTTGGTGTAGCCGAAATGACTCAATCTTCCCGATCCGTCGCCTCTCCGCGCGTTGTCAGCATCGCGGATTTCCGCGCCATCGCCCAGCGCCGCGTGCCCCGTTCTGTCTTCGATTACCTTGATGGCGGCGCCGAAGGTGAGGTGACCCTCCGCGAAAATTGCCGCGTCTATGACGACGTCACCTTCCGTCCCCGCCATGCGGTATCGTTCGACCAATGCAACTTGCGCACCCGCGTACTCGGTTTCGATCTCGCTCTTCCCTTCCTGCTCGCTCCCGTTGGCTATAGCCGGCTCATGCACCCAATGGGCGAAGTGGCTGCAGCGCGCGCCGCGGGCAATGCGGGTACCGCCTATACCCTTTCCACCATTTCAGGGCACAAGCTCGAAGACGTAAAGGCTGCATCGACCGGCCCCGTTTTCTATCAGCTCTATCTCATGGGCGGTCGCGGCGCCGCTGAGGCCGTGATTGAACGCGCCCGCGTTGCCGGGTTTTCTGCGCTCGCGGTCACCATTGACACACCCGTTTCCGGCATCCGCGAACGCGATCATCGCAACGGCATGAAGGAGCTTGTGAGCGGCGGCCCGTTTGAGAAGCTTCCTTACCTTCCGCAAATCCTCTCGCGACCGCGCTGGCTTGCGAGTTTTCTTTTAGATGGCGGCATACCTGCGCTCCCCAACGTCGTGATTCCGGGCAAAGGTCCCATGCCCCTCGTCGACGTTGCTGCAGCTCTGGCTGAGTCGGCCGTAACCTGGAGCGACCTTACCTGGATTCGTGAGGTATGGCGTGGTCCGATCATCGTCAAAGGCGTCCTCACGGCAGACGATGCGCGCCGCGCCGTCAATGAAGGCGCCGCCGCCATCTCTGTCTCCAACCACGGCGGCCGCCAACTCGACTGCGTTCCCGCCTCGTTGCGTGTGCTGCCCGAGATCGTAAAGGCCGTCGATGGGCAAATCGAAGTCCTGATGGACGGAGGCATTCGCCGCGGTACCGACATCGCGAAGGCTCTTTGCCTCGGAGCCCGCGCCGTCCTCTGCGGACGCGCCTACGCCTACGGACTCGCCGCCGCCGGAGAGGTCGGAGTCAACCGCGCCATTGAAATTCTGCGCACTGACCTCGACCGCACGCTCAGGCTGCTGGGTTGCGCGAATGTCGGCGAACTCAATCGTTCGAATGTGAATATCCCAAAAAGCTGGGACGCAGACTGACGGGATGACCACATAATCAACAGAATCCCGCGGTTCACCAAACTCATCGAAGGCTTGGAGGAAAGACCATGCCAAAGTTTGTTCGCTTTCAATCGTTGGGAGGACCGGAAGTTCTGGTTCTCGAAAACGAGCCAGTCCCCGAACCGGGCAAAGACGAGGTTCGACTGAAGGTTCAGGCCGTGGGCTTGAATCGAGCCGAGTCGGTTTTCATCCGCGGCTACTATTTCGAGAAGCCGAATTTACCGGGAAAACTGGGGTATGAGGCGTCTGGCATTGTTGAAGCGGTTGGCGAAGGTGTTGACCGTGCCTGGCTCGGCAAACGCGTCTCAACCGTGCCTGGTTTTTCCATGAACAAATACGGAGTCCTCGGCGAAGTCGCAATTGTTCCGGCGCGTGTGTTCGCGGAGTACCCCTCGCAGCTCTCCTCCACACAAGGCGCAGCCATCTGGATGCAATACCTCACCGCGTATGGAGCGTTGGTCCATCTCGGCGGACTCAAGGCCGGCGATTTCGTGTCGATTCCAGCCGCTTCGTCGAGCGTCGGCTTGGCCGCAATCCAGATTGTCCGCGACGCGGGAGCAACCTCGATCGCGGCGACGCGCACTGCGGAGAAGCGAGCGGAACTGCTGGAGCTTGGCGCAGACCATGTGATCGTCACCGGCGAAGAAGATTACGTGGCACGCGCGCAGCAGATCACCGGCGGCATGGGCGTGCGCCTCACCTTCGATCCCGTCGCCGGCCCGTTTGTCGAGAAGCTGGCCGAGGCCGCATCCGACGGAGGAATCGTCTTTATCTACGGTGGCCTTTCCATGCAGCCAACGCCTTTTCCCGCGATGGCGGCGATGCGGCACGGCCTCACTCTGCGCGGTTATACCCTGCTCGAAATCACGGCCAATCCCGCTGTCCTGGAGACGGCGAAGCGATACGTCTTTGATCGGCTCGCGGACGGGCGTTTTGTGCCAAAGATTGCCCGCACATTTCCGCTCGCGCAGGTCGTGGATGCGTACAAGTATCTTGAGTCCAATCAGCAAGTGGGCAAGGTTGTGATCACGGTTCCGTGATGGGCGAATGCGGTCAACCCCCAAAAACTCGTTGCGCCCCGCTCATACCAGATGAGCGGGGCGCAATATAGGACCGATTCGATGGCTTGTTCTCTTAAAGCTAGGCGACTGCAGAAGGTGCCGATGCCGCCTGCTCTTCCACGTCAAGCTTGCTGCCAACTTCAGCAGCGGCCTGCGCGAGCACGCGGTGATGAATTGTGAAAAGCGCCAGTTCAAGCCGGTCGCTGACGCCCGTCTTGTCGTAAATGGATCGCAGGTAGTTCTTGATCACCTGCTCGGTGGTCTTCAGGCGGATTGCGATTTCGCGGTTCTTGCAACCCTGGACAATCAGCGCAACGATGCGCATCTCTTTGGGCGTAAGGCGATCGCGTACGCGCGTTCCCACCATATCTTCTTCCGGCGAATCGGCCTGCATCACTTGCGGCGGGACCCAGGTTTCTCCCGCAGCGACGCGGCGGACACACTCCACCAGCGACGGCCCATTCACGTTCCGGTAAACCACGCCGCGGTATCCCTGTTGCACATAGCCACCGGCCGTTTCGTTGTTCTCGGCAATCACAATGCCGCGACTCACTGTAGTCTCAAGCAACATGCGAAGACGCGTAAGGTCAGGCCGCAACGATGAAGCAAATAGGACCACACAGCCTGGAAACGTCGTAATGGCGTGATGCATGCGGTCCAGGTCGGTGCATTGGGCGATGATGCGCATATCTTCGTCCATGGCCAGCACTTTTGCTGTGCCTGCACGGAAAATAGCCTGCGAATCAGCCAGGATGATCTTGATCATAATTACAGCCTCTTCTGCTTCTTTCTCGGACCCAACTTGCTTCTAAAGGCCCAGATCTCCCCGCCGAAACCGGCCGGTTTTGAATTCAGGCAACAATTTCGCGTCTTGCGGTACTATCGGCAAAAAACTTCGATTCGTGCCACTGACCGCATTTGCGACAATCGGAGCAGCTTCTTCCCTTCCAGAGGTACATCCCATCTAGGAAGCAGCATCGCCCCAGGGGTTACTTTGGTAAACAGATTACCTCCTGTCGCCACCAAGGGTCACTACCACCACGGAGGGATGCCTGTACCCTGTTTAAACCAAGACCGCCAAGGACGCGATTGCTCCTTTTCTTGTGGGTTTCCTCAAGGAGCCTTTTTTATCGCCGCATAAGTGGCAGTTTTCGGGTATCTCCCCGCAAAAAGTTGAATCCGAGGCACTTGTTGATTTTTCCCAGCGAAGGCGGCCCGCGCCTGAAAACCTCCGTCCCTGTCTCGTAAATTGTGCGTCCTCTTCGAAGAAATGGCCCTTTATGCCCGAGGATTCGAGCCATCCCCATCGTGCAACCGCTATAAACTAGCCGTATATGGCGAGGCCCATCCTGCTGGCGGTAGACGACGACGTAAATGTGCTTGAGGCCGTGGTCCAGGATCTGCGCCGCGAGTACGGCGCCACCTACCGGGTCATGCGGGCGGCAAGCGGCCAGGCCGGGCTCGATACCTTGGAACAGTTACGCACACGGCAGGAAGCCGTGGCCCTGATCGTCAGCGACCAGCGCATGCCTGGCATGACCGGCGTCGAATTCCTCGAGCGGGCGCGCAGCGTCTACACCGATGCCCGCCGCGTGCTTTTAACCGCCTACGCCGACTCCGAAGCAGCCATTCAGGCCATCAACTCCGCGCGGATTCACTATTACCTCAACAAGCCCTGGGATCCCCCTGAGGAGAAGCTGTACCCGGT
>Ga0182030_10026450_pt1 | contig 10504 bp, 7 predicted proteins | sample 812S3MmetaG_FD_121299 | JGI IMG/M metagenome (GOLD analysis project Ga0182030, IMG submission 121299) | Permafrost microbial communities from Stordalen Mire, Sweden - 812S3M metaG (Illumina Assembly) | ecosystem: Environmental > Terrestrial > Soil > Wetlands > Permafrost | place: Sweden... | reverse complement strand
GGAGGGGAAAGCCCTGTAGCCAGCATTGTTAACTAGGATGTTGATTTTACTGTTGAAGCTGGTTGAGAGGGTCTCGATGGCTGCAGATATGGAGAACTGGTGGGTGGATCGAGCTGAAGAAGAACTATTTCTGGGCGAGGCCGTTTGGCAGCTTTAGCTATAGTGTGGAGGGGCTCTATGGTATAAAATGACAAATCAGAGAGTGAGAGACCTCTGAACGCGATTTGGGGGGCGCCGGCTCGGGAGAAGGAGTAATCGTTTGCAATTCCTATGCCTGCGGATGCGCCGGTGACAAAGACTGAATTGCCGAAATGTTTAAATTGAATGATAAGGTTTATTGCAGGGTAAGTATCTGAATGGGCTGTTTTTTGTAAATTTCGCACCTAGTGGGTTGTCAGAATAGTGAGTGAAAGGGGAGTTTGAAGCTAACCGTTAGCTCGGATTGAGTAAGGCGTTTTCAGTTTGGGTCACCGCTCATGTATAATCGAATAGCAAGGCCTTCTCCATCTCATATACTGACTTTGACACACTCCTTTCTATCCACTTTCGGAATTAATGGAAATGCCCGATTACAACTAGATTTGAAGACATCAGGGAATCAAGATATTGGAATGCTTGATCAGCTGGTATGAAGCGGAGATTGAATTTTCAAGTGGGAGAAAATAATAATAGTACAGACATGACAGACAAGTTATCCATTCCTAGGATCAGAATTCAACCCGACTCCAAGCTCTGAGGCGCTCTCCGTAGATAAAGAATAGCCAAGGAACCGGTACAAACACCAACGCAATAAATGCTAATACAGAGTTGCCCCATCCAAGACCAAGATGATTATACATGGGCTCACCGGCGAGCGGTAGCACCGAACCACCAATTGATTGCAACACTTTACTCGCTGCGATTGCGGATGCCGAGTGTATCCCATATGCGTGGACGAGATACATATTGATAGAAAGCTGACTCGATGTTAAATAATTGCTCACATTGTACAGGAGCAAGACTCACAAAGCCAGGCACCATTCCCATACCAAACAAAACCGTGCCGAGAATAGGGACAATCCAATGTGCTTTTGCCTCTGCTGACCATCCGTACCAGAAGAAAGAAATTGTTACCAGGGGTGCACTGACTACCAATAGGGGTAATCTGAATTCAGGTTTTCCTTCACCACCATTCTTACTCTCGAGCCTTTTGTATACGGCATCGCTTCCCTTCCCAGCTATAGCCAACCCGAAGAAGCACCCAACCCCAAGTCCAAGATAAGTGAGACCGGTTGATCCAGTAGAGAAATGGTATTGCTCGATGAATACACGAGGGAAGGTGGTAACGAACAGGTAGAGGTATCCGAAGAGAAACGCAGTGTAGACGGAGAGAAGGAACACAATTGGTGATAGGATGAGCATCTTCATCGGTCGAACAATGGCACGCTTGAAATAATCGACTTTGGATGATCTATCGTGAAGCGCAGATACCAGATATTGGTTACCCGTCTCCTTCCTCAACTTCTCTGCTTTGCTCTTGAGAATGACCACTGGGTACGTTTCTTTTAACAATATTAGACCCAGTAAGAAGGTTGTTCCAGAGAGGATGCATTGAAGCCAGAATATCCATCTCCATCCCTTGGCCTCAGATAAGTATCCACCAATCATAGGACCAAGAACTGGACCAAGAAGTGGTCCCATGCCCCATACCGCCATAGCACCACCGCGTCGATCTTTCAAAAATGCATCGCCGATTGTGGCTCCACCAAGTGTGATAGGGGTTGACCCAGCACAACCTGCTAGAAAGCGGAATGCGATGAGCATACCAAGAGAATTGCTGACTGCACAGGCTATAGTGAAAATGCAGAAGAAGAGGTTCGAAAAAATGTAGATAGGTCGACGGCCATAAATTTCGGACAGAGGAGCCACGACGAGTGGACCGAAGGCGAAGCCTAGTACAAATACTGATACAACAAATGTTTGGAGGTTGGAATTGTCCGAGTGGAATTCAAGCATTGCTTGTGGCATGGCAGGGGCCAACATGGATGACGACATGGGACTGCAAACTGTTAGGGAGTCTTGGAGATGGAAGGTAGGGAAAGTTTACGTTGCCAGTGACATGACTGATATGATACCCAAGTTCTGCCATTTCCTCGTTGCTGTCCAATTCATTGGGTTGAGCTTGTCATTGTCACCTTCCCAGTCTATCACATTTGGAGAAGAGGTCTTCTCGGTCGGCGGACCAGCTTCAAGGATAGAGATATCCGAGGAAGGAACCAAAGAACTAGGTGTAGGTCTATCATGATTTTCTTTGATTAGGGAAGACATCTTAAAATCGCAAAAGCAACAAAGCCGAAGGGAAAAAAGTGCTACGCCGGGGATCAAGAATAGCTAGACATTAAGGAACGGTAGAAAACGAGTTGAAGTATGCAGAGGAAAAAGGAAAAAGCCAGAACTATATAAAGAAACCAAAAAGAAAGATAAGACTGTTTCCATGCAATTTAACCCGAAATGGCCCTCTCGTACGAAAAAGCGGAGGGGAAAATGAGAATAGAGTCGTGATTGCACTACGCCCAAACAGGAATCTCTCGCGCGAGAGCATTACAGGGCAGTAGAGCCTTTTGGACAAGAAACCGCCCAGTGTGCCATAATCTCTTAATATACCGTAAGTCCTCAGCCTCGCTCGAGACTCAGGAGATGCATCTTTTCGAGAACTTCAAGTACAGCAAGGCAAGGCTGGGTATAGGGACGCGACTGCATTGCATGGAGATTTGCCCAATTGAACAGAGGCTGCTATTTACGCGCCAAGCAAACGGCGGTAGCGGATCTCTTTGCTGGTAATTTCATACTCCATGGAGGCAGTATATCCATCTCAGTTATAACTAGTTGGAAATTATTTTGGACGTTCTTTTCTCCCAGATGGGAGATTCTTGTCATGGGGCTCGCTAGAAGCACTGCGTTGACGGGATATAATATATACCTGGTATGACTCCAATGAGATCGAGTCCGCAGGTCGTCCGTTCTTCGTCCAGAAACATGTATCAGGATGTTTGTATTTCAATAATATCCACGTTCCCTAATCCCTGGTGTTGATAAATGCCGCATGCATCAATCAGCTAGCCTGGAATAGGTCGGGGATGCTGCCGCCCCACCCTAGTTCAAGGCCTAGCCGATAATCTAGCCTCTGTTAGATAGGACCTACTGAATCCAGATTAGCGTTTGGAAGATCTTCAATCGGTGCCCTAAAATCATTCTAAATCGAAATTTCTGCAATTACCGGTATCTAGTAGGCCGGTAGTCATTGCTGCTAATAAAGTCTATAGTCTATGCTGCTAGCCCTGCTGATGATACTGTCATCAAGATAAGCTTCCTGACATCTTGCGCAGAAAAATAGAAGCAGGTACGACTGGACGACTGGGTTTCCACGAGTTCATATTTCTTCATACGCTCGTTGTCGCTTTTTGGTTTTGAGCGATGCTGTCGTCATGTATTCAGCTTTCACCCTTCTCTTATTCCTCTTTTCCATTCACATCTTCATCGTAGCTGCCAACCTTGACTGCAAGGCCGACAGTTTCTCTTCCATCCTGCCGAAGAACACAACCATCACTTTAGCCGCTCCAACCACCAATTTTAGTCCGTTTTTGCAGAAGGATGTTAACATCACCTTCCCTTCAAATATCACTGAGGCGGCTCTCCCCATCTGCGTCCTCGAACTCAACGTCAAGTCGTCTCATAACACATCATTTAATACCGGCGTAATCCTGCCAAATAGCTGGAATGGCAGATTGTTAGCAACAGGCAATCCAGGGTTTAGTGGAGGAATTCGCTGGTCTTCCCAAGCAGACGTGCTCAGGTATGGTCCAGCAGTCACCGTCTCCACCGATACGGGGCATGTTGGATCGGCGAACAATATCTCCTTCGCTATAAATAATCCCGATGGAATCCTAGACTGGTCATACCGGTCTTTGCATGATTCAACTGTGCTAGCAAAGCAGCTTGCCAAAACCTTTTATGGCAACGACGTCCAGCACTCGTATTACTCTTCTTGTTCGAATGGTGGAAGACAGGGTCTAAAGGAAGTGCAGATGTTTCCAGACGACTACGATGGAGTGCTTGCAGGCGCACCAGCCTGGGATATCACCCATTTACATCCTTATATTGTCCAGATCGGCATATGGAACCTGCCCGCAAATACATCGAGTCACATCCCCTCTGACAAGTTTTCACTCATTTCGGATCACATCCTGGAGCAATGCGACTCTCAGGATGGACTAGCCGATCGAATAATCCAAGAGCCTTACTCCTGTGACTTCTCCTCTACCATGATTGTGTGTAATGCTACCACAGAAAGTAACGATACCTGCCTGACTCCATCCGAAATAGACACGCTTTCTCTCCTATACAACGACTGGACCCGGGAAAATGGCTCCCTCCTATTTCCTCACTTTGCTCTCTCCGCCTCTATCTCTCACTACGGGGCAGTCGACACAGCTCCCGAGCACTTTGGCCTCGAGTACTTTGACGGCTTTGTCTACAACGAGACTAATTGGGATTGGAGAACTTTCCAGGGCGAGAAGACCGTCGATTTCGTCGATTCTCTCGACGCTGGACATGCTGCTGCTCTTTCTATGGACCTCTCTGAATTCAAGTCTCATGGCGGAAAGCTCATTATGTACCACGGCCTTTCCGACAATACTATTCCCACGGGCTCCAGCATTCAGTATTTCCAAGGTGTCAGCACAACTATGGGCTCTATCGATGACTTTTTACAGCTCTACCTAGTCCCCGGAATGGGCCATGTGAGTCACACCCTCACCTTTACATTTAAATGATATGACGAAAATTCTGACCATAATTACAGTGTGGTGGATCCGCAGTCGCGCCCTATTACATCGCCGCCGACGGACAGGTCGTACAAACAACCGACGGCCCCGGTTTTAGCGTGCCAGGATACGTCGATCCGCAGCATGATATCCTCCTTGCCATGATGGAATGGGTCGAGAATGGTACCGCACCAAATCAACTCATTGCGACGAAATGGAACAACGATACTTTAGAAAATGGCCTTCTTATGCAACGTCCGCTGTGCCCGTATCCGCAAAAGGCGGTCTACAAGGGATCCGGCAATTATCATGATCCCCGTACCTGGAGCTGCCAGGAAGGAGAACTACTGGAATTCCCCACCATGAACGGCAGTAGGGGTACGGTAAAAGCTTTCGATAATTCGACGACAACGTCTGGACAATCCTCGTCAAGCACCGGGCCGGCCCAACCAACAAGTACAGGGCACATAAAGGGAGGGGCAAACAAAAAAAGGGTGATGGGAGAGGATACGTTGCAATTGGCGGGTTGCGCATTCCTTGGGCTGCTCGGGGTCGGTCATATGTTATTAGATTAGTTTTTGAGCATTTCCGACTTGGGTTAACGTGGGACAAGGGACAGGGGTTTAGAAGGGTTGATAGAATATAGAAGCTTTTTGTTAGATTGCAATTTGGTAAAGATGTTAAAGAGTTAAGAGTTCAGAGCTCATCATGTGACTAGATGAGCTAGTCCACTCTAGTACTAGTATACATTCGACATACACTAGTATCTATAAAAAGAGCCTTCTTGTGTAACCTAGCTCTACAGAAATTGCTTCCCTAACCTTATTCTTGCAATAATTTTAATAATAAATCTTTAATTAATTATTTAGTCACTATTTGTGACAAAGCTCCGGGGCAAGAACGGTAATAAATGCTGTAGACTCTATTCTTAGAATAATAGGTACAGAAGGTCTACGACAGCGTCGGACGAGTTCAAAACTACGCAATCTTACACAAGCAGGCTAGCCATAGTAGGCCGCCCACGAGTCCGTAACACGATTTTTCACAGTACTAATTTCACATGAATTTTTGATATCTAATGAACAATAAATTTTCTTCCTCCTAGATTTTATAGTTTTGTAGTATAATGATATTTTTGATTCTAGAGTCTATTTTAATTGCGATTGAAGTACCCCGTATATTTTGGTAGAAATAAAATTGATATTTTAGGGTGGTCTTGAGTTATCATAAAGAAAGAATTGACGGTTTTTGACTCATCGTGACTGTAGTCTTGTCTTATCCAAAAATCCACCCCCACCTGTATCCTTCGGCACGGAATCGATCGATCTGAGAGTTCTAGCCAATTCGTTTAATCCATGGGATTCAAATAGCAGAGCTAGCATAAATTAGTGCTTTTGGCCATGGAGAGAGGCTGGTTGAGTACGCCCAAGATCCAATGTTCTTCTTTGAAATTAAGGCTTTCATGTGATGGTTAGGCAAAAGATGCAAGGATCCTTTTGCTTTGTCAATCAATGGTAATAGATAAGTCAGCCGTATCACAGTGGCCCAGTATATGGTGTGGCTGAAGCCCGTGGTTCGGGTGCTAGAATTTGATTAGAGGATTTCATCAGCTCGCACTTGAGCTGACGATGGAGGGGCAGACCGCAAGGCTTCTCCCCATGTAATTTAATCGCAAAGTCCTGTTCTTTCCAGACGCAGCTTTTGAGTGGGCATGATTCAACGCCACTATTGACAACCTGAGGTTTTAAACGACTTTGAATCAAGTACTTTCCAAAGGTACATTAATAGCTTCGGCTTCCTGAGAACTGCATTCTCGTCTCGTAGGTTCAATAAAGTTGCGCGCTTTTCCGACACGACCATGACATTGAGAAGTTGATCAATTGTACACCTTCTATTACGCGACGCAGAAAAGTTTCTTGCCTTAATCCCTTTCTCGTCCCGCTAAACTTGAATCATGCTGACCGAAATTGACGGGGTGAGTGCCGGAGATGATGCTCCCATGCTAGTTTCGCCGCTCTCACTGACTATGTCCCAGCCATCTGGCCTTCACATTCATTCAGAACCAGAGGATAGATTTCACAGTGGACATAGTTCATCAGTTTACGGTCTTGGTGACAGAGCTCGACAATCGAGTATCCCTTCCACTCCTCGTCAAGGGAGTGCCTCTTATCAAGGCAGCGGACCTTCAACCTATTACCCTCATGCTAGCAATATCCAGACTGCTGGTACTTCAGCCCACATCAACTACGTAACTCTTCCAAATCGCCAATCCAGCATTTCACACCCAAACCCCACCCAGAATGTCGAACATGGGAACAGTAATCCTACGTATAGTCAGACTGCAAACTTCCAGTCGAGCAATGCTCACATTGGAGATGCGCCGTCGTTGGATAATCAGGGGAGACGGTCGAGTTTTCCACTGAGTATGACTCGCCAGGATAGCATTCTTCTGGAGAGTCAACGCCGAGCTAGCAATACTCAGACGTTCAGTAGCTCAGGCCGGCGTGGCTCAAATGCTATGAACCCAGCCATCGAACCCCCAACTACCACCTCTTCGTCTGTGGCGTCGTCAGTCAGTCTCAAAATTTCAAGGTGGATTGGGAGGAGAAGATATTGTCCCACAAAGCCGGAGCCAGAGCGAGAGAGAAAACGAAAATATTTTTTTGGTCATTCGCATTCTCTTGCTAGTTGTGACTGGTCTTTTGATCGGCTTTATCGTGGTTCTTGTATTTTACCTTAAGTCTAAGGGAAATGTTACGGAAGCAGCCTTGCCAACTCCAACAATACTTCCACAGCCGAATTCCATGCCCATCACAGACTCGAGCATAGGGGCGGCCGATGTCGTGATTGGAACCTACTTCTCAACAGCTGCCTCAGGAGTCCTTCAAACCAAATTAGTCTACAATGACGGAAAGGGCAGCCTCTGCGTTCGAACAAAATCCGGCATCAAATGGCTCAATGCCCAATGCCTCGAAGGTGCCAACCCCCGAGCAGACACTCCCCTGACAGTCCTCGATTGGCTGGGCGGCCCAAGCATCTACTTCATCACTGCTGATAACCTCCTCTCCGGCGTCGACCATATGCCCTTAAATGACACTTGGAAATTCTCGACGCTGCGAGACCAGGAGCGACCTACGCACAAACAGTCTCAACTCGCGTCGGTAACCTGGTTCAATGGTACGTCTGCTTGGGTTTATTACCAAGATGCCAACGAACAGCTTCGCGAATTCGGACTCGACGATTACCGTGGTATCACATGGAGAGATGGGAGCGAAGGACCCTTGGGCTTGGCTTTGGCTGGGTCAGGAATCGGGGCCTCGCGTTGGTGGTTACTTTCCGATGGCACTGAGGTTCTCGAAGTATTTATTCAAGTCTCAGACGGCGCGCTGCATGGTCGTGTTTACATGGAATCAGTCTGGACATCCGACTTCTACGCCGTCAACGGAACTCCCAACACAGTGTCAGAAGGCGCGGCACTTACATCGACTGTCGTGCATCAGACAAATTCAACGATGGTGATGTTGGCGTATGTCGCGAGTGATGGGTATCTCACAGTGCAGTCAAGAGGGACGGCGAATCAGACGAACACGGAATTTGATGCATTCTCGACTCCGCAGAGTATATATCGAGGAGATGGAGAGCAGACGACCGGCATTGCGGCTTTTGATTCCTCAGGGCACCCGAATATTTTTTTCGTTAACAATGATACGATCCTGGAGTTTTCAGCGCTGGATGTGGCGGCTGCGAATTGGACTAGTTTTGATGTTACTTCTGCCTAATGCTGGATAAGCCATGTTAGGTGTTCTCGCATTGTCGTCCGAATATGGACTAGTGCTGCTTTGGATCTCTTAAATAGCCCTCAAGATCTCTCTAGCTAGACTCAATGCTATTCACACTTTGCTACATTTTTCCAGACCCTGTATTGTGACCCTACAAACTCTCCCACCTTATAGGGACTATCCACAGCGATGGTTTTGAGTCGTTTCATATTCATGATTACTGATTTTCATTGGCTATTCTAATGTTGATTCCAAAGACTATACTAAATTGCTCAAGGCCCGGCGCTAAGTCCGTTATTTCAGCTTCGCCGGACTTATTTTCTGATTTTAGTCATGCGTAGAAGCTGGCTAAGTATCCTGAGTTATTGTTTGCAAACTATGGCCCGAGATGATTGGCCATTAATCAATGCGGCACAACAGATGTAACATGACTATAGTTTATCGTAGTTGAGAAATCTATAGCAGGTGAGAAAGGGGTCCTGAGAAAGTTCTCAGTATAAATAAACTAAAAGGTCCTCTACAAAAGAGAAAGGGAGTTTAGGGAAAGTCCTCAGAATTAAAGAAATACCTAGGTAGTCTTAGTATATAATCACCTGGTCTTAAAGCCCGCCACTGGTGTCAAGGTATCTGGAGAAGGCCCTTAGAAATGAGAAAATATATAAGGTCACAAGATCGTAATAAGCATAGGGATGGGCCATCCCACCTGGCCTTTGATGGGCATATCTATAACTAGCGCAAAACCACGGCTGCTACACAGCCTTCGGCTCGCTCTAGCAACTAAGTATGTCTATACCTATACCTATACCTACCTAAACAAGAAGACGGTGATCGATGGCAGCATCATGTAACTTAACCAGCTAATCAAAGCTTTCCGTTGAAAAACCAGCCAAATTTTTAACATCGCTAGTTAGAAACCTTCTCATTCGTTCCTCATATCAAAGACATGAGAAAGACGAAGCTGGCCAAGCATGCACAAAGTTCCAGGGTTCAATATTTAATTTTTTACTAGTTGTCTATTTATTTAAGAATAACTTCATAAAAGAGCAGAGACATAGCACCAATCAAGTAGACTCATAGAGTTATTCCCCTAGGATTCTGCCTAGGAAGACACTCCCTAGATTCCATAATATTATTTGATTTATAATCAGTATATTCTAGAAATATCTATAATAATATAATAACATAATATTAATAGCATTAAAATCCTTTAAATAATTCTAAATAGCAAAATAAAATAACTTTATTACTAGTATAAAAGCTTTTAGATTTATATAGATTAGTATAAGGTATATAAAAAAACTTTTTTCTTTTTTTAGATAGTCCTTAAGTTTTTTAATATATTATATATTACTGTAGCTTATTTAACTATAGACTTATTGACTAAAGGAGCTTTAGCTAGATCACCTAACTAGTCCCCCTTTCCTCTACCACCACATTAATTGCTTCCACTATGTCAAATTACGATGGCAAGAAACGCGTTTCATTTTATCCACCACTAACTTCAATTCACTCTAGGCAGTTATTTTGTGGTATCAGCATAGGAATATACTACACGCTAGCCGCTTGGCAAAAGAACAGGAATTTATTTTGCCTCACAGTTCTGATACGCCCTTTGACGAGCATATGCTTCTGGATTGAAGGTGGGTCTTGGAAGATCGTGAGTACGTGGGAGGGCGGAGTTGCTGTGCTCATTGCTAATGCTTTGATAGTGAGGATATTGGCACTTAAGTCGGGCACCATACTAGCCGACTACCCCTAGAAGTCGACCACTTTTTACATCAAAAAATACTAATTTTGAGTTTTTTAATTCTATAATTACTTATTAAAAATTCTTAAAGTTAAAATTATATAATCTCTATATAATATATATCTTATATACTAATTTTTATATAATTCTATATTATATAAAAAGAGTACTAAAAG
>Ga0182030_10026448_pt1 | contig 10504 bp, 9 predicted proteins | sample 812S3MmetaG_FD_121299 | JGI IMG/M metagenome (GOLD analysis project Ga0182030, IMG submission 121299) | Permafrost microbial communities from Stordalen Mire, Sweden - 812S3M metaG (Illumina Assembly) | ecosystem: Environmental > Terrestrial > Soil > Wetlands > Permafrost | place: Sweden... | reverse complement strand
GAGCCCGTCGTCGAGTAGCGCACGTGCCCGATCGCGAGCTCGCCGGCGAGCGTGCTGAGGTCGTTCTCGGTGAACACCTGGTTGACCAGCCCCAGCTCGCGTCGCGTGATGATGTGCCCGCCGCGATCGGCCGCCGCGATCCCCGCCGACTCCTGCCCGCGGTGCTGGAGCGCGTACAGCGCGAAGTACGACAACCGCGAGACCTCGTGCCCGGGCGCGTATATGCCGAATACACCGCACTCGTCGCGCGGTCCGTCGCGGTCCTCCAACTCGGGCCCGGTGGCCCTTCCGTCAGCCATCGCTGGTTTCACGCTAGCAGGACCCTGTCATCGAAACAGCTCCGCGAGCGCACCATGCGCGTCTTTCAGCTCTGTGAGCGTCGTGCTCAGCGTCGTCTCGGCGGGGAGCGAGATCCGCAGTGCATCCCCGCCGACCGTGCCGATCGTTAGCACCGGCGTCCGCTCTCCCAGCGCGCGCAGCGCATCCTCGCCGCCGCTCACGACGAAACCTCCCGGGCCCTCCCCAAAGAGCGAGGCCTCCCAGGCAGGCCCATCCACTTCAATCTCGGCGCCGAGGCCCCTCTCCAGGCAGCACTCGGCCAGCGCGACCGCGAGCCCGCCCTCGGCGATGTCGTGCACGCTGGCGCACGCGCCCGCCCTGACCGCGTCGCGCACCGCCGCCTGCGCCGCGATCACCGCGTCAAGTGCGAGCTCCGGCAGGCCGTCGGGCAGCGCCTCGCCGCGCAGCTTTGCCAGCTCGCTCGCGACGAGCGACGGGGCGAAGGGACCAACGAGCGCCACCGCGTCTCCCGCACGGACGAAGCCCAGGCGACCCGCGCGCCTAACGTCGGGCAGGCGGCCGACCATGCCCACCACAGGCGTCGGGTAGATCGGCCCCGCCGTGGCGCCCTCGTTGTACAGCGACACGTTCCCGCCGACGATCGGCGCCTCCAGCGCCCGGCAGGCGTCGCCCAGGCCGCGCACCGATTCGGTCAGCTGCCAGGCGATATGCGCCTTCTCGGGGTTGCCGTAGTTGAGGTTGTTCGTCGTCCCCAGCGGCTCCGCCCCCACGCACGCGAGGTTCGCCGCACACTCGAGCGCCGCCTCGATCGTGCCCCTGTACGGATCGGCGGCGACGCGCCGGCCGTTGCAGTCGATTGATACCGCCAGCCCGCTGCCATCCGCGAGCGCCAGCACCGCGGCGTCGGCCTGCTCGGGGCGGCGCACCGTCCGCGACTGCACGATCGCGTCGTACTGCTCGAACAGAGGCCTGCGCGAGGCGATATTCGGGGACGCCAAGAGCGCCAGCAGCGCCTCGCGCGGTGAGGCATTCTTGGCGAGCGTCGCTTCTGGCGGTGCATAGATCGGCGCCGCCGGCTTCTCCGGTCGCAGGTCGTATAGCGGGCAGTCGTCGACGAGCGCTCTGACGGGCATGTCCCCGACGAGCTCGTCCCCGTCGAAGACACGCATCCGGCCGGTCTCGGTGACCGTGCCGATCGCCGCGCTGTTCACCTCCCACTTCTCGCACAGCGCGATCACGGCGCCGACGTTCGCCGGCTCGACCACGCACAGCATCCGCTCCTGGGACTCACTCACCATCACCTCGAACGGCTCCATGTCGGGCTCGCGGAGAGGGATCTTCGCGACGTCGAGGTCGATCCCGACCTCGCCTTTGGAGGCCATCTCCGCGGCCGAGGAGGTCAGGCCGGCCGCGCCGAGATCCTGCAGCGCGACGATCAGCCCCCGCTCCAGCAACTCCAGCGAGCACTCGAGCAGCTTCTTCTCCTCGAACGGGTCGCCGACCTGCACGGTCGGGCGCTTGTCCTCGCCCGAGTCCGCCTCGCCCAGCTCGGCCGAGGCGAGCACCGACGCCCCGCCGATCCCGTCACGGCCCGTGCGCGCACCGAACAGCACGAGCGTGTTCCCGGATCCGGCGGCCGCGCTGCGCACCAGCTTCTCACGCTCGCCCAGCCCCAGCGCCATCGCGTTGATGAGGCAGTTCTGCTCGTACGGACCCTCGAAGTAGACCTCGCCGCCGATCGTCGGCACACCGATCGAGTTGCCGTAGTGGCCGATCCCCCGCACGGCTCCGTCGAGGAGATAACGAGCGCGTGTTCCGGACGGCTCCCCGAAGCGCAGCGAGTCGAGCACCGCGATCGGGCGCGCGCCGATCGCGAAGATGTCGCGCAGGATGCCGCCGACGCCCGTCGCCGCGCCCTGAAAGGGCTCGACCGCGCTCGGGTGGTTGTGCGACTCGACCTTGAACGCGCACACCTGCCCATTGCCGACGTCGACCGCGCCCGCGTTCTCGCCCGGGCCCATCACGACATACTTGCCGTCGGTCGGCAGCGTCCTCAGCAGCTTCTTCGAGTGCTTGTACGCGCAGTGCTCGCTCCACAACAGCGAGTACATCGCGAGCTCGACCTGGTTCGGCGCGCCCCCCTGCTTCTCGCACACGAGCTCGTACTCCGCGCGTGTCAGGCCCAGCGCGAGCGCATCCTCGAGCGCCGGCTGAGCGCTCGCAATTCCCGACACGGTTGCGGGCCCGGCCATCGCGACGCCGGGATCTTCAGACATGCGCGCCCTCCACCGTCAGGCGCATCGACTCGAAGATCTTCAACCCGTCGGTCGACCCTCCCATCAGCCCGTCGACCGCGTGCTCGGGGTGGGGCATCAACCCGAACACGTTCCCCCGCTCGTTGCTCACGCCCGCGATCCCGTGCACCGAGCCGTTGAAGTTCTCGCCGTCGGCGTAGCGCAACACGATCTGGCCGGCGCGATCCATCACCGCGAGCGTCTCCTCGTCGGCGTGGTAGCGCCCCCACGAGTGCTTCGCGGGAATGCTCAGCCTTTGGCCCAGCGCGCATCCCTGCGTGAACGAACCGCCGCTGTTCAGTACCTCGAGCCCGACCTGCCGGAAGGTGAAGCGCCGGTTCGCGTTTCCAAGTAGAGCGCCCGGCAACAGGCGCGCCTCGCAGAGCACCTGAAAACCGTTGCAGATTCCCAGCACGAGACCGCCGTCTTCGGCGAAGTCGATCACCGACTCCATCACCGGCGCGAACCGCGCGATCGCGCCGGCGCGCAGGTAGTCGCCGTAGGAGAAGCCACCCGGCACGACGATCGCGTCGGCGCCTTTCAGGTCGCGGTCGCCGTGCCACAGCAGCTCCGCGTCGGCCACGCGCCGTGCGGCGCCCAGCGCGTCGACCTCGTCACAGCTGCCTGGAAATCTCAGGACGCCGAACTTCATCCGGCGAGGACGATCTCGTAATCCTCGACCAGCGGGTTCGCGAGCAGCCGCTCGCACATCGACTCCAGCTGTGCCGGGTCCTCGACGTCGAGCTCGACCAGCCGGCCGACGTGCACGTTCGTCACACCCGCGAAGCCGAGCGCAGGCAGCGCGCGCTGCACCGCCTCGCCCTGCGGGTCGAGGATCCCCACCTTCGGCCTGATCAGCACGCGCGCCCTCATCGCGCGCCGGCGCTCGTGCGCTCCAGCCACGCCGCAAACGGCTCGCCCGTGATCAGCTCGTAGGCCTCCACGTATCGCTCGCGCGTGCCCGCGACGACGTCCTGCGGGATCTCCGGAGCGGGTGGGCGCTTGTCCCAGCCGCTGCCCGCGGCCCAGTCGCGCACGTACTGCTTGTCGAAGCTCGGCTGGCCCCTGCCGAGCACGTAGGAGTCGACCGGCCAGTAGCGCGAGGAATCGGGCGTCAGCACCTCGTCGCCGACCACCAGCTGATCGTGCTCGTCGAGCCCGAACTCGAACTTCGTGTCGGCGAGGATCACGCCGCGCTCGCGCGCGTGTTCGGCAGCAAACGAGTACAGCTCGATCGACTTATCCCGCACCCGCTCCATCAGCGCCCCGTCGCCAACCAGCTCGCTCGCCTGCGCGAAGTCGATCGTCTCGTCGTGGCCGACGTCCGCCTTCGTGCTCGGTGTGAAGATCGGCTTTCCCAGCTGCTCGGACTCGCGCAGTCCCGCCGGCAGCTCGATCCCCGAGACGGCGCCCGTGGCCTGGTAGTCCTTCCAGCCCGATCCCGTGATGTAGCCGCGCACGACGCACTCGACTGGCAGCATTTTCAGCTTACGCACGACCAGTGCCCGGCCGCGCACCTCGTCGGGCACGTCCTCGGTCGCGGAGATCAGATGGTTGGCGACGATCTCCCTCGTCTTCTCAAACCAGAACACCGACAGGCCCGTGAGCACCTTGCCCTTGTCGGGGATCGGCGTCGGGTGGACCGCGTCATAGGTCGAGATCCGGTCGCTCGCGACCATCAGCAGCCGCTCGTCCAGCGAGTACATCTCGCGGACCTTCCCTTTGGCGATCAGCGGCAGGTCGACGAGCGTGGTCACGTTGGCCGCGATGCTAGCAATGGAGTCGGGCGTGCAGTAGGTGCTGGCCGGTTCGGGGACACGCGAGTGTCAACCGGTCCGGTCAGGCGATCGCGTCGAGACGCCGGACGATCTCATCCGCGTAGCGCGTGTAGTGGTCGTAGGTGAAGATCTCATCGAGGTCCAGCCCCGCCGCGCGCTCGTCCTGCGCGAGCAGGCCCTGTAGTGGCGTGCCCTGATCCCAGGCGCGCTGCGCCAGCTCCTGCACGATTCGGTAGGCGTCATCGCGGGTGCTGCCGTCCTCGACGAGCGCGAGTAGAACCCGCTGGGAGAAGAGGGCGCCGTGGGTCAGCTCGAGGTTCTCGAGCATCCGCTGCTCGTTCACCTTCATGCCCTCCACGAGCGCGATCGTGCGATGTTGCAAGTAGTCGAGCAGGATCGTCGAGTCGGGCAGGATCACGCGCTCGACCGAGGAGTGCGAGATGTCGCGCTCGTGCCACAGCGCGACATCCTCCAATCCCGCCTGAGCGTTCCCGCGCAGTACGCGCGCGAGCCCGGAGATCTGCTCGCTCTTGATCGGGTTGCGCTTGTGCGGCATCGCGCTCGAGCCCTTTTGGCCGGCACGGAACGGCTCTTCGACCTCGCGCACCTCCGTGCGCTGCAGGTGCCTGATCTCCGTCGCGAAGCGCTCCAGCCCGGCCCCCGCGAGCGCGATCGCGCTCAGCAGCTCGGCGTGCCGGTCGCGCGCGACGACCTGCGTGGAGACGTCCTCGCGCTTGATGTCCAAGCGCTCCAGCACGCGCGCCTCGAACTCGGGGCTCGTCGCCGCATAGGTACCGACCGCCCCGGAGATCGCGCCGACGACCACCTGTGCGAAGGCGCGCTCCAGGCGCAGCGCGTTGCGGTGCGCCTCGAACGCGAACCCCGCGAGCTTTACGCCGAAGGTCGTCGGCTCGGCGTGAACCCCATGCGTGCGCCCAACGCACAGCGTGCCCACGTGCACGCGCGCGCGCCTGACTAATGCATCGGCAAGCTCGCGTGCACCCGGCACGATCACCTCGCCGACGGCGCGTAGCTGCAATGCGAGCGCGGTGTCGAGCACGTCCGAGGATGTCAGCCCGAAATGGATCCAGCGCCCCGCACCTCCCGCCGAGGAGGCGAGCACGTCGACGAACGCCGCCATGTCGTGATCGGTTGTCTGCTCACGCTCGTTCACGTCCTGCACTGTGAACGTCGCTCCGCGGATCGCCTCCAGATCCGCGGGTGTTGGTCCGTCTCCGTCCCCGAGCAGCCCCGGCAACTCCTCGCAGGCCGCGACCTCCACTCGGCGCCAGGTCTCCATCCGCGCCGCGTCGGTCCACAAACGGCCCAACTCAGGGCGGGTGTAGCGAGGGATCATGTAGCGAATTATCGCCGATCGGCCGTCCGGGCCAATCGGCGCCAGCTTACGCTGCGATTATCGTCGGCCGGCCGCGTCGCCGTGTCGACCCCGAGGCGATCTCATTCCGCGGCCGGCCGGCGCATGCTCACGCACCAAGGATCTGCGCGGCGAGGATCGCCGCGTTGCGCGCGTTGTCCAGGCCCACGCAGGCGACGGGCACACCCGGGGGCATCTGCACGATCGAGAGGATCGCGTCCAGTCCGCCCGCCGCGGTCAGACGACCCGACAGCGGGACGCCGATCACGGGCAGGTCGGTGTGCGCGGCGACGGCGCCGGGCAGCGCGGCGGAGATACCCGCTCCGGCGATGATCACGCGCAGGCCGCGCATGTGCGCGTTCTTCGCGTAGTCGGCGACCACGTCCGGTTCGCGGTGCGCTGACATCACGCGGATCTCGTGCAGGATGTCTCGTCCTTCCAGCTCCTTCGCGGCCTTCTCCATCGCCTCCATATCGCTCTTCGAGCCCATCACGATGCCCACGCGCGGGGCGTCGACGTCGATGTCGTCGAGCTGTGCCTGCACTTCCGCCTCCTGCATCGGCTCCGGCGCGAGCGAGAGCCCCGGTGTCTCGCGCTCGCTCACGACGATTCCTCGGCCGCGTTTGCGGCAATGTCATGCCTCAGTTGCATCCCGTCGAAGTAGATCATCTCGGCCGCAGCATACGCGGCGCGACGGGCGGAGTCGGCGCCGTCGCCGAGCGCGGTCACGTTCAACACGCGCCCGCCCGCCGTGACCACGCCCGCCGCGGTGCGCGCCGTGCCGGCGTGCGTCAGCTCGACCGCCATCCCGCTGTCGGGCGCGCGCTCGGCGCCGGCGTCTCCGTAGCGTTCGCGAAACTGCCCGAGGCCGGCGATCGCATCGCCCGTCGAGGAGGACTCCGGATAGCCGGCGCTCGCCAGCACGACCGTCACCGCCCAGGCGGGCGACCACTCCAGCCGCACGCCCTCCAGGCCGCCTGGGCGCGCGGCGCGCAGCAGCACTTCGAGCAGGTCCGAGCGCAGCCGCGGCAGCACCGCCTGCGTCTCGGGGTCGCCGAAGCGCACGTTGAACTCGAGCACGCGCAGACCGTCGGGCGTGAGCATCAGACCGGCGTAGAGGACGCCGTGAAAGGGCGTGCCGCGCTGGCGCATCAGATCGACGACCGGCTGGTGCACGGTGGCGAGGATCTCCCGCACGCGCTCCTCGTCGATGCCCGCCACCGGGGAGTAGGAGCCCATGCCGCCGGTATTCGGGCCCTCGTCGCCCTCGCCGATGCGCTTGAAGTCGCGGGCGGGCGCCAGCGCCACGGCGCGCTCGCCGTCGCAGACCGCGAGCAGCGAGAGCTCCTCGCCCGTCAAGCGCTCCTCGACCACGGCGCTCGCCTCGCCGTCGCCGAAGCGGCCCTCGACAAAGATCTCCCTCAGCGCCGCCTCGGCCTGCGCGGAGGTGTCGGCCACGGTCACACCCTTGCCGGCGGCCAGGCCGTCGGCCTTGATCACCACGCCCGCGCCCGGCGACCCCGGCTCGTTCGTCAGCTCGCTCACGGCATCCAACCCCTCCTGCAGCGAGCGCACGCGCGACCAGCGCGCCGTCGGCACCCCGGCCTGCGCCATCGCATCCTTCGCGAACGCCTTCGATCCCTCCAGCCAGGCCGCGGCCTTACTGGGGCCGAAGGCGAGACGACCGCGCGCGGCGAGCTCGTCGACGAGGCCGCCCACGAGCGGCGCCTCCGGCCCGACGATCGTGAAATCGACATCCTCGCGCTCGACCGCCGCCAGCAGCCACTGCACGTCGTCGGAGGGAATCTCCAGCAGGCGCGCATCGGCGGCGATGCCGGCGTTGCCCGGCGCGCACAGCAGCTCCGGTTTTTGCGGCGAGCGCTTCAGCGCACGCACGATCGCGTGCTCGCGCCCGCCGGTGCCGACGACGAGGACCTTCACGTCAGAGGGAAGCGATGAACTCGTCTACGGGGATCGCGGACAGCGTCTCGTAGCGCCCCGTCCCGCGCGAGCCCAGCTCCAGCGAGACGCGCGCCATCGTGCCCTCGTCGGGCGCCTCGATGATCGAGATGAAGTCGACGTGCCCGAGCGTCGCCCACTGCGCCTTGACGGTGGCGCCGAGCTGCTCGACCTCTCTGTTGACCTCGGTTATCCGCTGCGGGTTGTTCTTGACCGTCTGCACGCCCTCCGGTGTGAGGGTCGAGAGCATGATGTAGGTGGGCATTGGCTTCTCCTCCGTCCGTTTTGGGGCGTTCGTGCGCGCGGTGGTGCGCTCAGTGTCCGTTGTACCGGATCGTCCGACCTGAGCGCTGCTCGTATGCCCGGAGGGATCTCCATGTGATGCGCGCCGGGCCCTTCGTTCATTTGTCCAGTGCTCGGAACATCCGCCGCAGGAGACCGTAGGGTTTGCTGCTCATTTCTTGCACACCCAACCTACGGGGGGTACAGATGCGCAAACGTCTCAGCTACGCCAATGTCACCGCCACGCTCGCGCTCTTCTTCGCGATCAGCGGCGGGGCGATGGCCGCGAACCACTACCTGATCACCTCGACCAAGCAGATCAACCCGAAGGTGCTGAAGAAGCTCACTGGCAAGACCGGGGCGACTGGGGCGACCGGAGCAACTGGCGCGGCCGGTAAAGAAGGTGCACCTGGCAAAGAAGGGTCTACCGGCAAAGAAGGGTTGACCGGGAAAGAAGGCAAAGAAGGACCGATCGGCCCGTCCAATGCATACGGCTTCTCCGAAGAAAACGGCCCCACTCTGAAAACCTCGGGACTGCAGACAGTTGCCACACTCTCAAGCCTGCCAGCGGGAAGCTATTCGATCGTGGCTACGTTCGATGCCTTCAATTTTGACTCCTCCGCCGTAGACTTGGACTGCCAGCTGACGGCCGGAACGGACACAGGCCAAGAGCATTTCCTCTTGCAGAGGAACGGTGGCGAAAACGTCGACGACGAGACAGCCACACTGCAGGTGCTCCATACCTACACTGCCAGCTCCAACGACGCCACCGTGGCATGTAACGCCTTTGGTGTGGAAGTGCATTTTGAAGGCATCAAGATCACAGCAACACAGGTCGGGAGCATCACCAACACCGGCTCCTGACCGCGAGACGAGGGACGCGTCCCAGCATTGGCGCGTCCCTCGTTTGACCTGCTTCACGCCAGAGTCATAGTCTCCGTTCCGGTCCTCGCCAGCGTCAGCTCTCCGCCAATCACATCGACGTTTACCGAGTCGCCTTCGCGCAGCTCACCCTCCAGCAGCGCCAGCGCGAGGCGGTCTGTGAGCTGCTTCTGGATCACCCTTCGCAGTGGGCGCGCGCCATACGTCGGGTCATAGCCCATGTCACCGAGCAGCGTGCGCGCATCGTCGGTGAGCTTCACCTCGATACCGCGCTCGGCGACGCGGTCGATCACGCGGGCCACCTGCAGATCGACGATCTCGGAGATCTGCTCGCGCGTGAGGCGCTCGAAGCGGACGATGTCGTCGAGGCGATTGATGAACTCGGGCTTGAAGTAATCCAACAGACCCGCTCTCAATTGAGCATCGGCATGGGCCGAGTTGGAGCCCGAGGAGTCTGAGGAATCTTCGGCCGCATCCCCACCCACAGGAATGTTCGAGGTCATGATCAAAACGGTGTTCTTGAAGTCCACCGTGCGACCCTGCCCGTCGGTCAAACGCCCGTCGTCCATCACCTGCAGCAGCGTGTTGAACACGTCCGTGTGCGCCTTCTCGATCTCGTCGAGCAGCACGACCGCGTACGGCCGGCGGCGCACGGCCTCGGTCAGCTGGCCGCCCTCTTCGTAGCCGACATAGCCGGGTGGCGCGCCGACGAGCCGCGAGACGGAGTGTTTCTCCATGTACTCGCTCATGTCGATCCGGATCATCGCGTCCTGGGAGTCGAACATGAACTCGGCCAAGGCCCGCGCGAGCTCGGTCTTGCCGACGCCGGTCGGGCCGAGGAACAGGAAGCTGCCGATCGGACGGTCGGGGTCCTGCAGGCCGGCGCGCGAGCGCCGCAGCGCGGAGGCGACCGCCTCGATCGCCTCGTCCTGGCCGACGACGCGTTCGTGCAGGCGCTCCTCCATCTGCACGAGCTTCTCGGTTTCGCCCTCCATCAGGCGGCTGACAGGGATACCTGTCCAGCGCGCGACAACCTCGGCGATGTCGTCGGCGTCGACCTCCTCTTTGAGGTATTGAACTACGCCCACCCCGCCGGATCCATCGGCCCGCGCCGATCCGTCTTCGTTCTCGCGCTCGGCCGATTCGTATTCGGCGATCTTGCGCTCGAGCTCGGGGATCTCGCCGTAGCGCAGCTCGGCCGCGCGCTGCAGGTCAGCCTCGCGTTCGGCGCGCTCCATCTCGATCCGCGCCGCGTCGAGCTGCTCGCGGGTCTGGCTGATCCCGGCGATCGCCTGCTTCTCGCTTTCCCACTGCTCGGTCATCTCGCGCTCGCGCTCCTCGAGCTCGGCGACCTCCGCCTCGAGCGCCTTGCGCCGCTCCTTGGCGGCCGCGTCCTTCTCCTTGCGCAGCGACTCGAGCTCGATCTTCAACTGCATCGTGCGCCGTTTTACCTCGTCGATCTCGGTCGGCAGCGAGTCGATCTCGATCCGGATCTTCGAGGCGGCCTCGTCGACCAGGTCGATCGCCTTGTCGGGAAGGAAGCGGTCGGCGATGTACCTGTTCGAAAGCGTAGCCGCGGCGACGAGCGCGTTGTCCTGGATCGTGACGTGGTGATGCAGCTCGTAGCGCTCCTT
>Ga0182030_10026447_pt1 | contig 10504 bp, 8 predicted proteins | sample 812S3MmetaG_FD_121299 | JGI IMG/M metagenome (GOLD analysis project Ga0182030, IMG submission 121299) | Permafrost microbial communities from Stordalen Mire, Sweden - 812S3M metaG (Illumina Assembly) | ecosystem: Environmental > Terrestrial > Soil > Wetlands > Permafrost | place: Sweden... | reverse complement strand
CGCTCGGCGCGGAAATTACCGCGGCCCTGCGGATTCCCACGATTGGGATCGGTGCCGGCGCAGCGTGCGACGGGCAGATTCTGGTGCTGCAGGATCTGCTCGGCATGAATATCGATAAGACTCCGAAATTTGTGCGCCGTTTTGTGGATGGTGCGCGCTGCGTGACGGACTCCATCGCGCGGTTCGACGCGGCAGTGAAAGCCGGGACCTTCCCGGCGGCCGAGGAGAGTTACCAATGATGCAGGTTTGGGACAACGTCGACAAGTGGCACGATCGCCGCCGCGCAATTGGCGACCGGGCCATGGGATTTGTGCCCACTATGGGCGCGCTGCATCGTGGACACGCGTCGCTGGTGGAGCGGTGCCGGGCGGAAAACGAGATTGTGGTGGTCAGCATTTTCGTGAACCCTACGCAGTTCAACGATCCGCAGGATTTGGAGCGCTATCCGCGCACCATGGATGGCGATCTGGCGCTTCTCGAATCGCTCGGCGTGGACGACGTTCTCGCGCCGGCTGCCACGGACTTCTACCCGCACGGATACCGCTACCGAGTGGAGCCCACGAGTAGCGATCCCATCATGGAAGCGGCGCACCGGCCGGGCTTTATACAAGGTGTATTAACCGTCGTGATGAAGCTGTTGAATGTGGTGCGCGCGCGGCGGGCATATTTCGGCGAGAAAGATTTTCAACAACTGCGCACCGTCCGCGAGATGGTGGAGGAGTTCTTCGTCCCCACCGAAATCGTCGCGTGCCCCACGGTGCGCGCGGAATCCGGACTGGCGGAGAGTTCGCGCAACGACCGGCTATCGCCCGCCGGACGCGAGAAAGCGGCGGCACTGTACCGCGCGCTCACCCAGGGAACGAACCCAAACGAAGCCAAGCGAATGCTCGAAAACGAGGGTCTCACGGTGGAGTATGTCGAGGAGCACTGGGGGCGTCGGCTGGCCGCGGTGTTCCTGGAAGGCGTGCGGCTGATCGACAACGTGGCGGTGGAAGTCACTGCGGTGCCAGGCGAGTCTTAGAACGGGCGAGCTCCGCTCGCCGGACAAGCTGAAGCATGTCCTACATAAGCAGTCAGGAGTCCTAAGGCTGACAAGAATTTATGCTTCTTTGCATCGACGTTGGGAATTCGCAGATCTTCGGCGGGGTATACGACGGCGAGGAGTTACGCGCCACATTCCGCCGCACGTCCAACATTCGCGCGTCGTCCGACGAGTTTGGGACGTTCTTTCGCATCGTGCTGCGCGAGAACGGAGTCGATCCGGCGGCGATCGACCAGGCGGCGATCTGCTCGGTAGTGCCTGACGTGGTGCACTCCCTGCGCAATTCGTTCCTTAAGTATTTCCGCCTTGAGCCTTTCGTGCTGCAGCCGGGCGCGAAGACCGGGCTGAAAATCCGCTATCGCAATCCGCTGGAGGTGGGCGCCGACAAGATCGCCAACGCGATCGGTGCGGTCGCCCTCTATCCTGGCCGGAACATCCTGATTGTCGACCTCGGGACCGCTACCACGCTCTGCGCCGTCACCAGGGAGAAGGAATATCTGGGCGGGATCATCGCTCCTGGTATCCACATGTCGATGGCCGCCTTGGAATCGAAGACCGCGCGACTGCCCGTGGTCGAAATCGTGCGGCCGCCGGAAACGCTGGGGCGGTCGACCATCGAGAGCATTCAGTCGGGGTTGTATTATGGGACTCTCGCGACTATCCGGTCGTTCGTGGCGGCGGTCACCGACGAATATTTCGCCAAGGACAAACCCGTGACGATCGGCACAGGGGGGTTCCGGCAGCTGTTTGAGGAAGAGCAACTCTTCGACGCGTTTATTCCGGAACTCTCTTTGATGGGGCTGCGGCGCGCGGCGGGACTGGCTACCAAGCGAGTGGGAGGAGAGACGTCATGAAGAGATACTGGCTGTTGGTGGCGCTTTGCGGATCGGCGGCGGCCCAACCCGTCTTCACCGGGGCGGGCATCTTCCCGCCGGAGGAGTTCGCGGCGCGGCGTGCGCGCGTGATGGAGAAGATCGGCGACGGTGTGGCTATCGTGTTGGGCACTACCGAGCCTCCGGGCGAGATGCCATTGCGCCAGGGCAACCAATTCTTCTACGTCTCGGGAGTGGTGGAGCCGCGCGCGATCCTGGTGGTCGACGGCAAGACGAAGCATTCCACGCTTTTTTTGAATCCTCAAAACGCGCAGCGCGAATCGTCGATGTACGGGCCGGGGCTCTCGCCTGGCGACGAGGCCGTCAAGGTCACCGGCATCGATGCCGTACTCCCACGCGGCGACTTTCAGAGCACCGTGGACACGCTCGCCAAAGAGGGCCGCACCATTTACACTCCCTTCCGCGCGGAAGTGCTGGGCAGCATTTCGGCCGGCGACCCCGATCGTCTCTGGACGGCCAACAAGAACGATCCGTGGGACGGCCGCGCCTCTCGCGAACAGGCATTCCTCGGCCACCTCAAGGAGAAGGCGCCCAATTGCGACGTTCGCAACCTCGACCCGATTCTCGACGCCATGCGCGGCATCAAAAGCCCGCGCGAGATCGCCGTCATCCGCGAGGCCACGCGCATCGCGGGTCTGGGAATCATGGAAGCGATGCGCGACGCCAAACCGGGCATGCCGGAATACGAACTGCAGGCCGATTCGGAATTCGTCTTCAAGAAGTACGGTTCGTTCGGTGCGGCTTACTTTGCGCTGATCGGCACCGGCCCGAACACTTACTACACGCACTACCATCGCAACACCGCGAAATTGCAGGACGGGGACCTGGTGCAATACGACTATGCGCCGGACTACAAGTATTACCAGTCCGACGTGACGCGCGTCTTCCCGGCGAACGGCAAGTTCACACCATGGCAGCGCGAGTATTACGACATCTATCTGCGCCTCTATCGCGCGGTGATGACGTCCATCAAAGTGCACGCAGCCCCGCGTGACGTCATCAAGGATGCCGTCGTCAAGATGGACGGCATCATGGCGAGCTACCGATTCACCGGCGACAAGATCAAGAACGCCGCGCAGAAGTTTGTGGAGAACTACCGCCGTCAGGAGACCCGCGCCACCAGCCTGGGCCACGGCGTGGGCATGGAAGTGCACGACGTGCGCATGCCCACCGACACGCTGGAGCCCGGCGAGATCTTCACCATCGAACCCGAAATGCGCATTGGAGAGGACCACCTCGGAATGCGGTTCGAGGACATGCTGCTGATCACCGACACTGGCTATGAGAACTTATCCTCGTTCGTGCCGATTGAAATCGCGGACATCGAGAAATTGATGGCCGATCGCAAGCACGGCCTCTCCGCGGCGCACGATACGCTACCGGGTAAGTGAGCCCGGCTGCATGGACTCTCCGCCGCGCACGATACGTTAGTGCACTGCGTCGGAAATCCTGACGAGTATTGTGGGGCAGACTTCAGTCTGCGGAGGGCTTGAGCCCTCCCTCCCGCGAACGGCGTGAAAGCTGCGACAGGCGGACTTAAGCCCGGGGTCCCCTCTGGGGAGGGCTGAAGCCTGCCCCACGGTGAGGTTCCAGGTATTCTGCTTGACGCGATACGCTACCGGGTAAGTGAGCCCGGCTGCACGGCCCGCCAGACTCCGCTACTTTCGCCGACCGGGCGAACGTTGCCGGCGCGGGCTGCCGTCGCTTCTTTCAAGATCCGCAGCGCCATATACTCGACGTCGGAGAGCGCCTGAAGATCGTAGCGTAATCCATCTGACGGAAGACCCGCCAGAAGGAGAGCGAGGTCGGACACCTCTCTCGCCAAACTCTTCAGATTTCTTGTTTCGACCACGTCGCTCCTTCACTACGGACCGGACTAATACGAGTGTAGGCGCAACGGCAGTTAGTTGCCACCACATAAACTAGTGGGAATTCCCTGGGATAGGTACTACTCTTGTTATCGTTAGTTAGCCCGCGCCCTGGGTCGGCACTGCTACAGGGTTCGCCCAAGGAGCGAAGCCGCGCACTTTGAGCCGCCGTTTGAAAACGTGAGTGCCATCGGTGACGTAAAGAACATCGAAATGTTCACCGGCAAAACAGAGGCTGCGCACGCCGTCCGATGGAGTGGGCAGCGGCAGGATAGCGCGCACGCGGCCATTCTGGTCGCAGACCTGGATTCCCATGCGAGTCGCCACGTAGAGATTGCCGTGCGTGTCGACGGCGAGATCTTCCGCGCCGCTGTCGTTTGGAATGTCCGTCATATGCAGCCAGTAGAACCCCTGTTTGTCGCGCAGAGAACCGTCCGGCTGCACTACATAGCTATAGACCCACTTGGTGGTCTTCTCGGCAACGTAGAACAGCGCACCGTCGGGCGAGAAGGCGACTCCGGACGCCGACGCCAGTCCTTCGTCGACCATCTTCTTGCCGCCATTCCCGATCTGCCAGACACGGCTGGGCATGTCGCTATGCGCCCCCGGCTCGCTCACGTAGATGGCGCCATCATGCCTGACCACGATTCCGCGGGCCGCGATACCTTCGGCTACAGTCCGGCTATGGCCCTGCGGATCTACGGCGACGATCGTCTTCCCGGCGCGGGACACGGTGTACAAGTTGCCATCCGGGCCGAATGCCTGGCCGTCAGCGCCGTGTCCTTGCCGAAGGAAAAGGGACGGCTTCCCATCGCCGGAGATGCGATTAATCCCGTTCGGATCGCTCAGGTAAACGTCGCCTTTGGCGTCGGCGGCGAGACCGGCGGCGTTTTGGAATGTTTGCGATATTTCGCGCCACGGCTCGCCGGGCAGCGTAATTTCCTGCAACGTACTGTTCTGCGAAATGCCGCTCTCGATGCGCGCCGGATAGCCGCGCCAGAGCCAGCGCATCACATCCGGAAAGATCGCCTGTCCCGGTTTGCCATCGTGCCCATGCGTGCCCCACACGTGCGCGACGTCATAACCCGAAAACGTCAGGGCCGACTCCATATTCAGGTTGGCATCGAACCACGAACCGAACAGCGGGTTCCAGGCGTCAGTCGAGCCGTCCTCCAGGAAGAGTCGAATCGGCTTGGGATCCGTCTTGCGAATCAGCGCGGGATATTCGTGGCCGCCCCGCATCGAGACGAACGTTCCGATGACGGAGTAAACGCGCGCGAACTGGTCGGGACGCCGCCAGGCCAGCGTGAAGGAGCCGATTCCGCCGGTGCTGCCACCGGTAGCCGCATGGTCGTTGCCGTCGGTAGAAAGCCGGATCGGACGGCCATCGCGAGTTCGCAAGTTCTGCACGGCGGGAAGCAGTTCGTTGAGCACATAGTCGGGAAAGCGATCGTTGGTGCTGTCGAACTCATAGGATCGGTTAAAGCGGACAGCGGCCCGTTGGGGTGTTTTTGGGGGATCTTTCCAGATGGTGCCGGATGCAATCCCGACGGCGATCGTCACCGGCACTTCATGACTGGCGATGAGATTGTCGAGCACCGTGCCCTCGTAGGCGCCGAGGCCGTCGAGCCTGACCAGCAGGCATGCCGGCTTGGCAGGGTCGTACTGCGCGGGGACGTAAACCGTGAAACTATTTTCAGTGCCCGGATAGATTTTCGAATCGCTGATCACGCCTTGGAGAAATTCGCCATGGGGAACTTTAGGGTTCGGCGTCCCTTCATCGGGCAACGGACCGGAGAGTTCGCCGCGAATTTTCTCTAACAGGACATTGGGGTCGACCGGACGGAGACCCTGCGCGCTCAAGGCGGAGAGCGCAGCGAGAAACGAAGCAATATGGCGGAGGCGAAACATTTTATTTCTTCATCCGTTCTAACTCCACTTCAGACCCGATGAAACCCCACGTCACCCAGACATGTCCCTTGGCGACGCGGCGGAAATACTCCTCGGCTTTGGCGGGTTCCTGATTGTAAAGATGCCAATTGCCGATACCGTACGCCACGGTGTCGAAGCGCAGCTCGATCTCGTTGTCGGTGTTGCCCGCGGGTGGCTCGGGCGGCAGAGCTTGCGCTTCCGGCATAGCGCCCTGAAAGAAGCGGACCAGGTTGAGGTAGTACAGCGTGTGCTCGGCGCTGTTCTTCATTTCCGGCACGATTACCGCGGCGGCCTTGGTAGCTTCCGCCGGTTGATTGGCGCGGCGCAGGGCGGCGTACACCCAATTGGTGGAGTTAATGCGTTCGTCGTCATTGGGCGCGAATTCCACGGCATGCCGGAAGGCGTCGGCCGCCTTGGCGAAGTCGCCCAGGAAGTAGTGCGCGAGGCCGAGATGGTAGTAAGCGTCCATGCGCTTGGGGTCGAGTTCGACGGCGCGAGTGAGATCGGCGCGCGCTTTGGTGAATTCGCGCAAGGGGATCTCGCGATGGCCGCGCTCGGTGTAGAGTTGGGCATCTTTCGGTGAGACTTCGATGGCGCGTGTCAGCGTCGCCACCGCCTCGCGGTCCTGCCAGACGCCGAATTGCGCCTGCGCCAGCTTCAGGAGCAGCTCGGGATTCTTGGGATCGGGCGATAGCGCCTTTTCGGCCGCTGCCACCGCTCCCTTTTCATCGGGCAAGGAAGAGAATTTGGTGCCCTGCGGTGAAGTCACCTGATAGGTCTGCGCCTGCAGAATCGCGGCGCACGCGAGAATCCATGCGGTCTTCATGTTGGAGGAATTATAGCTGATGGGTCGCCTGTGTGGCAGCCAATCCTGGCTGCAGGCGGCCTTTCAGGCCGCCGTTTCCGATACGCGAGGGATTTCTCGCGACTTCAGTACCGCCCACTGCCTGTACACGATGCCGAAGAAAGTCGGGCTGAAGCCTGCCCCACAATCGCTAAGTCGACGGCGGCCCGAAAGGCCGCCTGCAACCCCGATTTGGTCTCTCGCAAGGTGGGCTTACCGATGTAATGGCTGAGAGCTATTCGTGGGGCAGACTTCAGTCTGCGGAGGGCTTGAGCCCTCCCCCCGCGAACGGCGTGAAAGCTTCGATAGGCGGACTGAAGTCCGCCGCAGGCTGAAGCCTGCCCCACGGTAAGGCCATTCGATTGGCTGCCACACAAGAACACCCTCTCAGCTCGCCTGCGTTTCCGCGCCGCCGTGCAGCAGAGCCACGATCGCCTGAAACAGCTTCGACTTCACTTCGTAGCGCATCGGGGCGCGCGTGATGTAGCGCACCACCACGTCGAGGCCTTGGACATTCGGCCGCAGGTCGATGGCGGGTTTGGCGGAGAAGCTGCTGACGCCGTACTGACGCGTGACGCGCTCCCAATCCTGCTCGGCCTCTACCGACGCCGCCGAGGTCTCGCGTTCCACCGTCTGGCGGATCTGCTCAGCGGCCTGGTAAGGATTGCCAGCCGGGGGAAGTGTCACCCGCAATTCATCCCAGAGCCACTGACCCACGGTGGAGAAGTTGAAGTAGTGACCCTCAATGGCATAGCTGTTGGAGAACGACACGCGCCGGCCGGTTGGGTGGCCGGTGCTAGTCCAATTCCCCATCTCCAGCAGGATCGTTTTGAATACCCCGATTTCGATCACCTCGCCGCCCACGCCGTTGATCTCCACCCAGTCGCCAATGCGTACGCCGTTGCGGCCCATCAGCACGAACCATCCGATGAAGCCGACGATGAAATCCTTGAATACCACCGTGAGGCCCGCGGTGGCCAGCCCCAGGATGGTGGAAAGCTGTGTGGGCGCTCCGAATACGATCAGCAGGATGGCGATCGCCGCCACGAATTGGCACGCGATGGCGCTCGCGACTTCCAGGAGGTGACGCTGGCGGCGGTCCTGGCCGCGGATCAGATGCACCGCGAAACGGTGCGCCAGCACGAGCGCTAGCACGATGGCGAAGATGGCAGCTAATGAGCGAAGCAACAGGTGCAGCATGGCAAGCTGCCGGAGGTCCACCAGAGCGGACCAGTTTTGGTATGCGGCCGCCAGTTGCTGGCAAACCTGAATCCGCCGGTCCAATTCGCTGAGCGTCTTTTTCTGGCCGGAGAGCCTGCGCATGCGAGCCAGGGCGGCGCTGGTATCGTTAGGGGCTTGGGCGGCAGGTGCCGACGCATCGGCTTGCGATTCGAGTTGATTGTGGGCGCGCTCCAGACTGGCGGCTCGCGAGCTCGCCTGCTCTTGTGCGGCCAGCAGTGCCGCGTGTTTGCCGCGGAGCGCGGACCACTGCTGCACCTGATCTTTGAGTGTGCCGGCAGGAGGCAACGGGGCGGGTCTGGTAATGGGTACGGCGGCTTGTTTCGCGGCTTCGTGTTGTTGGAGCGCGGTCTCCAGACGCGAGTGCAGGTTCCCGCCTGCGCGGGCAAGATCCTGCTGTGCATCTCCCAGGTCGTCCTGATCGAGTTCCAATTGCGCTTTTGCCAGATCCAGTTGGGTGGCGGCGGTGGGGCCCTGTTTGGTTAGCTCCGCCACGCGGCTCTGTCCGCTCGCCACCTTGGCTTGGAGGGTCGCGATGCGGGCGGCCAATTGCTGCTGGGAAGCGGTGACGCCGGCGTTCGCATCGGCTGTCTCGGCCTGCCGCAGCGCACCGGCGAAGGCCAGGTCCAACTCGCTATTGGCAAGCCGCAGCGCTTCGCGCGCCTGGTCCTGCTCGTCATTGGTGTCGGCGAGAGCGGTCAGTTGGCGTGCGGTCTTGAGTATGCGCCGGTCGATCAGCGATGGCAGTTCCTTGCGCACCGGAGGGCTGCCGCGCGTCCCAAAATATCCGGCGACGCAAGCGATCAGCACCAAAGTCAGTCCGGCAGCCAGCAGGTTCTTCGGTTGTTTCATGCGATGGGCCCAGATTAGCGATTATGACAGGTGGCGGGTAGTACACTCGAATGCATGAAGCGAATTCTGAAGATCGCTGCCGCTGCAATCGTTCTGTTGCTTTTGATTGCGCTGGCCCTGCCATTCCTCATCGACGCGAATCGTTTTCGGCCCATGTTGGAGTCCAAGTTGACCCAGGCACTGGGACGGGATGTGAAGGTGGGCAACCTCAAGCTCACGCTGCTTTCCGGCGGCGTGACGGCTGACGACCTGTCGATTGCAGACGACCCGGCTTTCAGCAAGACGCCGTTCGTGCAGGCCAAATCCCTTCATGTGGGCGTCGATCTTCCGGCGCTGATCTTCTCCCGTGCCATCCACGTTACCAGCCTCACCATCGACCAGCCGCAAATCTGGCTGCTGCAAGCGCCGTCCGGCGACTGGAATTTTTCCAGTCTCGGCACGAAATCCGCGAAGCAGACGGCAGCGGCAGTCCCTTCCGATAGCGGGTCGAAGCTCGATCTCTCGGTGAAGCTGGTGAAGATTTCCAATGGCCGCTTCACTCTCGGGCGCACCGGTGGGCATCTGAAGCCGGTGGTATTGGAAAGTGTCAGCGCCCAGTTGCAGGACTTCGCGCCGGCCAGTTCGTTCCCGTTTTCCGTCTCGATGAACGTGGCGGGCGGCGGCGCTATCAAGCTGGATGGCAAGGCCGGCCCGATCGATGAGAGCGATATCGCCATCACTCCCGCCACCGTCACCCTGAAAATGGATAAGCTCGACCTGGCTGGGTCAGGGCTCAACGAGATCGCGCCCGAACTGGCTGGGCTGGTATCGTTCGATGGCAGCGGACAGAGCGGCGCCAACGGTATCGAACTCAACGGCAAGCTCAAGATCGCCAAGCTGAAACTCTCGGCCAAAGGGACCCCGGCGACGCGCGTCCTGGAACTGGATTTCCATGTGGCGCACGACCTGAAGAAGCGGTCGGGCCGGGTGCATCAGGGCGACATCCATATCGGAAGCGCGGTCACCAAACTCATCGGAACTTACGTGCCGCAAGGTGAGTCGTTTGCTGTGGACATGACTCTCGAAGGGCCGCAGATGCCGGTGCAAGAGCTGGAGGGAATGCTGCCCGCGCTGGGGATCGTCCTGCCCAATGGATCGTCTTTGCAGGGCGGCACGGCCGGCGTGAAGGCCACCATTCAGGGGCCTATCGACCGACTGGTAATCGTCGGCGCCATCCACATGAACAACACCAAGCTCGCGGGCTTCAACCTGTCGAACAAGCTGTCGGGCATCGAGAAACTGGCAGGCATCAAAGCGAGCCCCGATACCGAGATTCAGGAACTGAGCGGCAATGTGAAGGTGGCGCCGGACGGCATCACCACCGACACACTCAAGCTGATCGTGCCGGCCATCGGAGATGTGTCGGGTGGCGGTACGGTGAGCGCCGACAATAGTTTGAATTTCAAGATGCTGGCGGCCGTGCATACTGGCGGGCTCGCCGCGGCGCTCAATAATGAGCCCGTACCTTTCACGGTGAGCGGCACTTGCTCGGAGCCGGTGTTTCATCCGGATATCAAGGCGGTGGTGAAGGACGAATTGAAAGGCGTCGGCAAGAAGGCGGGCGGACTGCTGAAGGGGTTGTTGGGGGACAAGAAGTAGGCGCTCGCAGGGAAGCCCCCGGATGTGGCGCGGACACTCGCGTCCGCAGCGCCGACACTCTGGACTCCTGATATCGTGGAATGAGGATGAGCTCACCTTGGCGGCAAAAACCTTATTGGCCACGGATGAACACAGATGAACACGGATAAGAAGACGCCTTGTTTTTATCCGTGTTCATCTGTGTTCATCCGTGGCT
>Ga0182030_10026446_pt1 | contig 10504 bp, 10 predicted proteins | sample 812S3MmetaG_FD_121299 | JGI IMG/M metagenome (GOLD analysis project Ga0182030, IMG submission 121299) | Permafrost microbial communities from Stordalen Mire, Sweden - 812S3M metaG (Illumina Assembly) | ecosystem: Environmental > Terrestrial > Soil > Wetlands > Permafrost | place: Sweden... | reverse complement strand
TTGTCTTGAGTCGAAATCTGTAGCCACGACGTATAATCATTCTCCGATAATAACCGGCCTCACTGCAAAATATATGCAGTCTCTCCATGTCACCGAATTTTTTTTGGGGGACTGTCAACTGATAGTGCGAGCGTTGTTAAAATGGTGCTGGTTCGAAAGAAAGCGCCCACTGACCGCTAAACCGGTCGCGTCTTACATCCCCGCCCCGAAAGGACCGGGCTTTACGGCGCTTTCTGGTAAGAGCGCATAATGCGCGAAATCCTGGGGAGGCATCTTGCCTCTCCTTTTTTTTGTCCTGATAACGGCCGCATGTTTGCGACATGTACTAGACTGAGGCTGTCTTTATCGGAACGCCATGCTCGCTACCGAACAATTAACTACTGTAATCCGCGACGCTCTTGCACGAGCACTCAGTGCTGGAGAACTTGGTTCTCTCGGGTCTTTGCCGCAGTCTATTCTGGTCGAAAGATCGAAGCAAGACTTTCACGGAGATTTGACTTGTGGTGTCGCTTTGCAATTAGCGAGTGGTGCTCATTTGCCACCACTTGTTATTGCTAACGTGCTTGCATCTTATATCCAAAAGAGTGATCTCTTGATACCGAATGCACTTATCGATCTATCAGTTGCACCGCCGGGGTTCCTGAATTTTAAATTGGGAAGCGCCTGGCTATCAGCTTCTTTGGTTGAGATTCACAAACTGGGGGATGAATTCGGAAGAAGTAAATTTGGCAATAACAAAAAGGTATCGATTGAATATCCCTGCCGTTCCTTTCCCTGTCGTAACGTCATTTATGGACAGAGTCTGGCTAACCTTTTTAGATGGTCCGGCTATGAGGTTTGCGAAGAGCCAGACTCGACGGACTACAGTGGCTGCGATCTGTTGATAAATATTTCGGATGCTCAAAGCAAACTAAACAACCAGAACTACCAAAGCAACCAAAGCAACCAGAACAACAAAAAGACTCGAAGCAACCAAAAGATAGGTCAGGGGACTGATAAACTGGAACTGATTTTGATGCAGCCCGCTAGATTAAGAGGGGTTGTCCTTTCTGGGAATACTCAAAGCCTTGTCTCAGCACAAAAGTGTACTGATTTAGTCGACATTGCCGCGGCTATCGAATTATTAAATGCGATCGATGACGATTTCCTGCGTTATTTTCTGGTGGAGGCTGAACCACAAAATCAAATAGTGCTTGACCTTGCATTGTCTAGTCAAGCCTGTCTTAGCAACTCTGCTTTCTTCGTTCGTTATGCCCACGCCAGGTGCTGTGCGTTGCTGCGTCAGGCACTCGAGCCGCGAGTTAATGTTAGAGACAGGCTGGTCGAACCACCACTTTTGAGTGAAGCTCAGTTTCAGGAATATCTGGTGGGATACAAATCGAATGGTGACGTTTTTGAAGATGCGTTTTCGATTAATTCTGAGATTTTTTCGCACCAGAAAAAGCTGGTGATGACCCTTGAATCTTTCCCGGCTGAAATTTCCGCAGCGCTCTTAAAAAGGCAACCAGGGCGCATCGCACGCTTCGCCAGGAGGGTGGCTGATGACCTGCAAAAGTATTACCAGGTCAGCCGTGTAATTACCGATAATAGCGCCAGGACCCGTGCCAATCTCGGTCTGATAATGGCCACCAGACAAGTGCTGGCCAACGCCCTGGCGGTTATTGGGGTCTCTGCGCCGACGATAATGTAGTGTAGCTATCCTTCTCCGGCTTCGATCGGCATTTATCTGGACAGACCGTGCGCAAATTGAATGTTAAGCGTATGCTAGAGAAATAGGCTTAGCTCCAAGGGATTATCATGCATATGGATAACAAGTTTTCCCTGAAATTCAGTCAGGAAGAAGGCATTCTTTTGCTGACGAGTGCCAGGTTGCTAGATAAGCTCGTAGCTGGGGTCACAATTCATGCGAGAGAAAGGGACGAGCTGATTCGAGACATCATCGACAAACTTTCGACAGCCATCTCTCCCGAATTAGCCTCAATGTCCGATGAACTAGCCAATGCCATAGTAGAGTCAGTTCTTGGATGCGACGAGCAAGACGATCTAGACTTCTACATGCAAGAAGCAGAATGCGAATGTGAAAGTGAGCCAGAATTTGTAGAAGCTAAGACTGACGGCAGTTCGTTTAATTATCCTATCTACTCTATAGAGCTTACGTTGCCTGTGTTGCAGAAAGCGGCTCATGATAATCACTCTGTTTGTATTCAATATTATAGTTTCGCGCGAGAGTCGGTTGATTCACTGACTCTCAATCCGTTAAGAGTAAGCCTTGATGATGAAGTTTGGAAAATGGCAGCCTATTGCCACGAGTTAGACCAGGCGCTTATTTTTCGCGTGGATCGAATAAAGGAAGTCGGCGAAACTGCGCGAAAATTCGAAGCTCCTTTAGATATTAAATCGGCCGCTTCAAATACTTTTGCGGTCTACCGATAGCTGGAATCCACGGTGGCAAACTATCAATTGATCGAACGCGCAGCCAGCTAACCATCTTTTGATCAAACCATCATTTGATCTTCAACCTAAATGGCGTAGTTCATTACGCACTTTAATTATCAGCTGTGTTCTGTCGGTGGCAGCAAACTTTTCCATAATGTTGTGCATGTGGGATTTAACGGTATCCTTGCTGATGCCCAGGCAGTTTGCGATTCCCTGATTAGTAAAGCCTTTCGCCAGTAATAGAAAAACTTCTTGCTCTCGTGGTGAGATTTTAGGCAGTCGTCTCACTTGTTCGGCAAGGTCTGCTGAAAGTTGCAGTTCTTCGTCGTTTGTTTCGCACAAAGGACCAATCCACATGCCGCCAGTTGAAACGGTTTCGATGCACAAAAATAAGCTTCGGGTGCTGGTGAGGTCTGTAATATAGCCCCGAACGCCATAATCTAGAAGTCGTGCAAAATCTTTCTCCAGTACAGGAATATCGAGCAATATTATTCTGTTTGTCGGGTTCGATTCGTGAATTGCTTTGCAGAAGGCTGCACAGCACTCCCGAGTATTCCAGCGTTGTTTTAGAAGCACCACGGCTTTTCTATGTTTCAATAATTCGTCAATAGTCTGTTGTTGCGAAACTGTGACGGCAGCAAGCTCGAGATCTGGGCGCTCAGCTAGAACCGAGCGGAAACCAGCCTGGATGATTTCCTGCGAAATTGAGACAATAACAGTAGTCTTCACAGACATTTTAGTCCGACATATCGGGCGCTCCAGTGAGGAGCGAGACCTTTTTAATCCACCGCAATTTATTTTGCGCGGAAGACTAAATCCAGCATCCCATAACGATGTCGGACCGTCAATGCCTTGAAAAGGCTATAGCACGTTTTCATGGCTCGTGCTTTTCATGCCGCCCCTTGCTGTTGCAGTACTTTGATGACCAGTTGGGTTCTATCTCTAACTGCTAATTTTTCCATGATGCGTCGCATATGTGACTTGATAGTTTCTGGACTAATAGCCAATGCCTGAGCAATAGCAAAGTTTTTGTGACCGGCGACCAGCAAAGCTAATACTTCACGCTCTCGGCCAGACAACACGCTCATGCAGCCGTTTTCTATAGTTTGGGCGGCCGCCCTTACTGGTGGCGTTTCAGTGTTCTCGATGCGGCGTGTTGACTGATGACCGATCCAGATTGCGTCGGTTCGCATCGTTTGGACAGCGAGATTGAGCGAATGACTATCAATATCACTTGTGGCGTAAGCAGTAATGCCTTTACTGCCCCAGTTCATGATTTCATTTGCTTTGCATACATGATCCAGCAACATTATTTTGGTGTTTTTCGAGCGCGAACGAATTTGCTCAGCTATTTCAATTATGTCTGGCTCGGTGACACTTAAATCCAGTATCACGATATCTGGCTCACGGTACATGCATTGTTGTAACAGTGCTGATAGATTTACTGAATCGCCGATAAGCTCGATACTCTCAATTTGTTCGAGCGTATGCTTGATTCTAGTTCGGCGAAGTTGATCTATGACTGCGACAAGAACAGTGGAAGTATTAATTTCTCTCATGGTCACCCCGCCAGCTCAACCCCGCTAATTTGTATTTATCATCACGATATCCAACAACGCAATTGGAAATCTTTGTCAGCCTTGCCTCCGTGACCTTTTAACTCAGGATAAACGGGCTTTAAAATTGGGACTCAGTGGCAAGTTTCATGTTGTTGAAATCACGAACAATTGACTCGGCTGCCGTTTCACGAGATGATCAGGCTCTTCCCAATCCGAGAGCACCTCATGAGCACAGCGACAGAAAATCCCCTGGTAGTCATTAAGCCGAGAATCCGTGGTTTCATATGCATCACGTCGCATCCCACCGGTTGTGCGGCTCACGTTCAGGAGCAAATTGACTATGTCAAGAAGCAAGGTGCAATTGCTAATCCTCCTAAAAATGTTCTAGTCATAGGCGCCTCGACCGGTTATGGGCTTGCCTCCCGCATAACCACAGCCTTCGGAGGAAATGCAAAAACGCTAGGCATTTTCTTTGAAAAGCCGCCAGAAGGTACTAAACCAGCAACGGCAGGCTGGTACAACTCTGAGTCATTTGCCAGGAAGGCAGCTGCCGCCGGACTTTATGCCAAAAATATTAATGGTGACGCGTTTTCGGACGAGATTAAACAGCAGGCAATTGAGACGATTAAAGCTGATCTCGGGCAAGTTGATCTGGTTGTCTATAGCCTGGCCTCTCCAAAACGTGTTCACCCCAAAACCAAAGTTGTGCACTCATCAGCTTTAAAGACAATTGGACAACCGTTCACAGCAAAAACTCTTGATACGGATAAAGAGCTAGTCAAAGACATTACGATCGAGCCAGGCAACCAACAAGATTTGGACGACACCGTCGTTGTGATGGGTGGTGAAGACTGGCAAATGTGGATGGATGCATTGAGTGAAGCTGGCGTTCTCGCGAAAGGTGCTACCACCGTGGCTTACTCCTACATCGGACCTAAAGTTACCTGGCCTATTTATCGTGATGGAACTATCGGTAAAGCGAAAGCTGATCTCGAGAACACCGCCCGTGATATCAACTCAAAATATAAGAACCAAGATGTGCATGCCTATGTTTCTATCAATAAAGCACTGGTAACACAGGCAAGTTCCGCCATTCCTGTTGTTCCTCTGTATATTTCATTGCTTTATAAAGTGATGAAAGAGAAGAACCTGCATGAAGGTTGTATAGAGCAGATGTATCGCTTGTTTTCGACGCAACTATATAACAACCATAAGCCCTCGCTTGATGCGGATGGGCGCATACGAGTCGACGAAAAAGAAATGCAAGACGATGTCCAGCAAGCAGTCGATAAATTGTGGACCGAAGTGACTACTGAGAACCTTAAAGCAATTTCCGACTTTGATGGATATCGTAAAGAGTTCTTGAAGCTGTTTGGCTTTGGGCTTCCTGGCGTCGATTATGAGGCTCCGGTCGATCCAACTACTGCCGCTCATTAACTTCAAACTTGTGTATTATTGAAAGGTTCGTCTGTAGCTTTGCAGGCGGGCCTTTTTCCTTTGCACTATATAAAAGTAGCACTAATGCCATATAACGAATTTGACGATCTTGTAGACCAGTGGGACCCGGGTCGTGGTATCGAGGACAGTTCTACTCCTCCGCGATCATGGTATACCGACCCTGGATTTTACGAACAGGAAGTAGCGCGTGTTTTTCAACGTTGCTGGTTACCTGTCGGTCGATTAGATCAAGTGGAGCAGCGTGGCCAGTATTTCACCGGTGACATAGCGAATAACCCGTATGTAGTGGTGCGAAGCGCAGACGACAACAAGCTCTATGCTCATCACAACGTGTGTCGCCACAAGGGCTCGATAGTGGCGAAACAAGAAGGCGATGCGCATGTTCGGTGCTCATTTTTCCAATGTCCATTTCATGGATGGGAATATAAGCATGACGGCTCGCTGAAGAAAGCCCCCATGCTCGGAAAACAGCATGATTTTCAGCAGGAACGTTTTGGATTGCCTCCCATTTGTGTCGACACTTGGGGACCTCTCGTTTTTCTTGATTTAGATGGACCGTTCGGTGGCTTGTCGAATCCGCGAACTTTGCTCGGCGATGTAAAAGAATTAGACGATATATTGGGGCCGACCAAATGGAATGACCTCAAATACTTCAAACGCGTAGTCTATGAAATGAATTGCAATTGGAAAGTTTTCGTCGATAATGCGCTGGACGGTTGTTACCACTGTATCTACGCGCATGAACAGTTAGCCGAGCACTTGAACATGGATGCTTTTGAGGTAAAAGTCTTTAACAGAAGCTCGGTGCAGACAGGACCAACTAAAAGTGTTGACCCCAGGCTGGGTCAGCGAGTCGCTTATTGTTTCCTGTATCCTAATCTGTTTATTAATCGCTACGGAAACATGATGGAGACAAACATCGTTGAGCCGCTGGGCGTAGATCGATGCAGAGTGATTTTTGACTTTTATTTTGACTACGAAAATCTAGAAGATTGGGAATCGCGAAAACGCATAAGAGAGGACATCGCCAGCACTCACATCGTTCAACAGCAAGATATCGAGATTTGCGAAGCAGTGCAAAAAGGCATGCAATCTATGTCTTATCGTAAGGGGCGCTACTCTTCTTTGCTTGAGCGCGCCTGTTATTCGTTCCATGTATTGCACTGGTATGAGTTGCGTGGGTTGATCAAATAAACCTGTTTTTGCCTATTTTTGCCTGCAACAATTCTGCAAACTCTTCCGATTAAGCTGTTTTTGTTGAGAGCAGCGAGGACAGAGCAATGGAACAGTCAAAATTTGCCAGAGCAACCAGCAAGTCTGAAACTGCATCAGAGGTCGTTAGTTTGACCGCTCACCGCTCCAAAAAGTCTTCAGCTGCTATCGTCAAGGCTTTACAGATTGTTCAAGCCGCAGAGACTGCAATTGGTATCTGTAGTTGGAGTCCAGCTGATGAGTTGACCGCCCAAACCTCACAAGCCAGGGCTAAAGTTGGCGCAAGGAAATTGTCGCTGGTTCGCCAGGTGACCGAGCAAGAGCGAATCGCTAAGTTTGCAAAGCGTATGTTTGCAATTACAGGTGACGCCGGTTACCGTTTGGCTTTCTCCGCTCAATAGTTTTATACTTGAGGTCTGTCAACCTTAAGGGCGAGAGGAATGGAGCTTCGACATATTCGCTATTTCGTTCGAGCTGCCGAACTTTTGCATTTTACACACGCGGCGGAGTCGTTATATATTTCGCAACCAACGCTTTCGACGCATATTCAACAACTCGAGGAAGAGTTAGGCCTACCCCTCTTCGACCGTATCGGGCGGAATGTGAGATTGACGGAAGCTGGTCGACTTTTTCTCGAGCACGCCCATAGAGCTCAGAACGATCTCGATTTAGCCAAGGAGCGCATCGCCGATCTGAAAGGCCTGTTAAGTGGCACGCTGACCATTGGCTCCCTGATGACTTTCGGCCAGGAGATGCTGCCCTCATGGATTCCATCTTTTAATGCGCTCTATCCCAATATCAAAATCTGCGTCAAGATGGGCTCTTCGGACTTTGTAGAAAGTGAGTTAGAGAGCGGACAGGTTGATATTGGATTGTCTTTCGCTCCGACGACTTCAGAGCAGCTGCAGAGTGAAATCTTGTTTTCACAGGAAATCTTTTTAGTTGTGGGAGAGCAACATAAGTTTGCCGACAAAGCTGAAGTCAAATTGTCGGAGCTCGGTTCGATTCCCCTCGCGATGGTGACCAGACAGTTTGCGGCTCGTCGAATTTATGATGCGTTTTTGGCATCGCATGGAATTTCACCGGATGTGCGCGTAGAAATGGACGACTTGCAGGGCTTGCTCAAATTTACGAGTCTCAGTGGGCTCGCTACAATTATGTCTAGTCTGGCAATAAATAATTTCCCCGATTTGCGCGCCATACCTATTGCCGGCAAGCCACTATACATTCAATATGGCGTTGCGTGGCCTTCTCAAGGTTTGCTCACACCAGCTGCGAGAGCTTTTTATAGGCACGTGAAAGAGCAGTCACTTATCTGGCAAAATTCCAACCGCGCTCCAGTGGAAAAAGTTTTACCGAGCCCAGAAAAGGCTAAATAATGGAACTACGTCACATTCGCTATTTCGTTCGAGCTGCAGAGTTGCTCCATTTTACTCATGCCGCGGAGTCTCTCTATATCTCCCAGCCAACCCTATCCACCCACATCCAGCAGTTGGAAGAAGAGATAGGCGCTCCTCTGTTCGATCGTGTTGGCCGAAATGTGCGTTTGACGCAGGCGGGTTGTGCGTTCCTGATTCACGCCTTGCAAGTATCGAAAGAGCTCGACATTGCAAAAGCTGAAATCGCTGAGTTGAGCGGGCTGTTGACCGGCTCTCTAAGGCTGGCCGCACTGCCGTTGTTCGGTCAGGAGTTGCTTCCCACCTGGTTGGCTGGCTTCCATACCCAGTATCCACAAATTCAAATTCTGGCGAGGGCGGGGTCGCATCAACAATTCCAGAAGGAATTGTTAGCAGGCGATATCGATCTTGCTCTTTCCTTTCTATCGACGGAATCAGATGGACTCGACTCCCTTTTGCTATTTTCTGAACCGGCGATCTTTATAGTTTCCAACGAGCACCCAATGGCTTCAAAAGTTACTGTCAGGCTCAAGGATGTATGTTCTGTTCCACTGGCTACTGTCGGCAAGTCGAGTCCTGCACGTAAGCAATTTGACCACGCCTGTGTCGAAAAGAAGCTCACGCCTAATATCATGGTTGAAATGAGTGACATTCGCGGAATTCTAGAGATAGTTAAACGAGGGAATGCTGGCACCGTCCTCATTCCTCGCGTGCTCAAAGATCACATTGGGCTGAAAGATATACCTATTCAAGATGCGCAAATGCAGATTGATTTCGGAGTTTTGTGGCGGTCGCAGGGGAACTTGAGCCCGCCGGCAAAAGCATTCCTTGCTTATATCAAGAAGAACTTTGGAATATAGTCCTTAAGAGTGGAAGCTGGGCACCACTCGCGTAACGCTGCTGACTGTCGGTGTATGCACTGTCTGCCATCGAAGCGTAGCCGTGGTCTACTTTAGCAATTGCGGCATCAATTTTATTTTCCCAATCCTGATCGCTTGCTAGAAATCCGTTTGTGCCGTCTTTGATCGACTCCCTGTAAGCGAAAGCCGGAGACGCTACAGTAATCGTCCCTACTATTGCTGTCTCAAAATATTTCAAATCAGATTTACAATCAGTAAAAAGATTGTTTTGTAGTGGTACCAGATTGACCTCAGTTTTGGCCTGCAAGAGTTGCAGATTCAAAAAATCTTGCATTGGAAATTTCTCGATTCGTGCTGCGAACGGCTCCAATTCCGGGGCTTCCAAAAAGCCTCCCAGTCTCAATGTCACCCTTTTGTCGTATTGCAGCAAGCGGGCAAGAACAGGAGACACTATCGAAAAGTCTCGGTTGTGGGTGGGCGAGCCGCTGAAATAACCTACATGAATTCTCTCGTCTCTTTTGAAATTAGATTTTCTTTTTTGCAGATAAAGCTGTTGCGACAGATTCAGCTGTGCCTCATTTAAGAAATTAGGCGCTACATGCGCCTTAAGTCCTGCATATTCGGTTGCGCAGATTGCCAGTTGTTTGTTTGTCACCAACACGCTGTCGCAGAGTTTAAGCACTGTACCAAGACGCGACATGTACGCAAAAAATCTATTCCACATCTTATCGCTGAGTTGCTCGCCGAGAGTATTGATTACGAGATGCGCATATTCGGTATCGAAAATCAGGTCGTCGATGTCGTAGAAAACCCTACAGCCCCTTGCTTTTGCTTGCATGATCAAATTATTGATCACGTCTGTGTAGCGCACTCTGCACAAAATCAGAATATCGGCTGCGCTGATTACGCGGTTCATTGCAGTCAGATCGTCTAATGTGAAAAATGCAGCTGAGAACTCGTCAGGAGCTGAATTTAAAGCCTCGACCATATTGAAAACACGATACCTGAAGGTGCTGCTGTCCTGACTTTCGTAGAAGTAAGCTATTTTCAGCGGTCCCTGGCTCAATTTTGCAAATCGCTCTTCGAAGCTAGTGAACCAGGGTTCGAGGTATGCAACTTTCTGCGGGAGTCCAAGAAACATTTAAACTCCCGGCAGGTTCTTAAATATCGTTTCAAAGCTCTGTTGCCAGCTTCGACCTATTTTATTGTTTGCATAGTTTTGCTCGCGTTTTTCGCTGTTGCTAGCCAGTTTTATTCCTTCTTTAATAGCTCCTACTAGCTCTTCGACCGATGGCTCTGCGCAAAGAATATTCGCTGAGTATTGGTCGAGTGATTTTTTGTTCTGGTATGTATTTGTGACGACTGCTGCACCGCTCGCCGCTAACTCGAGGGTGGGATAACCAGGGTGCGGGGTGAGATTTAATGCCAGACCAAGATCCATACTGCGCAATAGTTTCGCGTATTCTTGCAGATCGAGATTCTGTGAGAATTGCGGCGCGACATTCCCGGGCAATTTCACGAGGGCCAGCTCTGAGCCCACGAAATGAAATGTCCATTCTGTATGAAGAAGTATTTGTTGCTC
>Ga0182030_10026445_pt1 | contig 10504 bp, 8 predicted proteins | sample 812S3MmetaG_FD_121299 | JGI IMG/M metagenome (GOLD analysis project Ga0182030, IMG submission 121299) | Permafrost microbial communities from Stordalen Mire, Sweden - 812S3M metaG (Illumina Assembly) | ecosystem: Environmental > Terrestrial > Soil > Wetlands > Permafrost | place: Sweden... | reverse complement strand
GTTAGCCCATATGACGAGTGCTGTTACTTCCTCCGAATTTTTCGGCCGTACCACGAACCAGGGTTTGCGCGGCGCCGTAAAACTCTGATCGCGCGAATAGCTCTCCAAGGTCTGAGCATCATCTGCCACATTTTCGGCGCCGACAATGCAACTCAATTGTTCTTTCTTGCTGTCCATGTTCTTCTCTCCTTGGCACCTGAGGTAGACGAGCGATTCGACCCGCTACTTCGCGCGGATCAACTGCTCGACCACTCCCTGCATATCCATCCCCGGACGGGGAAGCACCCCACCACTGGCAATCAGGCGAAGGGGGTTCTCTTTTGCATATTCACCAACAAAATGGTTCATGTCCTCTTGGGCGATGCCTGCACCCGGGGCAACGCTACTCACCAGCACAGCCCGCTCAACTTGGACCGAATCCAGATAATTCAGAAATGCAGTTGGCGAGGAGCAGAACTTTTCCCATTGCACAGAAGCAGGACTGTCCTTCTTGAGCAATGTAACCAACCCGGGCTTATGCAGACGGATCGGCACGATGTGGACGTGGCAGTCCGTAATCATCTAACATCCCAGTTCCTATTGGCATATGATAACTTAGTCTGCTGCAGCCAATACCGTAGGCTGGCCACCAAGACTAAATTCTCCAGAGTGACCTTTGCTCCGGCAGCCGAGTATGTGATCGCATTAGGCAACCCAGCAAAATCCTCTACTTGCTCGCTCATACGCTAGCGACTCACTCCATGGAAGTCAACGTGCCGTAACAGCACAAGCCATCGCCGCAGAAAATGCGCACTCGGCTTTCTCTTCATTGGCGAGCAACCGCTGACGGTCGATCTTGCCCTGACCGGTCTTGGGCAGAGGATGCTGCAATAACTCGAGTACCTTCGGCACTTTGTATGGTGCCAGGTTCATTCTGCAGAAATTCCACAAGTCTTGGGCGGTAAGCTCCGACGGTTCGAATCCATCCCTCAGGACCACGAACGCTTTCGCGTGCGCCAGACCATCCTCGTTCTTGATTCCGAGCACGGCACATTCAGCAACGGCGGGATAACGCTCAAGGCAATTCTCCACCTCCAATGGAGAGACATAAACTCCGCTGACCTTAATCATCAAATCACCGCGTCCCATGCACCAGTAGTACCCGTCTTCGTCTTCCCGGAACAGATCGCTCGTATTAACCCAGCCGTCGCCAGGAAAGGTGATACGCGACTTCTCCGGTTCCATGTAATAGTAGGATCCTGAGGCGCCAGAGCGGACCCAAAGTACGCCAGTTTCTCCCTTCGGCACCTCTTCTCCGTTCTCGTCAACAATCTTGAAATCTACCAAAGGCACAATCATTCCATTACTGCCGGGACGAATTTGGCCGGGCCGGTCGATCGCATGAGCGATATTGGTCTCAGCCGAACCCAAAGTATTACGTACTTCCAACCCAAAGGCAGCGTGGAAATCATTCCACAGTTGGGCTGAGAGCGGCTCGCCCGAAGCCAGGCTCAGGCGGATACCACTGAGATCGGCGCTCTTGGCCAGCGGGCTTTCTATCATCGCTCTCATCATCGTCGGAACGTTAATCAGAACTGTCGGCTTAAACTTTTCGATCAGTTGGAACACCAACTCTCGCGTTGCCTTCTGCGGAGAAAGAATCACGGTAGCGCCCTGCCGCATAGGCCAGTTCATTCCATTGTCGCGCGCATAGTGAAAGAACAGCTTGGGAACGCGCAGCACAACATCATCAGGGGTATATCGAAAATTCTGCTGTGTAGATACAGAACCATACACTAAACTTGCGTGATTATGAGGAACGCCCTTTGGCTTTCCCGTGGTTCCGCCGGAAAAATTCCAGAAAGCTAAGTCGCTTCGGTGCGTAGGATAAGCCACCAGCCGGGGCTCTGCCTTCTCCAGCAGTGGGTTCAGCGCATATTCCCTGTCGCCCAGCACTGGCAGATCATTCCCGGCAACGAGTATGCCAGTGTCGAACGCAGCCTGGCGGACACTGTTGCGGACGACCTCGAGCGTTGTCTTGTCCACCACGACCATTCTCGGTTGCACGTAATTAATAAGGTAATCGTAGTCGGATGACTTCAGGTAGGTATATGCGTGAGCCGCGACGGCACCAATCTTCATGGTCGCAAACCATGCCGCGACCCATTCGGGGGAATCTTGTAAGATTAGGAGGACACGTTCCTGAAATTGAACCCCTAATTCCTGAAGCACATTCCCGAACTTGTTCGTTAATTCGCATAGTTCGCTAAATGTATACTTCTCGTCCTCGCAGCAGAGTGCGGTCTTGTTCCCTCTCCCCTGAACGACGTTGTCCTCCAGAATGTAGCTAGTAAGATTGAACTCCTCCGGTATCGTCACATCTATGTGCAATCCGCGTTTCATAGCCCTTCCTTCGTACGTGATGAAATCGTGAACTCGATCAAATGTCTTCGGTGGCATCGTTGTTTGCCCACCCAGCATGAGCCCACGAAACCGTAGCGCCATTTGCCAAACCGGGATTAGGCTGAGTTGCTATCGCATAATTCCGCCGCGCCCATCTCTCGCTAACGGATCAGTTCCGAAGTCTCGACCTGACCGGATTTTTGTTGCTGGCTACTGATCGTTACTGGCATAACGCGGCAGGGCACGCCACGCACATCAGTAGTACCGACCCCAACATCGTAAGGAGCTTCACTCCGCGTCAGCACGTTGATGTTCGACTTGTCCCAATCAAACATGTTCCCAGAGTGTTCGGGGAACCACCAGCCGAATGAAGTCACCACGATGCGCGGGTCCAGGTGGTCGTCAAGGAAAAGCCTCTGCACGATCTTTCCCTTGTGCGTTTCAATCCAAACCATCTCTCCTTCCTTCAGCCCCAGCCCGTGCGCCGTCTCCGGATGCATTTCCACGCATGGCTCGGCTTTCATAACCCGGAGCGATGCCACATGCTTATAGCCCGTGCCCATATAAACATCCTCTTTCGCGTTAGTCATGAGCAGCGGGTACTTCTCCGTGAGGCTTGGTATGGCGCTCACCTCGCTCCATAAAGGCACAGGGCTGTAACCAAAGTCGGCGGCTTTCTGGGAAGATATCTCTACCTTTCCTGAAGCCGTGCGGTAGTCGTGTTTCTTATATTCCGTCTTACAGTGGAGGACCCTCTTGCGTTTCAAATCCTCGTAGGAGAGACCGCTTGGCTTGAGCCATTCTTCAAATGCCTCATGGTCATGCTCCCAGAAATATTCGCCAAGTCCGAGCTTTTTTGCCAGCTCGTTCAACCATTTTGTGTCCGGCCACGCCTCTCCGGGCGGATCGACGATTTTCGGATAGGCCCTGACCTCTTCATACCATCCTGGCCAATAACCTATTTCCTCCCGTTCCATGCCCCAAGCCACAGGAAGCACGATGTCTGCCATGGCAGACGTGGGCGTCATGAAGATTTCCGATATAACCGAGAACTCAAGCTTCATGAATGCTTCATATGTTTTCTTGGAATCTGGATAGCTGATTATGGGATTGGTCAGTACGAAGACTCCAGCCCTGATCCGGTTTCGCTCATCGCTCAGAACGGAATCGGCGAAGGCATGGGGTGGAATGAGCGCTGACTTCAGGGCCAGCTTGAACTGCTTTCCAGCCGCTTTTTCGAGGTCTCGCGGAAATTTGCTGAGAAGAAAAAACTTGCCTGGTCGCAGATACGGCGCAGGAGTAAGAAACAAATCCCCTCCTGGTACGTTCAGATTTCCAGTGATGGCCCGCAGGATCGAAATGGCTCGCGCGTTTGGGAAGGCGTTCGCGCAGGTATCCAGTCCGTTTCCCCACTGAATGCTTGCCGGTTTGGTCGTGGCATAAAGCCTGGCAAACTCTCTGACCGTCGCTTCGGGTACCCAGCTGACCTCCTCCACCTCTTTTAGCGAAACATTCTGCAACTCGTCTTTGAGGAGATCAAAGCCAATGCACCATTCGTCAACGAATGGTTTGTCGTAGAGCTCTTCTTCAACTATTACCTTGAGCATCCCCATGGCCAGAACGCCGTCGCAACTTGGCCGTATCCGGATCCAAAGGTCAGCAACCGACGCCATGTCGGTCTTTCGCGGGTCCACCACGACGACTTTGGTACCACCCGAAATTGCCTTTTCAAAAGTTTCCCTGCGCATGCCTCCGCTCGTGAAGTTATTGTTCACTCCCCACATCACCACAAGAGCGGGCAGATGCTCCTCATCAGGAACGCAGTTCCACCCATACGTGAATGCGGAGGCCGCACTCGAAGGAATCCCACAGCTCCAGGCTGGGGTTATGACGTTGGGCGTGCCAAAGACGGTCGCTAATCGCTGAGCGAAGGCGAATTCCATGCCCTTAGGTTCCCCGAGGCCGAACACCACTGATTCCGCACCGTACTCAGCTTTCAGCGACAGAAGTTTCCCGGCGATTGTGTTCAGCGCCTCATCCCACGAGATTCGCTCCCATTTCCCCTCGCCTCGAGCGCCCACTCGCTTCAGCGGGTGTGTGAGGCGATCGGGATGACTGAGCACCTCCGGAATGGAATGTCTACCCTTCTTCACCGGACATTGCTCGTTCGGCAATCCACTTTCCTTGTCCGGCTTCATGTCCACCACCTTGCCGTCTTCTACGACCACCTTGACGGCGCATCGGCCCGGGCACACATGACAAAACGTGAAGACTTCCTTTTGGGTTTTGCTCCCCGGAGCCGTAAAGCTCAGCCGCATCGAGCCCTCGCCGATGAACGTGTCGTTGAAGGGGCGATACTCGCCGTCCTCGGCCAGACCCTCGGCGGTGATAATATCTTTGCCGTCCGCGTCGATCGCCAGAACCAGGCAGGAATTCACCACCTTCTTGTTCATGATGAGCGCGCAACTGCCGCATTCGCCAAGGCTACAACCCTCCTTGGTTTTCATCAGCTTCAGCTTGTCCCGTAGCGTTTCCAGCAGCGTGTCCCAAGGTTCCACCTGGAGGGTGTACCGCTCGCCATTCACTTTCAGCTCTATCTGTCGCTTCATCTCAAAATCCTCCCGTCTTGGCATCGTGCACAGCTTGTAAAATCGCCTTCCGGGTGATTTCAAAGACGTTCTTCTCGCGATACTCGGCCGAACCCCGAATATCGTTGATGGGGCTAGACTCCTGCGCCGCCTCGCGGGCGGCCACGTCCGCAACCTCTTCGGTTACGTTTTTTCCAGCCAGTAAAGCCTCGGCTCCGCAAGCTCTCAAGATGGTTGGTGCCACCGATCCCAAACCAATCCTCGCCTGCGTGCAGACCTTCTTGTCCTTGTCCAGGGTGAGTGCAACGGCCGCAGCAACGATAGCAATGTCGGTTTGTCGCAACGAGTGTTTCAGAAAGGCCACGCCCATTCCTGATTGAGAAGGCGCCACGTGGATTTCCTTAATCAACTCGCCAGGAAGAAGAACTGTCTTGCCTGGCCCCGTCGAAAAATCCTGCAGCAGAACTTCTCTTTCGCCGCCGACGGAAGCCAGCACGACTGTCGCGCCGGCCGCCACCAACGCCAGTGGCGCGTCGGCCGCTGGCGAAGCATTCGCAATATTGCCGCCCAGAGTTGCGAGATTACGGACTTGAACCGAACTCTCCACCGCGCACGCCTGAGCCAAAATCTTGCATTGACGCTTTATAACGGATGAGTTTTTCAAAACCTGCATGGTGGTCAACGCCCCGATCCGCAGACCGTCACCTTCCGTGTAGGTGATCGAATCCAGCCCGGGAATCGTCTTCAAGTTCACCAAGTATCGCGGCACCACTTTCCGTGCCTTCATCTTCACCAGCAGGTCGGTGCCGCCGGCAAGAACAAAGGCGCCGGGTTGATGGACGGCTAGGAAAGCGCAAGCTTCCTCCACCGTTCCCGGCGCTAGGTATTCAAATTGCGGTAAACGCATCTACCAATCCTTTCAGTACCTTCGCGGTGCTTTGGCAACCGCATCCTACGACCCTGCGGTCGCTACTTTCGCCACTTCGCTGCGACGGGCGACTCTCGCCGAGTTTTGCTTCAGCAGCAGGATAGCGATTGCACCCAGTACGCCGGCCAGCCCCATGAAGGAACAAATCGCAAAGAAACTCCAGTGCCATGCCAGAAGAATCCCTCCCAGCAGCGGTCCAGTGATGGCGCCTACGCGCCCTGCCCCATAGGCCCAGCCTATCCCCGTAGCGCGGATTGACACCGGATACGAAGTCGCCGCAAACGCCATCATTCCAGAGTTGCTGGCAGCCACAAAAAAGCCAGTGAGAACCGACAGGGTTACGACAATCGCGAATGCACTGTGCAACATGAATCCGAAGGCCGAAAGGCTGATCGCCGCTAAGATGAAGGTACACGCCATAATCAGGAACGAGTTGAACTTATCCATGAACTTGCCAATAATAATCGTCGCGACGACGTTGCCGAAATTGAGCAGGGCAAATGCGAAGCTATACTGCTGGATCGAGGCGCCGCTCGCACGCATCAGCGACGGATTCCAGGACATCATGAATTGGATCAGTAGGAAGCTCAGATAAAATAACACAAATATCAGCACTGTCATCACGGCGCGGCCTTGCGTGAATAAATGCTTCACCGGTACGCCAGGCAGTTTTTCCTCACTCGTGGAAAACTCGACGTCCTCTGTGCCAGCCAGAGTCGCAGGCGAGATCCGCTCGACAATTCTGCGAACCTGCGCCTTGTCCTTGTCTTGGCGCACCAGGAATGCCAGCGATTCGGGAAGAGCCAGGAACAACACGGCAACGGCTATCAGCGGAGCAAAACCGCCCAGCCAGAACACCGTCTGCCATGAGTACCTCGGAAGAACGTATGCTGCGGCAAGCCCCGCTAAGGTCGCACCGCCTGGCATCCCCACCCACATCAAACTCGCGATCGAAGCGCGCAAGCGCCTTGGCGCGTATTCGCTGCCAAAGGCCAGGGAATTCGGTACCGCTCCGCCCAGTCCCAACCCTGTTAGAAACCGGCAAATTGCTAACTGTTCCACGCTCGTGATCTGCGTGGTGAGCAGCATTGCGCAACTGAAAATCAGGGCGCAGGAAATCAGCATCCGCTTTCGGCCCCAACGGTCGGCTAGCGTTCCAAACCCCAATGCGCCAACCATGAAGCCAAAGTGCCCGGAGCTGAATACGACTCCCAAAGCCGCCGGCCCCAAATGCAGCGCCCGCGCAATCTGAGGCGCCGCTAAACCGATGATCATGTTGTCGAAGCCGTCAAGAAGCATCACACATATGCACAGAATACAAATCCCGATCTGATAGCCCGTCATTGGGATCGTATCGATCAGTTCCGTGACATTTACATTCACTTTCCTGGACACACATTCGGCTTGGGTTACCAATGTTACCTCCAACCGCATTACGGCGTCGGATCAACTGTATTGAGAACGTGGCACACAATATTCCAATTGAGAAGGAAGTCACAATAGCCAATGTTGCAACTCTGTGTTCCAGATTTGCAACGGTGATGGCAAACCCAGGAACTGTGCGCGCTTCGGCGGACATCACTAACGCCTGCGTCCGCGGTGCGGCATCCTCGAATCAAACCATCGCGGCCCGAATGGAGGGCCTGATCCGTACAAACGCCAGCCGTTGGTGCGTTTCCTGCAAAATTTAGATTAAATCTCAGCTCGTTACGACTGCCGCTGCCCAACCGCAACCCTCCGCCAAACTCGCTGCCTCATTTCGTTCCATCTTTGCCCGTATAACTGCAAGAGAGAACGACTTGTTCAGGGTTTCCTGGCTCTCATGCGCTATTTACTTCTGCATCACAATCAAGGCGTCGAGTGCTACTGCTCCCTCGCCTTGCGGATAAACCGCAACCGGATTGATATCCACTTCCTTAATTGCAGGCGTCGCGCGCATCAGGGCTCCGAGCCGGCATACAATCTGAGCTGCCGCCTGGACGTCTAACGCGGGTGAGCCCCGGAAGCCCCGGAGTATAGCCGCACCCTTGAGTTCATATAATTCGTCGATAATGGCCTCGATGGAAAGTTCGGGGACAAGCAACCGCACGTCCTTCAGCGCCTCCGCCAATACGCCACCGAACCCGACCAACAGCACGGGCCCCCAGTCCTTATGGTTCTGGGCGCCGACGATCAACTCTGCTCCTCGCTGTCCCATCTTTTCGACTAGCACCCCGTCTAGCGTGAGTTCCGGCTGTGCGTGCGCAATGTTGTCTTGCAGCCTTTTCCAGCCGGAAGCTAACGCGTTGGGGTCCGCTAAATTGAGAATCACGCCGCCGATATCACTTTTATGCGCCAGCTTCGCGGCTTGGGCCTTCAACACGACGGGGAACCCGACGCGCCTGGCGACCTCCTGCGCTTCGCCCAGAGTTTGTACAAGTGCACCGGCTGGCACAGGAATTCCTGCGACCGCCAGTACCTCCTTGCTCTTATACTCAGGCATCACGCCGCTCATCACCGGCAACATCGGCGGGATTGCAATCTCAAACGAAGACTCCTGATTCCTCTCCTGTTTCGCCGCGAACTTCGTCAGGCGGCCAAGCGCCCGAAGTGCGCGCTCCGGCGAAGGGAAAAATGGAGCTCCGAGCGCACGTAATTCGTCAACGTAGGCGCGCGGAACTTGCGCGCCTTCATCGAGGCCGGCGAAAATCACCGGCTTCGTCGGCCTGATTGCCTTGATGGCAGCGATAACCGACGGAAACTTAAGAGCGCTGATAGCCTCATCCGTAAGGATTAGCCCAAGCATTACACTGCCGTACCGCTCGTCGGCCAATAAGACCCGAAGCGTGCGCCCGTAAAGGTCAGGGTCGACCAGTCCTTGCGCCGTGACATCCAACGGATTGCTGGGAGGAATGAATTCTGGTAACGCTTGCCGCAGTCCGCTATAGGTGACGGGGCTAAGCGGGGGCAGATCAAACCCAATCGATTCGCATAAATCCAGAGCCAGCGCCTTGAATGCGCCTGATTCGGTGAGTACCGCGGCCCCGCCGCGCGGCAGCGAAGCGCAGCGGATGAGTAGTTGCAAAACATCGATCAATTCTTCAATCGTCTCCACGATCACAACCCCGGCGTGCTCCACTTTCGTGCACATAAGGTTGTAGTCGCCCGCCATGGCTCCAGTGTGGGTGGCGGCCGAAACGCGCGCGGCATTACTGCGGCCGGGATGCAATAGAACCATGTGTTTGCCAAGCTCACGCGCCCGGCGGACCAAACGCAGGAGCTTCTGCGGATTGCGGAATTGTTCAACCAGCAAAGTAATGACGCGGGTGTGCTCGTCCTCAATAAGGTACTCGACGAAATCTTCGACACCGGTTGTAGCCTCGTTGCCGGTCGAGACTGAAAACGAGAGGTTCATTTCATGGGCGCGCAGGCTGACGCTGAGCACAGAGATCATGGCGCCGCTCTGAGAGACCATGCCAATACCCGGTCGTTCACCGAGTTTTGGGAACGGCATCTGGTCGAACGTCATAGGGATGCCATCAACATAGTTGACAATCCCGAGACAGTTCGGCCCTTCAATGACCATATTGTGCTCGCGGGCAATGCGGGCCAGCTGTTCTTGATCAGCACGGCCTTCGGAACCACTTTCCGCAAAGCCCGCGGAAAAGATAATGACTCCGCCGATATTTCGCCGGGCGCAGGCCTGCACGGCCTCGAGCACACCGCCCCGCGGAATTGCCAGGATCGCGCAGTCCACACCGCTGGGCAGATCGTCCACCGAGGCCAGACAGCGCCGTCCCTGGATCTCGCTGCGCTTGGGATTGATCAGGTAAATTTCTCCGGCAAAGCCGGCGCGTTCCAGATTATCGAAGACTTTGTAACCTAACACTCCAGGTGTAGCCGAGGCCCCGACGATAGCGATGGAAAGCGGGCGCAGCAAGCGGTCAATGGCCGATCGAGCCGGCGCGACTGCAGATTGGGACATGAATGATGGCTCCTTCCTACCCTAGCGGTTAGGCCGTTTTATATGGAGTTCCGGCACCGAATTGCACGAACGCTCCTCTGCAGATGCCCTGCAGCAGCTCAGGGTACTGTGACTTCCCTGCCCCACTCGCGGATCGCCATATCATCGAACTGCCAACTGGAGAGGATTACTCCATCGTGGCCCGATGCGAAATTTTGCATAGATCAGAAACCTGGATGCAGCTTTCGTTACAATCTGGCCAATTAGGAGACCGATCACAAGTCTCCTCATCCTGCATTTCCGCCGTCGAGTCAGTTGATGGGACGAGTTAAGATATGCCGAGTAGAAGAGAACTCACAATAGCCAACTTAGCAACTGCGCGTTCCAGATTAGCAACGGAGACGCTACGCGCGAGGGGTGCGCGGCTTTCATTGGACAGCAACCAGTGGCAATCGCCCCGCTTCGAAATCTCTAAAGCAGACTGTGGCGGCCGCCTGGGACAACAACCGGTTGCACTCCTGGCGCATGGCGAAGTTAATGCACGGCCTGATCCTCACAACTGCCAGTTGGTGCTCCTCGCCCGGTCAGCAAAGAAGTCCAGAAAAGCCCGCGCCTTTTGCGGAATTCTATCTCTGGACAGGAAAAAAGCGGCAATCCGAAGTG
>Ga0182030_10026444_pt1 | contig 10505 bp, 11 predicted proteins | sample 812S3MmetaG_FD_121299 | JGI IMG/M metagenome (GOLD analysis project Ga0182030, IMG submission 121299) | Permafrost microbial communities from Stordalen Mire, Sweden - 812S3M metaG (Illumina Assembly) | ecosystem: Environmental > Terrestrial > Soil > Wetlands > Permafrost | place: Sweden... | reverse complement strand
TATGTAAGGTTTCATAGTTTTCAGCTTTTCGACTGTCGTCGTAGAACCTTCTTCTGTACCTATTATTCTAAGAATAGAGTCTACTGCATTCGTTACTGTACCATGCTGCGTAGCTCTGTGACAGGTCCCGTGACAAAATTCCTGTTCTGCCCGATCGAGAGCTTCCCCGCTCTTCTTGACAGCTTTGCAGACGGATTTGTGCTCACTTCTATGAGATTCTTGGTGCTCATGGCTGCCATAGAGTACGACTTTGCAGTCATTGCACCGAAGAAGACCTTCTTTCTTCCTATAGACCTAACAACTAAAGGGGCTTCGGCTAGATCACCTGACTAACCCCCCTTTCCTCAATCTCAAAAGGCACGTGCTAGCGCGATTTATCTTCCATCCCCCTTTCTTTTATTCTACGTCTCAATTAGGCCTCAAGAATAAGGAGAAAACAGCCATACTCGAAAGTACCAAGGTTACAATTAGCGACGAAAAGGGTGAGAAAATCTGCACCTAACCCGCGGCCCCGCGAAGGAAACCCTTCTACTTTCTCTGCAACCAGTTCCTATTCTTCCTCCTCGGACGTCAGAGCCGCGACAGCGCCTTAAAAAGTTTTAAAGTTCAGTGATGATGCATACATCGAAGGCCTTGAACAACAAATAGAAGCTCCATGAATTCATTATTGCGAAAGGTCAACTGAAAGGTACGAAAATCTCGCCTGTCTTTTCAGATCTAACGCGAAGCAGATTCAATCATAGACTTCCTAGTTTCTCATACACAAGTTGATTGAACCATAAACCCCAAAAATCAAATTTGATGAAAACGATCTAAAAACAAACGCCGAGCGCCAAACTCCAAAATCGACCTTCTAACCCAATGCAGATTTTCCTACGTGTAAGCGACGCCATGACAGACTTTTCCTCCCGTCCTACCAACACCACCTGATCCAACATCTATCTTACACGCCGCCGGCCTTACAAATCTTGGTGGCCGGAACAACCCACTTCTCGTACGCGAACGGGACCCCAGACCTCTGCACATCTTGGCACAACGTAGCAACGGGAATATTCTCCCAGTTCTTAAAACTCTTCATGATCTTAAAGAACTGGCTTGCAGAGCAGGCAGCACCCATATCGCAAGCAATGTTCGGGTAGAACTCAGCGCGCTGCTGAAAGATGCCAATGCTGTCATGGTCGGAACCAAAGCCATCATGCTTGTAGCTAAGAGATTTAGGGACCACCCTATTGGCTAGGATTAGGAGGGAAGACTGTTTGGTCAGTTAGCTCAGTGGTTTTGGTGGGATGGGTCTGGGATGGGTAAACATACTTCCGTGAGGCCAGTAGCAATGCCCGCCTCGCAACCATGGAGGCCAAGTTTCTCCTTCTTGACTTCGGCTATGATGGCGCGGGCATTTCGGGTCTGGACTGCGTTCAGTCCAGGGAGGTTACTGCGCTTGACGATCTCGGTCTCTGGGACGACATCCTCAACAAAGTCGTCGGCAAGGGGAGCTGCGAGAATAGAGCTAGTGCCGAAGGCAGCGATGACGGCGATAATGAAGGAGGTCTTCATTTTGAGTGGCTGTTTGAAAGCAGTATAGCTTTGAGCTTTGACGTTGGAGGTTGCGAAAGAGATATCAGAAACTTGTACAATATTGTGCGATTTTGATTTTTGTGAGAATCTGGCTTGAGCGAGGAGTTTGCGAAAAAGATATTGGAAACTTGTAAAGTGTTGTGTGAATCTGGTTTGAAAAAGAATTCAAAGGGGACCAAAGGGCCTTTTTATGGCCATGGCTCGTCGACCATGATTTCTTGGAGGCAAGAGCTGAGATCTGGAAAGGAAGTGGCAGGACACAGTGCCTCAAACGAGAACAATCATCTTAGAGATCCTTTGATTCTCGCATCCTCCAACCAAAAGGGTCTTTCATGATCACAGATGAATCGCATTGTTTGTCGGCTGTTGTTTCTCGGAGACAAGGGGTGAGACGTGAAAAAGAAGTAACAGGAACACATAGCCCCAAACAGAAATAACCATCAAGATCCTTCAATCCTCACATCCTTCAAATCATTCCTATCTGCGGGATGTGGTTTCCCCGCATGACATGATTACCCGTAGCCGCAAGCAAAGTTGACCCGACCCGAAGTACAAAGTACAACTCCACGTGATACAATTGTGCGGCTGTGCCAACATCGTACAAAGTTTGTATCGACCTCCTAATAATAGCTAACACAAATTATTAATAACTGTGATAAATGGGATCAACAACTTGGGGTCGGCGATCCAAATTACCGAAATACCGAATTCAGACGTATGGTTAGTCATACTCCGGGTCCCAAATTGAAGCTTAAGAAAACTATGACGTAAGAATAGAGTTACAGCTGTGGGGGGGTAGCTTTTTAACTTGCTGTGGGTGGAGAGTTCCCGTCGGGGGTCTTTCACCACGGGAATCTGTGACCATGGTGCAAGTGCACTTGCAGGTATCAACAGACGGTCTTTTCAGCTCCTTTATTTCTTTAGCCGAATCTGTGCCGGAGAAGCTGAACAGACGTTTCTGTCTATCGATGGAAGGTTTTGTGTTCTCAGGATTGTTCTACCCCACGAGACCTTGTACACTAAGAAAGTGAGACTTGTGTAATCAGGAATTGACATGTTGCAAACATCGTTATTCTTGTGTTCATGCCTTGTGTAGAGTAGAGCGTAACCCTTTTTGAATATATTTTCATGCTCAATTGATTGCAAAATATGAGAGTTGTTGGAAGGGTAAGGTAGTATACAGCGGGTACCAAATTTCTTCAGGACCTTGCTGGTTGACATTTCATTCCGCAAAAAACCTCAACTACAATTCTAAACCCAGCCATTTTATGAAATAACAATTAAACTCCCTAAATGGTATCCTGCGATCTGTGCGAGCTAGAATTTGCTTTCACAGTCTTGACGGAGTTTCACAGATCGTTTCGGTCACGTGCCCAAGGCTTAATACTCGGATTGAACACTACTTTTTCTATGTCTCTCTCTCCATTCAATCGGGTCGTCGAAAGACCGAGAATGACTTCGGGTAAACTAGCCCCATATTGTATCAAACCTATCAAAGTCTTTGTTATTATAAAATGACCTACGACGGCACACACATTATCAGCTCACAATGATCTATGGTGGTGGGAGATGTTAAAAATGATGCATCACCAGTCGCAAGATTGAGCACCAACCTTTTGGAGTGTATATTTTGATATTTGAGTCAGCCTCATCAATATCCTCTGTTACAGCCTTTGACCATTTTGTTTAAACATCCTCTTCGACTATATCATCACTCAACCCTATCAACAAGTCTTTCTACTCTTCGACGTTGATATTTGGAAACCGCCACCAAACCTTCATATTAAGAAACGACGATTATTGCAAAGGATCTATAAAGACTCCAGATCTCATTGAAGCGTTGATAGACGACCCTTCCAAGGTAAAAGTCCGGCAGAGTAAACGCCACATCATCATCATCAATCGCCAAATTCGAGGTCGTAACTGGTGGGCCGAAGGTGCCGAACTAGAAATAAGCTCAGTTATCAGACTTCTTGAGATCCTCTCAAATCTCAAATTTTTCACATATAAATGGGCAAATGAAGTTCCTTTGGCGCTGTTGAATGTGCTTGAGAAATTTCATTCTCGAGTACACTCCCACTCGGGGAGCGCGCCAAACATGACGACGATCAAAAAAAAAAAACTTGCAGAATTGGCCCTTGCCCTCTCACTAAATCTCAGATATATTGGAGCAAAGTTCTGGAGCACCGGGAATACCCAAATTGACTCTGACATGCGTTTCGCGGCGTTTAAACGCATCATCGCGCTGTCCCCCCATCTCGAACACGTTAAGATCCTCTAGAGTCATAGCCGCTGTTGGGTCAGAGGCTATTCCATGGAAAAGCTTCACGAGCGAGAACGTAGAGAAAAATTTCTTTGAGGTTGAATCGTCTCGTAAGTCGATCAGATCTTTGAAATGTAGAAGTTGGGAAGCCACCTCGGGATTAAAGGAGCTCGTAAAAACCTTGAAGTTCGAGCATCTCGATATAGACCTTGGACGGTACAACACAATATTTATGCAGAACGGAGCTCCAGATCCAAAATTTGCAAATTTGAAGCATTTATCAGTCGCTTTCAGTGATTATCAAGTTCAAGTGGAGGAAGGGGCTCTTTTTCACAATCTCAATGCTTTTCTTGTGTTATGCAATCTTCTTCAGAGCTTATCATTCTATGATGGAGCAAAGTACATCTACATCAAGCTGTCCTTTATCTTATATCAATATGGCCCTTCACTCCCTACTTTTGCCCTACACACTGTGGAATCCTCAAGTAAGCAAGAACTCTCTGGAAGGACTCGCTATTGAAAAGCTACTATAAATTAGAGACGATTGCCCTCTTTTATCAGATTTTGCCCTTTATGTTGCTGAGGCGCTTTCGACAAACTTTTCCGAGATCCGTTCTACGCCGGCTACATTCCCTAAATTACCACACTCAAAATCTATATGCCTCTTAGAATAGCAAAACAGGCACCTCGAACACCTTTTATATTCCTAGATAAACAAGGGGCAAAGGTTGAAGCCGAAAAGCATCACGAATATCCAATGTGAGACCCAACTTGGTTTGAAAACATATGGGCACTCCATAGAATTGAGAAGAGCAAATCTCATACCCCACCTCTCCGGGAGTTCCACATTGTACCTGGTGAATAGGGATGAGAGATTGGGGGAGCATACCCTGCGGGACGGGTAATTTGGGGAAGAGAAAATCGAAGGTATTACATTGCTTAACCGAGTGAGAAGGACGATTGTCTAGATGAGATCACCGTTCGTGAAGCGCCTTCGAGCTATTCGGGCAAGGGAGGCCTGAAAATCAGAAAGTTATAGGATGTGGGGCATTTGGGTATGTAATATACGAACAGAAGAGGGGCCATGAAGCATTTAGTGACAAGTTACATGGACGCCAATTGGAGGCAGAAGGCTAATGAGGTTCAAAGACGTCTTTAATTCTACAACAGAAAGCGCCTTTTCACGATCTCACCTCATTGAAACACCTTAACCTACAAAAAGAACATCATATAATATCAGAGAATCTCAGCTCCTACTCATACGCGGTGATATATGTGAAACAGGACCTGACGCGCAGCTCCATCGATCGTATCAATGCAACAAGCCCCAACTTTTGATCCCCCAATCATACTTCGTCATCAAGGATTACCTCGACAACGGAGATAGATCCATATCCCTGTGTGTGTACTGCAGTTGTTCCAACGGAAGAAACATCTTGAATATTGGGGCCATCCTTTTCGTACGTGACTTCTCCAACAGATTGCACCCGTCGCATCGAGATGGGAACCGTTTCGGGCTCAATTGTCACATCTTCTCTCCCCTCGTGTGCTTCCATATCCACATCTTCTTCTTCACTGCTGTCTTCGGTATCCGAACTCTTCTGAGCATCCCATGCTTCCGGGCTAAACGACAACACTAACGGTGTCGACTTGATATTTCCACTGGCGAAAGTCAAAAACTGCTTATGGTACGCATCTATAAGAGTTTCATATAAATTGGCATGTTGTACCATTCGGCGGAGGTCTTTCTCTTTGAAAGAGGCTTCAAGAAGGAGTTTGTCTCTGGTAATCCTGGCGAGGTTGTAGATTTCTGTCGCCGACATGGCGACTGAAGGAAAATTCTTGGGAGAGAACCATTGAGAGGGAAATTGAGAAAAGTTTTGAATTGAATAGCGACGTGAAGAGGACGGCCAATTTAAATGTATCTCACAGCTCGTGGGCGATTCAACCCTTTTCGGTCACTGGCATGTCACCATCTATCAAACCAAGCTTACGTCTTCCCTTCAAACCGTTATCAGAGATAAGCTTTTTAGCACAAACTCTATTCCTCTTATCGACCACTTTGATTGAACCAGAACCAACAGCCACGAAGCGATAGGCTCTGGGGTCTTCGAGCTACGGCATGTCTGGTCCTGAGTCAACGCCAAAGTAGCGTTCCCGTCACTTCCACAACCACTAAGAGAGAGCAAACCATCACTGGGAAAGTAGCCTTATCATAGAAAGGAGTTAGAAGTTGTCAACTTCATAGCGTAAGGGATGTGAGACACTAAGAACATTTTAAGAACAAAAGGAACAGGGATTGGAAGGCAACGCGTACTCCTTGAATTAACCACTTGATGGCTTCACGGATGAGTTAACATCAGTTCAGATTGGAAAAGCTCACTGCAACTGAGTGGAGATAATGCTGGTGTAGAAGTATGCATTCTCTTCTCTCTAAAAGCTTTCCTCGACAACATTATTCATTAATTTGCTCACATGATTAAAGCCAGTCTTGGCAGCGTCAATAACGACATCGACCATTATACATCACAACCAAATTTCGGCTGCTCAATCCCTGCAATCATCGGCCCTTTTTAATGAAATATGCTCATTCACCACGGGGCAGAGTGACTCTTTCCAAAAATCCACCAGCAAGCAATCCCAGGACGTTAGTCGTCAACTGATACTGGACTCCCTGTCCAGGCTGTCCAAACCATCCTGCAATCGGGCCGGAATTGACGTCGAACGCCTTTACCACCTTGTAAACGTGATAATTATACGGATATCTATCGTCACTTGTCAATTCATAGACTCACCTTCAGCATCGGGTAACTCACGTAGGGTCACCAGCCGGCGTATCCAGATTACTCGGCGGCAAGGCCCGCTGCATGTACGGTGCCAGAGCTGGACTCACATAACTCCCATACTCGGACCCAAAACGATCAATCAAGAACCCAACCTGTAACGTAATAACCCCTTGAATCGGGACCCCCAACGTGTTCAATTGGAATCCATTGTCTGGGGGGTAAATATACGAGTTTGTGGCGTTGCTATACCATTTCGCGAGGAACTGACCAGGGCAAAGACCACCGAAGCGGTCGTAGGTATTTACGAGGTCGCCGAGAGGAAGACGGGTGGGGAGGCGCGTGGGACCGAGGCGTGTGTCGCCGCATACATAGGTATGAGCTAGGGATTGGTTATTGAGGGTCCCGGCGCAGTAGTCGGGGCAGGAGGTGTGATTTGCGACCAATGTAGCGTTTTGCCTCCTCTCGATAATTGGAGATGCAAAGGAGAATCCAAAGAGCAAGGACGCAGAGATGATGCTGAGGAACTGCATTTTCGTAAATTGACACAGAAGGAGACGATGGGGAGAAGGAAAATATCATTGGGGAAGGGAATTTATAAGTTTCATTCCATCTAGGTGAGACAACTTTAGGGAGAGCTATTTACTCCTTGTGTGCTGCTGAAGATCTCTTCGGGATTGATATGCCCCGGCACGCGGCCCTATTGGTCTGGCGGGATCTTTGAGCGGGGATACCCGCATCGCAGCCGATCTCGATCCAATCTAATCTCATTTCGCGTAAAAGCAATGCAGTAGTAGTAACAGACTATTGGAATCCTGCTTGAGACATGCAGCCCCGATCATCAATTGTATGCTCAAATAAAGCAAATTTAATTTTCTTAAGTTCTCGTGACATTCCGAAGTCCCGTCACATTCTTGCTATTTCTGTCTACCTGATTTCTGTAAAGTTGAGTCTAGTATTAATCTTCTCTCTGAGTTTTTAACCTGGTCATTCTGGCCCTATTTGCCTGACATATTTTTGATAGGCAAATATGAGGTATTTCTCGGACCTTTGGCGAAGAATTTTCAACTTCCCGAAACACGGGATCACTTATTATACCGGCTCATCACGCCAAGCCAATTGAAGTCAATCCGCATTATCCCCACTATCCCCACAAATGGTATTCAGCTGTCGCTAAACAGCCTCAGATGCCCCCATCCTTAGACACGTCGGCGCGAGCGTCTCATTGCCATTGGTCCAACTACATAGCCCATGCATTTCGCTAGAACCTACCAACCGTGTGAAACATGCTATCAGAGCCCGAGTTCTGCAGATTTTTTTTTTCAGTCATTGAACAGTGACATGCTAATGTAGTCTTGCACTGTCGCACGCTACTCATATTTCATATCACTTTATAATATTGAATTCGCTTCGATACTAGTTGCCTTCGTAAAGTCCTATTTGGTGGGGCTTTCTTAAACAAATTGAAGATTGAAAATTCTCCTTCAAAACTCTAGCGTACAGGTTTTGAGATGGCTTCGAGCACCAATATCCTAGGGCGTGTCATAACAGCCCAAAGAGCTGATAAGGAGTGTTTTAATAGTTCTCTCTTTGCTTATATTCAGCGAGAGGAAGCCATACTCTATGCAAGCTGTCACTTCTTGTAAATCCTCACCCTTTCCTGAGTATTCTTCAAAGTACTTGATGGAAAGGATTTTCAAGAATTTGGCTTCTAGTTTGTCTATTTTCGTGAAAAGGAGGATCCCTTGTGATTTCATGAAACAATTTGCATTGTAAATGTTTTCGAATATCATCAGGTCCTCCTGCATCCGTGAGTTCCCCTGCTCTTTATTCATATTTCCAACCCGAGAAAAAAAAGTCTTCTTCAATCCGTCCAGACCTTGGAACTGCTCCAAAGTCTGGCCACTACAAATACAAAGTGGCCTGAGAAATTCCTAGAGATATTCACTGTGAGTCCTTGTACGAAGGCTACCGCAAAAAGTTAGTTGCATCGCTAAAAAGGCCCTATAAGCACGCTGTAAATATGCCCTGTAAAACCGCAATTTCGCTACCGTTCCCCTATAGTTTAGTGATCTAAGCACTATTAGGTATAACGCTAAAAAAGCCCCTCTAGCTACAGGGCTTAGACTACCCTGCTAGTACTTATATACCCTGTAATTTCAGGCTCTTATAACGTTTTTGGCTAGGCAGATATTACCTACGTAAAAACAGTCCTATAGTAACAGTATATAGTCACTAATTATAAGCACTAAAACTAGCGTTATTAGTATCTATAGTCTCTATATTCTTAGGCACTTACAGTATATTCAGGGCTAGTATCTGCAGGCTTCTTATAGGGTACTTTAGCGATGCAACTAACTTTTTGCGGTAACCTTCGTACTCGTAAGTGTCATGCAAAGCATCATCTATAGAAGCGGAAAAGAACAAGCATATCCTAGTACAAAATACTGAGACATTTTAAAAGATATGTATATTATGGGGGGGTTTATGGAGCGTGGGAGACATGCCCATGACTACAAAGGAGAATTGAACATTACTAGGTAAGTCTTAGGACTTTTGTATCCTATTTAATTAAGCCTCATATGTCCTTGTGTCCGCTTCAAAGCTATTTTTCTTCTTTCACTAGCTTAAGCATGCGAGAGGTGGTGCAGTAGCACTAGATTGCATGGGCGTTGACCAAAAACCGATAAGTATTGGTCATTGCCTTTTCCCAGATTCTAAGTGTTTTCAACACCATTTTGAAGCCCTTTCACAGTCATATCTTGCTCAAATTCCCACTGTTCGTCATCTAAACGACCTTTCTTCGCTTCTAACTGTCTATCGAACCTATCTTTCAAGAAGTAACCCACATTATACGAGCATCATCCAGGCCAATTTACTGACCATTTGTCTGCTTTAACCTGATGGTGGATTTGGGTATTGGAGTTGGCGGAGATTCACTTGTATTGAGTGCTGCAGTCATAGTGAAACCAGCCATTCTACCCTGTAAAACTTTAGGTCCAATTGAAAACACCGATCTTAATATGTCCTGAGTAATCCTACCATTTGGGGCTTTCCCGGATAGGATTACCAGACATAGGGCCGAGCCAAGTATTGGGGACCTGATTATCTCCGGCAATCTCGTTTTATATTTTCGAATTTTCACCGCGCTATTGCCATCGGTAAACCGTAATTGAACGGTTATACACGCCAGTAAGTGGAACTGGAAAGAGGGAGACGGAGGATATCATTTATGAAATGAAACATATAAGTGTTTGTGCATTAGGATAAAAATAGGAGAATTGTTTTCGAATTGGGATGCATTATTTCAACTTCAAGTTCGTAGATAATTATCTCATAGTGGCACAGGGCCGATAATAAGTCTTTTCATACCTACCCGGACACACTCATAGCCACCAGAGGATTCAGGAGGCTCAATCCTGAAGGATGTGTCACGTGATTAGATTTTAAACCCCCCTCTTACCATTAGGACATCAACCATGCAGTGCATATAAGAGAAAGCGATAAGACTATAGACCTACCGATAAATAGGCTTTGCTTCAGTTACCTGACTGATCCCCTTTTTCGAACCACATCTGTCACTATCCCTATCGTAATAATCTATTTCTTCGCGCGAGTAGTAGGCACGAGCTTCACGAGTTTCATCTTCCAAATTCAGATCTTCCTAATCGACACTGCGCATTTCGTTGTAGGTACAACAGGGAGATTGGTCGCTAGTCTTTTCTGGATATCTTTCCCATTTGTGAGGTTTGGTAATGTGAAGGTGCATATTCGTTGAGTATGTGCTGATTTGGAGACCAAGTGGTTGGAACATATAGTGTCTTGTTCGTTGAAATTATGGTTATAGGGGGTTTGGTGATGGGGTTGCTGGCGCCGGAAAGGAG
>Ga0182030_10026443_pt1 | contig 10505 bp, 7 predicted proteins | sample 812S3MmetaG_FD_121299 | JGI IMG/M metagenome (GOLD analysis project Ga0182030, IMG submission 121299) | Permafrost microbial communities from Stordalen Mire, Sweden - 812S3M metaG (Illumina Assembly) | ecosystem: Environmental > Terrestrial > Soil > Wetlands > Permafrost | place: Sweden... | reverse complement strand
CTTCTTATCCACGTGCGGCGAACGCAAAACCGTGTATAAATTCCTCATGGTCGGCAGAGGAATCGGACCGGCCACCGTGGCGCCGGTACGCTTCGCCGTATCCACGATCTCGGTGGTTGACTGGTCCAGGATCCGGTGATCGTAGGCCTTCAGACGAATGCGAATGCGTTCTCGTAAGCTGCTCATTGAGTCGACCTATTCCAAAATCTCACTGACGGTTCCGGCTCCCACCGTGCGACCGCCTTCGCGAATCGCAAAGCGCAAGCCCTTGTCCATGGCGACCGGCGTGATCAGCTCCACTTCGAGCTGCACGTTATCCCCCGGCATCACCATTTCCATCCCGGCGGGAAGCTGCGCCACTCCCGTCACGTCCGTTGTGCGGAAGTAGAACTGCGGACGATATCCCTTGAAGAACGGCGTGTGCCGTCCGCCCTCTTCCTTCGAGAGCACATAAACTTCGCCCCTGAACTTCTTGTGCGGCTTGATCGACCCCGGTTTCGCGATCACCTGTCCGCGCTCCACGTCGTCCTTTTCAATGCCGCGCAGCAGCAGCCCCACGTTATCGCCCGCCCGGCCTTCATCGAGCAGTTTCTTGAACATCTCGACGCCCGTGACCACCGTCTTGCGCGTATCGCGGAAGCCCACGATCTCCATTTCCTCGCCGACCTTGCAGATGCCCTTTTCGATTCTGCCCGTCACCACCGTGCCGCGCCCTTGAATCGAGAAAATGTCTTCGATCGGCATCAGGAACGGCTTGTCGATCATCCGCTCCGGCATCGGGATGTACTTGTCGACGGCTTCCATCAGCTCGTCCACCGTCTTTTCCCACTTGTCTTCGCCGTTCAGCGCGCCCAGCGCCGATACCTTCACCACCGGCAGATCGTTGCCCGGGAACCCGTAGCTGGTCAGCAGCTCGCGTACTTCGAGCTCGACGAGCTCGAGCAGTTCCGGATCGTCCACCATGTCGACCTTGTTGAGCGCCACCACGATATACGGCACGCCCACCTGGCGGGCCAGCAGAATGTGCTCGCGCGTTTGCGGCATCGGACCGTCGGTCGCCGCGACCACCAGAATCGCGCCATCCATCTGCGCCGCACCCGTGATCATGTTCTTGATGTAATCCGCGTGACCCGGGCAATCCACGTGCGCGTAGTGCCGGTTCGCCGTCTCATACTCCACGTGCGCCACCGCGATCGTGATCCCGCGTGCCTTCTCTTCCGGCGCGTTGTCGATCGAATCGAAACTCCGGAATTTATTCTTCGGATTGTGCTTGGACAGCGTCTTGGTGATCGCCGCCGTCAACGTCGTCTTGCCGTGATCGATGTGCCCGATCGTCCCTACGTTCACGTGCGGTTTACTTCGATCGAATTTTTCCTTCGCCATGGTGTGTCCTTAACTCGCTTCTCGAAACAAGTTCTGCCGGACTGTAATTCCAGCTTTGCTCTTCAAAAACCGCTCTCGCCGGTAGGCGTCCGAGCGGTCAGGATATTCCTCTGTCACGATCGGCGTCCACGGCCTATGCGCCCTGGACCATCGTCCGGTCTTGGAATTGTGCTCCTCCAGACGCTTGGCAACATCCGCGCCAATCCGGATGCATTCCTGGCCCGATGTAATGTTTGCCTGTCGGTACGCTACGGAGCACTTACAGAAAATACTTCACGCAAAAATCTGGAGCCGTTGACCAGGATTGAACTGGTGACCTCGTCCTTACCAAGGACGCGCTCTACCAACTGAGCTACAACGGCCTTTCAAAAACCAAATCCGGCGACCCTCCGCCACGGATGCTCTACCAACTGACCTACAACGGCCTTGCAAAACCCTAAGGGTGACCTTCCGCCACGGACGCTCTACCAACTGACCTACAACGACTTACAAACATCTGCGCCCGGAACGCAACGTAAACTTCATCAAAAAGGACGTCAACTTCATCAAAACTGGTGGACAGGGAAGGATTCGAACCTTCGTACCTCGCAAGGAGGGACAGATTTACAGTCTGTTGGCTTTAACCACTCACCCACCTGTCCATCCGCCACACGCTCCCGCCGCAAAAAGGAAAACTCACGGAGGGATACCGTCCGCGGAGCAAGCCCGCTGCGGGACCCGTAGGCGTAAATACGAGTATACCTCAAGCCGCGCCAAAACGTTGAGACGAAAACGCACCCGGTCGTTGGCCCGAGCCTGGAGTTGCCGGCGCCGAAGAATTCTCCGTTGGCATAGATTGGTTCGATGCCGGTGCCAGTGCCCGGCCCGCATTCCGGTGCTGAGCGCCGGATCGGCGTTGAAGGGCGTCGCCCCCCCGTGGCCCATTCCGGGGAAACCAACTAGCCGTTGCCCGCATCTCAGGACAAGAGTAGAATCTAAGGAAAGGTGACTCAATCCATGCGGTCTACACCATTCCTCGCTTTTGGTTCGGCCGGCATCTTTCTTGCGCTCCCGGTACTGAGTTTCGCGCAAGCCCAACAGACGCCGCCGACGTCCAGCTCAAGCTCTTCTTCCAGTTCCGGTTCGCAGCGCGAAACTGTCGCGAAGCCCATGACGGAGAAGCAGCGGAAGAAGCAGGAAGACAAACTCCGCAAGGAACTCGAGACACCCTATAAGAAATGGCTGAATGAAGAAGTCGGCTACATCATTACCGACGAGGAACGGAAGGCATTCCTAAGGCTCAAAACCGACGAGGAACGGGAGCAGTTCATCGAGCAGTTTTGGATGCGCCGCGACCCCACACCAGACACGGAAGAAAACGAGTACCGCGAAGAGATTTATCGCCGGATCGCCTACGCCAATGAGCGGTTTGCCTCCGGTATTCCGGGCTGGAAATCCGATCGAGGGATGATCTACATCAAGTACGGGCCGCCCGACGAAATTGACGACCATCCATCCGGCGGCAGTTATGAGAGACCGATCGAAGAAGGCGGAGGTGAGACGTCCACTTACCCCTTCGTCGATTGGACCTTCCGCTACATCGAAGGCATCGGGAACAACGTCAAGGTCGAATTCGTGGACAAAACCATGTCGGGCGAATACCGGATGACCATGGATCCTGGTGAAAAGGACGCTTTGCTGAACGTCCCGGGCGCCGGTCTGACCCTCACCGAACAGATGGGGCTTGCGGATAAAACCCAGCGCTTCCAACGAACCGACGGTACCACGCTGGGCACTGGCAGTCAGCCTTTGCCGGAAAGCATGGACGAGTTCACCCGGCTGGATCAGTTCGCGAAACTTCAGGCGCCTCCGGTGATCAAGTACAAAGATCTCGAGGCCGCCGTCAATTCGACCATTAAATACAACCTTCTGCCGATGAAGGTTCGCGCGGACTTCTTCCCGGTGACCGGTTCGTCCGTCCTGGCAAACATCACCATCCAGTTCGATCGCAAGGATCTTCAGTACAAAGAAAAGGGCGGGGTTTCAAGCGCCCTCATCAACCTCTACGCCCGTATCACCACCATGTCGCGGCGTCCGGTGAATTGGTTTGAAGAATCCATCGCCGATGATGAACCGAGCGACATGCTGCAGCAGGCCACCAAGGGGCAAAGCATCTACCAGAAAACCATTCCGCTACAACCCGGCCGCTATCGCCTGAATGTGGTGGCGAAAGACGTCGTTGGCGGCAACATGACCAACTGGGAAATGGTTCTGGACGTTCCCCATCTTGAAGACGATCAACTGGGCTCGAGCTCGCTCGTGTTGGCCGACCAGATCGAGAAGGTCCCCACCAAGAGTATCGGCGCGGGGCAGTTCGTGATCGGCGGGTCCAAGGTGCGTCCGCGCGTCGGCCAGGTTTTCAAGCAGAGCGAGAAGCTCGGGATTTATGTCCAGTTCTATAATTTCGAGACGGACAAGAACACCCGGAAGCCCGACGGCACGATTGATTACGAAATCGTGAAGAGCGGATCAAACGAAAAAGTTTTCAGCTATAGCGAGGAAGTTTCGTCGCTAGGCGGCGGCGCGTCCCAGGTGGTGGTCCAAAAGCTCCTGCCCCTCAAGGATCTGCCGCCGGGACAGTATACCCTGAAGATGAAGGTGTTCGATAAGATGCGGAATCAGACGCTAACCCCGTCTGCCACGTTTACGGTAATATAACCCAAAGCCCGTGATCACCGGGGCGTCTCCACGGGAGACCCTCCGGCGATCAGCAGCGGCGTGAGCGCCGAAGCATGAGTTTGTGGAAGCCTTCGATAACGGTTGGGTTTTTATCAGGCGTTATATGCCTGATGCCCGCCGTGCGCGCGGCAACGCCCACCCCACTGGCCGGCGGCATCATCGGACAGGTGCGTAGCACAACCGGCGTCCCGCAAATGGGCGCGACGGTGCTGCTCTACAATCGCTTTGACGAACTGGTCCGTCAGGCCCTCACCACGGAGCAGGGGAAATTCGGGTTCCAGGCGCTCGCACCGGAGCTGTACTCCATCCGTGTGACGCTCGCCAGTTTTGTGCCCGCCATCCGCAAGAACATCAGTGTGGCTGCCAACGCGGAAAGCACGCTCGAAATCAGTCTTACCGGCGTCTTGAGTACTGTGGAACTGGTCCCAGCAGCGGCGCCGCACGGAACGCTCATGAATGACGACTGGAAATGGGTGTTGCGGACATCACATGCCACGCGCCCGGTACTGCGATTCTTTCCGGATCAAAATTCATCGTCGTCCGCCCATGAAAACGACAGCGTATTTTCGAGTACCACCGGGGAACTGAAGCTCTCGGCCGGTGACGGAGACACGCCCGGCGGATCCAGCCAGCAGGACCTCGGGACGGCCTTCGCGCTGGCAACTTCGGTCTACAACTCCGGACGCGTCCAGTTGAGCGGCAATTTCGGGTACGCGGCAAACTCCGGAATGCCCGCCGCAGGATTCCGGACCAGCTATGCCCGCAAGAGTGATGACGGTTCGAGTCCCGAAATCATTCTCACGGTTCGGCAGTTGTATATCCCGACTCGCGCCGGCCTGTTCAACGGAACCGATGGGATTCCGACCCTTCGCACGGTCTCGCTCACCACGCTCGACCGTCTTCAGCTTTCCGACAACCTGCGCATCGATTATGGCTTCGGCTACGACGCGGTGTCCTTCCTGGATCGTCTGAACTACGTGAGCCCGTTCGCGCGCGCGACATATGACCTGGGTAAAGGAAGCGCCGTACGCGTGGCCTTCAGTTCCGGAACACAACCCACCGAACTGATGGCCCGGAGCGGCAGCGGGGAGAGCGTGTCGGATCTGGATCAGGGGCTGACGGCATTGTCTCTCATGCCTCGCGTATCGGTGGCTGGGAGCCGTTCACGGGTCGAGCGGACCGAGGATTTCGAGCTGAGCTATGAACGCGTAGCCGGACGCCGCAAGTATTCGATCGGCGCCTACAGCGAGAGCGTGTCCAACGCGGCTTTCCTCATGTCGGGTGGGGGCGGAGCGCTTCCGCCAACCGACTTCATGCCGGACTTTGGATCTTCGAGCAGTATTTTCAATGTGGGCAGTTACCAGCGGACGGGCTACACGGCCGCGATCACGCAGGATGTAACGGACCACGTCCAAGCCACCGTAGCCGCAGGCCAAGCCGGGGCGCTATTAGCTGACGCCCAGACGGCCGCGAGCGTCAACGATCCGAACAGTCTCAGGAGCCTGCTTCGGGTGAGCCCCCGTCCCTGGGCCACCGCCCGGCTTTCCGGAATCGTGCCCCAAGCCGGAACGCGCATCTCTGCAACTTACGGCTGGACGGACTACCGCGCCTTGATGCCGGAGCATGTGTTTTTGACGCAGCAGACCACGCAGGACATCGGATGGAACATCTACATCCACCAGCCGCTGCCGCTGTTTTCGGGGATGCCGTGGCGCCTGGAGGCGACCGGCGAACTACGCAACCTGATGGCGCAGGGTTATCTGCCGCTCAATACGGGCGGACCGAAGACCATCCTGACGAATTCACCGCGCGCCATTCGCGGCGGCTTGAACTTCATCTTCTGACAGCATTTCGATCGCCCGTTCCAGCGCGTAAACCACTGCGGGAACTGCTCTCCACCGGCTTGAATCGCGATAAGTTTCGAGCGCTCTCTGCAATTGGTCGCGAGTGAGACCGCTTCGCTCAATGCGTCCGCGATCCACCAGCCGAGCAACCGCGAGCATGGTCGACGCAGATCCCTCCGCAAGAACGCCCAACTGGGTCAGACGGCCGAGGCTATCCACCAGCGCGCCATAGGACATGCGCGGCATCGCTTCCTCAGCGCTGCGTTCATTCCGGATGTCGAAATACTGTTTCTGCGTCATATGCTTACGTTCCGGCGAGCGGAACGGGCTTTCTTGATTTAATTCTGCACGATTATGCAAAAATCCTGATGAATCCTTACTGAAGTTAAGATGAATCTGGAGCGGCTTTGGATCCGCGAAAGATGGCCGTTTTACGGGCGTGTGACGTCAAGCAGACAGCTAACAGTCATGCGTTCAGTATGTGTGGACATAATTCGCCGCCTCCTTGTTTCAAGTGGGAATAAACCAAGTTTAGCACGGAACTTTCGCAAAAGCAAGATCACCCGACTTTGTTTCGGGCTTGTAGAAACCCGCCGGCCAGGAACCGTCAGGCCGGCTGCTGCTGAGTCATGCAATGCAATGTGCCCAATCCCAGCACAAGGTCACGGCAGTAGATCCCGACGGTTTCCCGATCAGGGAACACACGCGCCAGGGTATTCAAGGCGACTCGATCATTCGGGTCGCCGAAAACCGGAACCAGAACCAACCGGTTCGCGATGTAAAAATTCGCGTAGCTCGCGGGCAGCCGTTGCCCCGCGAAGAATACGGGTTCCGGCATCGGCAGTGTGATCACTTTCAGATCGCCCCGCGAACGAAGGCGGTGCAGATTCTCTTTGAGCGGTTCGTGGTTCAGGTCTGATCTGTCAGGCTCCACTGCCGCAACCACGCTGTTCAATTCAGTAAAGCGCGCGATATCGTCCACGTGGCCGTGAGTATCATCGCCCGCGATTCCCCGATTCAGCCAGACGACCTCGGTGGCGCCAAGGTAATCGGCCAGCGCCTTCTGGATCTCCTCGCGCGATGTTCCCGGGTTCCTCGCCTGAACGGCGGACAGCAGGCATTCTTCCGTCGTTAGCAGCTTCCCCGCTCCATTGACATCAATACTGCCGCCTTCAAGAACCAGTCCGGGCTCCCACAGACGAAGTTTTCTTCTCTTTGCGATTGCCGCCGGTACAGCGTTATCGTTCTTCCAGTTCGCGTATTTGGCCCAGCCGTTGAAGCGCCAATGTGTGACGGCGACCTCCCCGCTTTGGTTCTTCACAAATAACGGACCATAGTCACGCGTCCAGCTCCGATCGGTTTTGTGATGGAAGAACTCGACCGCCGCCGTGTCAGCGTGACACTTCTTCAAGATCCGCAGGACTGCCTGTTCGGCATCAGAATCGTCCACAAGAATCCGGACCTTCTCGACCCGAGCGAGATGGCGGACGATCTCGCCATAGAGCCAAGGTATAGGCGCGAACTTTCCGGGCCAATCGGATTTTTCAGCCGGCCACGCGAGCCAGGTGGCTTCGTGCGGCTCCCATTCCGCGGGCATGCGGAATCCGAGGGCGTGTGGCGTATCGGCGGGTTGCGCGATAGAGCGAGGCGATTTTCGTGAAGCGTTGCGGGCGTCGGTCATGAGTGGCGGGCGTCGGTCATGAAAGCAATCGAGAGGGCCAGCTTATCGGCCGAGCCAGCGCTGCTGGATCGGGCCATAGGCATCGATCCGCCGGTCGCGGAGGAACGGCCAGTTCCTGCGAACTTCCTCCATGTACGCGGGGTCGCACTCGACCACCAGCGTTTCTTCGCAGTCGGTCGACGCCTCGGCGATCACTTTTCCGAACGGATCGGCAACGAAGGACGATCCCCAGAACTCCAGACCCTTATCCGCCGGACCTTCAAAACCGACACGGTTTACCGCCGCGACGTAAATCCCATTCGCGATCGCGTGGGAGCGTTGAATGGTCTTCCAGGCATCGAGCTGCCCCGCTCCGTACTGCGCTTTTTCGCTCGGATGCCAGCCGATGGCGGTCGGATAGAAAAGAATGTTGGCGCCCGCCAGTGCCGAGATTCTCGCGCCTTCGGGATACCACTGATCCCAACACACCAGTACTCCAATCGGTCCAAACGGCGTGTCGAAGTTCAGGAACCCCAAGTCGCCCGGCGTGAAATAGAATTTTTCGAAATACAGTGGATCGTCCGGGATATGCATCTTGCGATAGATCCCCGCGATCTCACCATCGGTCCCCAGGACTGCGGCCGTGTTGTGATATAGGCCCGCCGCTCGCCGCTCGAACAACGACGCGATGATCACGATCTTCAGTTCACGGGCAAGTTTCCCGAGCGCAAACGTCGATGGGCCCGGGATCGGTTCGGCGAGCGCGAACAGTTCGTGATTTTCCTCGCGGCAGAAGTATTGCGATCGGAAGAGTTCCTGCAGGCAAATGATCTGCGCGCCTTTGGCCGCCGCTTCGCGGATCTTCCACTCGGTTTTGGCCAGGTTCTCGTTGGGATCAAGCGAGCAGCTCGTTTGCACCAGCCCGACCGTGAACTTCTCCGCGGACGCCATAAGTTTCTATTGTCTTATGGGCGTCAAGGGCAGCGAAGTGAATAATCGATGACAACGTCGAGGGTTTCGGGCATGGGCTGACCAGGGCTTTGGTTGACGCGCCATTTCTTTGCGGCCTCAAGCGCCGAAGGTGTAAACACCGGATGACCTAGCACAACAGCGGCGCTCTTTACGTCGCCGCTACTAGCATCCAGTTGAAGTCGCAAAGTCACATGCCCTTGGATTCGCATTGCTCGCGCAAGTGGTGGGAAAAACGGATCATCGTAAACCTCGAATCTACCCCTCCCCGGGCTCAAAAGAGCGGGCGCGTCCGGCGCGGGACCCGCATAGTCTTTGAGTACTTCCGCGAATGTTCCTGGAACGCAAGAATTACCGGTGCGGAGACACCTGGGGGCTAATCCCCGGTCGTACTTCCCCGAGCGAAGTTCAGGCACCCAGGAATCGCCAGCGCGGCGAGCGTTCCACGCCTCGGCTGTGCTAACGGATTTAAACGGCTCCAAATCGCTGAAGGCGGCTCGCAAGACAACCGACTCAAGCTCTGCAAGGGACAGGATTCCTGGAGCGCGGCGATGCAAGGTACTCATGGTCCGACTGTCGGGATTTCCGATGGACAGAATTCTCTCTTCTCCTTGACATTTCGCGACGATACCGAATCGTCCCTCGGGCAAGTTTCCCTTCAGGGCCCGATCAATGGCCCTCTGGGTAACCGCACAAAATCCGCCAGGACTCAGTAGCCGCGAAGGCGATATGCCTGACAAATGGGCTTCCCTAGCCATCACAGAAATTGTCTTTCCGCAGAGCAGTCCGACTGGAGAGATTCGGATATACACGATGTGGGATCCCTCGCCTTCGGGCCGGACATCGAGAATTTCCCGTGCTGGCGGTAGCGACCCATCGGGATATGCTTCATCGGAAACTCCCTCTGCAACGATGTAGAACTCCGAAGGCACGACGGGCTGCGCGAACGCGATTCGCCCAAACATCAGTACCGCGAGGAATCCCAACCCCATGATGAGCCCATTCTAGCTCGATAACGAAAAGGCAATCGCATTTGCTCACATCCATTTCTCGCAGAGCCGTGACCGTAAGGGAGCGGACAATTCTGAAAGATGCTTTCCTTTCAATACCGCTCCCTCACGGTCACGGCTCGGTAAGGCTCCCTCACGGTCACGGCTCGGTAAGGCTCCCTCACGGCCACGGCTCGGTAAGGACGCTACGATGAGATCGTGAAAGCCGAGATCGTAAAGCGGCTCGCGCGCGAGTGTGGATTCGAGCTCGCGGGCGTCGCCTCGGCGGACGCTCCCGCGCCCGATTTCGATCGCTACCAAGATTGGGTGAGATCGGGCATGGCCGGCGAAATGGGTTATCTCACCGATCGTCGTGCAGAGCTCCGTCGCGACGTGCGAAATCTGCTGCCGAGCGCCCGATCTGTGATCTGCGTCGGGATGCTGTATAACCAGACGCCAAACGCTATGGTCGACGAGGCCCGTCTGCAGACTAAATCCGCGGGCGAGCCGGTCATCTCCCGCTACGCCTCGGGGCGCGATTATCACTCGGTGCTGCGCGAGAACCTTCAGCTCCTTGCTCAAAAACTCCTGGCAATCGAACCGTTCGATTGGAAAATCTGCGTCGATACGGCTCCGCTCCTCGAACGCAGTCTGGCTCGTCAGGCAGGTCTTGGATGGATCGGGAAGAACACGTGCCTGATCAACGAACCGATGGGGTCGTGGTTCTTCCTCGGCGAGTTGATCACATCACTCGAGCTCACGCCCGATTCCCCGCCCCCCGATCGCTGCGGCACATGCACCCGCTGCATCGACGCCTGCCCTACAAGTGCATTCGTGCTAACGTGCAAGTCGCGCAGCGACGAGGCCTCAACGTGCAAGTCGCGCAGCGACGAGACCTCAACGTGTAAGTCGCACAGCGACGAGACCTCAACGTGTAAGTCG
>Ga0182030_10026442_pt1 | contig 10505 bp, 13 predicted proteins | sample 812S3MmetaG_FD_121299 | JGI IMG/M metagenome (GOLD analysis project Ga0182030, IMG submission 121299) | Permafrost microbial communities from Stordalen Mire, Sweden - 812S3M metaG (Illumina Assembly) | ecosystem: Environmental > Terrestrial > Soil > Wetlands > Permafrost | place: Sweden... | reverse complement strand
GAAATTTGAGAAGGTCTGGAAAGAGAATAGACGAAAGGTCAAGAACGAGAAGTTTCGTGAGACTTTGGGGCTTATATATAGGAAGGCTAAGCATCAAGGTGGTACAGATCATCAAGACCTTCATGTTAGGGAGGATCGTGATGAATTTCAAAAGACCAAGCCTCACCAAGAAGATGATGTGATTAGGGAGGGCCTCTCGAAGCTATCTCCTCCGCAATTATTGTTGGTTGCTTACTATGCGGAGATGTATGACTTCAGATTTCTTGTCAAGAAGAAGCAATTTGATATGTTCATTAGACTCTGCCGAGACGCTAAGGTGGTTATCGAAATCAAAGGGAAGAAGAAGGCACCTAATATTGGTCAAACTGAGCCTTTAATAGTTCAAATCATCGAGCATGATCTTGATCGCGCTGAGAAATTCCCTCAATTCAAAAGAAAATGGGAACAGTACAACGGTATGTTTCTAATAGGTATATTTTTTTTGTAAGAGTTTCACTGACTCTTTAACTGTAGCTTCTTCCCAGTTGGGACGATTATTATCTTGGGATCAGACACTGCTTAGCCCTGTAGAAGATAGTCAGCCACCTGAGCGACTGGAAAAGCGTGTGCGGCTGACAGATAACGGACAAGAGTTCGGAGCATCGCACAGTGAGTTGTGGACTTCATCCATACTTGCTGAAGCTTACAACAACCACAGTCGACGCTTCGCATTGGCAACGACTTGGCTTTTCCAGTTCGGCAACTACAACTCCTCAACTTGCCAAGACAACTGGAGGAAATGAAGTGACGGCTCGAGTTACTATTCCTCGACCGTTCGAGCTAGAAACGCAATACGCAACACACGCTACAGGCAATGAAGAGGATTTGACTGGGTCGTTTTGTAAGTCTTAGGTTTTCTTACGTATTCTCTGAAGCTTACTATAACCACAGCCGAAGCTTTGGCTTCGCCTTCACCTTCGCAACAAGTTCGTATTTCCACATCGGCAAGCCCAGCTTCTCAACATACCGAAATGGCTAAGGGAGGAAATCATGTGACAACCCAAGAAGTCAAACCTCAACACGAGCATGATTTCAACGTATCGCATAGTAAATTTTACGTTTCACTGCGTGTGTTCTGACGCTTATGAGATGGCAGGCCTTGCCTTTTCGCGACAATTTGAAGTGCCTAGTTCGGGGATCTCAACGTCTCGATCTGCAGATATGACAGATCTAAAAATTCCAGTTATAGCACAGCGGGACATACTCAAGATATCTGCGTGTATTGAGGCTGGGAAGCCGATGTGGAAGCTCTCTGAGTTGGAATACCTTGGCCGTGCTTATGGAGAAGAGGATTCAAAAGGTGAAATAGTTCCCCCCACATTAATATTCCCAACCAAGCTAATCACTGTTAGGCGCAATTATTCGTTGGAAGTATTACCGGCAGGTGATTGTTCAAAAAGCAATCTTGTTGAGAGCTCTTGAAAATATTTGCATGTCCGCATCATGTATACTTAGTGTTCACGGCAATATATCAATGGTTGAGCTAGTGTTTAAGGTGAATAACACACCTTATACGAGCAGGATGCCAATTCACACCGAAGTAGCACTAGAGATCAAGAATGACTGGGAAAGAATTATGTTTGCAAATTACTTTGATGTCTCAGCGGGGATATTATAGATAAAATACAGCACTCCCCCTGATTTTAGTTCCCCCATTGCAGGAATGTACTCCCATCCACTGTCACCCAGGCGAAAGCTAGTAAGCGGATCAGCCGTGGTATCTATAACACCCGAACAATTATTTTGTTCCCTCCTTAATGTCACATCGGGCGTATTTGCCTGTATTACTGAGCGCAGCCACTAGCTGCCACTGCCACCCCTCCTGAAGTTCACACCGTGACTAAGTTTGTAGAATTTTTGAACCAAGTCAACCAACAACCAAATCAGCCAATATTCTAGTCAGGTAGCGGTACGGAGGAAGGGTAGTGGAGGGCGCAAGCTTGGCGCGTCAGTCAAGCCGAGAATAGGCCCAGACCCTGAAGGCATTGGAATGGAACAATAGGAGGTCCAGAGCCGTGTTAAGCAACGGAGATGATGTAATTGACGTTATTGAGACGGTCTTTGCGGCGCTGTAGTTAAAATGAATGAAGATTAGCGCGCATTTAAAGGGGTGTATTGTAGCGACGAAGGTCAAGACCCTCACTACGAAAGAGGGGGGGAACGACCATAACAATGATAGCAATATTAAATCATTTAGCACACGAAAATACAATGTCGGCTGCCAATACGTAAATCAAAGTACTCACCGACCTGGTGAAGTCGCTTCTGAAGGCAATAGAAAACAGAACTCAGCCAAATAAGAACAAATAAAGAAACACGCAAACAAGATTAAAGTTCTAACTAGAACCTTCACCCAACAAATTGACACGCTTAAGGCACAGATCACAAAGATAACGAAGCAGATCAAAACCCAGTTAAATAACATACAACTACCCCCAAGTGTATTACCATCATATACAGAGGTCGCTTGTACATCACCAAGCAGTAAGCCAAGCAATGTACAGACCCTTATCTCTAAAAGTACAACCCCATCAACAATAACCAACAGACTATATTACTCAATTAATACCTACATGAAAGATTAAAAAGAAAGAGAAAAGTAAGGCACATTTCGGAACAATCAGAAAGACGATTGAGGAAAAGATCCGTTTTATAAACGGACAAAGAAATTGGCATTACATTGTAATAATTAAAAATACTAGAAACTATATTTATATTAAAGTAATATGTAAAAATAAAACAGAATTTTAAAGGATCAAGAAAATAATAAAGAAAATAGTGATAATAGGTACTAGATTATCACAGAATCAATTGTATCTTGTAAAGATAGATAATATCAATTAAATAGTCATTGTTAATTGGGATAAGAAGGTTTTAATTAGTGCTATAAAGATCCTTGAAAAGAAAAAATAATGTTTATATTAATATTATATGCCTTAGTAGAAAAGATATAGGAAAGGTATCTAGATTGATGGTCGTCTATATTACTAAGAGTAACAAAGTAATAAACTATTGCAAGGTTAATACTTTTATATTGTCGAACAGTTAGCCTATACCAGAGTTTTCGAGCCCTGATATAGTCCTCTACAACGTTACAAGTGTCAAGAAGTAGGACACAAGGCTTTCGCTTGCACGGAACCGCAGGTCTGTGCCAAAACGGGACACCATCACAGCGAATGCCGAGCAGCAATACCGAAATACGTGCCTTGCCAAGGACCCAACGGGCCATTCAGCAAGAAATGTCAAGTGCTCTATCCCGCTCGTCATGAATAGGACACTCACAGTGCTCCAACAAAATGTGAGAAAGCAGGAAATGTTACAACATCGTCTAATGAGCGACGGGCGACTAAAGGAGTTTGCGTTGCTGGCGAATCATTTGGGCGGATGGATTTGCAGCTGTGAAAATAAATGCTGAGAGAACGCTGTATAATCCTTATGATATCGGAGACCCGACTTCTAGTACGAAGGACGCGGTGCGCTTCCTGATTGGCTTCAGCTGGGCTGGATCAGCCCGACTTACTCGCGGAGCATTAGCCGGACTATTGAGTATGCGCTCAATGACTATCCTGTCGCCCAAGTTGCAAAAGTGATTTCGCCAGAAAGTTATGTAAAATATCTAAATCGCTCAGCGTGAGTATTTGTTTAATTGTAAGTGGATCAAGCGTTGATGATCTCCAGCGGCTGGCAGTATCTTTGGCAACATAACTTGACGAGTTTGAATTACACCGGGTTTCTTGCGCCGCTCTATCCAAACAGAACGAGAGATACGCTGTATGATCCCCTGAGCTGTGGTAGTTGCGAATCGAGCGGCATCTCATATGACGCCTTGTCATAGGGTGAGTATTCGAAAAGCACGAGTCCACCAACTAAGAATTTGCAGAATATTCTTGGACCGTCCCATTCAACATGGAAACCCTAATAGACTTCATGGGCGGACCAAATTCTACTGAGTCTCGACTTGACGCTATGTTCATTCCCGGACTTCAAACAAATGGAGTAGGCTCCGGCGGATCTAATGGGATGGGAAACACACTGTTTAATCCAGGTATTTTGTCGCGCATCTAATGTGATCTTTCATTGCTTATTGGAATCATGTAGGCAATGAATGATGTTTTTCTACTCCACTTCTATACAACTACCTTCCCAGACGCCAACACAAAACCGTCCTCCGCACCTGCTAAATCGTAAATAAATACTACACTAACACCCGCTCCGGCCTCCCAGGAAACTCAGATAGCGGTGCGCTCGACTCCCTGATGTTATGGCAAATGACTTGTCTCTATCCCGTAGTTACTCAACCCGTGTATCTGATTGGATCGCCGTGGTGCTCGGATATGGTCGGGTATGAGAAGACGTTGCAGATTTCGGCAAGGGGTTTAAGTGATGATGGTTTTTATGTGCAGAGTTTAAAGGTGAATGGGGTGGCGTGGAATAGGAGTTTGTTGAGTCATGGGGATATTAATGGGGGTGGGACATTAGAGTTTATGGTGGGGAGTGAGCCGGTGGAGTGGGACATTGGGGATGTACCACCTAGTCCGGGGCATCTTTCTGTGATCTTGTGAAGTTTTAAATCTGTGTCATTGCGCATTGCTCTGAGACGGATAAAACGAGGAAAGGGCTGATATCACCTTATCCCTAGTGGTAAATTAATATTTAGTATCACGATAGACCGGATTTCTGAATGGATTTAGTCCGAGGTTCAAGCTGGGGGTTATTTGTTAACGCCTGCTTACACAGCTGACTTATGGAACTTGTCTACGGGTGGCCTGAGTTTTATAGTAAGTTCTATTATCTATCTGTATAAGGTATGCATGTGTCAATTTATGATTGACCGAGGCTCGGCCGTCAGGGCTACGCCACAGGCTGAGCCACGGTTTAAACGACAGTTGGAACCGTAAGCCTAATGTTGGATGCCTGAAATAAACAGTCTTAAAGCAATTTCAACTTGATGTATAAGACAAGATTGATTCCCCCATAATCCTTTTAAGATCACATATAGTTATCAATTCACAGTCAATAGTCACTGTTTACTTAGATCTCTCAATCGGATTGCATAAGGTTCTCTCTTTCATGAGTCGTGACCTGAGCATCTCCACGATAAGAATCTTTTGGTGAACGTGTACCAACCTACGTTGATTTTGGGATATGATGAAGTGTTTCAACGGATTTTCTGGCTTTAAAATGAATACTTCATCTATTGCAGAACAATATGCTACCATAAAAAGTATATGGCATGGTTCTCTGCAGAAACAGGCCCTTCTCACTACGATGCGACGCGAACTCTTAAAGTTTCGAACAATACGGATCGACACAGCCGTATGCCTCGGGCTTGGAAGCATGGATCATGCCAAACCAACCCTCGAAGTTGAGTTATCGGCCACGGAAATCGATAATTCCGAAGGCTGTTACTCGTGGGAGGATGAAGTACCGTTGGACCATGAGCCAGATATCGAGGTTAATACCGGCCACAACAAACTTAGCACGACTTTCCTGAACCGATCGCTCTACCAACTCATAATTTTTGAGACGGTCGTTGAGTGCCTTAAGTTTGTCTTCAAGCTCGACCATATATATTTCCAAGATCCCAAATTTTCTCAATCAGATATCGCCTTTTTACAGCAAAGAGGCCATACAATCTTACCATACACTATGAAACCAGACAAAAACAAAGACGCGCCCCTAGATCCTGGTATATTAAAGTATATAACCCAATCGACCTTCGTCTTCGCTCCTGCTCTGGACCTCCAGGTTTTCGCAGAGGTTGTCTGTGCCGGAAAACCGGCACTCCTCCTCTCCCAGGACCCTCTTGAAGATCTTGCGTATCCGATGCTAGTAAGTTTTTCCTTTATCAGCTTAGAATGGGACTTTAGCGCTGATACATGGGTGAGCCATCTCACCTCATAGAGCCCTTTGAGAAGGTTGTATGTCCTTGCAATTTTGCAAGTGTTCCGGAGCTAGGATATGAGCATTTCGGCTTTACCTGGCCACTGGATTTGACTAGCGAGCGGTCTTTGTTCTTGTTCCAAAGGAGAGGGGAGAGGGCTGAAGAGGCGAGGCAAAAGAGGGCGAAATGGATCAATAAAACTGGCTGCGCAAATAAGTGCACGAACAGTCTAAGTCACAATTGAAGTATCGTAGGAGGAATTCATTGGCTTTGTCTACAGCGAAGTAATATGTGGAGAAAGTACAATTTGTCTAAAACTGAGTAAGAAATCTTTTATAGCATATCTTTTAAATGTTTCCTAGGCATATTTTACTCTGCTAATTATTTCAGCTTTTGTCCATGAGAACGGACAGCAAAGATATAATCACTATCCTCGCCTTTGCGGTTTTTGAAGTGCGAGGAGGTCAGTTGCCAGCGGGCGGAGATTTACTCGGATGCTTCGCCTCTCATTGAGAGGATTTAGGCAAAGTTTGGGGTAAAGAACGCGTGAGCAGAAACATTATCACATGAATTGAGATTTTTCTTTTCATCTTCCAACTGAAATTCATACTTTGAAACTAGGCTCCTGTATATGAAAGAGCTAATCTGCGTCTCTAAAACATTTTCCTTGAGTGATCTTGCCACCCAGGATCTTCCAACAGCGGGTAACAGATTCTTGATCATACTGAAACCAACAATCGATCTTGCCTAAACCGCTGCTTCATATACTCCGCTTTTCCTCCCATAGCTTCAGAAAAACTCTGACCGACCATCACGAAATAGCAATCACGAACATGGCTCCTACAGCATCCGGTACGACGAATAGGGGGACGCGGTTCCTCACTCTCCCAGTCAGAATACGCCTTCACATCTATCACCAACTTCTAGTAAGCAAGGACGGACTTTCTCCATCACCCGTATTCGTTGGCACTTGGATACAAATCTACCACTTTCTGAAACGCACAGTCGCAGAAACTGGAACGATTCATCCTGACATTCTGCTTACATGCAAGAAGATTTATGACGAAGCCAACCCTATTCTATATGCAGAAAACTCATTTATGGTGATGGATCCTGACAAAATGCTGCACTTCACCGAGCCTATGGGATCAATCAATTTCTCGTACTTGAGAACCATCCAAATAGCTTTGTTTGGCTTTCCCACCAAAGATAAGATTGCTGAATGGGTTGGCTTATTTGCGAAGCTGGCAAAATATGCGACGGGGCTTCGGGTGATTGTCATTGATTGTAAGCTGGCTCCAGACAACTCAAATCTAGAACTCAGAATTAATGCTATTCCAACAGACGCAAGAAGACGCGGATGGGGAGAAAATATTGAATTTCTCCATGCTTTTGCAGAGATCAAAGGTCTAGAATATCTAGAGCTCAGAGGTTTCTACGCACAGCATTGGCCAGCATACTTGGAGAAGCATATGCTTGTGGTACCAACGATCTCCTATGTTAATGGCGGAGGAGTGTCAGAGGCGAGCATGGCATCACTTCTGGAAGAATATCAAAAAACGACGACGGATCTGATTCCGCGAGAAAGTCCACCCAAATGATAAAACAGGTAATGTTGGTTTGAGCACAGAGATAAACAAAGCTGGCTATATTTCTGAACGCTACATAACAGATTAGACCACATACATCAGGAAATACGAATCGTACATTTCCCTGTCATACTGTCAAGTATATCGCAGGGTAAATCATCCCCGTGGGATGATGGAACTAGTAACTGGCGCCCGCGTCCTGATCTTACGCAGAAATAACCGATTCTTTTGAAAGTGCCCTCATTAGGTTCCTCTGTTTCGAGAACAAGTCCTTCCATACTTTTCGCATTTTCCCATTTTGCGATTACCATACAATAGAGCCGTTCACAGTCCTTGTAGGAAGGCTCCGTATCAATCAAAACATTGTACCGCAGATTATATTCTTCAGGTTGTGGTCTAGTCATTGTTACACCACCACCACAAAATTTCTTTGTCGTTTCGTCAGCCAAAGTGATATACCACTGTTTGTATTGGCTTCCACCCCTCAACTGTGCGTCAACAGCCCAAAGATGCACCTTTTTCAAAGAACCTCGCAAGCGTATGAATTGTTGACGGACATCTCCAGCAAATTCCATAGGCTTTCCCTCTGTAGGAAAGCCAATTATTTCGGCAATAAATTCTCCGTTGATATTTAAGCCTTGCGTGGTGACTTCATTATCGACCGACATCCAACTGAAAGTTGGTGCTCTATATATTTCTGGGCGAGGCAGGGGCCGATAATTGGATTTGGAATCGGTGATGACACGCCACAATAACTGCTCTATGAGGTCTCTTTTCCATAAACCAGCGAAATACTCATCACCAGTTCTTTCCTGCACTAGTCTTGCAAGTCTGTAAATTGCCACGGCTTTATCTTCCGGCTTTGTAAGCTGCGCTCTTCTGTAAATGGGAACTATCACTCTCCAAGCCTTTTTTCCTCGTTTATCTGGATCTCGGGTTTTCGAGTAGCCTAACCAAGCGCTCCCTTGAGAATGTCCCTCTATTCCACTCTTTCCGCGGCATTCCCAAAAAAGTCGTTGAGAGCCGAAGTAGAGAATCCGAGGAGACAAGAGCCTTTCCTGGACGTACCAAGCTCGAGTGGACAAATGAGACTTCTCTATCTGTGTTATCCAGATATCTCGTTCTGATAGTTGATAAGTATTCCTCTTGGTGAGACCTTTGTGTGCCGGGTTGTTGTCTTGGAAAATATGGGATTGGATGAGACTCGGCGTACGTGTAGCAAATATACCATGAGAGCTATCCTTGGCGACAAGGGCGGATATATTGAATAGACAATTAGAATAGACCTCGCACATCAGTTTCGACTCGTGACTCCAGTCCTCTAGATTATCGCCCTCTTGAATAATGCACAAGGAGTCAATCCACAAGTAGCGGACTCCCATCCGTCTAGTAACCTCAATTGCATCTTTGAAAGTCTGGGGGATGCTCGGCCACGAAATTCCAGTTTTGAATATAGCCAGGGAGTCCGTGGTAAGGCGTAGAGGAACTGAACTGCCCCAGAAATGGCTTAGAGTGACATAGGGTCCGTTGATTATATCTTCTTTGGAACAGACTAGTTTAACTATACTTTCGTATTTTGGGTTCACATCTAATAGGCGCGTTGGGTACCATGAGCCCAAGGGCCTGCTGGTCTTGCAGCATTTGTGCTCTTTGAGACATCGTTGAAGCGAGCGAGCGGCATAATTCATTGACTCAGGAGAGTTGGTTGAGTTTGATAGGGTGGATTGGTCTTCCATCTCTAATTACTGGGTTAACTTAACAATATAACTTTTAGGTATCATGAAGGAGATGAGGAAGCGAATCTTACCTTGGCATTTTTCAACCAGAAAATTAGTATGGATATTGAGAGATGAAATCCGTTTAGCGACATCTGGGGAAACGCCAGCCAAATAATATAGTTATCTTTTCCATAAATAATCCCGTCGAAGATTACGAGCGAGGTAACAGGACCTTCGTAAGTTTCAGCCAGTATATCTTGATCATCTATAGACAGCTTTCTCCACAAAGTCGCGCATACGTAACAATCAATGGAAGCGGAAGCTTGGAAAGTTACTCCAGTCACATGGTGCTTGTGAACAAAGGGACTTGTAGGAAAATATGAGCCCGCCCATCCTACTACGTTCAGTTTCACAAGCTCTGACCTACGATCAACTATGTCTTTACAGATAGAGCAAAGCATTTCAAGATCGAAACGAAAGATGATTCAATATATGGAATTATTATGATAAATATTTGAGGATATTGACAGGACAATATGGCGAGATATTAACTGAGGTTGATGAAAACATCGCGATAGATTAGCCTGCGATTGTTGACCAATCACTATACAATATTTCAAGAGGCTTTGTCGGCTATTCTTCACCCCCAAATCCAGTATTGAAAATCTCAGAAACCTCCGCCTGCAGCGGTTCTGAAAAGTGAGCTACTAGTAAATCTGCAGTGGCCGCCTTTGCAGTATCTTTCACTCCCAGAACGGAGCTAGAATTTAAATTTGGCTCAGCAGAATTTTGAAATGATATGTGGCAGGTTGCACGAAATTATACTCCACAATGACGGTATCAGTCACGGATTGGGCTGTATTCTCATCGAATTAGCTTTTGTCAATCAAACGTATGCAAGAAAAACCATAGCTAAGTCGGACCCCATAATAGCCGATCACCCCTAGAAGTCAATCACCTTGCTTAGCTCACCGCTCCAACCCCTACTATCTACTTTATTTATAAATAAATTCACTATTTTTTAATAAAAAAGACTTAAACTTTGAAAACTCTTAGTTTATACTATAAAGTATATTAGTATTAAAAAAGATATTCAAATAGTTTTTAATATTATTATAAATAGACTTTTTATAAAAAAGATTATATTAAATTTCAAAGTTTTATATACTATACTTTATAATTATATAGTCGATTATATTTTAAGATAAAAAGCTTATATATATAAATAAAGATTTTTTTTAATTTAAAATTTTTTTTTATTAACTAGATTTTAAT